>JAEEGL010121554.1_pt1 | contig 29015 bp, 18 predicted proteins | sample 9134231 | NCBI WGS metagenome assembly JAEEGL01 (sample SAMN16246548, study PRJNA631951) | gut metagenome | biome: gut microbiome; feature: rumen; material: fiber-attached | host: Bos | place: Iran: Karaj | collected 2018-10 | reverse complement strand
GTTTTACTCAAACGGCTGCGATTACACGAGGACTACGGGAATATGGCAGACGGTATGGCTTGAATTCACGCCTTTCGAATACATTTCTTCCTTTAAGCTCTATCCCGATATTTCGGGACAATGCCTGCATATATCCGCAATTGTTTCCGGTATGGGCCGCTTTACTGCGGAAGCCTTCTTTGAGGGGCGCCCCTGCGGAAGTGTGAGCATCGGCAAGACCGAACTGTCGGGAGACACGCTGAACATCACTCTCCTGCTTTCCGAACTGCATCTCTGGGAGATCGGCAAGGGAGGTCTGTATGACCTTAAGCTCACATTCGGAGGCGATGAAGTCAGGAGTTATTTCGGTATGAGGGAAGTAAGACTCAGCGGAAACCGTTTTATCCTGAACGGAAAGAGCGTATTTTTGAGAACGGTGCTGGATCAGGGTTTCTACCCCGACGGCATTTACACCGCAAGAGACGACGAGGCGCTGATCAACGACATCCGCATATCAATGGATCTCGGTTTCAACGGTGCACGCCTGCATCAGAAAGTTTTTGAGGAAAGATTCCTGTATCACTGCGATTGTCTTGGCTATATGGTCTGGGGCGAGCACGCGAACTGGGGGCTGGATCTTTCGAACCCCCTCGCGCTCCACGCATTCTTAAAAGAGTGGCTTGAGATCATTTCCCGCGATTTTAACCATCCGGCAATTATCGGCTGGTGCCCGTTCAACGAGACATGGGACTATGACGGCAGACAGCAGCTTGACGACAACCTCCGCCTTGTCTACAGGACCACAAAGCTTCTCGACACCACCCGCCCCTGCATAGATACCAGCGGCAATTTCCACGTCGGTGAGACCGACATATATGATCTCCATGATTACGAGCAGGACACGGAAAAGTTTAAGAAGACCTATTCCGAACTTGCAAAAGGCGGCAGCATCATAGGAGAAGGCCACGAAAAGAGGCAGCAGTATGATTTCCCCGAATACCGCGCTCTCCCGCTTTTCATAAGCGAATACGGCGGTATCAAATGGGATATCGACTCAGGCAATGCCTCGGCCTGGGGCTACGGCGCCGCTCCGAAGACCGAAGAGGAATTCCTCGAGCGTTACAAAGGGCTCACCGAAACCCTTCTCGGCAACAAAAACATCTTCGGTTTCTGCTATACGCAGCTGTATGACATCGAGCAGGAAACCAACGGTTTATATACTTACAACAGAGTTCCTAAATTCGATTGCGGCTTTTTTAAGAAGGTAAATTCGCAAAAAGCGGCAATTGAAGACTGAATCCCCCTTTCATAGAAAAAAGGCATTATCGTATGCGGTAATGCCTTTTGTTGATTTACGTATTAATCTACTTAAACTGCCATGACAGAACGTCGAAATCCTCTCCCGCATATACAAAGAAGAGTTTGTGTATGCCTGAAGGAACATTCAGAAGTGTGGCGCCGACCTCCGTGAATTCCTCTCCGGGTGCGCTGACCGGAATATATGCGATCGCATCGTTGCCGGGTGCGTCGAGCACTGCCTTTACAACGCCCTTTCCGCTGCCCTTCACTTTCATTACGATCTCTTTTGCGCTGCCCTCGCCGAAATCAACGTTGAAGACGCCTGTGAAGCTGCCGTCGTGAATGCCGGTTAAGATCATCTGTCCCGAACCGTATTTAACGGCGTCCTCGCCGTACTGTACGGTCTCGATGCCGGAAGCGTTCGCAAGAGTTACGGCTTCTGTCTCCTTGTAGGGGTCAAGCGTATCCACAGCCTGCACGCCGTTTCTTGTTCCCGTGGACATAACAGGCGTTCCGTCGGCGGAAAGCTTCAGAACATCAATGTTTGTGCTTCTGTACATGCCGTCGAGTCCGAGAGCCTCTTCAAGAAGTCTTGCATGATATGTGATATACCACTCGCCCTTGAATTCAAACATGCAATGGTGGTTGTTTCCGCCCCTTCCGAAATGGTTTCCGGGGTTCTTAAGGACAGGTCCGCAAAGCTCGAAAGGTCCCATGGGGTCGTCGGACTTCATAACGATGATCTGTCCCTGATCGAAGCCGTATTCTCGCTTTCCTTCCTGGCTCATGCTGAAGTTTGAGCAGTAGGAATAATAATAGGTTCCGTTTATCTTGTTTATGCCGGAGTCTTCAAAGAGGTAAGGCACGTTTTCTATCCTGATCGGATCGCCGTCGAGGCTGATCATATTATCTGCGAGCTTTGCGACTCTTGCCGTTCCCGGATTTACTTCCTTACCGGTCGGAATTCCGCCGCCAAAGTAGATATATGCCTGTCCGTCATCGTCCATAAGCACTGCGGGGTCAAAGAGCCATGTAACTTCACCGCAGGTGGGCGTGGATCTGGAGATCAGTGCCCTGCCGAGAGGATCGGTGAACGGGCCGTAAGGTGTATCACCGGTCAGAACCGCTATGCCGTTTCCTCCGTTTGCGAAGTAGAGGAAGAACTTGTCTTTACCGTCGATGTTCTTCCATGCTGCGGCGGGAGCCCATGAATTTATGCCCCATTTTGCCTGTCCTTTGGCCGAAGCGGCATATACGGTGCCGTGATCCGTCCAGTTTACGAGATCTGCGGAAGAAATCACGTTGATCGTATATATGTTTGAATAGTTGTTCTCCTTGATCTTTCCCTGGCTGTCATACATCGGGTTGTCGCCGGTCATATAGATATAGACTCTTCCGTCATATACCATGGCATAGGGATCCGCTCCGAATCTCTGTACCATGAGGGGATTGCTGTTGATAAGCGGCTTGATGATCTTTGAAAGCTTGATATTCTTGAACAATGCTTCGAAATCCGTTGTGCTCATGTTCTTTGGTTCCTCCGTTAATATGGTCTTTGGAATGTTTTCTCCGGGCTTCGGCGTCGGCGTGTATGTCGGCCGGGGCGTGGAAGTGGGTTTTGAGGTTGCGGTGGGCTTCGGCGTAGGGGTTGCGGTGATCACAAGGGGTCCCGTGTATTGGGGCACATCCTGTGTATTCTGCGACTTTCCGCCGCAGCCGGCCACACCTGCCGCGATTATCATGGCAGCAACCAGTGCCGTTTTCCTAAAGTCTTTTTTCATGCATCATTTTCCTCATTTAATAAAAATAGCAAGATATATGATAACAAAAAAACTGCGTTTTTGCATCTGTTATATTGCTCTATCCGATGCAAATCTTGTCACATAAGAACCTTTTCCGTCCGAGAGCGCAACAAAAGCATCGGTATCCCACTTCTTGCTTTTTCCGATGCTTTCGGTGTAGCATTTAAAGAGATGCAATAAATGGAGATTACTTCGCAATGAAAGGCGAGAAGTTTCCCAATAGATTTATTACAATTTCAGTACATTTAGTTCGGAGGTGAACTTATGCTCAGACAGACAATTACCGAAAACGGACAAGTACGCGGTCTCCCGGGCTCAAACCCCAGGATCACCGCTTACAAAGGCATCCCTTTTGCCGCTCCTCCCATTGGCAAAAACAGATGGCGGGCGCCGCAACCGGTTGAAAACTGGGAAGGCGTTCGGGATGCATTTTTCTTTGCCCCCATATCCATGCAGGATACCCCGGGGCTCGGAACTGATATATATTGCAGAGAATGGCACGTGGATCCCGAGATCGCCATCAGCGAGGACAACCTCTACCTTAACATCTGGACTCCCGCGAAAAAGGCGGACGAAAAGCTGCCCGTCCTTGTATGGTTCTTCGGCGGCGGCTTCCAGTGGGGCTACACGTCGGAAATGGAATTCGACGGCGAGCACATAGCATCCCGCGGCGTTATAGTTGTAAGCGTCAACTACCGCCTAGGTCTCTTCGGTTTCCTCTCCCACCCCGAGATCACGGCAGAGGCGCCCGAGGCATCCGGGAATTTCGGTCTTCTCGATCAGCAAGCCGGTCTCAGATGGGTCTACAGAAACATAGCAAATTTCGGCGGCGATCCCGGCCGCATTACAATAGCGGGTCAGTCCGCAGGCGGTTCTTCGGTCATGCACCAGTACACCTGCGAGCAGAACTTCGATATGATAAACGGTGCCGTCGTATTCAGCGGCATGATCCGCAATCCCGAGGAGAAATCCGACATATTCAAACCTCTCACTCTTGAAAAGGCTGAGCAGAGAGGCATTGAATTCTTTGATTTCATCGGCGTAAAAACACTCGAAGAAGCAAGAAAGATCGATGCTTTCGAGCTCAGGGCAAAGTATGCGGAATATGCCCACGACCATCCGAGAATGTTCCCGATCCTCGACGGAAAATTCTGCGTCGGAGATCCCATGGACCGCTTCGTTGAAGGCAAATGCGCCAATACGCCCATAATCTCCGGAAACACTTCCGATGAATTCATACAGAACGGAAAGCATCTCGTTGAGATCAGCGTTAAGAATGCTTTTAACGCCGTAAACGAGAACTGTCCCGATAAGAAATGCTACTACTACCGCTTCGATCCGGACATCCCCGGTTCCGACAATCCCGGCACTTTCCATTCCGTCGATCTCTGGTTCTGGTTCGAGAGTCTCGGAAAATGTCACCGTCCTTTTGTGGGAAGACATTTCGATCTTGCCCGCCAGATGTGCGATATGCTGACAAATTTCGTAAAGACCGGAGATCCGAACGGTGTCGGACGCGACGGTCTCACATTGCCGAAATGGGAGCCCTACACTCCCGACGGACGTGCGGAGATGGTTTTTACGCGTGACGGATCCGTTCCCCGTGTTGGACTTTTGATGTGAATTGTTCTCAAAACGTTCAATTTTTTAACATACTGATGACACATTTGGGTTGTATACTGATCTCAGTAAAACAAAACAACCCAAATCGTTAATAAGAACATTTTTTCATAAAAAAAGCCGGTACAGTTCCCCTCCCCTCTGTTCCGGCTTCTCCTCTTTTTAAACCGAAAAGCGCCAAACCTTAACGATTTGGCGCTCGTTTTTTGCATGTGGCTTAAATGTCGTATTCTCCCCATTCGCAGCCTATATTCTTTGCATAGATCTCATCGATCAGTTCCTTTTCGGAGCCGTTCTTACGGTAAAGCTTGATTATGCCCTCTCCGTTTCCTCCGTTCCAAAGGCGGTTGTGAAGCTTGATCCCGTCCGGTGCCTCGTAGTTTATAAGAAGCATATCGGACTTGCTGCACTTCGCATTCACAAGCATTACATAAGCCGCGTTCTGAAGCTCGATATGCCAGATCACATCGGTATCGGTCTCCTTGCAATCGAAACGTGTCTTGGGATCCGTCCATACCTTGGTGAAGTTGAATTCCATCTCCGTGCCTTCATAGAACATCGCGCCGAGAAGCTTGTCCCGGATCTCGAAGCCGCCTATGCCGGGGCTGCCGCCACCGATGTCAAATACGGAATTCATAAGGCGTTTGCCCGTTTTCTTTGAAGTAAGGTTGTTGGATGAAAGCCATACCCAGGGTGAAGTGAAATCCGAGCCCCAGTTCTTGTCCGCATATCCGAAGGAATCCTCGGCACGGACAACATACTCTCTTCCGTCATATTCTATCATACCGGTGTATTCGGTCTTCATACCCTCGGCATGCCAGAACATTTCAAATGCTTCCGACATACGCACAGGCTTTGAAGCCCCGTAACCCACGTTAAATGCGATCTTTTTGTCGACCGACAGGTTCCATTTCATCGAACCGGCATCGCACATCCACTCGGGATGAAGCTTTGCGTCCTCCTCGGATATGTTCACGCTGCCTGCGATCCTGCCTTCCGAACAGTAGCAGTCCTCCGCCTCAAGAGAGAACGGCGCATTGGGCGTTATCTTGACTTCGTTCCAGGAGAAATATCTGTGAAGCTGCTTTGCACCGGGACCCCAGGCACCGCATTTTACCATCACATAAGAAGGCTTCTTGCCCATTTCCTGATTTTCGGGATCCTGTCCCAGAACGGGTTCGTCTTCTCCGAGAGCCGGATTCACCGTAAAATACTCGATAAAGAAGGATTTTTCCTCTCCGGTCTCCCTGTCATGGCCGGTAAAGCTGTGCCACCACCAGTCATAACCGTTCGAGGCGAAGCGTCCTTTCAGCATAAACTCGTCTCTTGTCAGATCCGATGCGCTGAATGTGGCATTTCTGGCTGCATTTTCCGCGAGGCCGTCAACGGTCTCCATTGTCTTGTCATAGGCCATATCCAGATTTGCCTTGAATTTTGGGTAGTAGTCGTTTTTGATAGCGGGAACTATGTCCTTTTTAATCTTTTTAACCGTATCATCTATAGTTTTTCTGATCTCATTTATCATAACTGTCACTCCCTTCCTTCGCATAATTATATACCTTAGCCACAACGAACGCAACATAATCCTGCTTTTATCGCAGTCGCCTGCCAAAGCAGACACAAGAACCACCGGGGACGTTTCTCTTTGGCTGCACACAGCCAAAAAGAAACGTCCCCGGTGGTTCTTAGCGGCTTTTATTCAACCGCTGAATTATACTGTTTTTCATACTCTATCACAGTGGGCTCTCCGTGCCCCGGATAGCATATGATATCATCGGGAAGGGTAAACAGCTTCTCTTTGACCGATCTGATCTCAGTTTCCCAGTCTCCCGTAGGTACATCGGTGCGTCCGACAGTGCCGCGGAACAGCGTGTCTCCCGTGAATATCACGTTTTTGTCTTCTATCTCGAAACAGACCGATCCGGATGTATGTCCGGGTGTTTCTATGACCTTGATATCCTCCCCCGCAAGTTTCAGCACATCGCCGTCCTTAACGGTCTCATCCGGGATAACGGTCACCGGTCGCTTGAAGCGTTTTGAAAGGTTCATCTCCTCATCGCCCAGAAGCTCTTTCTCCTTTTCGGGCGCGATCACCTTTACGCCGCGATCCTGCAGGCGCTTTACACCGTGGATATGGTCAAAATGTCCGTGCGTCAGGAGAACGGCAACGGGGATCAGACCGTTGCCGTCAATATATTCCGTGATCTCCTTCGAATCCCACGCGGGATCTATGACCACAGTTTCCTTTGTCTCTTCGTTTATGATGTAATACGTGTTGGTGCGAAGAGCATTGAGTTTCATTGTATGTATCTTCATCGATTCTCCCTATGAGCGAAGCTCTGCCTGAAGGTGGAATCTGAGATTCTTTAATATCTTCTGCACATATCCGTCGACAGCGCCCTCTCCGAATGCTTCGTCAGCAGGGGTGAATGTAACGGTGAATGCCATTGACTTCTTGTCCGAGCCGATCTGTGCGCCTTCGAATACATCGAAAAGCTCAACCTTAGAAACGAACTTGCATGCACCCTTTATGATGCTCTCTGCCTGTCCGCAGGTAACGCTCTTGTCCATAACGATCGCGAGATCTCTCTTTTCCTCCTCGAACTTCGGGAGAGGCGTGAACTTGGGCTCAAGGGCATAGTACTTCTCGATGCCCGCAAGATCGATATGCGCAAGGAAGCCGGGTGTTCTCATATCCTCGGCCTTCTGGATCTCATATGTGATCTGGCCCATGAAGCCGATCTCTTCGCCGTTGCAAAGGATCTTTGCGGTACGGTAAGGATGAAGGAAAGGCTTTTCGTCCGCTTCATACGTGAACTCGATATGCAATGTGTCGGCTACGGCTTCGACAAGGCTCTTGAGAGTGAAGAAGTTTTCGTTGTCGCCGAATACGCCTATCGAAAGAGTTGCTCTCTCATCGGGATAGTCGGTCAAAGGCAGTTCCTTCGCGATGAAACGGTTGCCGAGCTCGAACAGACGGCCGTAGAGCCTGCCTCTCTTTTCATTCCTTCCCATTGCATGGATCATCTGGGGAACAAGAGTCGTTCTCATGATCGAGAGATCCTCATTGATGGGATTCAGAATGCGTATGGCCTTTCTCTCCTCGGAATCTGCGGGAAGATTGATGAGGTCGAGGTCCGAAGGGGATATGAATGAGTAATGTATGCCCTCGGATGCGCCGTGTGCGCAGAGTGTCCTCTTTATCCTGAGCTCCGTCTTCTGCTTTACCGTAAGGCCGCCGGATGTAACGGTCGCATCGGCAAGGAAGGTGGGAACCACGTGGTCATATCCGTACATACGGATGATCTCTTCGGAAATATCCGGGAAGTCCTCCATATCCTCACGATATGCGGGAACCTTTATTGTAAGCGAATCTCCGCTGATAACGGGAGCGAAGTTCAGGTTTTTAAGTATGCGTTCAACATCCTTTACCGGAACCTCGATTCCGAGAACGTCATTCACCTTTTTAAGCGAAGCCTTCATCTCGCGGGGCTCTACGGAATTACCGGAGTTTTGATCGATATGTGTGGATGAAACCTTACCGCAGCCGAGCTCTTCAACAAGATGAAGCGCTCTCTTCATAGCCATAATGGTCGTGTATTCGTCAACACCCTTTGCGAAACGCGCGGAGGAGTCGGACGACTGGCCGAGTGCTCTGGAAGTCTTACGGATGTTGTCTCTCATAAACTTTGCGGCTTCGAATACAACGCCTGTCGTGGTCTCGCGGATCTCGGAATTCAGACCTCCCATTACACCCGCAAGCGCTACGGGCTTAACGCCGTCGCAGATCACAAGGTTATTGGTCGTGAGTTCGAATTCCTTCTCGTCAAGTGTAACGATCTTCTCTTTGTCATGAGCGCGGCGCACGCAGATCTCGCCTTTTTCAAGGAAAGCATCGTCAAAAGCATGCATGGGCTGACCGAGTTCGATCAGTATGTAGTTTGTGATATCAACGATATTTGATATGGCATTGATGCCGACAAGAGCAAGCCTTCTCCTCATCCATGCGGGCGAAGGAGCGATCTTAACATCGGAAACATAGTGTCCGATGTATCTCGGGCAAAGGTCGGGCGCTTCGACCGTAACCTTGAAGCCTTCCTTCTTTATGCCGGATTCTGTATAGGAAAGATCGGGTGTCTTAAGAGGCTTTTCAAGCACAGCGGCAACCTCTCTTGCGATTCCGAATATGCTCTGGCAGTCGGGGCGGTTCGCAGTGACGGAAATATCGAAGATCCAGTCATCAAGGCCGAGTATGGGCTTTACATCGCTGCCGACAACAGCATCGTCGGGGAGGACCAGAAGTCCGTTGTAGCCTGCGCCGGGGTACATATCCTCGCTTACGCCGAGTTCCGTTCCGGAGCAAAGCATACCGAAGGAATCATAGCCTCTGAGCTTGCCCTTTCCGATCTTCATAACACCTTCGATCGTAACATGATCCTTTGCGGTTGCGTAAACCTGAGCGCCAACCTTTGCAACCGGGAATTTCTTACCCGCGCATACATTGTCCGCACCGCAGCATATCTGCACGGGCTCGCCCTCTCCGAGATCCACCTTGCATACATGGAGATGGGTGTCGGGGATAGGATCGCACTCGGTTACAAGACCGACTACGACTCCGGATATGTCTTTTCCTACCTCATTCAGTTCCTCGACCTCGAAACCGCAGCCGAAGAGCTTGTCTTCCAGCACGTGAGGTTCAACATCTATATCTACGTAATCTTTTAACCAACTAAGCGGTACTAACATACATTTACCCCCTTATCCTAATCATCGATCTGCTCAAGAACTCTGAGATCCGACTCATAAAGCATCTTGATGTTGTTGATGCCGTATTTCAGCATTGCAAGTCTTTCAAGGCCGCAGCCGAATGCAAGACCCGAATACTCATCGGGATCTATGTTGCAGTTTTCAAGCACCTTTCTGTTGACTATGCCTGCGCCCAGTACTTCGATCCAGCCTGTGCCCTTGCAAAGTCTGCAGCCCTTGCCGCCGCATTCGAAGCAGCTTACGTCAACTTCGACCGAAGGCTCGGTGAAAGGGAAATATGAGGGACGAAGCCTTGTCTTTGTACCCTCTCCGAAGAGGTTGGCAACAAGGACATCCAGCATGCCCTGAAGGTCGCAGAGGGTGATCTTCTTATCGACCACAAGGCCTTCTATCTGATGGAACATGGGCGAATGCGTGGCATCGTCGTCGGAACGGAAAACCTTTCCGGGAGCCGCTACCATCTTGATGGGCGGTTTCTTCTTCTCCATGGTGTGGATCTGCGCTGCCGATGTCTGCGTTGCAAGCAGGAATTCGGGTGAGAGATAGAAAGTATCCTGCATATCCCTTGCCGGATGATCCTGCGGTGTGTTCAGTGCCGTGAAATTGTAATAATCGTTCTCGATCTCTTTTGTCTCGACCACTTCAAAGCCCATAGCCGAGAATATATCGATAACCCTGTTTCTGATCTGGGTTACGGGATGGAGATAGCCCTTCATGCTGTGGGTTGCGGGCATGGTCACATCGATCTTCTCGCTCTCGTAACGCGCCTTTGCCTCAGCGGCCTTGAGCTTTTCGTCGAGCTCGTTGAACTTCTCTCCGGCCCAGTTCTTGAGTTCGTTGACTCCTTTACCGAATTCGGCTCTGAGTTCTCCGGGTATGTCCTTCATTCCCTTCATAAGCTGGCTGATCTTGCCCATCTTGGGATCCAGAAAGCTCTTTTTGAATTCATATACTTCTTTCGAATTTCCGAGATGCTCGGCGCCCTTAAGGATCTCTTCCCTGATCGCGGCTATGCTTGATTTCAATTCATCTAAATTCTGCATATGCTCCTCCGTTTTATAATTTGTACAATACTCTCATACCCTGTGTCCGCCGGGGTATGAATAAAAAAACATCCCATACGAGCCATGCTCATATGGGACGAACGTAATCGAATAACTTGCAAGATATTCTGCCTCGGATCTGCTATGCAGATCTGAAGTTGTCATACATTTGCGGAGCAAATATATGACGCGGTCCGCGGTACCACCCATCTTCAGGTCATATGACCTGCTCTTTATTTGGGATGTTTCAGTTTTTGCTCCGATGTTGAAATTCATACCCCGTATCCCGACCTGCTCGCACCGAACGCAGGCTCTCTTTGTTTGCCGATAAGGGAACTACTTACGCATCTTCATCGCTATTTTTGAAGAATACAATATTGTGTGTGAAAAGTCAAGGTGTTATTTTATTCCATAACAGCCCTGTATATCTTCTCAAGTTCCTTTCTGTCCCACAGCACAGGCACGGGATAGAGGGGGTTGCCTTCCTTATCGGCATTTGCGGCCATAAGGGGGATGTCATCTTCCTTTATTCCCTTGAGGGTACGGGGGATGTTCATATCCGCGTTCATCTGCCTGATCTTATCGATGAAGACTTCCGCAGCCATACCGTCGAATACTTCGTCATTCGCAAAGCCTACCGCTCTTGCGAGTTCGGCAAGCTTCTTGTGCGCCTTTTCGCCGTACATTTCAAGGACAACCGGCAGAAGCACGGAGTTTGCAAGTCCGTGGGGTATGCCGTACTGCCCGCCGAGGCTGTGTGCAACGGCATGTACATAGCCGACGTAGCTTCTTGTGAAAGCAACGCCCGCAAGATAAGAGGCCTTCAGCATATTTGCCCTTGCCGTCCTGTCCTCGGGGCATTCATATGCCTTTTCGAGGTTGGCAAAGATGAGGCGTACCGATTCTATTGCCGCTTTCCTTGTCTTCTTCGTGGTCGCGCCGCCGATATATGCTTCGACAGAATGTGTCAGCGCGTCCATACCCGTGGTTGCCGTGAGGCTCTTGGGAAGGCCTACGGTGACTTCAGGCTCAAGCGCCGCATATTCCGGTATCAGCGGGAACGAATTGATCGCATATTTGTAATGCGTCTCGCCGTCTGTAATGACCGCGCTCACGGTGGTCTCGCTTCCGGTTCCCGCAGTTGTGGGCACAGCGATCAGAAGCGGTATCTTCTTCCTGACCTTCATTATTCCCTTCATTTTCTTGAGGGATTTGTCCGGGCAGGCGATGCGCGCACCGAGAGCTTTTGCACAGTCCATTGAGGAGCCGCCGCCGAAAGCTATGATCGAATCGCAGCCTTTTGCTATGTATATCTCTCTTGCCGCTTCCACATTTGCTATTGTGGGATTGGCAACCGTATCGTCAAACACCGTGCAGGATATGCCTTTTTCGGAAAGAAGATCCTCTAGTCCCTTTGTGAGGCCAAGTCCTCTTATGCCCTTATCCGTTACGAGAATGCAGTTGCTTTTACCGTGTTCCTTAAGGCAGCGCGGAATACCCGCAAAGCCGTCGAGAAGCGTGGGTTCTCTGTAAGGCATAAGGGGCAGCACCAGATTCATGCCTGCCTGAAATGTCCTGCAGAATGCTCTTTTTAAGCAGTTCATATGACTCTCCTTCATAGCCGTTCATATAATCCACGATCGGGATCATTCTTGTGAATGCGTATTCACGTCTTAATTTCATTTTATCACATTTACGCAAAAAAGCAAAGCATAAAAAAATCGGCAGCTCATCGCTGCCGGTTTTCAACTCTTATCTTCTCTTGGAAAGGACTTCGTCTTCGTACTTTCTTATCACACTATAATAGTCGGAAGAAACGTTCTCGCGTTTCAGATATTCTGCCCAGATTTCTCCGAAAGGCATGGTCTTTAATTCCTCCTGACGTACCATAAGCTCGGTGAAATTACCGTCATCCTGGATCTTCTTAAGGCATGCGGGCTCAAGAAGAGCATAAAGGAGTGCCTTCTGAACGGATCTTAAGCCGGTTACCCACGCGCTGATACGGTTGATGGAAGCATCGAAATAGTCGGTTGCTATGAACACTCTGTCGGTCGCGTTTGCGCGCACGATCTCCTTCATGATCTCCTTTGTCTCATCGTCAAAAAGGACAACATGGTCACTGTCCCATCTCATGGGACGTGTAACATGAAGGGCGATCCTGTCGTTGAAGAGGAGCATGGATGAGATCTTGTCGGATACCATCTCGGTGGGATGATAATGTCCGTTATCCATAAGAGGCGTGATATGACGGGAGTTCACATAGTTCATGCAGAACTCCGCGCTGCCTGCCGTATATGCCTCAACACCGATTCCGAATACCTTGGATTCAAGGGTTACGAATACCTTGCTCTTGTCAAAGGGAACGGAAAGGATCTCATCGAGGGATTCCATATAACGTCTGCGGGGGCCGAGACGATCTGCGGGATAATCCTTGAAGCCGTCGGGGATCCATATGTTCATAACGCAGGGAATACCCGTCTCGTTTGCGAAATACTCGGAGATCTTAAGGCATGCCTTGCCGTGTTCGATCCAGAACTTGCGTACCTCGGGATCGGGGGATGTGAGTGTCAGGCCGTTCTTTACCATAGGATGCGAGAAGAAGGTGGGGTTAAAGTCGATACCAATCTTTCTCTCCCTTGCATACCTTACCCATGCAGCGAAATGCTTGGGTTCGATAGCGTTACGGTCTGCGAAATCTCCGTTTTCGAAGATCGCATAGCATGCGTGAAGGTTCAGCTTCTTCTTTCCGGGTGTGAGCTCAATAACCTTGTCGAAGTCCGCCATAAGCTCTTCGGGTGTCCTTGCCTTTCCGGGATAATTACCGGTTGTCTGGATACCTCCTGAAAGTGCTTCCTTTGAATCAAAACCCACTACGTCGTCACCCTGCCAGCAGTGAATCGAGATCGAGATGTCCTTTAATTTCTGCAGTGCCTTCTCGGTATCAACTCCGATAGCTGCATATGCCTGTTTTGCTTCGTTGTACATTTTGTTCCTCCTTATCTGTACGCTTTTTCCTGTAATAATATGTTTCCGAGTGCGGTGGCTTCGGAGCTTCCGAGAACCACTTTCTTACCCGTGATCTTTTCCGTAAGTTCGTTCAAATAGGTGTTATTCGCACCGCCTCCGATAATGCATATCTTATCATATGTCGTACCGGTAATGCTCTCCAGCTCCTTTGCCGTGAGGTCATAGAAATGAGCGAGGCTGACATATATGGCATGAGCAAATTCACCGGGAGTTTCGGGAACGGGTATGCCCTTTTCCCTGCATTCCGTTCTGATCGTATCCATAACCGATTCCGGCGCAAGATACTTTTCATCGTTAACATCCAGTTTGTAATCGAATCTGTTCTCTTCGGACGCCATCTTCGCAAGCTCCGCAAAGCTGTACTTGTCGTCCAGTTCGCGCTTCAGGCACTGCACGAGCCATAAGCCCATGATGTTCTTAAGGAAACGTATCGTTCCTATGCCGCCCTCGTTCGTGAAGTTTGCCGCGAGTGCCTTCTTATCGGTCAGAGGCTTCGAAAGCTCCACTCCCATAAGGCTCCATGTGCCGCTGGAAATGAAGATCGCATTGTCCGCCCCGTTTTCCATAAGAGAAGCCACGGCCGAACCCGTATCATGGGTTGCGGGAAGGATCACATCTGCGTCAAAGCCCGTCTTTTCCGCTATGGTATCTTTAAGTCTTCCGAGACGTATGGGAGCAGTCTTTGGCTGCTTTCCGAAGAATCTTAAAGGAAGATTTAATTTTTCAATTATCCCCTTATCCCACATTTTCATCTCGGCATTTATAAGGCCCGTCGTACTGCAATTCGTATATTCGTGAGCCTTTACTCCGGTGAGGAAGAAGCCGAGGTATTCGGGAAGAAGGAGGAAGTCAGAGGCCTTATCAAGCCTGCCGTTTTCATTGTCCCAGAACATCTGGTAAACGGTATTGAAAGGCTGGAACTGGATACCTGTATGAGCATAAAGTTCCTTAAAAGGAAGGATCTCGTGAACCTTCGCGGCCGCTTCCGCTCCTCTCTCGTCCCTGTAGCAATATACGGGAAGGATCGGCTCGTCGTCCTTATCAAGAAGCACATAGTCCACGCCCCAGGTGTCGATACCTATCGAATCGGGAACATAACCTTCTGATCTGGCAGCCGCAAGGCCGTTTACGACCTCGTTGCAGAGATTGTCAAGATCCCATGTCAGCGCTCCGTCCTTCTTTACGGGACCGTTTTTGAAACGATAGACCTCTTTCATCACGATCTGCCCGTTTTCACGGTATGCGATGATGTGTCTTCCCGATGAAGCGCCTATATCAATGGCAAGATATGTCATTTTGTCCTCTCTTTCCTATCAAAGCGTTACGATCCTTGTCTCGCAGGGCTTTAAGTCGAAACTCTTTACGCCTGCGGAGGTCTTTACGGATGTCTTCTGCTCCGTATCGGTGTTATTGATAACCACAAGCACGTTGCCTGCGGGATAGAATGCACACTCCGTATTCAGGTTGTCTGTAATATAGAGATCGGATCCGTCCTTCTGACAATCCAGAAGAATGTTGAGCAGCATACGGTTGTTCTCAAGGTTGGTTTCAAAAGATGAAAGCCAGAAACCGCGGCCTTTTCCGAAGCGATGCTCAGTAAATACCGGCTGACCGTTCTCTTCCGCGATGACCTGAGCCTCCCCATTTGTGAGATGGCACTTTGAACGTTGCTTAATGAATGCGCCCTTGGGCATATACTTTTCCGCAGCCTTTTTATCGATTTCATAGCTCCATTTGCCGTGGCATATCCTTTCGATCGTGTCTTCATCCACGCCGAGTATACCGGCCGTCTTGAACACATGCTGTCCTTCTGCCGTTGCGGAGGGCTCGTTTACGCCAATAAATGTGCCGCCATTATATACCCATTCGGTAACCCTGCTTACAAGCTCGGGATCGTTCCATACGCTTCCGCCGCTCCATGCGCTGTTCATTGCGCCGGCATTGATCACGACATCGTAATCTTTGAGGCAGCCCTTCTTTACATCGTCGAAGCCGATAAACGAAACATCGACGGGAAGTCCGGAAAGTGCCTCGTTCACATGGATAAGGTCGTTCATATATGTCTCGTGGAAGTGTCCCGAAAGTGTCCATGAACGCAGGCTGCCCCAGTAATGAAGCACTGCCACTTTTGCCTTAATCACATAAGGAGCGCCCGCTTCGTGAAGCTCCTTTATGGTCCTGAATTCATCTCCGATATCCTCGATGCACTGAACGAAATCGGGATAATCCTGCACAAGATGGAGATATCCGCCGAGTCCGATGCGGTCGATCTTAGCCCTGAGAAGAGCACGTCTTGCGCTGATCCAGTACTTTCTCGCATCCTTCGCCGGATCTCCTCCGGGAGCGAAGGTCGGAAGTCCGCCGAGACCAACGGGGAAGAGATAGGGATGAAGCCTGATCTCGTGTGTATCTGCTTTTACGCCTGCGCAGAGGCGGATCTCGAAGCCTGAGAATATGCACTTGATAATGCCGTCAAAGCCGAACTCGCCGAATCTCTCGTTATAAGGCTCAACACCTACCCAGCTGTCGTCATAGAATACATATGCCTTCTTGCCGTAGCTGTGTACGAGGTCCACAAGTTCCTTACCGAAATCAATGACATTGTTGTTGACGAATTTCATCCAGTCGGCTTTTTTCTTATTTCCCGGAGTATGTGTGACGTGAAGCTTACCTTTATTGATGAAATCTTCCGCAGTCATGGAATATCCGTACTCTTCTTTGAACTTGTCGAGAGCAAGGTCGCTGACCGTGAAATCATATGAAGCCCAGTCGGTGAAAAGGTTTCTGTTACGCTCGCTGCTGCCCCAGATCCATACGAAGTTGTAGAACATCGAAGTAAATCTCACAACCGTTGTGGTGGGATGCTCCTTGCACCATCTGTCCATCCAGTCCCTTAAATACTCCCTTGTCTCGGGATATATGGGATCGATCTGCATAAGATGCTCTTTGTCCCAGTGGTTTGTGGTATGGTTGTACATCGAGATCTCTTCCCAGATCCTGTATGCAAGGAAGCTTACCGTGTACTCATGCCAAGGGGTGATGCCGGATAATGTCACCGATCCGCTGCTCTTATCATAGGTCCATGAAGCGCGGTCAAGCTCCTTATCCTCGGTGCGGTCATATGCCTGCCAGTATTTCATGGCTCTTTCGCTGTCGTTGATCCTGAACTGTCCGTCAAAGAAGTCCTTCATAAGATCGATCTTAAGGCTGCTGCCCTCTGCGATCACGGGCTCCGTGCAGAGGAAGGTCTGCTGAAGCTTATCGAGGTTCTTCTTTGCCCACTCGTTATGTTCTCTGATTATGCATATCGTGGAATAGATACCGTAGCCTGCGTTTGTGATCTCATCGGAAAGTTTTGTGCCGTCGCTGTCCCTGATGACATCGGCGCCCCATCTTTCCGCGAGTTCAAGTGTCAATTTCTCATATCCCGCCTCTCCTGGCAGGGTAAAACTACCTTTCTTCATTGATTTCTCCCTTTGTATAGTAATTTCTTATCAAGTCTTATAAGCCGAGAGCCCGGCACATATCCGCGACTTCCCGCCTCCTGACCTTATCGTTAAGGTCTCTGTTTTCCTTTAATAACCCCAGTTTCACCGCTATGCGGACATATTTGAGCGCATATGGCCTGCATTTGCCGTCATAACCGCAGCTTTCCGCATCCGGTGCCTTGCGTCTGCTCTCATATGCGGACATCATAAAGCATATGAGGTCTTCAAGCCTTATATCGTCTTCCGCCCTGAATTTCCTGTCCTCTATCATATCCTTCGGGATCAGGCCGTTCTGATATGCGCACTGTACGGTTCCCGCATACCATTCGTGACCGACGATGTCCTCGTAAAGATCGTTGAATACGTTTGTCGGGAAGAACTTCGCCGCCTTGACGACCATATCCAGTGCTTCCGCTCTTTTCGCATATTCATCCGGTCTCTCAAGCTGCCCTGCCGCCTGCTCTTCCGCCGTATTTCCGACATTTCTGTACTTTAGAGGGATCTCGGGAACCACCGGTATCACAGAGGTCTTCCACCTTAAAGGATCCGACATCGAAGCGTCTGCAAGAGGCGCATAATCGCCCTTCAGCTTTGTAAGTTCCTCCGCAATGAAAGCGGACATCTTGTATGCACCGTAATCGTTTGTATGTGTGTAGTCCTTCGGGAAGTAGAACCGCTTCGAGGATTCCAGACCGTGTCGAAGGATCTCCCTCATACTGTAATCATGAAGATCTATGACAGGAACCTTGTATTCCCCGCCGAGTGCGATGCACTCTTCGGCATATTCCCACAATAGATCGTTGTATCCGCCGTTATCGGGCTTCCATGTATTTCTGGCAAGAGGCGTAACCAGCAGAGGGAATGCGCCTGCCGCCCTCGCCTCCTCTATGTATTGGATCAGGCGCTCCCTGTAGCCTTCTTTGGCTTTCAGGTGCGGAAGCTTCTGATCGTTGTGCGCGAACTGGAACATGATATAGTCACCGGGCCTTATCATCTCCCGGACGATAGCATAATGTCCCTCGCTTCTGAAGGATTCCGTAGTAAGACCGGAATGAGCGTGGTTCGAAACGGCCATACCGAAGATATGATCCTGAAGCATCTGTCCCCAGCCCGAATAGCTGGTTCCGGGTGCATAGGGATAGTCTGCCGGCTGGTCCGTGACCGTGGAGTCACCGCATATGAAGATCGTAGGAGTGTCTGCCTTCTGTATCTCTATCTGGGAAAGCGCTACATTCATACCGAGTATCGTAACGAAGACCTTTTTTCTGTCCGCAGGCGTCGTGCTTCCTCTCGGGATTATCCTGCTGACATTTAAGTCAAACACCACATTGATCCTCGTGGTCTCCTGAAAGATACGTCTGAGTATCAGTCTTCTGCTTCCGGCAAATATGATGATCTCATTGTTTCCCGTAAGCCTGACCCTGATCTTGTAGTTCCCGTATTCCGGAACATCTGCGGCGAAGCACAAAGGAATAAGCCGTCCCTTTTCCGCTTCAAGCTTCTGGCCGGTCTCATAAGAATCCACGAATATGCCGTCCTTGCCCGTCTCGGGTACAACCACATCCTCGCTCCCGTAATATGCGGGCAGGATGAAATGGTTTCCGAGTCCCGGCTCGGGCGGATTCTTGTCGGTAATGAAGCCGTATCCCTTATTCTCATCATAGAGATCCGCCGCTCTTACCCTTGTTCCTTTTTCGGTTTCGTTAAAGCTGAATAGCATATTAAAGCGCTCCGTCTTTCGCTATACTTGCGGAAACCAGCACTCTGTCGAAGAAAGCCAGCGCAAGGCCCTGTCCCCATCCCTGGATCCAGTCTTTGGAGATGTTCCTGTAGCCGTCTCTGTCGTTCATGACTGCCGTGCCTCCGGAAACATTGAGTACTCTGCCGTCGGGGCTGACATTAGCCAACATGCCCTTTATTGTCTTGTTAACATACTTGATATGCAGCGGGTTTCCTCTGGAAACGAAGGCTGCGCCTATGCCTGCGGATGCCGATATCTCCTCGTATGACTCCTCGTCATCAAGTATCGTCCTCCAAAGGCCGTTTTCCGTCTGAAGAAGCTTTATGCTTCCCAGCTGCTCGTTAAGTGATCCCGCAACATCCATATACTTGGGATAGAGATAGCACTTGGGAAGTATCTCTCCTACCTGTGACATCGTGAATGCCGCCCATGCGTTTGCTCTGCCCCAGTAAAAGCCCGACATATGGTTGCCGGCTATGTTGTCCCAGCCGTGATAATAGAGGCCGGTCTCGGGATCCTGAAGGAATTTGATATGCCAGTACCACTGATTCAGCGAATCATTGATAAGATCCTCGTCCTTGAGCTCAACGCCTGCTCTAAGCATAAGGAATGCTGCCATGAACAGGGTGTCGGCCCAGCACTGCTCGGGGAAGTCGTTGTTTGCGGATACCGTGTGCTGCAGTACGTTGTCGCCGAATCTCAGAGCATTGTTCTTAAGGTAATCGATCTTGCTCATCACGATATCCCAGTATTTTTTATCGCCCGTAGCCTTGTAAAGGGTGATGAGGCAGTGTCCCATCGCGCAGGCGTTTACGGTCCATACCTTCGGAAGACCGAGATCTATAAGTTCATCGACCCTGTCCTTTAAGAGGTCAAGGTATTCTTTATTTCCCGTTTTTTCATAAGCATCGGCTATGCCGTAATAGGCAACGCCGCAGGGCCAGTCCCATGTGAGGTCCATCTTCATGGTACGCTTTACGATCTTGTCGATCACGTCCCTGATTTCCTGTTCATTCATTTCAAGCTTCATATTGTTCTCCTTTACCGCCCCTTGGGCATTTATTCCTAAAACGACCGCAGCTGTTGTCTGCGGCGTGAACGGTCGAAATAATTTCCGCATTTACCATTTTATAACAAAAATGGGATTATTCAAATAATCATTTAATAAATCTGTGCTCTAAAGGAGTTACTGTTCACAGATATACAAGGTGCTAAAGCTCTGAAAGTTCACTTTCAAAGAGCTTCAGCACCTTGTATATTCTGCGTAGCAGTAACGCCACCCCCAACATGAGCAAGTAGCGAAGCGGATTGCGAATGCTTGGTCGTGGCGTGTGAACAGTAACCCGAAGGAAAGAAAACCTTTCTCCCCTTCACAACACAGACCTCCCGAAACGGTATCGGGAGGTCTGTCTGTTAACCTAAGGGATGTTACCCCCGTTTTAGTTGTACTTGCCTGCGTTGAAAGCCTTTGTCTTTTCGTCGATGATAGCCTGATAGCCTGCCTTTAAGTACTCATCGGAAGCTGCCTTGTAATTCTTTTCGAAATCAGCTTCGGAACCCATAACGATCTTGTCGCGGAGCTCAGCATACTTTGTAAGGAGGGTGTTCTTGTATTCATCGGAAGATGCGATGGATACCTGGAACATGCAGTCGGGAGAAGCAAGGCCTGCTTCGTAGCACTTAAGCTGTCCTTCGTAGTTAGCCTTGATCTGCTTAAGGAATGCATCGGAATCCTTGTAGCCGAGAGGTGTGATAGCCTGGATATCCTTATCAACGTTTCCGAGAGATCTTGTTGCAGTTACGAGGCACCACATATCAACGTTGTTGTTGTGGCTCTGCTGCTCTGCAAGACCGGACTGATCAGCTACGGATACGGGTGTGCCGTCTACATAGTTGAAGTTCTTGCCTTCGAAGCCCCACTGAAGTGTGAAGAGAATGTCGGGCTGGCTCATCCACTCAAGATACATAGCGAAAGCGGTCTTCTCTTCTTCTGTTGCCTGTGATGAGAAACCGATGTACTCGCCGAAGATACCGTTAGGACGGAATGCGTTGCAGGAACCGTCGGAATATGTCTCGGGTCCGTTGTTTGTGATGATGCCGAGAGAAGCGTCGGGGTTCTCTTTGTAGAACTGGTTGAGAACATCGATGTTGTTTGTCGAGTAGCAGCTGTATGTAAGTGTCTTGCCGCTTACGAAATCGCTGATCGCATAATCGGATGTTCTTGTGTTGTACTCGTCATCGATATAGCCGAGGTTATAAAGCTTGTTCTGGAACTTCAGGAATGCCTTCTGAGCCTCTGTTGAAAGAGCAGGGATCGAATAATCGCCTGTTGTAGCCCAGAGAAGCTTATCCTGAGGATAGGTTCTGTATGCGTAGTTCTGGTCAACGCCGTTGCCTTCGATCTTTGTTCCGCCGAGGAGATGATCTCCGCCGAGGCCGAGCTTCTTGATCTTCTCATACATCTTGAGCTGCTCGTTGGGATCCGAAGGATATGTGTCATAACCTGCTGCCTTTACCCAGTCTGCACGATAGAAGGTTACGAACTGGTAGTTTGTCTTACCGTAAGGTCTTGTACCGATGAGGAGAACTGTTTCGCCGTTGATATCGGTGTACTTGTCAAGGCCGTTGTCAACCATTGCCTGCCAGTAGGTGGGAGCGATGTGCTTGAACCAATCCTTGTCATACTCGGAGAAATAACCCTCGCTCTGGTAAAGAGTTACATCGGGGTAGTCATACTCGAAGCAGCATACGGGAAGTTCTTTTGCAGCTGCCTTAAGGGCATAGAGTTCGTTCTCCTGACCACGTGCAAGTGCTACATACTGAACATCGATATTGTATTTATCACCGAACTCCTTCTGAACCCAGTCAGTCCAGTAGTTGTTGGCTGCATCGGCTGCTCCGTTGGGTGTGGCACGCTGATATACCGGAATCTTGAGTGTTACCTTGTTGCTGAACTTTGACCATCCGTCCATACCTGCAACGGTCTTGGAGATGTTCTTTGTGAAGCTTCCGGATGCTCCGGATGCCCCCTTGTCCTTACCGCAGCCTGCGAGCATTGTAACGGCCATTGCTGTTGCAAGCGCTACGGTGAGAAGCTTCTTAAAGCTTTTCTTCATAAATCTTTTCCTCCGTTTCTTTCGTTTGATAACGATATGTTAACCGCACCGTGCGGATAAACATCAGCCTTTTACCGCTCCTATCATCGCGCCCTTCACGAAATACTTCTGTAAGAAGGGGTAGATTATGATGATTGGCACTGTAACGAACATAATGCAGGCAGCCTGAAGCACTTCGGGTGTTGCCGCATTGGTCGCTCCGCCGACATCGCCGAGCGAAGTGTTTATGGATGCTTCCGCACCCTTTACAAGAAGATAGAGCTTATACTGTATCAGTCTCAGGTTGTCAGAGGTGATATAGTACATATTGTCCGCGTAGGAGTTCCAGCGTCCCACTGCATAGAACAATGAAAGCGTTGCAATGATCGGCTTGCTCAAAGGAAGCACGATCTTCTGAAGTATCTGGAAATTTGTTGCTCCGTCCAGGAACGCCGACTCTTCAAGCGAATCCGGGATCGAACTCTGGAAATAGGTCTTCATTACAAGCATATTATAAGGAGAATATACCAGAGGGAGTATGAGCACCCACATATTGTTCAGAAGGTGAAGGTCGTTGAGGAGGAGATATGCGGGTATCATACCGGCCGAGAAATACATGGGCACCATAAGTATGAAAGTGAATATCCTCTTACCCTTAAGTCTTTTCTTTGAAAGCGGATATGCGGCGCAGGTGCAGACCACCATGCCGATAAGCGTAAAGAGAGCCGTGACAAGTGCGCTGTATGCCATCGACTTCGTCATGGATGCATTCTTGAACACGGAAGTGTAGGCTTCGAAAGAAAAGTCCTTCGGCCGGAAATATACTTCCTTCGCCATAACCGCTCCGTTACCGGAAACGGATTTAACGAGTACATGCCAGAACGGCAGTATGCAGGTCATGCAGAGCAGGACAAGCACTATAACTATGACAAAATCACTCAGATGCAGCTTGACTATTGCCCTGCTGCCATCGGATGATGTTGTGTTTTCTTCATTTTTTCTGATCCCAGCCATATTTCACTCCAATTATAATAAGCCGTCTTCACCAAGCCACTTTGCAACCCTGTCGGCAACAAGCACAAGCACCAGTCCGACAAGCGACTGGAACAGGCCGACCGCGGTACCCTGTGAGAATTTACCGCTTCCGAGGCCCTTATCGTAGATATATACGGCAAGCTGATATTCAAAGTCTCTGACCTGTGTATTGTCGAGAGCCGTGAGTCTTTCGAGGTTACTTCCCATTACCCTTCCGAGGTTCATTATGAGAAGCGTTACTATCGTTCCCTTGATGCCGGGAAGAGTTATATGCCACATCCTCTTCCATCTTCCGGCGCCGTCGATCATGGCGGCTTCATAAAGTTCACCGTTTATGCTCGTGATCGCCGCAAGGTAGAGGATGGTGCCCCAGCCCATGCCCTGCCATATACCGATAAGCAGGTAGCTTACCGCCCAGTGCCATTTTTCGGTGAGGAAGGGAATGCCCTTCTCGATCAAGCCTGCCTTCATGAGGATCATATTCACAAGTCCCGAAGAAGGTCTGAACATCGTATATGCCACGGAGCCTATGATGGCCCATGAAAGGAAATGCGGCAAATAAAGTATGGTCTGGGAGACTTTCTTAAATTTCATAAGTCTGAGCTCGTTCAGCATCAGCGCAAGGATGATCGGCACGGGGAAGCCCACGAACAGATCAAGAAGGTTAAAGCATACGGAGTTTCTGAGCGCCCTGATGAAGTCGCTGTCCGAGAATATCTTCCTGAACATACCGAGTCCGACCCATTCGCTTCCCGAATAGCCCTTTGCGGGCTTGTAGTTCATAAAAGCCATGCGCAGGCCCGGATATGCCGCATAGTTGAATACTATAACAAAAGCAACGGGCACCAGTAACAGAAGATACAGCTGCCAGTCACGCTTAATAGCCTTTTTTGTTTCCTTTCGAGCATTCCTCGAAATCGTCTTTTTATCTGCCATTTATCAATCCCCCGACCTTACGGTTCGTAATTCTGTGGATCATTCTCATATATTGCCCATTTGTGTTAATTATTGCTCTTTTCCGCGGTCTTTTCTAATCATAAGTAAAATAAAACTTTGCATTTTCGACCATTTATGATACTATTTATCGGGTAATAATCGTCAGTTTTTACCAAAACCGTATGTACATTTACCACTCTTTTGTATATCTTTAACAACTTTTAGAGGAAACTATGTCAAGAAAACGATCATCAGTAGCAGAATACAGAGATTATTATCTCCCATATGACTTTCCGGTCCTCCTTCTGTCGGGAGATTACTGGCGCATATCAAGCAATCCGAGTCCCAACCTCCATTTTCACAACTGTCTGGAGATCGGTATCTGTCACTCGGACAGCGGATATATGTCATTCATAGGCCAGAAGGAGCCGCTGTACTTTAAGGAAGGGGATGTGACCTGCGTCCCGCGGAACATCCCGCATACGACCTGGTCCAGCAAGGGTACCGAGAGCCACTGGTCATATCTTTTTATAGATCCCGAGGAATTTATGAAGGGTATGCTTCCGAATGCTGCCGCAAAGAGCTATGATCTCTCCCTCTCCGCATACAAAGACTATAAATACATCCTTCCGAGGGACAGTTATCCGGAAGTCTATGCTCTCGCACTTACCATAGTCCGTGAGCTCGAAGCGCAGAAACCGCACTACCGCGCCTGCGTTTCAGGTCTGATCATGAGTCTCATAGTCCTTCTTATAAGAATACAGAGTGAGGGCGGAGAACTTGTGACTTCATCCGACAATCCGCCCGAGAACGCGATGGTGCTCTCTCCCGTGCTTGATTATATAGAAGACAATTATGCAAAAGCGATAGATGTTGATTATCTTGCCCAGATATGCCACCTGAGCCCGACGCATTTCAGAAGGGTGTTCCATTCGATAACCGGCACAAGTCCTCTCGATTACATAAACAATATCCGCATAAATAAGGCCTGCAACCTGCTGCGGAGCACGGAAGAGTCCATACTGAACATATCCGAGGCAGTGGGTTTCCATTCGGTATCGAGTTTTAACAGACATTTTTCGGCAATTATGCGGACTGCGCCGAGAAATTACAGATATGAGACGCTTAAAGAAAAAGAAGAAACCGAGAAAATGCAGATAAAGCAATATAAGGGCTGGATGTATCCCGAAGAACAGCCCTTATGATCCTTTATCCGAACTGATTTATAATTCTCATTACGAGGGCGGCAAGCGCAGATACCAAAAGCATAATGACCGCCGCAACGATGTAACCGGGTCCGAGCAGCTCGCCCCTTATAAGCATAAGCCTTACGGATAGGCCCGCGACAAACAATATGACCGCATTTACGGCCGCACGTTTCCTTCCCCAGAAGACACAGAGGTAGGAGCCGCGCGGTTTATTTAATGTGTTGGCGGCATACCAGAGCAGACCGAGTGTAAACGGCCACAGATCGGATAAGCCCGCAAGTTCATATGTTCCAATGGATCTGCCACCCGCAATTCCGAGAGCGATGTCTTTCACGCTTGTGTATAAGCCCTGCATATCGATGAGCGCAAAGTTCACAATAAATGCCAGGGCAAGGACTGCGGTAAGGCCTCCCCTTAAGGCAAGTGTCTTTTTGTCCGCACGAGGCTTACTTCCGTACTGAAGAGGGATTTCAAAGCCTCGGTTCCATTTTTCCTTTTCGCCGCCGTAATCGGAAAATACGACCATAAGTATCAGGCATACGGTCTGAAGGAAAGGCATGATAAAGGCTATGGAATTAAGCGCGGCAAACTTTTCCGGGAAAGCGAACGGAAGCGCTGTGTAGTGGACGGTTTCAAGCATCGCATCGGTGAGCAGCACTCCGTATAGAACGGCCATAGCAATGCCTGCGTTCTTTTGAAACATCCGCATAAACTCTCCCGCACGCAGCATAATAAGGTTAATAAGCCCCGCCGCGCAGGAGAAAAGAAGCAGACTCACGATCGCGCCGTCAACGCTTATGTAGAAATTTCCTTTGATACTGATGCTTATGTAAGCCAAAAAGCCGCCGTAAACAACGGCCGAGGCCAGAAGACCTGCGGTGCTCTTTACGGTTTTCGCCCTTCTGCAGGCTTTTCTTAAGCCGGCCCTGATGTCCGCAATCTCCTCTCCTATGTCATTTTCCGCAGATACGGAAGATCTTGTATTGTTCACAGCGCATAAAACGAGTTTTTGCATGAATTTCTTATCGTTGAGCTTGTGATATCTCATATGCAGTTTTTTCTCAACATGGTCTATTCGCTTTAAGTATGATTCGAGTTTGCCGCTGTAAATATAAACAAAGGTGCGATAGATGTTCCAACACATAAGTCCGATGAGGGCGAGGGAAAAGAACTCCGGGAACACCGTACCCTTAAGCTCTTTTGAAACCAGTGTGCCGAGTTTCAGAGCACCGTCCGCAAGGCGTGCGGGATTGCCCGAAGCAAACAGAGGAAGTGAGAAAAGCCACGGCCAAAACGCAAAATGAAAGAGTTTTGCCAAAGCCCATACCGCAAAAACGGCATCAAAAAGAAGGGCAAGCAAGAACAGTCCGGGCGCCCTCTTTCTGTAAAGAGGATTTTCCGGAACAAGTTCATTGTAGTCCCGCCTCAGTATTTTTATGTATTCGTCTGCTCTGTCGCCCGCCGAAGCAAGAGATGCTTCAAGCGGATCCAGGTTTGAGATCAGCGGTGTTGACATTTACCCCTCCTTACAGGCCCAAATGATACTTAAAACCTACCGGAGCGCGCTGCCCGAGGAATTCGTAGCCCCAGGTGCCGCTCAGGTTATCGCAGAAAACGTAATCATCGGAGATCGCCTTTATGCCGACAGATCCCAGAAACAGATCCGCTTCGATGAAACGGTCAAATCTGTTTGCAAGGCCCTCCAGACGCTCAAACTGCTTCCTCTGAACCTGAAGCGGCGCATCGGGATCTGTCCCTGCACTTGCTATCTCCTCTTTTAAGATCCGTGCTTCCGGTCCTTCAAAAGCATAATAGCCCAAATTCTCTCTCCACCATGAAAGATAGGCCTTCGGCCCGTAATCATGATAGAAGTTCCTTATCAGTTTCTTAGTCTCGGATCTTTCGGTATTAAGCTCCAGAAACGAAAAGAACAGCTCGTATTTCACAAGATAGGGCTGCGGCTTTCTTTTTCCGCCGTCGCATCTTATAAAGAACGCGTCAAGCAGCACCTTGACAGCCTCCCCATAGCCCAATGCGCAGAGCCGTGCGAAGAAGTCCGGTGAATCGAGCAATATGCCCGTTTCTCCGGACCCGTAAACGTTTTTGGGATCCTTAAGCCAGTAACACGCAAATTCGTCAAGGTTCCGGCAGCCGAATATGCGGCATTCCCCGTCCTTCCCGCCAAATTGATACATCAGCCTTAAAAGCGCGGTTTCTTCGCCGAAATACCCGCTTAAGAGCATGGTGCGGATATCATTAAGTTCGTTAAGAGTTCCCTTTTTTGCACCCGGAATATGGGCATACCATTCTTCCGCCAGACCGGTTGCAATAACAGCATATACGGAATTATTAAATCCCGATTTAACCCGTTCTTTTTCAGCAATCAAGCCTAAGTCGGCTGTTTTTCGAAATATCCTGCCCTTCCAGAAAAGCACTTCGTTTTTCGAAAGGAAGAGGATGATCTTCGCAAGTGCAACGCAGGCTTCCTTATCGTTTACAAAATTCCCTTCTCCCCTGCGGCACTTATTCATTATGTTTTCAATGATCCCGGCCTTTTCGCTGTCCTGCGAGAGATAGAAGTCACGCAGATGTCCGTTCAAAATATAATCCCGCGATCGTTCCCAGTCCCTGCACAACGCTTTCCAAACATCATTATCGTCCCAGCAATCAACACCGAAGATTTTGAAAGGTTTTGTAAATATCCCTCTGAACTTCATATCGGGCAATTCGTTCGCCACAGATTTGTCACCCGCAAGCCAGCGGTTGACCTGCTCATAGCCGAATCTGTTCGAGGGCGCATATTTCAGGAGTCCGCGGATCAGTACTTCAAAGAAAGCATCTTCCTTCGCTATGTCGTCCAGATCGTAATATCTGTCGCTCATCATAGCGTCGTTTATCTGAGCCCTCTGAGCCTCCGGCCCCTCGTCCCGGTATGCACGGATCAGCCTTTCGTACATCATATCCCCGTGATACAGAGTCCATAGGGTCTGTCCCATGGAATAATAGTCCGATGCGGTCTTTGCGGCGCCTGACATAAGCTCCGGCGCATAATAGCCGAGTGTGCCGGTCTTTTCCTTGTCCGTCGCAAAGCCGTCCGTCATATCGCAGGATATGCCGAAATCGCCTATCACAACCTGTCCGTTGTACTTATAAATGTTTCCGGGTTTTAAATCCCTGTATATAAGCCCTGCTTCATGAAAATGATGAAGAGCCGTGTTGAGCGCGGGGATAACCTCCCTGCGGAGTTCGTCATATGATACGCTGTGCCTGTGCCCGTAGTCTCCGCCGGCGCAGTAAGGGTAGATCTCAACGTAATAGTCCTTTCCTCCGATATCGACACTACCCTCGTCCACAAGAGGCAGGATATGGGTGTTATCGCTATGCCCGACCAGTTTCAGGAAGTCCAGCACCTTCTCCCTTGTCCTTCTCTTGGGGAAGTCCGACTCAGGCGTTACCGAAAGCACTATCCTTGCAGCATATTTCTTCGGATCGGAGGTTGTATAACAGGCATAGACCTGCGCCTCTCCGCCGTCTGAAGCAATGACCTCGGAAGCCTTCAGAACGAATTCTCTTCCGCCCTCTCCCGAAAATGTCACATCCGAATACAGAAGAAGCGGTCTCCTGTCCAAAGCGACAGCCGCGGTCTGCGGTACCGTTTCTCCGAGTCCTTCGATCTGGGGAACGGTAGGCTCATTTGCCCTCTCGTCATATTCTTCTGTCCCGGTATAAAGATCCATCCGTTATTACTCTCCTTTGACAAAGACCACGCGTCCGTTTCTTTCGGTCGCTGTGATCCTATCGCCTTCCCCGCAGCCCGCCTCGAATATATAGTCGGCAAGAGGATTTATATACCTCTCCTCCATAAGATTTCCTATACCTCGGCCGCCCATTTCGAGCACCTCGGGCTTCGCTGCCTGCTCATATAGGAATTCCCTCAGCTCATTTGTGACTGCTATTTCTATCTTATTCTGCTTC
>JAEEGL010871883.1_pt1 | contig 29016 bp, 24 predicted proteins | sample 9134231 | NCBI WGS metagenome assembly JAEEGL01 (sample SAMN16246548, study PRJNA631951) | gut metagenome | biome: gut microbiome; feature: rumen; material: fiber-attached | host: Bos | place: Iran: Karaj | collected 2018-10 | reverse complement strand
CCTTCTTGCTATTACAGTAAGCGATGGCAAAAAGGTTCTTGCTTATTCAACAATTTCAAACCTTGGACTTATTACAGCCTGCGCAGGCACTGGAACTTCAGAAGGTGTATGGGCCGCTGTTATGCTTGTTCTTTTCCATGCTGTATCAAAATCACTTCTGTTCCAGACTGTTGGTGATATTGAGAACTGCATGCACAGCCGTGACATTGAGGATATGCACGGTCTTATCATTAAGCTCCCAAGACTTGCGTTTATCATGATCATTGGTATCTGCGGTATGTTCCTTGCTCCATTTGGTATGCTGGTTTCCAAGTGGGCAGCGCTTAAGTCTTTCGTAGATTCAGGTTCAGTATGGCTGGTTCTTTTCCTTGTATTTGGTTCAGGAAGCACACTTTTCTACTGGGCTAAATGGCTTGGCAAAATCTGTACTGTAATCCACCAGTCTTTCGAGCTTGAAGATATCACACCAAGAAGTGAGATGGTTTCAATGCTTCCTCTTACTTCTCTTATAGTTATCATGTGCTTTGCATTCCCATGGATGTCAGGCCACATGATACAGCCACTTCTTGATGAGGCATTCCACACCAATATCCCTGACGTTATTGGCGGCTCGGATGTCATTATCATGATGATCATGGTTGCAATGGTATTTATGATCCCTATTGGATCCAGATTCCTTTCAATTGGTAAGAATTCCAAGATGACAATGTCTTATGTAGCCGGTGTCAATGCCGGTGATGACAGACATTACATTGATTCTTTCGGAAAAGAGAGAGCTCTTTATATGTCAAACTGGTACATGGAAGATTACTTTGGTGAAAAGAAACTTCTCATGCCTTGTGTCTGGGTAGCAGCTGTACTTGTGGCAGTAATGCTTATTGTTGTTGTGGGAGGTGCTATCTGATGGAAGTGAATTTTATTATTAAGGTTGTTCTTTATTTATTATTGGCGCCAATCCTTGGCGGTTTGCTGTCCGGTACAGACAGACTCTTTGCTGCACGTATGCAGGGAAGACAGGGTCCGCCCATTGTTCAGCCCTTTTATGATGTTAACAAGCTTCTTCATAAACAGACCACCGTTGTTAACAGTATCCAGGTTCTGTTTGTAACTGGTTACCTTATCATGACCGTGTTTACAGGTTGCCTGTTCTTTGGCGGCGGGGATATGCTCCTTGTATTCTTTGCCCTTTCAATGTCAGAAGTACTTATGGTCATGGCTGCATTTTCTACCAATGGACCATACAGTATCATGGGCGCACAGAGAGAACTTCTTCAGATGATGTGCTATGAGCCTATGACACTTCTTGTAGCAATTGGTTTTTATTATGCTCAGGGAAGTTTTATGGTATCTGACCTTGTTAAGGCTGATACTCCTGCAATCGTGCAGCTTCCGGGTTTCTTTATCGGATTTGTATTTATTCTTATAATCAAGCTTCGCAAGTCACCATTTGACCTTAGTACATCTCACCACATGCACCAGGAGATGGTTAAGGGTCTTACAACAGATCTTTCAGGTAATAACCTGGCATTTGTTGAGATTGCAGAGTGGTATGACACAATCCTTATGATGGGTATTGTTGGAATGTTCTTTATCACAGCTAACCCAATCAGCAGGATCTGGGCTGTAATTGCTATAGTTGTTGTATTCTTCATTGAGACACTTATTGATAATATATTCCCACGAGTTAAATACATTACAATGCTCAAGGTTACCTGGGCTGTAATCCTTGTATTTGCGGGAACAAATCTTTTGATTCTTAATGTACTTAAGTAAAATGGAAGGGATACTATTCAATGAATATTGCAAAATCACCATGGGTGTTACATTATGATGGATCCAGCTGCAACGGCTGCGATATAGAAGTTCTTGCAACAATGACTCCAATGTATGACGTAGAGAGATTTGGAATCATTAATACAGGTAATCCTAAGCATGCAGATGTTCTGCTTCTTACAGGTGGTATCAATGCGCAGACAGCTCCGGTTGTAAGACAGCTCTACAATATGATGCCTGATCCCAAGGTAGTTGTGGCCTGCGGAATCTGTGCATGTGACGGAGGAATTTTCAAGGAGTGTTATAACATTTTAGGTGGCGCCGACAAGGTAGTACCTGTTGATGTTTATGTACCGGGATGTGCTGTTAGACCTGAAGCCCTCATTGAAGGCGTAGTTAAGGCAGTAGGACTCCTTGAGGAAAAGAGAAAGAAGCTGAAAGAATCCATGAAGCAGGGCTACTGCTCAGTAGACTACAGCAAGATGGCTATTCATATGACTGCTGATGACTATGATCCAACCAACCAGTATGATGCAGTTCTTACTGAAGAGGCTCTTCGTCAGCAGGCAGAAGAGAAGATCAAGGCTTCAAGTAAGCCTGCAGCACCAGCTGCTAAGCCTGCAGCTCCTGTACCGGCAGCTAATGCTAATGCTGCAAAACCCGCATCTGCTGCAACACCGGCTCCGGCTGCCACTAACGCAGCACCTGCTGAGAAAGGGGATAATGCTTAATGAATACAGAATTTATAAATGTTAATCCTGAGAACATCATTGATGAGTCTCAGAAGCTGAAGTATAAGGGTTATCATCTTATTCAGCAGTGCGCAACCAGAGTTCCTGATGCCTATGAGCTTATTTATTCTTTTGGCAAGGACCTTGAGATGAAGAATCTCAAGATGACACTTCCTGAGGACCAGGAGATCTCTAGTATCACCAGCATATATCCATGTGCTTTTATTTATGAGAACGAGATGCACGATCTGTTCGGAGTTCAGATCAAGATGATCAACATTGACTTTGAGGGTAAGCTCTATAGAACAGCTATAGAGACACCATTTAAATAATCGGAGGGAAGAAATGTCAACTAGAAGTGTAATTCCATTTGGACCCCAGCATCCGGTTCTTCCGGAACCAATTCACCTTGATCTTGTTATGGAAGATGAGAAGGTTGTAGAAGCAATCCCTTCCATCGGTTTCATCCACAGAGGTCTCGAAAAGCTGGTAGATAAAAAAGATTTTAACGAGATGGTATATGTAGCAGAGCGTATCTGCGGTATCTGCTCCCTTGGCCATGGTCTTGGCTACTCAGAGGCGGTTGAGCATATTATGGATATTGATGTTCCTTCAAGGGCAAAATACCTTAGAACAATCTGGTCAGAGCTTTCAAGAGTACATTCACATCTTCTCTGGCTTGGCCTTCTTGCAGATGCTTTCGGATTTGAGAGCCTTTACATGGAGTGCTGGAGACTTCGTGAAGAAGCTCTTGATATGTTTGAAGCATCAACCGGAGGAAGAGTAATTTTCTCAGTAATGAAGGTGGGCGGTATCAGAAGAGATGTATCTGATGAGATGCTTAAGGACTTCTATCAGAGAATCAACAAGATGGAGGAGCAGCTTAAGACTATCTCCAAGCCTTTCCTTAACGATATGGCTGTTCAGACAAGACTTCGCGGCGTTGGTATTCTTACAGCACAGCAGGCTGATGAGCTTGGCTGTGCAGGACCTTTCCTTCGTGCCAGCGGGATTTCAAGGGATATCCGTACAACCGGATACTGTGCATATGGAGATGTTGACTTTGAGCCTATCATCAGCACAGAAGGTGATTCCTATGCCAGAACTGAGTGCCGTATAAAAGAGATTTTCCAGGCCTTTGACATCATACGTCAGTGTATCGACAAGATGCCTGCAGGTGATATAGATGTTCCTGTAAAGGGAATGCCAAACGGCGAATATGTCATGAGAATAGAGCAGCCTCGTGGTGAAGCTATTTACTATGTTAAGGCCAACGGAAGTAAGTTTATCGACAGAATGAGAGTCCGCACTCCCACTTTTGCTAATCTTTCCGGCCTTGTAGAAACTCTTAAAGGTTGCGACCTTGCTGATGTGCCAATTCTTGTACTTACAATTGACCCATGTATCAGCTGCACTGAGAGATAATTTATTCGGGACTAGATAGGATAAAAAGGAGTATAAGATGGCAATAGTTAGTTTTAATAAAACTGTATTACATAACCTTATTTCTAAGCCTAAGACAAGAAAGGCTGAAAAAGAATATCCTCAGGGCACAAGAGGACATGTTGAGAATGATATGGACCTTTGCATTTTGTGTGGTCTTTGCTCAATCAAATGTCCTACTCATGCCATTACTGTAGATAAGAATGAAAAGACCTGGTCCATAAGACCTATGAGCTGTATTCAGTGCAGATGCTGCGTTGATAACTGCCCTAAGAAGTCTCTTTCCATGGGACTTAGGTTCCAGGAACCAGGTTCAGAGAAAATAACTAAGACCTTTAAACAGTCTGAGAAGGCTATTGCAGCTCAGGAAGCACTTATGAAGGCAGCTAAAGAGCGTGCAGCAGCCGCAGCAGCTGCCAAGGCAGCCGCAGCACAAAGCGGTCAGGCAGCTAATGCACCACAGCCTTCAACAGCGCCTCAGCCAGCACCTGCTGCAAAAGAAGAGAATAAGGAATGATTAAAGAATTAGTGATCAAAGGGGCGGTACAGGGTGTAGGTTATCGCCCCTTTATTGCTTCTAAAGCAGAAGAATTGAATATTCGTGGATTTGTTAAGAACCTGGGAGCTGAAGTTCTTGTCGTTGCTATTGGACAGGAACAAGAACTTAATGCTTTGGTTTCTTATGTCCACAAGGAAGTTCCGCCCGGAGGGTATATTTTACATATCACGGAAAAAGATATTAAGGAGCTTCCGCCTGAGTACGGACAATATAAAGACTCTTTTTCAATAATTGACAGTAGTGAGATAGATCTGTCTTCCGATATTCCTGTATTTTTACCTGATATAGGCATATGTGACGATTGTCAGAGGGAGATTTTTGATAAACGTGACTACAGACGTGGATACGGTCTTAACAGCTGCGCTGTATGCGGTCCAAGAATGAGCATATTAAAAGCTCTCCCTTATGATAGAGATAATACCACTATGGGGAACTTTGGTCGCTGTCCATATTGCGATATGGATTATAAAAAAGGCAGAAGGCGCTTTGCGCAGACTATATCCTGTAATTCCTGCGGGCCGGAGGTTGTCTTTGATTACCCAAAGAATGACAGCCCTTTTGTTATAAGCGGATCTCTGGCTGTTGACCTGGCTATTAAACTTCTTAAAAAGCGAAGCATGATCGGCCTTAAAGGCGTTGGCGGCTATCAGTTTGTTGCAAAGCCTGACGCTGAAACTGCAAGGAGACTTAGAGCTCTTAAAGGCAGAGAGAACAAGCCTTTTGCAATTATGTTTTTTGACATTGATATGGTCAAAGAATATGCTTATGTCTCTGAGAAAGAAGAGGAGCTTTTAAAGTCTTCCGCTAGGCCAATAGTTCTTTTGAAAAAGAAATATGATTTTGATAATGAGGTTGTAAAGGACAGCCGTTATATCGGTGCGTTCCTGCCTTCAGCCGGATTCCACAGCATTCTTACAAAGGAGTTTGGCCCTCTTATCGTTACCAGCGCTAACAGATCTGATGAGCCAATAATCACAGATGATAAAGAATTTATTTCTACGTTCTTTGACAAAAAGAAGGATGCAGATGAAAGATGTGACGGTATCCTTTATCACAAGCGTGAAATAACAATGCCAATGGATGATTCTGTTATGTTTGTTACTTCAAACAAGCATGGAGAGCAGGAGCACTTCCTGCGCAGAAGCAGGGGATTTGTACCTCTTCCTGTATTGCTTGACAGAGAAGCTTTTTGGTCAACACCTGAAAAGGTAGTTTTTGCTTTTGGAGCTGATCTAAAGAGCACTTTTGCATTTGGCCATAATGACAAGATACTTCTAAGTCAGCATATTGGTGATCTTGCAGATTATAGCTGCGCTTCCAGTTATGAGAAGCTTGTGGCTCAGTATAAGGATTTATTTAAACAGGTTCCAAATAAATATGTTTGCGATCTGCATCCTGACTATGTATCCACAAAAATGGCAAAAGAGCAGGCTAAAAAAGATAACGTCTTGCTCATTCAGCTTCAGCATCATTATGCCCACACCTACAGTGTAATGGCTGAAAACTCCTTAACCAGCGCAATTGGCATATCCTTTGACGGAACAGGCTATGGAACTGATGGTTGCATTTGGGGTGGAGAGTTCTTATACTGCAACGGTAAGGATAAGAACAGGTTTGGACACCTTTCCTATGTCACTCTTACAGGTGCAGATAACGCTTCTAAGGATGCAATGCTTGTAAGAAAGTGCTATGAGCACATGGCAATAAAGGAAAACCTCCTTGATGAAGACGCATCATCTATGACTGGTGATGCGGATAAGCAGAGGCTTATTGATGCAGCGATTGACAATAATGTTCAGACCTTTGAATGTTCCAGCGTCGGCAGGCTCTTTGATGCTGTTTCTGCACTTCTTGGAATAAGAGAGTACAATTCCTACGAAGGTGAATGTGCTATAATGCTTGAGAATAATGCATGGGAATTTGAGGAGTCTGGAAGCAGTAAGGATTATCCAGAGTTTAAGTTTGATATATCTTCATCAGAAGAAGATGGATTTATTGTAAACCAGGTCAAGCTCTTTGCAGATATCTGTAAGTGCAAAAAAGAAGGCATATTTGATGTGGATGCCATTGCCTATGGCTTCCATATGGCGCTAATTGATCTTGTTGTAAAGGGTTGTGAGCAGATAAAAGAAAAGACCGGTGAAAACAAAGTATGTTTGTCCGGAGGAGTGTTTAATAACAGACTTCTTCTTTCAAAGACTATGGAAATCTTAACTGACAAGGGATTTTTGGTTTACAGTAATAAAGCTGTTCCCCTTGGAGACGGAGGAATTTCACTTGGTCAGGCGTACTACATGCTGATGGCCTTAAATAGATGATAAAGGAATTTAAATATGTGTGTTGCAATACCCGGAACAGTAATTAAACTTGACGGATCAAAAGCTACCGTTGATTTTAGCGGTAATATCGTAAATGCTGAGGCGGGTCTGGTTAATGTAAAAATTGGTGATAAAGTACTCGTACATGCCGGATGCATTATCCAGACTATGGATGATGAGATGGCCAGTGAAATGGAAGAGCTCTATAAGGAAATTGAGGATCTGGCATAAATGAGTAATCCTGCTTTAGAGAAGATAATTGAAGAACTAAAAAATTATGATGGTAAAGAAATCCGTATCATGGAGGTCTGCGGAACCCATACGGCAGCTATATCTGAAAACGGTATTCCATCGATGTTATCTGATAAGATAAAGCTCATTTCCGGGCCCGGATGTCCTGTTTGCGTTACAGTAACAGCAGTTATAGACAGGCTTATTGAACTATCTCTTATGGATAATACCTGTGTTTTGACCTTTGGCGACCTTATCAGGGTAAAAGGTACAAATGGGTCACTAGCTGATGCCAAGGCTGAGGGTGCTGATGTTAAAATGGTTTATTCGCCAATGGCCTCAATAAAGCTTGCTATGGACAATCCTGATAAAAACTATGTTTTTGCAGCCATAGGTTTTGAAACCACAACACCGGTATATGCACTGCTTCTGGAAGAGATAATTGAAAAAGAAATAAATAACCTTAAGGTCCTTACTTCCCTTAAGACTATGCCTGAGGTTATCAGGTGGGTAGTAAAAAACGGAAGTGATATTGATGGCTTTATTGCACCCGGACATGTTGCAGCCGTTACCGGCGGCGAAGTATTTAACGAATTGTCAAAAGAGCTTGGGATTCCCTTTGTGGTTTCGGGTTTTGAAGGAGAGCAGCTCCTTATGACAATCTATGCCTTGGTAAAAATGGCCGGAAAGGGCGGATATAAAAACCTCTATAAGTCTGTAGTCACAGAAGAAGGCAATATATCTGCCAAAGAAAAGGTTAACAAATTCTTTGAGGTATCCGATTCCTCCTGGCGTGGCATGGGGAAAATTCCAGGCTCGGGAATGGCACTTAAGGCTCAGTTTCGGCGGTATGATGCCGGCAGTATTGGCCTTGATGAAGACCATGAACCTGCTGGCTGCAGATGTGCAAGTGTTCTTGTAGGGGCCATAAGTCCCCATGAATGTCCTTTATTTGGGAAAAAATGCACACCTGACAACGCACATGGTGCCTGCATGGTTTCAACTGAAGGAAGCTGCTATAACTATTATATTTCCGGGAGATAAGAATAAATGAAGATAACTATGGCTCATGGAAGTGGCGGAGAATCTACTTCCAGGCTGATTGGAGATGTCTTTTCCAAATATTTTAATAATGAATACCTGTCTGAACTATCGGATTCTGCTGTGGTTCCCGGGGCAGGGAGACTGGCCATTACTACAGACAGCTTTGTTGTTACTCCTGTGATTTTTCCTGGTGGTGACATCGGAAGGCTGTCTGTTTGCGGAACAGTAAATGACCTGCTTATGAGCGGTGCGGTTCCTAAATATATTACCTGCGGATGTATCCTTGAGGAAGGCCTTGATATGGATGTCCTTGAAAAGGTTATTTCCTCAATGGCTAAGACTGCAAGGGAAGCAGGAGTTATAGTTGTTACTGGGGATACCAAGGTTGTTGAAAAACACAGTGATGTATCAGGACTTATCATCAATACTTCAGGCGTCGGTTTCATACCTGAAGGTCTGGATGCACCGGGACCTTCTAAACTTGAAGACGGTGACAAGATAATAATTTCCGGTAATCTTGGGGATCATCATGCTGCAATTCTTGGATGCAGAATGGGAATCGAGAATTCAATTGTATCCGACAACGCACCTCTTGTTGATATGACCAAAAAGCTCATAGATAACGGACTTAAGGTTCATGCTATGAGGGATGTTACCAGAGGCGGCCTTGGCACTGTTCTTAACGAGTTTGCAGCTGCGTCTAAGTGCGCTGTTGAGCTTGAAGAGAGTGCGCTTCCGGTTTCGTCTGCCGTTAAGGATTTTTGCGGAATTCTTGGACTTGATCCCATCTATATGGGCAATGAAGGCAAGATGGTAATTTCTGTTGCCAAAGAAGACGCAGAGAAAGCTCTTTTACTCATAAAAGAATCAAAGTACGGGGAAAATGCTGCCATTATCGGAGAGGTTAAAAAAGGACAGGATCTTAACGATAAATATAATGTGACAGTTGTTACTAAAATTGGCGGGAAGCGCGTGGTTGGGCCTATGTACGGAGAAGGTCTTCCAAGAATCTGTTAATTGTGTTATCATACGCAAGAGGATAAATAGATTTAATTTATAGGTAAAAGTATGGAATTTAAGAGAATCAATAAAGATACAGTTACATGCATCATCACTGAAGATGATATGTTTGAACAGGGAATAAAGCTTGAGGACCTCTTTGAGAAAAAGAAAGAGGCCATGGACTTTTTGCACGAGGTTATGAAGAAGGCAGAGGAAGAGGTTGATTACAAGCCAACCGGATCATTTATGCCGCTTCAGATTACAGTTCTTCCCGATCATTCCGTTTCGCTTACATTATCCGAGAATGCATCGGCTTCATTTAATGAGATCCTTAAGAATCTCACAGACAAGGCCGGGATCAAGCTTCCCAAGAAGGTCCTCGAGGATATTGGAGATTCTGTAGACGAAGAGCGCCTCAGCAGACTAAATGAGTACTTAAAGAGCCTTAAGCAGATAACCAACTCTGTCAAGAATATGATCGAATCCAACGACATAGTCGGAGATGGTTCTGACAAGGTAGCCCTTGGAGGTAATTCTTCCATCGAGAATACTAAGAAGCTTGCTGACAGTCTTACCAATACCGCTCCTAAGAAAAAAGGTGAGGATAGCAGGAAGGATACAGACCTGCAGAGGCTTAAGTTCCATGAGTACATGTTTACTTTTAAGGATCTTAAAACTGTAACAAGGTTCTGCGCAAGGGTTCCCAGGGCTGTAAACATTGAGAGCTCATTATATAAGAATGCGGCGGATGGACAGTACTATTTGGACCTTAGGAGAAACAACGAGGATCCAAAGGTATTTGCATCTCTTTTCACAATGGCTTACGAGTTCGGACATTTCCAGGCAAGTAACGTCTATGTGATCTCACACATCAAGGAGAATTATGACTGCCTTATTGAGGGCAGGGCAATAGAAGAATTATCATCCCTTTCTACAATGTGACATTTTTTTGCATTTTAGGAACGGTCCGGGAAATCTAGGCCGTTCCTTTTGTTTTAGTGATATAATAAGAGAAGTTTATGCGACTTAACAAATTTATTTCTTCCTGCGGCGTATGTTCCAGGAGAGAAGCGGACAAGTTAATAGCATCCGGAAGAGTTACTGTAAACGGACAGATCCCTATGGCAGGGGATGATGTGGCTGATGACGACAAGGTCTTTTTGGACGGAAAAGAGATTGTTCCTAAAAAGGCTCATACCTACCTGGCCTACTATAAGCCGGTGGGAACTGTCTGCACTAAAGATGATCCCCATGCAAAGAGGACCATTTATGATGACATACAGGGTAACGGAGCGCTTACCTATGCAGGACGTCTTGATAAGGACTCAGAGGGACTTCTTATCGTTACTGATGACGGAGCCCTGATTGACGCCATGATGCGGGGCAGGAACGCCCATGAAAAGGAATATGTGGTAACTGTTGATAAGCCTGTTACTGATTCCTTTATACAGGCGATGGCTTCAGGGGTATACCTCAAAGAGCTGGACAGGACCACAAGGCCATGCAAAGTTCATGCTACAGGAAAAAGCTCTTTTGACATTGTTCTGACACAGGGCCTTAACAGACAGATAAGGCGCATGTGCAGCGAACTTGGCTATGAAGTAAAAACTCTTAAAAGAATCAGGATTATGAGCATCAACCTTGATGATTATGATCTTAAACCAGGGGGATTCATCAGCTTGCCTGATGAAATGGTAAAAAAATTGTACCGGGAAGCCGGTATGTGATAACGGGGAGGCTGTGTATGGCATCAGAAGAGATAAGAAGCGAGTATCTTAAGCTTGTAAAAACAATCAAGCACCACATGGATCTTTATTACAATCAGGATACTCCCGAAATTTCTGATTATGAGTATGACCAGCTTATGCAGCGACTTAAGAAGATTGAGCTCGACAATCCCGAGCTTATCACAAAGGATTCGCCAAGTCAGATAGTTGGCGGAACTGCAAAGCGTGAGGCTGGGGTAAAGATAACCCACAATGTCCCAATGCTTTCTATAGAGGATGTGTTTAATGTTGAAGATGTCAAGGCCTTTGTCAACAGAGTTCACGAAAGACATCCTGATGCAAAATTCTCCGTTGAGCAAAAGATCGACGGTCTTTCCTTAACCCTTAGATACAACACAAACCAATCGGATAACAAGCTTCATCTGACTTTGGCTGAGACCAGAGGCGATGGGCTTATCGGAGAGGATGTTACAGCCAATGCCCTTGTTATCCCGGATGTTCTTAAGGTAATTGACCTTCCTTATGATTATCTGGAACTTAGGGGTGAAGTTTATATGTCCCATGACTCTTTTGAGGCCTTTAACGAGCTTCAGGAGAAGGAGGGAAAAAAGCTTGCTGCTAATCCAAGAAATCTGGCTGCGGGGACACTTCGCCAGCTTGACCCTATGATCACAAGAAGCCGCGGACTTAAGATGTTCATATTCAATGTCCAGGATGGTCCGCAGGAGCTTAGGCAGTCTCACTGTCATGCTATGGACGTACTTGAAGGTCATGGTGTAAAAACCGTTTTTCACAGGCAGTGCACTTCTGCAGATGAAGTCATATCTGCAATCGAAGAGATCGGAAATATGCGTCAGGATCTTGAATTTGACCTGGACGGAGCTGTAGTCAAGATCGACAATGTAGAGTGGAGGAACGATTTCCCTGCAGGAAGCAAGTATTCAAGCGGACATATTGCATATAAGTATCCTCCGGAAGAGTGCGTTGTTGAGATGGATGAAATACTGGTGGATGTTGGAAGAACAGGAAAATTAACATTTACCGGAAGCTTTCATGATCCCAATACCGGTAAACCTGCAAGGCTTTGTGGAACCAGCGTATCTAGGGCAACACTTCACAATCAGGATTACATCACTGATATGAAGATAGGTGTTGGGGGCTGGTACAAGCTTTTTAAGAGCGGCGAGATCATACCAAAGCTAAACGGCTGTGTTAAGGAACCTGCAATAGTCTATACAGCGCCGGGCAGATGTCCCGTATGCGGCGGACATCTGGTAAGGGAAGAGGATACAGCTGATATCAGATGTATCAATCCTACTTGTCCCGCCCAGATCACAAGAACAATTGCCTACTTTGCTTCAAGAGATGCCATGAATATCATGGGACTTGGTGATACACTTGTAGAAGCTCTGGCAGGTGAAGGATATTTAAAGAGCTATGTGGATATATATCACCTCCATGAACACCGGGATGAGCTTATTGAAAAAGGGATTGTAGGCAAAGTAAAAAACACCGACAAGCTCCTTGCTGAAATAGAAAAATCCAAGGAAAATGACCCGGTAAGGCTTCTTACGGGACTTGCCATCAGAAATGTCGGTAAATCTACGGCAAGGGAGATAATGAGGCACTTTGATGACCTGATGGATCTTACAAAGGTTACCAGGGATGGATTCTTGCAGATTCCGGATATTGGAGAGACTACTGCAGGGGATCTGTATGACTTTTTCCATGATAAAAACAGTCTTGTAATTCTTGAAGAAATGAAGAACCTGGGCCTTAATATGAAAGCTGTTAAAGATGAAGATTCTTCCGACAAGCTTTCAGGAATGACCATTGTAGTTACAGGTACACTGCCTACTCTTGGCCGTAAGGAAGCAGAGGAACTTATAGTTAAAAATGGGGGAAAAGCTTCCGGAAGCGTATCGAAAAAAACCAACCTTGTTCTGGCAGGGGAAGCAGCCGGCAGCAAGCTGACGAAAGCTAATGAGCTTGGGATAAAGGTTATTGACGAGCAGACATTTCTTAATATGCTAAAAGAATAAAAAGTGGGGAGATAACAAGATGCCAATCAAAGTACAGAATGACCTTCCGGTCAGGGATATATTAGAGAGAGAAAACATATTTGTAGTAGATGAGAACAGGGCTATGCACCAGGATATCAGATCCCTGCAGATCTGTATCCTTAATCTTATGCCCCTTAAGGAGGATACTGAGCTACAGCTCCTTAGGTCTCTTTCCAACACCCCTCTGCAGATAGATGTTTCTTTTATGCAGATGAGCTCTCATCACTCTGCCAATACATCGCCTAACCATCTGAACAGATTCTATAATACCTTTGATGAACTTAAGGAAAACACCTATGACGGACTGATAATCACAGGTGCTCCGGTAGAGCAGATGGCCTTTGAAGAGGTGGATTACTGGGATGAGCTGTGCAGGGTATTTGAGTGGAGTAAGGTCAATGTCACTTCCACATTCCACATCTGCTGGGGAGCTCAGGCAGGTATATATTATCATTACGGTATTGATAAACAGAAGCTTTCAGCCAAGAGATTCGGAATATATCAGCACAGGGTAAAAAACAGAAAAGTACCCCTTGTCAGAGGCTTTGACGATGTATTCCTGATGCCGCATTCCAGACACACAGAAACACCTGCTGACAAGATCCATGCCTGTGAAGACCTGGTTGTACTTGCAGAGTCGGACGTTGCAGGAGTATTTCTTTGCATGAATAAGTCAGGAAGCCAGATCTTTGCAATGGGACATGCTGAGTATGACAGGCTTACCCTTGACTCGGAATATAAAAGAGACCTGTCCAAAGGACTTGCCATCGACATGCCAATTAACTATTATCCTGATGATGATCCTCAAAACAGACCTGATCTTGTTTGGAGGGGACACGCCAACAACCTCTATTCAAACTGGCTAAATTACTACGTTTACCAGAACACTCCATATAAGTGGGGACAGATCCTTGATGAGGAAAAAAGAGGTAAGGCTCACAAAGATCTTACCCAGAAAGTTGATCTTTGATAAGGGAAGGATGCTTTTATGGCTAAATCATCTAAACTTCGCAACATCTATATTTCTTTTCCAGAAGGAAAGCATAAGGTGCTTACCCTTTCCTATGACGACGGAAAAATACCTGACAGGCGCCTTGTCGAGCTGTTTAATGAGCACGGACTAAAAGGTACCTTTAATGTCAACTCCGGACTTGAACAAAATGAGTTCAAGAACCAATACGATGAAAGGATACCTCTTTCCGATTATAAAAAATTATATGAGGGACACGAGGTGGCATGTCACAGTGTACTGCACCCAACTATTGCCAGGTGTCCTAAGGAGCAGATGGTCCGTCAGATAATCGAGGATAGGAGAGCATTGGAGGAGACCATGGGTTATAACGTAAGGGGCTTTGCTTATCCCAATGGCTCCTGCAGCGAAGATGTCAGGGATGCGCTCAGGGCCTGTGGCATACGCCATGCCAGGACTGTTGTATCAACCCATGATTATTCAATGCCAACTGATTTCCTTCGTTGGAATCCTACCTGTCATCATGGTGATACTGCATTCGAGGATATTTACCGGGAGTTTATAGATGTTCATAAGACCCAGTATCTTTATCTTTTGTATGTCTGGGGACACAGCTATGAATTTGAGAGGGATGACAACTGGAATATTATCGAAAAGTTTTCTAAAAAAATAGAGAACAAATCGGATATTTGGTATGCTACCAACATAGAAATCGTTGATTACATGGACAGGGCAGAGAGGATACAGGTGTCTGTAAACGGCGATTTTGCTTATAATCCAAGCGCTGAAAGTGTATGGATTGAAGTGGATAAAAAAATAATTGAACTTAAGGGCGGAATTACCACAGAGTTGTAATTTTCTTTTTAATAAGTTAAAATATATATGTTAAGTCGTTAACTTTCAAAAGGAGAATTGCTTATGCCTCTTAATATTGAAAACGAAGAAGCTGCTGTAAAATCTGAGGAAAAGGGGAAAAAGCCTACCAAGAAGACCAAAGAAATGCTTGAGGAGAATTCCAAGCAGATCGAAGAACTTCAAGAGTCCCAAAAGCAGCTTAATGAGGAGCTTGCAGTCCTTTTGAAGGATGAAGAGGCTCTTGGGGATAAATCTGCTCTCAAGATGAAGGTAGCCCACAAGAAATATGGCGATGGTGTAGTAACAAGCCAGGATGGCAAATACATCGAGGTTAAGTTCTCGGATGTAGTAAAAAAATTTGTTCTTCCGGGCTGCATTGCGGATAAATATCTTGAGGTTGATGATGAGTCAATTCTTGACTATTATATTAAGTGCAATGAGATACATAAAAAGAAAATGGATACAGAGCTTAAGATCAAGTCAGCAACCTATGCTATCCAGAGACATGAGGATGCTATTGACAGATTAAAAGCCAAAATAAAATAAATACAAAAATCTCCACTACACAAAAAGTGCAGTGGAGTTTTTTTATGCCAGTTTGCTTTCTTTATTTTCAGCGGAAACCTTTTTCTGTGCAGTGGATAGCATGAGCTTGATCCTGTTAAGCTGGTTAACCTCAGATGCGCCGGGATCATAGTCGATAGCAACAATGTTGCAGCCCGGATACATGTGTCTCATCTGTTTGATAACGCCCTTACCCACAACGTGGTTAGGCAGACATCCGAAAGGCTGTGTGCAGACAATGTTTGTGGCACCTTCTTTGATGAGCTCAACCATTTCTCCTGTAAGGAACCATCCTTCACCGGTCTGGTTACCAATTGAAACTATAGGCTTTGCATATTCCACAAGCTTGTAGATGCTTGTTGGAGGGTCAAAATGAACACTCTTTTCAAAGGCTTTTGTTGCTCCGCTTCTTAGCTTTTCAATAGCCCATATGGATGCTCTCATAAGAGCTGCAGTCTTTTTGGAAGTTCCAAGCTCATCTGCTTTATAGATCTGATTGTAGAAACAGTAGAGCATAAAGTCTATAAGATCCGGAACAACGGCTTCAGCACCCTCTGATTCAAGAAGTTCAACCAGATGGTTATTGGCTGCGGGTGCAAATTTAACAAGAATCTCACCTACAACACCAACTCTTGGCTTAACTTCATCTGTAATCTCAATCTTGTCAAAGTCTTCAATGATCTGTCTGCATAGCTTCTGGAATTTAATAAAGCTCATATGCTTTGCGGAAACAAATTCCTTTGTTACAGAAAGCCACTTCTGATGGCAGGCATCGACTGAGCCCGCTACCTTCTCATAGGGACGCATTCGGTAAACACATCTCATGAATATATCGCCAAATACTGTTGCGTAGGCAGCTCTTTCAAGCATTTCAAAATTGATATGGAAGCCCGGATTTGATTCAAGCTTGGAAAGATTCAGTGAAACAACAGGAATCTGTTCCATACCGGCTTTCTTTAATGCTCTTCTGATAAAGCCTACATAATTTGTGGCTCTGCAGCCGCCTCCTGTCTGAGACATGATAACTGCAGTTCTGTTAAGGTCGTATTTTCCTGAGTGAAGCTCATCCATTATCTGTCCTACAACCCAAAGGGAAGGGTAGCAGGCATCGTTGTTTACATACTTAAGCCCCATATCAATGGCATGTCTGTTGTCGTTCTGCATAACAACAAAGTTATAACCGCAAGCAGCCAGTGCAGGCTCAAAGATATCAAAGTGTATAGGAGACATCTGAGGGCAAAGGAGAGTGTAATTCTTTCTCATATCCTCGGTAAACAATACTCTGTTATTGGCTGAGGAACGGATGGTTCTCTTTTGAGCTTTCTGTTTGCGAACTCGTATAGCTGCAAGAAGAGAACGAACTCTTATCCTTGCACTTCCAAGGGAGTTGACCTCATCTATCTTAAGGCAGGTGTAGATCTTATCTGAACCGGAAAGAATGTCATTTACCTGGTCGGTGGTAACGGCATCCAGACCGCAGCCAAAGGAATTGAGCTGAATGAGATCCAGATCGTCACGCTTTCTTACATAGCTTGCAGCAGCATATAGTCTTGAATGGTACATCCACTGATCTGATACGATAAGAGGTCTCTCAGGCGCACCAAGGTGTGAAATGCTGTCCTCGGTAAGGACTGCAACGCCATAAGAGCAGATCATATCAGGGATTCCGTGGTTGATCTCAGGATCAACGTGGTAGGGACGACCGGCAAGGACGATACCGTGTTTTTTGTTTTCTTCCATCCATTTAAGTGTTTCTTCACCCTTATTCTGGACGTCTTTTCTGGCATTTGCCATTTCATCCCAGCCGTCTTTTGCAGCTTTTATTACTTCTTCCGCAGGGAGCTCCGAGAACTCTTTTACCAGGGCATCAGTAACAGTCTGAAGGCTGGTAAAAGCCATGAATGGGTTTCGAAGCTTCATCTTGCCATCGGTAATTGCCTCAACATTATTCTTGATATTCTCAGAATATGAAGTAACAATAGGGCAGTTGTAATGGTTGGTTGCACCTTCAACCTCACATCTCTCATAGAAAATCCCAGGGTAGAAGATAAAGTCAACCTTCTGCCCGATGAGCCACTCTATATGGCCATGGGAGATCTTGGCAGGGTAGCACTCTGATTCACTGGGGATTGATTCAATTCCCATTTCATAGATCTGGTGAGTAGATCTTGGAGAAAGAACTACCTTATATCCCAGATTTGTAAAGAAAGTGAACCAGAAGGGATAGTTTTCATAGAAATTCAGAACCCTTGGGATACCAACAGTTCCCCTTGTTGCCTTGTCATCATCAAGGGGCTTATAACCAAAGATCCTTTTATATTTGTAATCAAAAAGATTAGGAATGTTATCTGCGTTTTTAACTTTGCCAATACCGCGCTCACAGCGGTTTCCGGAGATGTGCTGACGTCCGCCTGTGAACTTGTTGATGGTAAGTCTGCAGTGATTGGTACATCCCTGGCAGGTAGTCATGCTGGTTGAATACTTAAGGCTGTTGATCTGATCAATGGACAGCATGGTGGTCTTGTAATCCTCTACCTCATTGAAGCGCTCACGGGCAATAAGAGCAGCACCAAAGGCACCCATGATTCCTGCGATATCAGGGCGTATAGCTTCAGCTCCCGAGATGATCTCAAAGGCGCGAAGAACAGCGTCGTTATAGAAGGTTCCGCCTTGTACAACGATGTGATTACCAAGGTCCTTTGCATCAGAAACTTTGATGACCTTAAACAGGGCATTTTTGATTACGGAATAAGCAAGGCCTGATGAGATATCTGCTACATCAACGCCTTCCTTCTGTGCCTGTTTAACCCTGGAGTTCATAAATACGGTACATCTTGTGCCAAGATCTACAGGTGACTTGGCATAAAGAGCTACCTTTGCAAAATCCTGAACAGAGTAGTCCAGGGACTTGGCGAAGGTCTCAATGAAGGATCCGCAGCCTGAAGAACAAGCTTCATTAAGCTGAACGGAATCAACGGAATTATTTTTGATATGGATGCATTTCATATCCTGGCCGCCGATATCAAGGATACAGTCAACCTTAGGATCAAAAAATGCAGCAGCATTGTAGTGTGCAATAGTCTCAACTTCGCCGTCATCAAGTAAAAGAGCAGACTTAAGAAGTGCCTCTCCGTAACCTGTTGAGCAGCTTCGGGCGATTCTAACGCCTTCAGGCATAAGTTTATATATTTCCTGTATGGATGAAATAGCTGTCTTTAATGGGCTTCCGTTGTTGCTGGAATAAAAGGAGTAGAGAAGATCACCATCTTCGCTGACAAGGGCGCATTTTGTTGTTGTAGAACCTGCATCGATTCCAAGGAATGCATTGCCCTTATAGCCATCGAGCTTTCTGGTCTTAACCCTGTAGTTGTCCTGTCTTGCTTTAAAAGTCTTATAATCCTCTTCATTTTTAAACAGTGGATCAAGACGGGAAACCTCGGCCTCCATAACGATCTTACCGGATAGTTTGCCTGTCATTTCTTCCATTGTGTAGAAAACATCCTCATGGGCGTTCATTGCAGAACCGATAGCCGCAAAAAGATGGGAATTATCAAGTTCAATGGTGTGCTCGCTATCAAGGTTAAGAGTCCTTACAAAGGAAGCCTTGAGCTGATCCAAAAAGTGAAGTGGTCCTCCAAGAAATGCCACGTGGCCTCTTATTGGCTTACCGCATGCAAGGCCTGAAATTGTCTGGTTTACAACAGCCTGGAAAATAGAAGCTGAAAGATCCTCTTTTGTAGCGCCTTCATTGATGAGGGGCTGGATGTCAGACTTGGCAAAAACTCCGCATCTTGCTGCGATTGTATAGAGGGAGTTGTAGTTTTTGGCATATTCATTAAGACCGGTTGCATCTGTCTGTAAAAGAGATGCCATCTGGTCTATGAAAGAGCCTGTACCGCCGGCACAGATTCCGTTCATTCTCTGCTCAACATTGCCATCTTCAAAGTAAATGATCTTGGCATCCTCGCCTCCAAGCTCAATGGCTACATCAGTCTTTGGAGCCAGAGCCTTAAGAGAAGTGGAAACAGCCACAACCTCCTGCTCAAAAGGAACCTGAAGATGCTTGGCAAGGGTAAGTCCGCCGGAGCCGGTGATAACAGGATGGAGAGTGATGTTTCCGCACTTGTCCCTGGCTTCATTTAACAGGTCTGACAGTGTCTCCTGAATATTAGCAAAATGCCTTCTATAATCTGAAAAGACAATTGTTCTGTCTTTATCTAAAAGAGCTATCTTAACGGTAGTAGAACCTATGTCAATTCCAAGCGTGTAATCCTTTGAAATCATATAAAACCTCTTCTTAATTAATTGTTGACAATCTAAATGATTATATAGCAGAGGGTTAAAAAAAGCAATTAGATTAGATTGCATAAAATATTTACAATAAAATCATCAGATGTTAAAATTTTAAAGTTAATAAAAATCAAAAAAGAAAGTTGAGTATAGCTTTATATGAATAACTTCTTAAATAATCTGGAAAGAAAACTTGGCAAATATGCCATCAATAACATAACTGTATATATCATTGGACTCTATATTCTTGGATATATCATCCAGTTTGCTCCATTTAAGACCAATATTACGCAGTATCTTACACTTAATCCTTATCTTATCCTTCACGGACAGGTATGGAGACTTTTCACCTGGATACTTATCCCGCCACAGGCTCTTAGTATCTGGATCTTTTTCACACTATATCTGTATTATTTCATGGGGACTACCATGGAGAGGACTATAGGGACCTTTAGATACAACGTGTTTATCTTTGGCGGAATGCTGTTCATGATCCTCTCAGCATTTCTTACATACCTTGTTTATTATTTTATAACCGGCGGTAATCAGGAGCTTTTATCTGTTCTTATGTATCAGCTCTCAGGTGTGTTTAGCACATATTATATTCAGGAAGCGGTTTTCCTTATTTTTGCCATCTGTTATCCTGATATACAGCTTCTTCTAATGTTCATCATTCCTGTCAAGGTTAAGTATCTTGGATTCCTTTATGCAGGACTTCTTGCCTTCAGCGCTATATATAACGGACTGATCGGAAGAAACTATGCTGTATTCTTTGCGGTACTATTCCAGTTTTTAAACCTGTTCCTTTTCTATTTGTCCACAGGCAGGATGAACCATCTTCGCCCCAAGGAAGTTAAGAGAAGGGCTGATTTTAACCGCAGTGCAAAAATGATGCCAAAGGGTGTAACAAGACATAAATGCGCTGTCTGCGGCAGAACAGAGGAGACACATCCGGATCTTGAGTTCAGATTCTGTTCAAAATGCAACGGCAATTATGAGTACTGTCAGGATCACCTGTTTACTCACCAGCATGTACAATAATCATATAAAGAAGGTTAGTTTATTCATGGGAAATATTGATAATAAGGAAAAAGAATTTGCCGAGATCCTAAAGTTTGTCACAAGGACCGCAAGGGAGAACAAAAACACAATTACAAAAGAGCAGATAGATCTTGCGTTTTCCGAGCTTGACCTTGATGAAAAGCAGCTACAGATGGTCTATGATTATCTTAAGAGCCATAACATCGGAGTGGGAGAAGAGGCATCCTTTGACGAGAACTTAAGTGATGAGGAAAAGAACTATCTTGACGATTACATTGAGAGCCTTAAAGCCCTAAACAAGCTCTCGGAAGGCGAGCTTGAGGCAGTTCAGATGGCTGCAATTTCAGGAGATAAGGACGCGCAGTCAAAGATCATCGAAAATTATCTTCCTCTTGTTGTTGACGTTGCCCGCATGTATTCCGAGCAGGGCGTATTTATAGAAGACCTGATTGGCGAAGGAAATGTTGCGCTTACTAAGGGTGTTACCATGCTGGATGCTGTTGGAGAGCCATCCGAGGTTGAGGGATTTCTTTACAAACTCATGCTGGATGCCATGGAGCGTATTATTGAGGAGAATCTCACTGAGGATGCAGGAATGCAGAAGGTCGTAACTCTTGTCAATGAGGTCGCTGATAAGGCCAGAGAATTATCTGATGACCTTCGCAGAAAGGTCACAGTAGAAGAACTCATGGAAGAGACCGGATGGGATGAAGACAAGATCAGGGATGCCATCAAGTTTTCCGGAGACAACATCGAGGATATTGACAGCGGAGAAAAGAAATAATCAGATATGAACAACATAGTTAATGAAAACGATTTTAAATACTACATGCAGGATATTGAAAGAAATTATTTTGGAGCTCGCTACAACTATAGCGAGCTTTTAAATAATGAAATGGTCCCCTTTAAATACAAGTCTATCATTACCAAGTATTTGAAAGACGAAATTGATTATGACACAACCCTGGAATCTCATTTTTATCATATGAATAATGAGGGTTTTGATTATAAGATATACAAGCAGCTTAGGACCAGGATAAGGGTTTCCATGTACAAGGATCCTTCAAAAATGGAAAAGGGATTTAAAGAAAAGGTCTATACTATAGAGCAACTTATCAGGATAAATCCGCAAGAGAAGGAGAGCTTAGGTATCATAATAAGAGAGATCATTATTTCCAAACTTGCTCTTTTTGGATTTTCAGTTTAAAAAAGTATAAAAAAATCACCTGGCAAACACCAGGTGATAATTTTTGGAATTAAATTCATTTAAGTATCGATCAAGCTCTCTCTACTTTGTTAGATCTAAGGCAGCTTGAGCAAACATTCATTCTCTGTGTGTTACCGTTAATCTTAACTGCAACATGCTGAACGTTAGACTTCCATACTCTGTTAGATCTTCTATGAGAATGGCTTACGTTGTTACCGAAATGAACGCCCTTGCCACAAATTTCACATTTAGCCATTTTGACACCTCCTTATAAGCCATAATAGTTCAATAGCAACTTCAGCGGAATAATCCGCAACATTGATATATTAGCAAAAATCATTTTGGATTGCAAGCAAAATATTAAAAATAATTGTTTATTTTTTTGGTTCCTTCTATTATAATTCAATGTGGTATGCAAAAACACTGCATTAAGGAGGACATATATGAAGGCTTCAGTAGTAAATACTCACATGGGAAATATTTCCATTGATAATGAAGTTATTGCCCAGTATGCCGGCGCTGTCGCCATGGAATGCTTTGGTATTGTTGGTATGGCCAATGTTAATGTTAAGGATGGCCTGGTAAGCTTATTAAAGCTTGATTCTATGACAAGAGGAATAAATGTTACTCTTGATGAAAACAAGAAGCTAAAGTTGGATTTTCACGTGATAGTATCTTACGGTGTAAGTATCTCAGCAGTATCTGAGAACCTTATCGATACAGTTAAATATAAGGTAGAAGAGTTTACAGGACTTGAAATTGAAAAGATCAATATTTATGTAGAAGGCGTTCGCGTCATCGACTAAGTGCTTTGTATATGGAGGAAATCGTTTTGAGTAATAATGCTATTGACGCGAAGATGCTCTCTAAGATGTTTTTAAGTGGAGCAAAGAATCTTGACGCTAAAAAAGAGTGGATAAATGAACTAAATGTATTCCCTGTTCCTGACGGTGATACTGGTACTAACATGACAATGACTATCATGTCTGCTGCCAAGGAGGTTCAGGGATTATCAGATTCTTCCAATATGGAGGCTATCTGCAAGGCCATCTCTTCAGGATCCTTAAGGGGTGCAAGAGGTAACTCCGGAGTTATCTTATCACAGCTCCTTAGAGGTTTTACCAAAGTGGTAAAGCAGCACGACGAGCTTACAGTAAATGTTCTGGCAGAGTCCTTTGAAAAGGCTGTTGAGACAGCTTATAAGGCGGTCATGAAACCCAAGGAAGGTACAATCCTTACAGTTGCAAAGGGTGCCAGCGAAAAAGCCCACGAGCTTGCTATTGAGGGCTGCAATGATATTGAAGCCTTTTGCAGACAGGTAATTGACTACGCTGACGAAGTTCTTAGTAAGACACCTGATATGCTTCCTGTTCTTAAGCAGGCCGGTGTTGTGGATTCCGGAGGACAGGGTCTTGTTCAGGTAATGAAGGGCGCTCTCGATGGCTATCTTGGAAAAGAGATTGAGATACCTCTTGGAAGAGATGAAGATAAGTCAAAGAAGACTGCAGAGAAGTCAACAAGCACAGAAGACATCAAGTTTGGCTACTGCACAGAATTTATCGTTCTATTAAATAAGCCTCTTAATGTTAAACAGGAAATAGATTTTAAGGGCTTTTTGGAGTCAATTGGTGACAGCATTGTAATGGTTGCAGATGACGAGATCTGCAAGGTACATGTTCATTCCAATGATCCGGGACTTGCAATTCAGAGAGCTCTTATGTATGGTCAGCTCTCTAACATGAAGATTGACAACATGTGGATGGAGCACAGAGAAAAGCTCTTCCATGAAAATAAGGATGGTTCCTGGTCAGAGATCCAGACTGAGGTCAACGGCGCAGCAGAGATGACTCCTACTTATTCAGAAGGAGACGATATTCCTCTTGGGGACAAGGTGAATATGGATGCTGACAAGGAAGAAGTTCCTGTCGGTCCCAGGAAGGATGTTGGATTTGTAACTGTTTGCGCGGGTTCAGGTCTTGCAGAAATTTTCAGAGGCCTTGGTGTTGACTATGTTATCGAGGGCGGTCAGACCATGAATCCTAGCACTGCTGATATTCTTGATGCAGTTAGCAAGGTCAATGCAGATACTGTTGTTGTTCTTCCAAATAACAAGAATATTATTCTTGCAGCTAATCAGGCAGCTATCATGTCAGAAGATTCTGATGATGGCAAAAAGATAGTCGTAGTGCCAAGTAAGACTGTACCACAGGGAATTACAGCAATTATCAATTATGTTCCAGACATTGCTCTTGATGATAATATCAGTGCAATGAATGATTCTCTGGCAACTGTTTCAACCGGTGAAGTTACCTATGCAGTAAGAGATACTGTAATTGATGATGTCACCATCAAGCAGGGCGATTATATGGGCATTGGCGATGCAGGAATCCTTGGAGTTGGTTCAGATATTGCAGATGTAGCCTTTGATATGCTTGAGAAGATGATGAACGATGATAAAGAGCTTATCAGCGTTTACTACGGTGATGAGGTTAAGGAAAGTGATGCTAAGTCTCTTCGCGAGCGCATTTCTTCCAGATTTCCAGACTGTGATGTAGAGCTTCAGTTTGGCGGTCAGCCTATTTATTATTATATTGTATCTGTTGAATAAGAATTTTAGCCGGGCTTTTAGATAAAAGTCCGGCTTTTTGTATTGCAGGGGTTAGATGTGGGAAAAAGAGAACTTGAAGAAAACATCATTGAACTTAAGGGGATAGGTGAAAAAACAGGGAAACTATTTGAAAAAATAGATGTAAAAACCTGCGGTGATCTCATCCATTATTTTCCCAGGGGCTATGATAAATTCGATGCTCCTGTAAGGGCATGCGATCTTAAGTCCAATATCATTCTTTCCTCCAGACTTACGATCATTGGAAATATTACCAAGAGACGGGTGAGAAATCTTTCTATAGTTGCCTTTGAAGCAGCAGACGAAACGGGAAGGGTTAAAATAACTTTTTTTAATGCTCCCTATCTTGCAAGCTCTTTAAAATCCGGTACAACCTATATTTTCAGAGGAATGGTAAGAAAAAAAGGAAATTTCTTTTCCATGGACCATCCCAAAATGTATAAGGACGAAGAGTATGCGCCTCTTATGGGCAAACTTCAGCCAAGATATCCGCTGACAAAAGGACTGTCCAATAACACTGTAAAAAAGGCTATTGAAAAAGCCTTTATAAATGTGGGTAGCCTTGAGGAATTTATTCCTTCAGATATACTTAAAAGACTTAAGCTCATGGGATATTATGAGGCGCTTTTGAAGATACATTTCCCTGAAGGAGAGCTTTCTTTAGAAGATGCAAGAAGAAGGCTTGCTTATAATGAATTTTTGTTGTTTGTAATAAAGCTTCGACTCTTAAAGCAAAACTCCGATGAGGTGGTCAATACAAGTAAGATGCTGGAAGTAGCTGACACCAAGAGGCTTTTGGAACAGCTGCCCTATGAACTTACAGGTGCCCAGTTAAGGGCATGGAAAGATATTGTTACAGATCTTACCGGACCTTATGTGATGAACAGACTTATCCAGGGAGATGTTGGATCAGGTAAGACCATCCTGGCTTTTCTTTCTCTTTTAATGACTGCCGCAAACGGCTATCAGGGTGCAATGATGGCGCCCACTGAAGTACTTGCGTCACAGCATTATGAGACCTTTAAGGAACTTGTTAAAAAGTATAACATCAAGAACTTTAACATAGCCCTGTTATCCGGATCTCTTCCTGCGGGGGCTAAAAGGGAGGTTCAAAGACAGATAAGAGAGGGGGAGGTCAACTGTATAATCGGAACCAATGCTCTTATACAGGAAAAGGTGGAATACAAAAATCTGGCTCTTGTTGTAACGGATGAACAGCACAGATTTGGTGTAAGACAAAGAGGATCCCTTTCAGGAAAGGGCATAAATACACACGTTCTTGCCATGAGTGCAACACCGATACCAAGAACACTGGCAATTATTCTGTATGGAGACCTTCATATTTCGATAGTTGACGAGATGCCAAAGGGAAGGCTTCCAATAAAAAACTGCGTGGTTGGACCGGGATACAGGGAAACAGCCTATAAATTTATAGCAGATCAGGCCTCTAAAGGCCATCAGGTCTATGTTATCTGTCCTATGATCGAGCAGGGAGAACTTGATGGCGTTGAAAATGTCATGGATTATTCTGAGATGCTAAAAGCTACCCTTCCTTCAAATATAAACGTAGGTATACTTCATGGAAAAATGAAACCCGAAAAGAAGGATGAGATCATGGAGTCCTTCGCAAACAAGCAGATAGATGTCCTTGTATCAACCACTGTAATAGAGGTTGGGATCAATGTGCCAAATGCAACAGTTATGATGGTGGAAAACTCGGAGAGATTTGGTCTTTCACAGCTTCATCAGTTAAGAGGAAGAGTAGGAAGAGGAAAGGATCAGTCCTATTGTATCTTTATCAACTCCTCTGAGGATGAAGATGCAGCTAAGAGACTGGATATAATGAATCGTTCCAATGACGGCTTTGTAATTGCAGAAGAGGATTTAAAACAAAGAGGACCGGGAGATTTATTTGGTGTAAGACAAAGCGGAGAGATGAACTTCAGAGTCGGTGATATCTATCACGACAGTGATCTTGTTAAAGAATCGGCAGTTGATGCAGACAGGATATTAAATCAGGATCCGGACTTGTCACTTCCACAACATGCTGTGCTTAAGGATTATCTAAATACAAAATCTGTAAATTTTGTTGACTTTACAACACTATAAAAGTAAACTTAATCTATCATATTAGTGAAAATAGGAGGAATGTCGGCATTTGCCGGCCTATTGCCATGTCTAAGATTGCAATCATTACAGACAGTAACAGTGGAATAACTCAGAAGCAGGCCAGTGAACTTGGAATATTTGTAGTTCCCATGCCTTTTATGATAAATGGGGAAGACTATTTTGAAGATATCAATTTATCTCAGGCTCAGTTTTATGACAAGCTTGCTGAGGATGCCAATGTTTCCACAAGTCAGCCGACACCTGATTCACTCATGAATCTTTGGGATAAAGTTCTTTTAGATTATGAGCAGATCATTTATATACCTATGAGTAGCGGCCTTTCAGGATCCTGTCAGAGTGCATATATGATCGCTCAGGAAGACTATGAAGGCAAGGTTTTTGTAATTGATAATCAGAGAATTTCAGTAACCCAGAGACAGTCAGCTCTTGACGCCAAGAACATGGCTGATGCAGGACTTTCAGCACAGGAGATAAAAGATAAGCTCCTTGAGAACAAGATGGAATCCAGTATTTATATAATGCTTGACACTCTTCATTACCTAAAAAAAGGCGGAAGAATAACACCTGCTGCAGCAGCTCTTGGAACGCTCCTTCGGTTAAAGCCTGTACTTCAGATCCAGGGTGAGAAGCTGGACGCTTTCGCCAAGGCAAGGACCACCGCACAGGGCAAGACCATTATGATCAACGCCATTAAGGCAGATATAGAGAACAGATTTGGCGGAATGGATGCTGGTGATTTCTGGATTTCAGGAGCTTATACCAATAATCCGGATGCAGCTCTTGAATGGAAAAAAGAGGTAGAAGAAGCAATTCCCGGATTCGATATGCATATGGATCCGTTGTCTCTTTCTGTAGCATGTCATATAGGTCCAGGAGCTTTGGCAGTTACCGTAACAAGAAAGATCCATTTCTGATTGTTTTTTAATATGTATGAAAAAAGTTTTAAAGGGGTTAATAAATGTCATCACAAGCAAATTATGATGCTTCCAGTATCACGGTCTTAGAGGGGCTTGAAGCGGTAAGAAAGCGCCCAGGAATGTACATTGGAAGTGTCACCACCAGAGGCTTGAATCACCTTGTTTACGAAATCGTAGACAACGCTGTGGATGAGCATCTGGCTGGCTTTTGTTCAAGAATCTATGTATGTCTCGAGGCTGATGGTAGTGCCACTGTAGAGGATAACGGCCGAGGCATTCCTGTTGGTATGCACGCCAAGGGCATTACAGCTGAGCGTGTAGTTCTTACCATGCTCCATGCAGGCGGAAAATTTGATAATAATGCTTATAAGACCAGCGGAGGACTTCATGGTGTAGGTTCTTCCGTTGTTAACGCGCTTTCAAAGAGGATGAGCGTAAGAGTAAAAAAGGACGGCTATATTTACGAGGATGCTTACGAGAGAGGAATCCCTACAGTAGAGCTTGATAATGGTCTTCTTAAGCCTGTTGGCACAACTAAGGAAACAGGAACAGCAATCAACTTCCTTCCTGATGAAGAGATCTTCGAAAAGACAAGATTCAGAGAGGATGATATCAAGTCAAGGCTTCATGAGACCGCTTACCTTAATCCGAAACTCACCATAGTTTTTGAAGATAAGAGACCCGGTGTTGAGGAATATATTGAGTTCCATGAACCCGATGGAATTACAGGCTTTATTAGAGACATGAACAAGTCCAAAGAAGCTGTTTGTGACGTTATCTCTTTTTCCGGAGAGAGTGAAGGAATTGAGATTGAAGCTGCATTCCAGTATGTTAACGAATTCCATGAAGAGGTTCTTGGCTTTTGTAATAACATCTATAATGCTGAGGGTGGAACACACCTCACAGGCTTCAAGACCATGTTTACCAACATAATCAATCAGTACGCAAGAGAACTTGGCATCCTAAAGGATAAAGATGTCAACTTTACCGGAACTGATGTTAGAAACGGTATGACTGCGGTTATTTCCATCAAGCACCCGGATCCAAGATTTGAAGGACAGACCAAGACCAAGCTGGATAACCAGGATGCTGCCAAGATAGTATCCAAGATCACAGGCGAAGAGGTCACCAGGTTCTTTGACAGAAATCTTGAGACCCTTAAGGCTGTTATAGGATGTGCGGAAAAAGCTGCCAAGATCCGTAAGACCGAAGAAAAAGCCAAGACAAATATGCTAACCAAGCAGAAGTATTCCTTTGATTCAAACGGTAAGCTTGCAAACTGTATCAGTAAAGATTCTTCCAAGTGTGAAATCTTTATTGTAGAGGGAGATTCTGCTGGCGGCTCAGCTAAAATGGCCAGAGATCGTAATTATCAGGCTATCCTCCCTATCAGAGGTAAGATCCTCAACGTTGAGAAGGCCAGCATAGATAAGGTGCTTGCCAACGCCGAGATAAAGACCATGATCAATGCCTTTGGCTGTGGTTTTTCTGAAGGCTACGGCAATGACTTTGACATCAACAAGCT
>JAEEGL010952402.1_pt1 | contig 29018 bp, 28 predicted proteins | sample 9134231 | NCBI WGS metagenome assembly JAEEGL01 (sample SAMN16246548, study PRJNA631951) | gut metagenome | biome: gut microbiome; feature: rumen; material: fiber-attached | host: Bos | place: Iran: Karaj | collected 2018-10 | reverse complement strand
TGCGGTACGGTGATCCCCCTGATGGCGATCCTGTACTATGCTCTGGTGGATAAAAACGGCAGCTTTACGTTTGCCAATCTGGCTTCGGTGGCGGATCCCATCCACCTTAAGGCGCTCGGGCTGTCACTGCTGCTCGCTTTTGTGTGCACGGTCATCTGCCTCCTTCTCGCCTTCCCGCTAGGCCTTCTCCTTCGAAAGAGCGGCGGACAGAAGAAAGGCTTCATCATCTTTCTTCTCATCCTGCCGATGTGGATGAATTTCCTTCTTAGGACGATCGCCTGGAAGATCCTCCTGCAGAAGACCGGCGTGATCAATACGATCCTGGCGGCGCTCGGCTTTGAAAAGGGGCTGAATATCATCAACACCCCCTACGCGGTCGTGCTGGGTATGGTGTACGATTTCCTGCCCTTCATGATCCTGCCGATCTACAACGTAATGATCAAGATCGACAACAGCCTCGTCGAAGCGGCCTACGATCTCGGCGCTTCGCCCTTTAAGGTCATAAAGGACGTGCTGCTTCCGCTCAGCATGCCGGGCATCATCAGCGGCATCACGATGACCTTCGTTCCGTCCATGACAACCTTTGCGATCTCGGAGATCCTGGGTGGCGGCAACATCAACCTGATCGGCAACATTATCGAAGGCGAGTTCCTGCGCGGCGGAAGCCGCAACATCGGCTCGGGGCTTTCGATGGTCATGATGGTCTTCATTCTGATCAGCATGGCGCTGCTTAATAAATTCGATAAGAACGGGGAGGGCACGGTCGTATGAAAAAATTCGGCAGAATCCTGTATATCGGCCTGATCTTTCTGTTCCTGTACCTGCCGATCTTCACGCTCATTGCGATGTCCTTCAACAACAATGAGCGGACTTCCGGGGTCTGGTACGGCTTTACGCTGCGCTGGTTCGGAGAGATCTTCCGGAATCACGATATTCTGGACGCTCTCGTCAATACCCTCCTGATCGCGGTTCTTTCCGCTGTCATTGCGACCGTTATCGGAGTGGCGGCGAGTGTCGGGATCATGGCCTACAGCCGCCGGCAGCGCGCCTTTATCCTGCAGCTTACCAATATTCCGCTTGTCAACGCGGAAATTGTGACCGCTGTCAGCCTGATGATGGCATTTGCGCTTTTCGGTGTCTCGCTTGGCCTGGGAACGATCCTGTTCTCGCACATCTGCTTCTGTCTGCCGTACGTGATCCTGAACGTACTGCCAAAACTCAGACAGACGGGAACGAGCACCTACGAAGCGGCCCGCGATCTCGGCGCAGGACCTGTCAAAGCCTTTTTCTCCGTTGTCCTGCCGGATATTATGCCCGGTGTGGCCACAGGCTTTCTTATGAGCTTCACGATGTCGGTGGATGACTTTGTTATCACCTATTTCACGCGCGGTGCCGGCATCAATACTCTCTCCACGCTGATCTATTCGCAGCAGAAGAGAGGTATCCGCGCCAGTATGTGTGCACTCAGCACGGTAATTTTTCTCGTTGTACTGATCGTTCTGCTGATCCGCTATTACCTCGGCAGCAGAGCGGCAGACGAAACAGCAAAAGGAGGCTCCTGAACATGCAAGTTTTCCGCAGCATTACGGTACTTGCCGCTCTTGTCCTTTTTGCCTGCCTTCTTGCGGGCTGCGGTTCCAAGGAAGAGAACGTTCTGAAGCTGTACAATTACGGCGACTACATGAGTGACGAACTTCTGAAGTAGTTTGAAAAAGAGACCGGGATCCGCGTCCGTCAGGATACCTTCGATACCAACGAGGACATGTACGTCATCGTAGCCGGCGGGCAGGTTCAGTACGATCTGATCATCGCCGGTGACTATACCATCGAAAAGATGATCAAAAACGACCTTCTTCAGCCGCTCAACACGTCCAACCTGAAGAATTATTCGAATCTGGATCCCGCCTACATGACCAAGCTGGCCGCAGCGGATCCGGGCAACAAGTATTCCGTTCCCTATACCTGGGGCACGGTCGGCATCCTTTACAATACGACGATGATCCCCGAAGGCACCATCACCTCCTGGAGGGATCTGTGGAATCCGGAATATCAGAAATACGGTATCGTCATGCAAAATTCGGTCCGCGACACCTTCATGGTGGCGGAGATGATCCTGGGCCTGGACATGAACACGACGAATGAGTCCGATCTTCAGAAAACGCTGGATTTTCTGATGGAGCAGAAGCCCATCGTACAGAGCTGGAAGAACGACGAAGCCCGCGACGAACTGATCGAGAGGAACGCGGGCATCGGCATGATCTACTCCGGCGAATATCTGTACTGCACGGAAAAGAACGCGGATCTGGCCTTCTGCATTCCGGAAGAAGGCACGAATGTCTGGTTCGACTGCTTCGTGATCCCGAAGAATGCCAAGAACGTTTCCGCCGCGGAGCAGTTCATCGATTTCATGCTCCGGGCGGAGAGCGGCCTTAAGACCTTTGACGAACTGGGGTATCCGATCCCCAACACGGCGGCCATTGCGCTTCTGGATAAGGAGTATCTGGAAGACGAAAGTATATTCCCGTCTCAGGAAGTCCTGGACAAATGCGATGTTTACCACTATCTGGGCGAAGAAGCGGACGAACTGCTGAACACCTACTGGAAGAGGTATCGCGGCAATTAACAACTCTGTCACTTAATAATCGGGAGGTTAAGTATGTCAGAATTAAAAAGCACCAAAAGCATTGAACTGCTGCAGCAGACTTCAAGGGTGGACGAGATCTTAAAGTCCGTTTACGAAGCGCTGCAGACAAAAGGCTACGACCCGGTGAGTCAGATCGTGGGATATATCATGTCCGGAGATCCCACCTACATCACCAGTTACGCCAATGCCCGCTACCTGATTTCGCAGGTGGAAAGAGACGATATTCTGGAGGAGCTGCTCAAAACGTACATCGCGGAAGTGATCGAGAAATAATGCGTATTCTGGGATTGGACTACGGGGCCCGTACCGTGGGAGCAGCCATCTGCGACCCCATGGGATGGACGGCCCAGCCGCTGGAGACCGTTTTCCGCAAAGACGAGAACAAAATGCGTAGGACTCTGGCCAGGATCGAGGAGATCTGCCGGGAATACGAAGTGGAAAAGATCGTGATCGGCCTGCCTCTGAACATGGATGATTCGGAAGGCGAAAGGGCTCATCTTGCCCGTGCATTCGGCGAGAAGGTCGCCGCGCGCACCCGTCTGCCGGTCGTGTTCGAAGACGAAAGACTGACGTCGGTCGAAGCCGAGGATATCCTCATCGAAAGCGGGCAGCCCCGGAAGGAATGGAAGAAAGTCATCGACCAGATGGCGGCTTCCCTCATTTTGCGCAGCTATCTGGAAAAGGAGATGCGTCGTGGAGAAAATCATACTGAAGGGTGAAACGGAAGATCTGGAACTGTTCGTTCTGGACAGCACCCGTCTTTTCGGCCGGGAATACCTGCTGGTGACCGACGTGGAAGAGGGCGACGGAGACTGTTTCATCCTGGAAGACATTTCGGAAGAAGGCGCCGAAGAAGCCGTATACCGCATAGTGGACGATGAAGTTCTTTTGGATAATCTGGCCGGCATTTTCGGGGAACAGATGGAAGATATCGATATCGAATTTTAAAGGAGATATTGAATGGGTAAACTTCGGATCATACCTCTGGGCGGTCTGGACCAGATCGGTATGAATATTACGGCATTTGAATACGAGAATGATATTATCGTTGTTGACTGCGGGCTCGCCTTTCCGAGCGACGATATGCTGGGGATCGACCTTGTCATTCCGGATGTAACCTATCTCGAAGACAACATCGAGCGCGTGCGCGGCTTCTTTATCACGCACGGGCATGAAGACCATATCGGCGCCCTGCCCTACATCATCCGCAAGATCAACGTACCGATCTACGGTACGAAACTGACCATGGCCCTCATTGACGGCAAGCTCGAGGAGCTCGGCATGGAAAGCATGGCCAAACGGAAGATCGTGCGTTATGGCCAGACCGTAACGGCAGGCGATTTCAAAGTGGAATATATCCGGACCAACCACAGTATCGCGGACGCGGCGGCCTTTGCCATTTCCTGTCCGGTCGGTACCGTGGTGCACACCGGTGATTTTAAAGTCGATTACACCCCCGTTTTCGGCGATCCGATCAATTTGGCCCGTTTTGCCGAACTGGGGCAGAAGGGCGTTTTAGCGCTTCTTTGCGACAGCACCAACGCTTTAAGGGAAGGCTTTACGATGTCCGAACGCAGCGTCGGCAAGACGATCCAGGCGATCTTCGACGAAAATGCGAACAGCCGGATCATCGTAGCCACCTTCGCTTCCAATATCGACCGTGTGCAGCAGATTATCAACGCGGCGGTACGCTACGGAAGAAAGGTTGCGGTGGACGGGCGAAGTATGATCCGCGTTCTCGGGACGGCAGCCGAAGTCGGCTATATCGATATCCCCGAGGGAACACTGATTTCACTGGAAGAAATTCGCAACTATCCGAAGGAAAAACTGGTACTGATCACGACCGGTTCCCAGGGGGAGGCGATGGCATCCCTGCCCCGCATGGCGGCAAGCATCCACAGGAAAGTCACGATCGACCCGACGGACGTGATCATCCTGAGTTCAACCCCGATTCCCGGCAATGAAAAAGCGGTTTCCAAGGTCATCAACGATCTGACCGCCCAGGGCGCCAAAGTAATTTTCCAGGATGTTCATGTGTCCGGTCACGCCTGCCAGGAAGAAATTAAGCTGATCTATTCGCTGGTAAAGCCTAAATATGCGATCCCGCTTCACGGGGAATACCGCCACCGTACGGCACAGGCGGGCATTGCTTCCGAGCTTGGGATCCCCCGCGAGAATATTTTCCTGCTCGAAGCCGGCGATGTGCTCGAACTCGATGAAGAAAGTGCTTTTGTCGTCGACAAAGTCCCGAACGGCCGCATTCTGGTAGACGGCCTCGGGGTAGGCGACGTCGGAAATATCGTTCTTCGCGATCGCCAGCTGCTGGCTCAGCACGGAATTATCATTCTTGTATCAGTCTTTGAGCACGGAACCGGACAGCTGCTGGCCGGCCCTGATATCATCACGCGCGGGTTCGTCTACGTCAGGGAATCGGAGGAACTGATGGATGAAGCCCACGAAGTCGCTTACGGAACGATCATCAGCTGCCAGAGCCGCGGCATTACGGACTGGACAAAGATCAAAACGGAGATGAAGGACGATCTGAGTGATTTCCTGTGGAAACGCATGCGGCGTTCTCCTATGATCATTCCGATTATTATGGAGGTCTGATTTGAGCAGAAAAGGAGCGGGCGAATCTAATCTGCGGGAAGACTCGCAGGTTCTGGGCGTCGTGTTCCACGTAGGCAATTTTCTGATTAAATTGGCTATCGTGGCTGTCTTTATTTTTGCTCTGATCTACGGAACCAAAGCGGCCTATGATTTCGGCTATTCCGTTTTTACGACCGGACCGGTCGATGAGGCTCCGGGTACGGATAAGGAGGTCACCATTCTGACCGGTATGTCCCGGCAGAGCATCGGAAGTATGCTCGCCAATATGGGGCTGGTCAGAAATGCCACCGTGTTTTACTTGCAGGCAACGATTTACGGTTATGACCTGATTCCGGGGACCTATGTGCTCAACACTTCACAAAGCATAGAAACGATCTTATTTACACTGGCAGAGGGGCCCGGCAAATGACGAGAGAAGACTATCTGATCTTTCTTCAGGCCATGAGTCCGGAAGATCCGCTTGCCTGGCTGCGGGAAGAGGCGCTGTCCCGGGATGTCCCGATCATCCGGCCGGACAGCCTCTCTTTTTTGCGGACCTTAACGGCCGGAAAGCAGCCGCGGCGCATCCTTGAGATCGGCGGCGGCATTGCTTATTCTGCTCTGGAGATGGCGCAGATCTGTCCGCAGGCCCAGGTCGACAGCATCGAATCGGATACCGAACGCGTCCGTCTGGCCGAACAATTCATTGACAAAACCGGTTCCGCCGTGAAAATGCTCGAAGGAGATGCCCAGGAGGTTCTGAAGCATCTTGACGGACCGTACGATCTGATATTTCTCGACGGTCCCAAAGCTCAGTACGGGGCCTACTGGCCTAAGATCCGTTCCCTGCTGGCTCCCGGCGGCTGGTTTCTGGCAGACAATCTGCTGCAGGAAGAGACACTGCCCGAAAGCCGTTTTGCGGTGGAACGGCGGGACAGGACTATTCACAGGCGTCTGAGAGAATTTGCCGAAACCGTTCTGAACGATCCGGCGTTTACTGCCTGTCTGGTACAGGTCGGTGACGGAATGCTCTGGGCTGTAAAGGAGGCTGAATATGAAGTATAAACCCGAACTGCTGATGCCGGTCGGCTCCCCCTCGGTTCTTCCTCTTGCCCTTCGTTTCGGAGCTGACGCCGTTTATCTCGGAAGCGATGCCCTAAGCCTCAGGGCCAAGGCGGAAAACTTCACAGATGAAGCGCTGCGGGAAGCGATCCGGCTGACTCATGAACAGGGGAAAAAGCTCTACCTGGCCGTCAACATCTTTGCACACGAAGATGACCTGGCCGATGCGGAAAAACTTTTTTCTCTCATTGCCTCCTGGGATGACAGCCCCGATGCCTTTATCCTTTCCGATTTCGGGCTGTTTCGGATGGCGCAAAATCTGTGCCCGAATGTGGCCCGGCACGTCAGCACACAGACGAATTCCACCAATGCGGAAACGTTTCGTTTCTGGTTTGGACTGGGGGCCTCCCGCGTGGTTGCCGCGCGGGAACTCTCTCTTCGGGAGCTGGAACAGATCCGGAAAAAGATTCCCGAAGAAATGGAGATCGAAGCGTTCGTGCACGGTTCGATGTGCATGTCCTATTCCGGGCGCTGCCTGATCAGCAACTATTTGAGCGGCCGGGATGCCAACCGGGGCCTGTGTACGCAGCCCTGCCGCTGGAAATACTATCTCTGCGAAGAAACGCGTCCCGGTCAGTATATGCCGATAGAAGAAAGCGAACGGGGCACCTATTTATACAATTCACGCGATCTGTGCATGATCGGTCATCTGCCCGAACTGCTTAAGGCCGGTGTCAGCTCGCTGAAGGTGGAAGGCCGTATGAAGAATGAGCTGTATCTGGCTACGATCACGCGGGCTTACCGGCTGGCACTGGATGCCCTGGCTGAAAGCGAAGAAGCCTACCGCGATATTCTTCCCTGGTGCGAAGAGGAAGTGCTGAAATGTACGACACGGGACTACTGCAGCGGCTTCTATTTCGGCCGCCCCGATGCCGGCTCCCAGAATTTTGAAAGCAGCCGCTACCGGACCGATTACCGCTATCTCGGCCTGGTTGAAGCAGACGGAAAAGGCCTGTTCATAAGGCAAAAGAACAAATTTTCAGCCGGAGATCCGATCGAAGCGATCCGACCGGACGGAACCAATATACCGCTCACGGTACGCTTTTTCGAAACGGAAGACGGTCTGCGGCAGGAAAACTGCCCGCATCCGGGACAAAAGCTTTATCTGCATACCGATGCGATTTTATATCAATCTGATGTACTAAGGGAGAAGACAAAATGAAAGAATGGAATATTCCCAGGACCTACCGCCTTGTAAAGCAGTCGGAGCTCAAAGAAATCGGCCTGACGGGAACCGAACTGATCCATGAAAAGTCGGGAGCCCGTGTAATCTGCCTGCCTTCGGACGACGAGAATAAGGTTTTTTACATTGCTTTCCGTACACCGCCGATCGACGATTCCGGTCTGCCGCATATTCTGGAGCACAGTGTGCTCTGCGGTTCGGACAAATATCCGATCAAGGATCCGTTCATGGAGCTGAACAAGAGCTCTTTGAACACCTTTCTGAATGCGATGACCTATCCTGACAAAACTATCTATCCCGTAGCAAGCTGCAACGATAAGGATTTCGCCAACCTGATGGACGTCTATATGGATGCCGTGCTGCATCCGCTGATCCACAGCAACGAGAACATTTTCCGGCAGGAAGGCTGGCGCTACGAACTGGAAAGCCCTGAGGCGGAACTTGGTATCAACGGCATCGTATACAGCGAGATGAAGGGGGCTTTTTCCTCTCCGGAAGAAACACTCAGCCGCTATTCGCTGAACACGCTGTATCCCGATACGGCCTACCGTTTTGAGTCGGGCGGCGATCCTGCCTTCATTCCCACGCTTTCGTACGAAGCGTTCTGCGGTTTCCATAAAACGCTGTACCATCCTTCCAACAGCTATATTTTCCTGTACGGAAACATGGACATGGAAGAGCGGCTGACCTATCTGGACGAAGCCTATCTGAACGCATACGACCGTATCGAAATCGATTCCGCGCTGAAGAAACAGGCGCCTTTTGCAGCCCGGCGGGATCTGAAGATCACCTACCCGATTGCCGCGGAAGAAGAGGAGACAGGACAGAGCTACTATTCGCTCCAGTGGTCGGTCGGCGACATTATGGATTCCCGGCTGGGCAGTGCGCTGGACATTCTCGATACTGTGCTGCTGCAGGCTCCGGGAGCGCCTTTGACGCAGGCTCTGCTGGATGCCGGCCTTGGCCGCGTCATTACCGGCGGATACTCCAATTATACGCTGCAGCCCCAGTTCAATGTCACTGCCAAAATGGCGGAAGCTGGAGAGAGCGAGCGTTTCCTGAAGGTCGTTTACGAAACCCTGCAGAAACTGGCCGATGAAGGGCTGAACAGAAGATCCCTCGCGGCCGCCATCAGCAGCAAGGAATTCCAGACACGCGAAGCCGACTACGGCGGGATGTCCCGCGGTCTGATTTACGGCATCACGGTTCTGAACACCTGGCTCTACGGCGGCGAGGATCCGTTCCAGTATCTGCGCTACGAAGATGATTTCAATTTCCTGCGCAGCCATATGGAAGAAGGTTATTTCGAATCGGTGATCCGGGATTATCTGCTCGGCAATCCGCACTGCAGCCTGATCGAAATGGATCCCGAAAAAGGAAAGGCTGAGCGGGATGCCGAAGCGCTCCGCGCCTCTCTGCAGGAATACAAATCAAAGCTTTCACCGGAAGAGATCAATACGCTGATTGCCAGGAACAAAGCGCTCAAAGCCTATCAGGAAGAAGAGGAAACGCCCGAACTCAGACGCTGTGTCCCGAAACTGACGATTGCCGATCTGAAGCGTGAGGCGCGCCGCATGGAAAACACGGAGGATTTCGCCGGCCCTGCCCGGCTGATCTCGCGGAATCAGAACAGCGCCGGGATCGCCTATGTATCCCTGTATTTCGGGCTGCAGAATCTGAAAGAAGAACAAATTCCCTGGCTGGGCCTGCTGAAGGCCTGTTTCGGCGGCGTCTCCACTGAGAAGCAGAACTATCGGGATCTGTTCGATACGATCATGGAAACGACGGGCGGGATCTCACTGCAGCCCGACAGCTTCCGGAAGGCCGACGGTTCCTGGATGCCGTACGCCTGCGTCAGTCTCAAGGTCCTGTACGAAAAGATGCCGGCAGCCGCCGCTCTTCTTAAGGAAATGATGCTCACCCCCGTCTTCCGGGACGAGAAGCGCATGAAAGAGATCCTTGACGAACTGATCAATTCCAGACGTCAGTATATGATCATGGCCGGACATGCCGCTTCCCGCCTGAGAGCAACTTCATATTTCGACGAATCGTCTGTCTTTACGGAACTGACCGGCGGACTTTCCTTCTTCCGCTTCATTCAGGATCTGAACGATCACTTCGATGAGAAGAAAGAAGAAATCTTTTCACAGCTGGAAGAGGTCAGCCGGACCGTATTTACCCGCGAGGGCATGCTGATCAATCTTACCTGTAAAGAAAAGGCCCGTGAGGAAATGAAAAACGCCCTTGCCGACCTGGCCGGGTCTTTCCCTTCCGATCCAGCTGTCCGCTTCAGCATCGGCCGGCCCGAAAAGAAGAACGAAGGCATCAAGACAACCGGCGCCGTAAGCTTTTCCGCTATCGCCGGCAGCTTTGAAAAAGCCGGTCCTTACTCCGGCTCTCTGCGTGTCCTGCAAAGCCTGCTTTCCATGGATTATCTGTGGCAGCGCCTGAGAGTGCTGGGAGGCGCCTACGGAGCCATGTGCCAGTTTGCCTCGAACGGACTGTCCTATTTTGCCTCGTACCGCGATCCCAACATTGCCAGTACAAAGGAAGCTTTTGAAAAGATCCCGGATTATCTGACAAAGCTCGAACTGCCGGAAGAGATCCTGAGCGGTCTGATTATTTCCACGATCGGCGGTCTGGATATCCCCTATACGCCTTCCGTGATCGGGATGATGGATCTGCGCTGTTATATGACGGACATTACCCAGGAAGACCTTCAGGCTGAGCGTGATGCGATCATCGGATGCACGGCAGACGATCTCAGGGCGCTGGTGCCTTATGTAGAAGCCGTTCTGGAAAGCGGATGCTTCTGTACTTTCGGAAGCGGCGTTCTGATCGACCAGAACCGCGAACTGTTCCTGCATACCGAAAATCTCTGACGGAGGAAGCATGAAATCCGGATTTGTAACGCTGATCGGCCGGCCCAACGTAGGAAAATCCACACTGATGAACCGGCTGATCGGCCAAAAAATAGCCATCACGAGCAATAAGGCCCAGACGACCCGGAACCGGATCGAAACGGTCTATACGGATGAACGGGGACAGATCGTCTTTCTGGATACGCCCGGCATTCACCGCGCTAAAAACAAGCTCGGTGATTATATGGTCAGTGCTGCCAGAGGGACTCTTTCCGAAGTGGATCTGATCCTTTGGATGGCAGAGCCGTCGGATTTTTTCGGAGAAGGAGAAGAGCAGGTCCGGGAAACACTCGGCAGTACCAAAACCCCGGTGATTCTGGTTATCAACAAGGCCGATACCGCCGATGATGAAACCTTAACACGCTGCCGCGTCCGTTTCGGATCGGAATATGATTTTGCCGAAAGCATTGCGGTATCCGCGCTGAAGGGAACCAATATCGATAAGCTGCAGGAACTGATTTTTTCCTATCTTCCCGAAGGTCCCTGCTACTACGATGAAGAGACCGTTACGGATCAGACTATCCGTGAACTCGCGGGCGAACTGATACGGGAAAAGGCGCTTCGCAACCTGTCGGATGAAGTTCCTCACGGAATCGCGGTTTCGGTAGATCGCTTCGAAGAGCGTGCCGACGGTATGACGGAAATCGATGCCTCGCTGATCTGTGAAAAAGAATCGCATAAGGGGATCATCATCGGAAAAGGCGGTTCGATGCTGAAGAAGATCGGAACCGAAGCCAGAAAAGAGATCGAAGAACTGACGGAGGGTCCCGTAAACCTGAAACTGTTTGTAAAGGTACGGCGCGACTGGCGCAACGATCCCTCCCAGCTCAGAAGCTTCGGCTACAGGACACGGAAATGAATGAATGGATTTCGGTAACGGGAATCGTGCTTTCAGCGATGCCGATAGGGGAATACGACAGAAGACTCCTGCTTCTGACGGCGGAGCTTGGCAAAATCAGTGCCTTTGTACGGGGCGGAAGAAAGACCTCCAGCCCGCTGCTGGGGGCCGGCAGACTGTTTGCTTTCGGCCGTTACGATCTCTATGCCGGCCGAAATTCCTATACGGTCAGATCGGCCGAGATAAAAGAATACTTCGATTTCCTCGGAACGGATCCCGAAGCCATGTGCTATGCCTCCTATTTTGCTGAGCTGGCGGACTATTACGGACAGGAAGGAGCGGAAGATCCCGAGCTTCTTAAGCTGCTTTATTATGCTGTCCGCAGCCTGAAGAACCCGAAGCTTCAGAGAAACGTGATCCGTTATGCCTACGAACTGAAAATCATGCAGACAGAAGGCGAAGCCTTTGAGGAGCCGCGTTCAGAGGTCGGTGAATCGGCTGCCAGAGCCTGGCAGTATGTCATGGAAAACGATGCAGACCGCTGTTTTCTGTTTCGCCTGGAACCGGATGGTTTCCGCGATTTTTCCAGGGCGGTGGCCGGTGTAAGAGCCGAGATGATCGACAGACATTTCAAATCGCTTTCCGTCCTGGAAGATTTCCTGTCCCTTCTGCCCCCGGAAAGCAGACCGTGACCGAAACATCATGAATGCCATGCAAAAAGACGAGACCGAAACCGGCTCGTCTTTTTTCCTGTCTTGATGTATTGGGAACAGAGGGTGTTGCTCCTAGGCCATCTTGTTAACCGTAAGGGTCAAACGAGAAATTTTGCGAGAAGTGGTGTTCTTGTGATACACGCCCTTGCTGGCAGCTTTGTCCAGCTCGACCGTGGCAGCCTTTAACGCTTCCTGAGCAGCAGCCTTATCGCCGCTTTCAACCGCAGCATAAACCTTCTTAACATAGGTCTTCACGCGGGAACGAACAGCTTTGTTGCGCTCTGCATTTTTGGCGGCAACCAGAACTCTCTTCTTAGCAGATTTAATGTTAGCCAATGTTCTACCTCCACATCGTATTCCCGGCCGCAGTGGGTTAGTTGCGGTCAGGTCCCGATCTTCGCCGGACACGGAAGGCGCAGATCAAAGGTAATCTAACGGATAATAGGCGGGATGTCAAGTGTTTTTATAAAGATTTTACAGCTTTTTCAAAGGGCGTTCCCTCAGTCAGCTTCACTGACCGTCCCCCGGAGAGGGAAGCGTGTTAATTCGCCCGGATTTGACAAAAAGTCTTCGCTGTGCTATAGATTTAATTGTATTTAACGAGAAGGGGCCCATCCCATGAACGATATTCTGACTACAGTGATTATTCCCGTCTATAAAGTTGAAAAGTATCTGGAAAAATGCGTCCGGAGCGTCATGGATCAGCGGGAACGTCATCTGGAAATCATCCTCGTGGATGACGGATCGCCGGATCGCTGCGGAGAGATCTGCGACAGGCTGGCCCGTGAAGATGAACGGATCCGTGTGATCCATCAGACCAATCAGGGGCTCTCCGCCGCCAGAAATTCCGGTATCGAAATCGCAGCGGGAGACTGTCTGTGTTTTCTGGACAGCGATGATTACTGGGGGCCGGAGTTTCTTCAGGAAATGCTGTCTGTCCGATGCGAAACGGGGGCACAGCTCGTAGTCTGTCCCCTCCGGTATGAAAACGAAGACGGAACCGTCTTAAACAATACGCAGAAAACGCCTGCCGGTGTATTCGATTCGGAACAGATGCTGACTTTTCTCTGTACGCCGGGTTCCCCTCAGTATGTTACGGCACATAACCGTCTGTACGAAAAATCTCTCTGGGAAAAACTCCGGTTTCCTGTCGGCCGCATCCATGAAGACGAATACGTCGCCCATGAAATATATGCTGCCTGCCGAAAGATTGCGGTCACCGACCGGACAGTTTATCACTATCTGCAGCGCGAGGGCAGCATCACCACTTTAGAGAGTCCGAAAAAGCAGATGGACGGAATAGAAGCCTTTGCCCTGCGCTGCCGTTTTCTGAAGGAGCGGGGAGACGAGGTCCTGTTTCAGCAAAGCTTCAAAATGTTTCTGCATTACTATCTGACACTGCTCGGTTCGGATCAGACCGGGACGGAAGAGGATAAAGTCCGTTTCCGTGAAATTCACGGGATGGCGCGTGATCTTCTGCATCAGGGAGCCGATGCCAATATGAAAGAGAAACTGGCTGTTTACCGTCCGGGCCTGTGGCAGAAGCTTCACCGGATCCACGGAGGAAAGGAATAGCAAAATGAGTTTTCTCGATAAAATGGAACGCAAATTCGGAAGATACGCGATTCCCAACCTGATCATCTACCTGCTGCTGTTTTATGTGGCCGGTTTTATTCTGCATCTCGTGAGTCCTGAGTATTATCTGGAGCATCTCAGTCTGAACATGGCCAGTATTTTTAAGGGAGAAGTCTGGAGACTGATCACTTTCCTGATCCATCCGCCGACCACCAGCGTTCTCTGGTTTCTGCTGGAGCTCTTCATTCTCTATTCGCTCGGGACCAATCTGGAAAGGCTCTGGGGCCGGTTTTATTTCAACCTCTACATTTTCATCGGCCTTCTGGCGACCGTTCTGGCGTCCCTGCTGGTTTATGTATTTGCCCACCAGGTTCTGATTCTGACAGCCGACAACATTTACATGTCGCTGCTGCTTGCCTTCGGCATCACGGTGCCGGATATGCAGTTCCTGATCTATTTCATTATTCCGGTCAAGGCAAAATATTTAACGATTTTTTACGGGATCCTGATCCTTTATCAGCTGATTACCGGCGACTGGGCGATGCGGGTCGGGATCATTGCTTCGATCGTCAACTTTATTCTTTTCTTCCTGCTGATCCGGCGGCCGGCTCAGCGCGTCCGGCAGACGATTCGACGGCATGAATTTTACCGGAAAGCGCAGGAGGCGCAGCGTCAGACTCAGGCCCAGAATCTGCGTCCCAGGGGCGCCCGCCATATCTGCAGTGTCTGCGGCCGTACCGATGTCAGCAATCCCGAACTGGAATTCCGCTACTGTACCCGGTGTGCAGGCGGCCGGGAATACTGTCTCGATCACCTGTATACCCATATCCATGTGACGACAAATGACACCCAAAATCCGACAGACGTCACTTGACATATCAGAAGTTCAGAGCTTACAATCACACAGGGAGATGACGGCAGTCATTTTCCTGTTTTTTTGTCAAAACAGGTAAAATGGGGCTTGACAGACGAAGAGAATTATAATAGGATAGTTTGCGGAAGGCGAACATAAGTTCGAACGGAGGAAATATGAACAGAGAAGAACGTTTAAAAGCAATTGAAACCCTCGTAGCCAACACCGACAAGGATTTCGGCAAAGGCTCCATTATGCGTCTCGGTGCCAACCGGGATATGAATATCGAAACCATTCCCACCGGCTCCCTTTCCCTGGATATCGCACTCGGACTGGGCGGCCTTCCCCGCGGCCGAATTGTAGAAATCTTCGGGCCGGAATCCGGCGGCAAGACGACGCTGGCCCTTCATGTTATTGCAGAAGCGCAGAAGAGAGGCGGTTTTGCGGGTTTTGTGGATGCCGAGCATGCACTGGATCCTGTCTATGCCAAGCACATCGGTGTCGACATCGACAATTTATATGTTTCCCAGCCCGACAACGGCGAACAGGCCCTGGAAATTGCCGAAGCGATGGTTCGCTCCGGCGCCATGGATGTTGTCGTTATCGATTCGGTGGCTGCTCTGGTTCCCAAGGCCGAAATCGACGGTGACATGGGAGACTCCCATGTCGGTCAGCAGGCCCGCCTGATGTCCCAGGCTCTCCGGAAGCTCACGGCTGCCATCAACCGCTCCGGTTGTATCGTTATCTTCATTAACCAGCTCAGAGAAAAAATCGGCGTCATGTTCGGCAATCCCGAAACCACGACCGGCGGCCGGGCTCTCAAGTTCTATTCATCCGTCCGCCTGGACGTCCGCCGCACAGAAAGCCTGAAGGCCAACGGTGAAGTGGTCGGCAACCATGTCCGTGTTAAAGTCGTTAAGAACAAAGTTGCTCCGCCTTTCAAGGAAGCAGAATTCGATATCATGTTTGGTCTGGGCATCTCCCGCGAAGGCGATGTGCTGGATCTGGCGGCCCAGTCCGGTATTATCGAAAAGAGCGGTGCCTGGTATTCCTACGGCGGAAACCGTATCGGTCAGGGCCGGGACAATACCAAAACATTCCTGAAAACACATCCCGAAATTCTGGATGAAGTGGAACAGAAAGTGCGCGCCAGATACGGTTTCGCGGAAAAAGCGGAAGGATCCGACGCAAATCCGGAAAATAATATACAAAAAGATTAAAATTTTGCAAAAAAAGCTTGCTTTTTGTCAACCGATATGATATGAGTGGCAATGTAAGTTGATAGGTTAGGATTGAAAGAGTGGATGGTAAATCCGCTCTTTCAGTTTGTAAGGCAAGAGTGAGGTGAAAGCTTGAGCAAAAAAGAAACCGTCGAGCAGCGAACAGAAGCGCTGCTGGCACCGATCATGACGCAGAATGCCTTTGAACTGGTAGACGTCGAGTTTGTCAGGGAAGGCGGCGATCAGATCCTGCGCGTCTATATAGACAAAGACGGCGGCATTCGGATCGATGACTGTGAAAAAGTCAGCCGGGCCCTGAGCGATGCGCTGGATGCGGAAGATTTTATTGATGATGCCTATATGCTGGAAGTCAGTTCGCCCGGGCTGCTTCGTCCTTTCAAAAAGGACCGTGATTTCGAAAAAAATCTCGGCGAAGAAGTGGAACTGAAGCTGTACAAAGCCGTTGACGGACTGAAGGAATGGACCGGGGTTCTGAAAGCCTGGGATGCGTCATCCGTTACCATTGATGCGGATGGCAAGGAAAAAAGTTTTGCACGCAGCGAACTGTCGCTGATTCGGAAATACATAGATTTCTCTGACCTGTAAACGGTCATGACGGATCGAAAAGGTCTGAAGGAGGAAAAAGGAAAAATGAACAAAGAACTGTTGGATGCGTTGACCCTGCTGGAAAAAGAAAAGAATATCAGCCGTGACGTCATTCTGGATGCCATCGAAGCGTCTCTTAACAATGCCTGTTCCAAGCATTTTGAAAAGGCAGAGAATATTCGTGTCGATCTGAACCGTGAAACCGGCGACTACCGCATTTTCCGTGAGAAGCAGGTGGTTGAGGAACTGACCAACCCCACGCTTGAAATGACGCTGGAGGAAGCCAGAGCGATCAATAAAAACTATCAGATCGGCGATACCGTCCGGGAAGAACTGCAGGTCAAGAGCTTCAGCCGCGTGGCGGCCCAGAACGCGAAAAACGTTATTCTCCAGAAGCTTCGCGAAGAAGAGCGCAAGTCTGTATTTGAGCGTTATCACTCCCGTGAACATCAGATTATTTCCGGTGTGATTCAGCGTCATATCGGTAAAAATATCAATATCAACCTCGGCTCGGCCGATGCGATCATGCCCGAAAACGAGCAGGTCAAGACCGAGAATTACCGTCCGACCGAACGGATCAAAGTCCTTGTCCTCGAAGTCAAGGATACGCCCCGCGGGCCTCATATTCTGGTCAGCCGGACCCATCCCGATCTGGTGCGCCGCTTCTTCGAAGCCGAAGTTACCGAGATCAAGCAGGGAATTGTGGAAATCAAGGCAATCGCCCGCGAAGCCGGTTCCCGTACCAAGATGGCCGTTGTTTCGCATGATGAAGCGGTGGATCCTATCGGTGCCTGCGTGGGTCTGAACGGGACCCGTGTCAACGCGGTCGTAGACGAACTGGGCGGAGAGAAGATCGATCTGATCCAGTGGAGCGACAATTCCGCCGAACTGATCGAAAACGCGCTGAGCCCGGCCAAGGTGATCGTGGTTCTGGCTGACGATGAAGAAAAAGAAGCGCTTGTCATCGTACCCGACTTCCAGCTTTCGCTGGCGATCGGCCGAGCCGGCCAGAACGCCCGCCTCGCTGCCAAGCTGACAGGATACAAAATCGATATCAAGTCGGAAACCGAAGCCCGCGAGAGCGGCATCTTTGACGAGATCGGATATATTGACGATTACGAGTCCGATAACGAAGATGGCTACTCCGAAGACTATGTCGAAGAAGGCGGCTACGAAGAAGAATACGTTGAAGAACCGGCGGATGGAGTGAACGCATAAGATGACGGAAAAGACTTATCCTCAGAGAACCTGTGTGGGATGCCGGCAGATCAAAGACAAGAAAGCTCTGCTTCGGATCGTCCATACGCCGGAGGATACGTTCCGCCTGGACGCTTCCGGAAAAGCTAAAGGCCGCGGCGCTTACGTCTGCCCTGACCGAAACTGCATCGAGGCAGCTTTCAAAAAGGGCGCCCTTGAAAAGAGCCTCCGCTGCCGCATCCCGAAAGAAGCGCAGGATGAGATCATCAGGGAGTTAACGGAATTTGAGAATCAGAATACTTAATATGTTAGGCCTTGCCCAGCGGGCAGGCAAAATGAAAAGCGGCGGATTTTCCGTGGAACAGGCTGTCCGAAGCAGGGAGGCCAAACTGGTGATCCTGGCGGATGACGCTTCGGAGGGCAGCCGGAAACAGATCAGTGACAAAGCCCGTTACAGGCACATCCCGGTCCTGATCTGGGGAAATAAAGAAGAACTGGGGAAGGCTATCGGCCGGACAGAACGCTCGTGTCTGGCCCTGACTGACGAAAACATGGCAGGCAGGATCATCGACATGATTGAAGAAGAGCGAAACAAGGAGCAAGAGGGGGTATAAAGCATGGAGATCGATAAAAACAAAAATATTACAGGCGAGGGTGAAGTCAAAAAGAAAAAATACAGTGTGGTATTTCGCGCTGCCAACAGCCAGCAGAACAGTCTGAAAACCAGACCGCAGGGAACGGCCCCGGCTAAAAAGCCGGCGACGCCCGGCGCTGCCAGGCCGTCCGCTCCCGGGACTGCCCGGCCGGCGGCTCCGAAGCCTGCTGTGAAACCGGCTCCGAAGGCTGAGGAAGCGGTTCCGCAGAAACCTACTGTCCCTGCTGTGGCAGAAAAACCGCCCGTACAGGCTCCGGTCCGTCCGGAACCCGAAAAGAAAGAGCAGCCTGCTGTTCAGAAACCGGTTGAAAAACCGCTTGTTTCCGAAGCGGCTCAAACCCCTGTCAAAAAGCCCGAGGCGCCTGCAGCGATACCGGAAGCCCCCGCCGGAACCGTTGCCAAAACAGAAGCGACTCCTGCTCCGGCAGAGCCGAAGCAGCCTGCCGCGGTAAAGCAGCCCGCCCCTGCCGTCCCCAAACAAACTGCTCCGCCTAAACAGCCTCCCGTTCAGAAACAGCCGGAACCGGTTAAAGAACCGGCCAAGCCCGTTGTTCGCTTCGTCGACCTGAGTCAGGTACGGGCGGCCGAACAGGAAGCACGCAACCGTAACGCCCGTCTGGCCAAGCAGCAAAACGAACGCCGTGCACAGGGACAGAGCAGAACAGCTTCCGCTCCCGGCGGTGCCGGAAGAGCATCGGTTCCCGGCGGACCGCGCCCGGCGGGTCCCCGTCAGGGTACGGCAGCCGGAAGCAGGCAGTACGGTTCCCAGCAATCCAGAGGCAGTGCTGTTCCGAATAAAGACGAAGATACCAAACCGGTACGGAGAAGTGCGGCTCCCCGGAACGCATCTAAACCTTCCCTCAGCACGGATTTCGGTCTCGGTCTGAGCAAGAACACCAAAAATAAGCAGACACAGCGTCAGGCCGGTTCCGTAAAAGACAACAACCGCTATAAGAAGGGTGACAGCGATGAAATGCGCCGTCCCGGCGGCAAAACGGCACGTGGAAAATCCGGCAGCCTGAAGGAACTCGAGAAATCACCCAAAGCCGCCAAGCCCGAGAAGGCTGAGCCTCAGATCAAGGTCATTACGATCCCTGAATCCATAACGATCCAGGAACTCGCCAATGCCATGAAGATGCAGGCTTCCGCTATCATTAAAAAGCTTTTCCTGGCCGGCAAGGTATATACCGTTAATCAGGAAATCGATTACGATACGGCTGCGGATATTGCCCTTGAATTTGATGTGGTAGCCGAGCAGGAAGAGAAGGTCGATCTGATCGAAGAACTGCTGAAGGACACCATAGAAGACAAAGAAGAGGATATGGTTCCCCGTCCGCCGGTGGTCTGCGTCATGGGCCATGTCGACCACGGCAAAACATCCCTGCTGGATGCGATCCGCAAGACCAACGTCACTTCCGGCGAGGCCGGCGGCATCACCCAGCATATCGGCGCGTACATGGTCGAGATCAACGGACAGAAGATCACGTTCCTGGATACACCCGGTCATGAAGCCTTTACTGCCATGCGTATGCGCGGCGCCCAGGCGACCGATATCGCAATTCTTGTTGTGGCAGCCGACGACGGCGTCATGCCTCAGACGGTGGAAGCCATTAACCATGCCAAGGCAGCAGGCGTAGAAATCGTTGTTGCGATCAACAAGATCGACAAGCCCGGTGCCAATGTGGACCGCGTCAAGCAGGAACTCATGGAATACGGTCTGGTCGGCGAAGAATGGGGCGGCACGAATATTTTCGTTCCGGTTTCCGCCAAGCGCGGCGACGGGATTGAGGAGCTGCTGGAAATGATGCTCCTGGTTGCCGAGATGCACGAACTGAAAGCCAACCCGAACCGCCGGGCCAGAGGTCTGGTGATCGAAGCTCAGCTGGATACGGCACGCGGCCCCGTGGCTACCGTGCTGGTCCAGAAAGGCACCCTGAAGGTGGGCGACAATGTCGCGGCCGGATCCAGCTTCGGCAAGATCCGTGCGATGCTGAACGACAAGGGAGAAAAGGTCGCCAAGGCGACGCCCGGCATGCCGGTCGAGATCCTGGGTCTCAGCACCGTTCCGTCTGCCGGCGAAGTCTTTGTGGCGACCGAAAACGAAAAGGATGCCAAGAATTACGCGCAGACCTTCATTTCCGAAGAACGCCGCAAGATGGTCGAAGGCACCCGCAGCCATATGTCGCTGGATGATCTGTTCAATCAGATCCAGAGCGGCAACATGAAGGAACTGAACCTGATCGTCAAGGCTGACGTGCAGGGCAGCGTGGAAGCTGTTAAATCCAGCCTGATCAAGCTCTCGAATGATGAAGTCGCGGTGAAGGTGATCCACAGCGGTGCCGGCAATATCACCGAATCCGATGTGACACTGGCAGCCGCCTCCAACGCGATCGTGATAGGCTTCAACGTCAAGATCGACTCCAAAGTAAAGGCGATCGCCGATCAGGAAAAGGTGGACGTCCGGCTGTACGACATCATCTACAAAGCGATCGAAGACGTGGAGAATGCGATGCTCGGCATTCTGGAGCCTGTATACGAAGAGCAGGTCATCGGACATGCGGTAATCCGTCAGGTCTTCAAGGCCTCCGGCATCGGCAATATCGCCGGCAGCTATGTGCTTGACGGCAAGATTACCCGGGGCTGCAAGTGCCGTGTAAAACGGGGTGAAGAGCTTCTGTTTGACGGATCGCTGGCGTCTCTTAAGCGTTTCAAGGATGATGTCAAAGAAGTGGCGGCCGGCTACGAATGCGGTCTGGTTCTCGAGAAATTCAATGATTTCGCCGTGGATGACACGATCGAAGCCTATACGCTGGTGCAGGTGGAAAGAAAGCTGCAAAAAACAGATAAACAATGAAAAAGAACAGTATCAAAAACGAGCGCATCAATGCCGAAGTTCAGCGGGCATTAAGTCAAATCCTGCGGGAAGACGTGAAAGATCCCCGTCTTCCCCTGATGCTGAGCGTTGCGCACTGCAAAGTGGCACCTGACCTGAAAACGTGCAAGGCCTATATCAGCATTCTGGGCGACGGGCAGGCCAAAGCGGACTGCCAGGCTGCGCTGAAGAGTGCAGCCGGCTTTATCCGCCGGGAACTGGCGCACCGGCTGAATCTGCGGCTGACGCCAGAGATTACCTTTATCATGGACGATTCGATCGAATACGGGGTGGATATGTCCAAAAAGATCGATGAAGTCATGGAAAAACAGAATGAAGCGGCAGCCCTGCGGGATGCGGCGGAGGGAAGAGAAACAACAGAACAGTGATCCCCCGGAAGTTTAGGAGGACGATATGAAAAAGAATTCGCTGAGAAAAAGATTCCGTTACTGGCTTGACCGCAGAATGGCCAAAGGAACCAGCAGTATGGTCAAATTGCTGGTGTTCGCTGTCCTTGGGGCTGTCCTCATCGTTTCCGGTCTGGTCATGGTGTTTGGCCTGCATAAGGAAGGCAAGAGCTTCATCGCCGTGCTGTGGGACAACATGCGCTCTGCCATGTCTTCCTCCTTCCCTTCGTCGGAATCGGGAACGCTGCTGTACATCGTCCTGTATACTTTCCTGGGACTGGTCGGCATGGTGTTCACCGGTATGCTGATCGGTATTTTCAGCAGCACGATCCGCGGAAAACTGCTGGCTCTGCAGAAGGAAAACTCCCCCGTTCTGGAAAAGAATCACCGCGTGATCCTGGGATTCCGTTACGGAGAATACGTCCTTCTGGAACAGATGATAGCCGCAGCCGGGAAAGAGAAGCGTACGATCGTTATTGCCGAAAATCTGGAGCGGACCGATATGGAGCTCGCTGTGCGGGAGAATGTGAAGGTTCCCAAGAATATCCGCCTGCTTTTCCGAAATGTGGATATCACCAATCCCCGCTCACTCGAGTGCTGCTCACTGGAAGAGTGCGAAACGATCGTGCTTCAGGCTAAGGACAAGGGTGTCACGATCAAATCACTGCTCGCGATCCGCGATCTTTTAAAGGATGTCGAGGAATATCCCGATATCATTGTTTCGGTCGATTCCGATACCGAGATCCTGCCGGATGAATCGCTGGCTAAGATGAACGTCCACATGCTATATTCGCGGGACGTAGTCGCCCGAATCATCGCCCGCGCCGCGACGCAGCCCGGCGTGTTCGATGCCTTCATGGATATGATCAGTTTCTCCGGCCATGAATTCTATTTTGAATCCCTTCCCAAGGCAGAAGGGCTGACATACGGGCAGGTGGTCCTGAGCGCTGAATACGGTATCGTGGCCGGCCTGTACCGGGACGGAAAAACGCTGCTGAATCCCGATCCGTCTCTGGTGATCCAAGAAGATGACCTGTTTATCGTCTTTGAAGAAGAAGAGGAAGAGATCCGTCTTAAAAATCCGCAGAAGAGAACTGTTCCCGAACTGTCTGAACCTCCTGCTCTGCCGATGATTTCCGAAGTCGTTGTCATCGGCGCAAACAAAGGCCTCACGACGATCCTGAAGGAACTTCCCGACAACATCCGCCGGGTCCGTCTCGCAGGAACCTCACGGGAAAAAACCGCCGCTTACCTGCCAGCGCCGGAAGATCTTCCTTCCGAGATCGTTTTCGACGGCAACAGCGTGGACAATGAATACAACCTGCTCGATATCGTGAAGGAAGCGCCGCATCTGATTGTGCTGAGTGACCGCAGCCAAAAACCGGATGAGGCTGATACCGAAACGCTCCTGCGCCTGATGCGCCTGCGGGATATCAAGAACCGCTATTCCCTGCCGTTTACGATCACCGTGGAAATGCAGCGTGAAACGAACCGCCGTCTCGTGGAAGACGAAAAGGGCGAGGACTTCGTCGTGGCGACCGATCTTTCTTCCATGATCCTGGCACAGATAACGGAGGACGTGCGCCGAATCGGCCTGTTCACGGATCTGCTGGATGAAGAAGGCGCTGAGGTGTATCTGAAATCGATCGGCAACCTGGGACTCGTCGCCTGTCAGATCAGTTCTCAGGAGCTTAGAGACATCTGCTACGCAATGGGTTATGTTCTGATCGGTGTACGGACGGCAGATCAGCAGATCATTATTCTGGATGAATACAAAGATCTGAATCTGACAGCGGACGACCGCCTGATCCTGATCGGAGAAGCTTGATAAGACAGGAAAACAGATGAAGGAGGCAGACCGATGGACGGTTTGCTGATCATCAACAAGGAGAAAGGCTTTACCTCCTTTGATGTGGTAGCAAAGCTCCGGGGCATTCTCGGAGAAAAGAAAATAGGTCATCTGGGGACCCTGGATCCGGAGGCGGAAGGGGTCCTTCCTGTCTGTGTGGGAAAAGCCACCAGACTTACCCCGCTGCTTTCGGGAGGCGAGAAAGTTTACCGGGCTACGCTGCTGCTTGGCATTACGACCGACACGCAGGACACGACCGGCCGTCTGCTTCGGCGTTCGGATGTTCCGGACGATAAGGAAACTGTCCTGACGGTAATCCGAAGCTTTGTCGGAGAGCAGAATCAGCTTCCTCCGATGGTTTCCGCCAAAAAAGTGGACGGCAAAAAGCTGGTGGATATGGCCCGGCAGGGAAAAGAAATTGAGCGTAAGCCGGCCCGCATTACAATCCGCAAAATAGAGATCCTGCGCATGAATCTCCCCCGCGCAGAGCTGCGCATTTTCTGCTCGTCGGGGACCTATATCCGGACGCTCTGCCACGACATAGGAGAGAAGCTCGGCTGCGGCGGATGCATGGAAAGTCTCGTCCGGGAGGAAGCCTCCGGCTTTTCCGTCAAAGACGCTGTCTATACGGACGAAGTGACTTCTCTGGCTCTTACCGGAACGCTTCCGGATAAAATGATTCCGCTTCCGGTCCTGCTCGGACGGTATCCCTCTTTCATATGCCGTCCCGAAGCTGACAGCGCCGCCATAAACGGAAATCCCATAAAAATTCATCAGGGCAGTCTGACCGGACGGGCAGCGGATGATACGCTCTTTCATGTTTTAACATCGGACAGCCGGTCTGTCGGCATTTTTGCTTTGGATAAAAGGAGAAGCCGCCTGTCGCCGCAGGTCATGCTGGGCCCTTCGGAAGAAAAGAAGAACGCCCCGCCCCGGGGAAGCGTCGTTTCGATCGGAAAGTTCGACGGCGTCCATCTCGGTCATCAGGCTATTGTGAAAGAAATGCTTCGTCAGGCTGAGGCGGAAAAACTGGGGACTGTACTGTTTTCCTTTACGAATCCGCCCGAATCGCTGACAGGAAACCGAAAAGCCGATCTGATCTGTACCGCAGATCAGAAACGCCTGCTGCTGAAAGACCTGGGAATCCGAAAAATAGTGGAAGCCCGCTTCACGGATGCCATGCGGAACATGCCGGCAGAGACGTTCCTGAAGGATGTTCTGATCAGCCGTTTCGGCATGAAGCGGATCGTAGTCGGTCCGGACTGCAGCTTCGGAAAAGGAAGAGAAGGAAACGTCGAATTCCTGCAATCCCATGCAGCTGAGTTCGGCTACACGCTCACGGTAGTAGAAAAAGTCCGCATGGACGGAGAAATCATCAGCAGCAGCCGAATCAAGTCTCTGCTCGAAGAAGGCCGAATGGAAGAAGCAGCCCGTTGCCTGGGACGGCCTTTTACCGTAAGCGGACGCGTCGTCTACGGACGGCATCTCGGCGAAACGATCGGCTTCCCTACGATCAACCTTTCCCTTCAAAGACAGCTCGTTCTGCCGCCTTTCGGCGTCTATGCGGTCCGCTGCGAACTGGACGGAACAAGGTATCAGGGAATGGGTAATCTCGGCGTCAAACCGACGGTCGAAAAAGATGCTCATCCTTCGCTGGAAGTCCATCTTTTTGATACGGATGCCTGTTTCTATGGCTTGCCCTGCCGGGCCGAACTGCTGCATTATGTCCGCCCCGAGCAGGCGTTTGAAAACCTTGAATCCTTAAAGAAACAGCTGGCAGCAGATAAAATTACCGTCAAGAACTGCTTTGAAGGCGCCCTCTGAGAGGGGGCTGTCGGCAACGCCGACTGGGCTTGCCCTCCCCTTGATAGGGGAGGTGCCTGAACGCAGTGAAGGCGGAGGGACCTTAGCCCCCCTTTGCCAGGGGGGCTGTCGGCAACGCCGACTGGGGGGTTTTGGCCTCGCTGCCACGATAAAACTTTCCCGGCCCGCGTCGCGCCGCTCCAAGGGGCGCTCGAAAGTTTATTCGGGCGCGCTCGGCTCCGGCGGGGCAAACTTTCTCGGCGCTGAAAAATGCGCCGCGAAAGTATTGTCCGGCACGCTCGGCTTACAGACGGGGATGACTTGTCCCCGCCTTTTTTATTTTTGTAACCTTCCGTCCGTTTTTACGAGTTAACGGATGAGAAAGCAGGAAAGGAGAGAAGTCTTGGAAGACTGCAGGATCACAGAACTGTTCTGGGAGCGGAAGGAAGTGGCCATCACCGAAGCTCAGGAAAAATATTCTGCCTACTGCCTGTCTGTCGCAATGCGGGTCCTCGGAAACGGACAGGACGCCGAGGAAGTCGTCAACGACGCCTTTCTGGCTGCCTGGAATTCAATTCCGCCGCATCGTCCCGAGATCCTTTCTGCCTATCTCGCGAAACTCACGAGGCGGATTGCCGTCGACCGTCTGCGTCTTCGGAAAGCCAAAAAGAGAGGACTGGGAGAAACGGAACTGGCTCTGGAGGAACTCGAAGAGATCCTTCCCGCTCAGGGAGATCCCGCCGCGGACGCCGAAGCCAGAGAACTGGAGGAATCCGTTCAGCGTTTTATCGCTTCGCTTCCCGAAGCCGACCGGGATCTGTTTCTGGCCCGGTACTGGCATCTTCACTCCATAGAAGAACTGTCGAAGGCACTGGACATCCGGAAAGGAACCGTCAAGACCAGACTTTTCCGGCTTCGTGAGAAGCTGAAAGAGCGTTTAAGAGAGGAAGGTTATATCCAATGAATACGATCGATCTGTTACAGGCTGTCGGAGAAGCTGCCGACAAAGATATACAGCATGCCGAAAAACTCAGTTCAAATAACACAAGGAAACGTCCGTTTTGGATCGGACTTGCGGCGGCAGCTGCCGTCTTCGTGTTTGCCCTTCTGGCGGTCATCGGAGCGAACGAAAAGAAACTGTATCTTATGAATCAGGGAACGACCGCCGCGCAGCCTGATCAGACGGAGCGGACTGCAGCAGAAACGGTAAAACCAGGGCAATTCGTCACCGCCGTAACTACGGATGCTTTAGGGGGCTTTACGTGTCAGAACCCCTATCTGAATGCATCTGAATTCAAAAACGTTTCTCTGTTCAGCATCAGGACAGAAGAAGGGCACAAAAGACAGCCGCTGTATATGCTGAATGCGGCAGTTGATTCTATGAATGAGGACTGGTTCATTTCGATCCGCGACAGCGTAAAGGAATACAGATCGCAGAACAATCTGATTGATCAGGCCGAATTCGGATTCATGGTACGCGTGAAAGAGACGCAGCCTCCGGCCGATCAGGAATTGTGGCTGATTCCCATGACATACGCCGGCGGGATCACCGGCGTGTATTGGGTAAGGTATAATCCGGAAACAAAAAGCTGCGAGGTCACGCGGGAAGCCGCAGATGCTGAAGAGGAATCCTGGGTCCGGCGCTTTGATATGCTGGGAGAGCTTGCCGCATCCGTTAAACCCGCTGCATCGATCCGACAGGGGGAAACCTCCGTTGAGAGCAATCCCGTCTGTCTTGTACTGGATGGCGGACGGCTCGTTGCTCTGGCCGGGACACAGGCATTTGTTCTGAAAGAAGATCCTGCAAAAGCAGAATCCGCAGTCATAGATCTGTCCGACCTCTTACCCGCCGGGGAGCAGCTGAGAGGCGTGATATGGGATCTTTATTCCACAACGGTCCTTCATTATGAAAAAATCGTTCTGACGGATGCGCAGAAAGAAAAATACGAAAACGTGCTGTATTCTTCCGCAGCCGATCCCTATCTGGAAAAACACGATACGGCCGGAATGACGGTGGAAGAAGCCTCCGCCTATTTTTACGAGGTGAGTCTTAAGCAGCAGAAAGCGGCTTGGGCCGGCTCTGTTCTGAATACCAATGCAAGTGAAGGGCATATAAGAAGCAACGGCAAGGAGCCTTATCCGGAAGGATATGCCGGCTGCTACATCACCGGCGACAAACTGACGGTCTGTCTTCCCGAAAACGTTCCCGGCGCCAAAGAATGGGTCGAAAAAATCATTCCCAGCTATCTGCATGACATACTGATCTACCGGACTGTTGAACATTCCTATCAGGAGTTGGAGGAACTGAAAGAAGAAGTCGTAAAGGCCGTCCTTGATGCCGGCATCAATATTTATATGTATGGTATTTCCGATGCCATGAACCGGATCGTGATAGGCGTGGATGCGAAGCAGGTCACGTCCTTATGTGAACTGATCCTGGAAAAAGGCTGGGAAGGGAGCGTTATGGCGGAATCTGCCGGACCGAACATTCTTCAATAAAGTGCTTTACATTTCCTAAAGACTGTGCTAAATTATCTTCCGTGCGCCGCTGCCGGGCTTTTGGACTTCCCAACCGAAGCGCAGCAGCCGGTAAGAATCTATTTTATGGGAGGCTGTTATGACCAGCAAAGAAAGAAAAGCCGAGATCGTTGCCGAGTATGGCAAGAACCCTCAGGACACCGGTTCGCCGGAAGTCCAGATCGCCCTGCTGACGGAGCGTATCCGTGAGCTGACCGAGCACCTTAAGGTGAATCCGAAGGACCACCATTCCCGCCGCGGTCTGTTCATGTTAGTCGGTCAGCGCCGCGGTCTTCTGGACTACGTGAAGAAGAACGATATCGAAGCGTATCGTACTCTGATCGACCGTCTGGGCATCCGCAAATAATCGGCGAAAACAAAGAGGGTGGAGCGATCCACCCTCTTACAATTGTTATCCGGGCAGCAGATGACCTTCGAGACTTCAAACAAGGAGACAACGCGTTTATCTCTTTATTTGTTGTTTCGAGCTTCTGCCGCCTGAAAATACAGAAAAGGAGAGTAATATGTACAAAACCTATTCCATGGAACTGGCAGGCAGAACGCTGTCCGTCGATATCGGCCGCGTCGGTGCACAGGCCAACGGCGCCGCTTTCATGCACTACGGCGACACGATCGTCTGCTCGACGATCGCCGCTTCCGAAAAACCCCGTGACGGCATCGATTTCTTCCCTCTGACCGTTGAATACGAAGAGAAAATGTACGCGGTCGGCAAGATCCCCGGCGGCTTCAATAAGCGTGAAGGCAAGGCTTCCGAGCATGCCACACTGGCCAGCCGCGTGATCGACCGTCCCATGCGTCCGCTGTTCCCCAAGGACTACCGCAACGATGTGACCTTAAGCAACCTCATCATGAGCGTCGATCCGGACTGCAATCCGGACGTCGTCGCCATGCTGGGCTGCTCGATCGCGACCTCCATCTCCGACGTTCCGTTCGACGGTCCCATCGCCGCGACGATGGTCGGCCTCGTGGACGGCAAGTTCTGCTTCAACCCGACCGAAGCCGAGCGCCTCGCCTCCGATCTGGCACTGACCGTCGCTTCCACGAAGGACAAGGTCATCATGATCGAAGCCGGCGCCAATGAAGTTCCCGAAAACGTGATGCTGGACGCGATCTTTGAGGCTCACAAGCTGAATCAGGAGATCATCGCCTGGATCCAGCATATCGTAGACGAAGTCGGCAAGCCGAAGCACGCCTATGAGGCGCATGAAGTGCCTGCCGAGCTGTACGACGACATCGTTTCCTTCATCACCCCCGAAGCGATGGAAGAGGCCGTCTTTACGGATGAAAAAGGCGTCCGCGACGAGAACATCCGGAAGATCACCGAAACGCTGGAAGAGCGCTATGCCGACAACGAGGAATGGCTCCCGTTAGTCGGTGAGGCAGTTTACAAGTTCCAGAAAATGACCGTCCGCAAGATGATCCTGAAGGACCGC
>JAEEGL012484245.1_pt1 | contig 29019 bp, 17 predicted proteins | sample 9134231 | NCBI WGS metagenome assembly JAEEGL01 (sample SAMN16246548, study PRJNA631951) | gut metagenome | biome: gut microbiome; feature: rumen; material: fiber-attached | host: Bos | place: Iran: Karaj | collected 2018-10 | reverse complement strand
CCCCCGGCTTCGGCGACCGCCGCAAGGAAATGCTGCAGGATATCGCCATCCTGACCGGCGGTACCGTGATCTCCTCCGAGACCGGTATGGAACTGAAGGAAGCCACCGTTGACATGCTGGGCAAGGCCCGCCAGGTCAAAGTGAACAAGGAAACCACCACGATCGTGGACGGCGCCGGCGACAAGGAAGCTATCAAGAACCGTGTTGCCCAGATCCGTGCCCAGATCGCAGAGACCACCAGTGACTATGACCGTGAGAAGCTGCAGGAGCGCCTGGCCAAGCTGGCAGGCGGTGTTGCGGTGATCCAGGTCGGCGCAGCCACCGAAGTGGAAATGAAGGAACGCAAGATGCGGATCGAGGACGCCCTGAGCGCCACCCGTGCCGCTGCTGAAGAAGGTATCGTGCCCGGCGGCGGAATTGCCCTGCTGAACGTGATCCCGAAGGTTGCCGCCCTGCTGGACAATTGCGCCGGTGACGAGAAGACCGGTGTGCAGATCGTCCTGCGTGCCCTGGAAGAGCCGATCCGCCAGATCGCCCTGAACGCGGGCATCGATGGCAGCGTGATCGTTGACCACATCAAGACCGCCCGGAAGCCCGGCTACGGCTACGACGCCCTGAAGGGTGAATATGTGGACATGGTCGAACGCGGCATCATCGACCCGACCAAGGTTACCCGCAGCGCGCTGCAGAACGCGGCGTCCATCGCGGCAATGATCCTGACCACCGAATCCCTGGTGGCCGATATTCCGGAACCCGAACCCGCAGCTCCTGCCGGCGGCGGAATGGGCGGAATGTATTGATGACATCAATGTGAAATAAAAAGTGGCACCTGCGAAAGTGGGTGCCACTTTTTGTGAAATATGGCGAAGTTGAAAGCTTCGCCATGTGAAATGTTTGCCTTCGGCAAACATGAAATGCGGCCTTTGGCCGCGTGATATATGGCCTGCGGCCATATGATATATTCGGCTGCGCCGAATGTTATAGATAGTGATTTCACAAGATGTTCAGATGGATTTCACGAGAGGAAACTTGATAAATCATGGCAAAGGGCATACAATATGGGACAGTACACGCCAGGAAGGATGATGCTTATGCCGATCAAGATTTCCAACGAACTGCCGGCTTACAAAACGCTGACGGATGAGAACATCTTCGTGATGACGGAAACCCGTGCAACGACCCAGGATATTCGTCCTCTGCGGATAGCAATCGTCAACCTGATGCCTACGAAGATTGACACGGAAACACAGCTGCTGCGCCTGCTGGGAAACACCTCACTGCAGGTGGAGACGGAACTGGTGAAGATGGAAAGCCACGTATCCAAGAACACGTCGGCCGAACACCTGACCGCATTCTACAAGACGTTCCCCGAGATTAAGAACCAGAACTTCGACGGCATGATCATCACCGGGGCACCGGTGGAGCACCTGCCTTATGAAGAAGTTGAGTACTGGGACGAGCTGTGTGAGATCATGGAGTGGAGCAAAACCCACGTCCATTCCACCTTCCACATCTGCTGGGGAGCGCAGGCAGCGCTGTACTATCATTTCGGGATTCCGAAGATCCCGCTGGAGAAAAAGCTGTTCGGCGTTTTCCAGCACAAGGCAGAGCGGGCGAACTACATCCTGCTGAGAGGCTTTGACGATGTGTTCATGGCGCCGCACAGCCGGCACACAACCGTGCGGCGGGAAGACATGGAAGCGACAGGGGCACTGAAGATCCTGGCATCCTCCGAGGAAGCCGGCGTGTACGCGGCGATCACGGAGAACGGCCGGCAGGTATTCATCATGGGCCACAGCGAATATGATCCCCGTACACTGGAAAAGGAGTATCTGCGGGACAAGAATGCGGGCCTGCCGATTGAAGTACCGGTAAACTACTATCCCAATGATGATGACACAAAAGAACCCCTTGTGACCTGGCGAAGCCACGCGAACCTGCTGTACGCGAACTGGCTGAACTACATGGTCTATCAGACGACACCGTATGATCTGAACGAGATCAAATGAAAGGAAGAAAACAATGCTGCAAGATATACTGACAAGCAAAAAAGTCCTGTTTGCCGATGGGGCGCACACCGAGCTGCGCGGCCAGAACAACAGGAACCGCAGGGCTGTTCTGCTGAACGGCGACCTGATGGGGAATGTACGCTCCGATGTATCCGGTGTATCCGCACGGGTATACAGGGGCGGCGTATACGGCTTCTCCAGCATGGCTGAATATACCGGTGAAGCTGCGGAAACTGTGCTGAAGGCAGCCACGGAAAATGCTGCCTTTATGGACCGGCATGCCGGAATCGGCAAGCCCGCCCTGCCGGTGATGCCCCTGAAGCAGATGCCGACACAGGCAGATATCAAGGACGACGAACAGAAGGTGTATGTGGATTTCGCCCATGAGGTGGACGCGTACATCGCAAAGAAATATCCCAAGCTGATGAGCCGCACGCTGGTGAGCATGGAAGATTCCATGGAGAAGCTGATTGTGACTTCTGACGGTGCCAGCGGCCATATCCTGGCTCCCCGGTCTTACCTGTATGTGGTCATGTCCGCCCAGACGGACGCCGGCGCACCTGTTGAACTACACAAGGTATTCGGCGGAAAAGGCACATTCGGCACGAATTTCACTGATCCGGCTGCGCTGTACGCGGAGATTGATGCCGTTTATGAGCGGCTGATGCAGAAACGTGAAGGCGTATATGCGGACGCGGGAGAAAAGACGGTCATCCTGGACGGGATGATGAGCGGTATGCTGAGCCATGAAGCTGTGGGCCATACCGTGGAAGCAGACCTGGTGCTGGGCGGCAGTGTGGCTGCCCACAACCTGAACAAGCGTGTGGCCAGCGACCTGGTAACGCTGACAGACTTTGCCCATACCGCTTTCGGCGAAGAATGCCCGCTGCCGGTGTATATTGATGACGAAGGCACCGAAGCGATTGATTCGCCGCTGATTGAGAACGGTATCCTGACCGGATACATGAACAACCGGGAGAGCGCACAGCACTTCGGCATGACGCCCCAGGGCAACGCCAGGGCATGGCTGTTCTCCGATGAACCGCTGATCCGCATGCGGAATACCGCGGTGCATCCCGGCAAGGACAAGCTTGAAGATATGATTGCGTCGGTGGACGACGGATACTATCTGATTGAGTCCAACAACGGACAGGCAGATACGACGGGCGAATTCATGTTCGGCGTAACGATGGGTTACGAGATCAAGAAGGGCAAGCTGGGTAAGGCCCTGCTGGATACGACAATTTCCGGCGTGGCATTTGATATGCTGAAGACCGTCGATATGGTAAGCGACAAGGTAGTGTGGTGCAGCTCCGGCATGTGCGGAAAGAAACAGCCGATGCCTGTGGGCATGGGCGGCCCCGCGCTGCGCTGCAAAGTGAAGATCGGAGGGCGCTGAGAATGGAAAAACTGATGAAACTGGCCGGAGAAATCCTGGCAGAGGCAAAAGCGAAGGGTGCGGATTACGCCCATTGCTATGTGAACGAGAGCGAAAAGAAAGAATTCAATGTGGACGGCGGCCGGTTCTCGCTGATGCGGACGCTGTTTAACCGCAATGTTGTGATTACGGTGCTGAAGGAAAAACGGAAAGGTACCGTGCAGATCAATAAGTTTGACAGCGACGCGGTGAAGACCGCCGTGGCGGACGCAATCGCCGCCGCTGACAGCGGAAAGCCGGATGATGCCTGGCAGTACGCCGAAGGCCCGATCGACAAGGAATTTACAGACGGAACGCCGGAATGCGACACTGACAAGCTGTTTGAACGGACGAAGGAACTGCTGGAGAACATCAGGGAACGTCATCCGAAGATCCTGATGGAGCAGATGATTACAGAACACAACTCCGCACGGAATGTGTTCATGTCTACCAACGGCGTGACCTACCGCACCCTGTCCGGATGCTACAATTTCGGGCTAATGTATTCCGCCCATGAAGGAGAGAAGAGCTCTTCCTTCTACGGAAGTGATGTGGCGCTGAAGACCCTGGACAAGCCGGTTATCGAAAGCGCGATGATTGAGCGGGACCTGGCCATGGTGGAAAAGCAGCTCGATCCTGTGGCACTGAAAGGGAAGTTCACCGGACCGGTGGTGCTTGCTCCCACCGCGCTGGCTGAGATCGTGCTGTACACGATCCTGGGCGTATTCACCAGCGACGGCTGCCTGATCAACGGCACCAGTATCTGGAAGGACAAGCTGGGTGAACAGGTGGCAGACCCGCGGTTCAGCATGAGCTTTGAGCCCTACAACGAAGATATCGTGATCCCGCGGAGACACACCGGTGAAGGATACGTCACAGAGAACTTTGACCTGATCAAAGACGGCGTACTCAAGAGCTTCTGCCTGAGCCAATACGGCGCGAACAAAACAGGCGGAAAACGTGCCGGCAACGACGGATGCAACATGGTTGTTGCGGCAGGCGAGAAGAGCCTGGATGAGATCATCGCAGGAATCGATAAAGGCGTGCTGGTGATGAGATTTTCCGGCGGCGCACCTGCCGCAAGCGGAGAATTCTCCGGCGTGGCGAAAAATAGTTTCATGATTGAAAATGGAAAGATCACGAATGCGCTGTCAGAGACCATGATTAGTTCCTGCATCCCGGATATGCTGAAGAATATCAGAGAGATCAGCAGTGATGTGCTAAAGGACGGAAACAATGTGCTTCCGTACGTGGCATTTGATGGGATTACGGTTTCGGGCAAATAAAGATCTGTGAAATATGGATTCGCATATGAAATGCGAATCCATGTGAAATGTTTGACTTCGTCAAACATGAAATATCCGGCTGAAGCCGGATGTGAAATAACGAGAATGCTCACCCGCATTCTCGTTGTTTTATTTACTGCTTTCTTGCTGTGTTGATGGATGTGATAAGAAGATGACGCAGTGTTCCACACTTGTCAAGAAGAGGCTGAATTGAATCAGGTGATGAAAGACCAGCTTGCTGGAAAAGCTGCAGCCAGTAATCTGTTTCATAGCATTCTTTCAAAGATATACGCAGTTTGGAGATAAAGTCAGCTTTGCTTTGAGCATAGTTTGCTTCGTGTATATTGGCACCGATAGAAGTTGCAGCACGCTCAAGCTGATTAACCAAGGAAAAATGTCCTTTTACAGATTCCAACAATTTCAGCGTATCTACAGCAAAAGACATAGACAAATTGATTAGCTTTTGTTCTTTCATGAGATCAACTCCTATTGAGAATACAGATACAGTATAACGGGAAAGCAAAATGAAAACAATTGATAATTGTACGAATCTATTGTATTGATGAAATGGATACAATATAATATCCTTAATGACCTGTCACCAAGCGCATCAAAGTACAACTTTTCCGGAAAGGAATGTCTGAGCAAATCCCAGATTGAAGCAGGAAAGAGGTTGTAAGATGAAAAGACGGATTATCCTGATTACAATAATGATCAGCATACTGACGCTGATAATGTATAGCTCCGCGGGAGCGGAAACGCTGCTATCCGGCTCCTGCGGGGAGAATATTACCTTTACGCTGGATTCCACGGGTGTACTGACGATTACAGGCACAGGGGAAATGACAGGCCATGAATGGACTGACCCTGAAAGCCTGAAACTGATCAAAAGAGCAGTTATTTCCGACGGGATTACCAGCATTGCGGAAGGCGCGTTCAGCGGATGCCTGCGCCTGGAGAACGTCGAAATACCGGACAGCGTGCAAAGTATCGGAAAGTCGGCTTTCTATGACTGCCTTACCCTGAAAGCTGTACATATTCCCGAAGGAATCACATATATCGATGACTATACTTTCTATTCCTGCTCAAGCATTACAAGCATTACGATTCCGGACAGCGTAACGGGTATCGGTGACTACGCTTTCAATTATTGCGGACTGACTGAGGCGGTCATTCCGGCCAATGTAAAAACGCTCGGGACCTGCGCTTTTTCTGAATGCACAGAAATGACCAGCGTTACACTGCCGGACGGATTGGAAATAATCGGAGTGGGTTGTTTTACATGTAATACAAAATTAAAAAGCATTACCCTTCCGGATAACGCAGTCATTGACGACTGGGCATTCGACGATTCCGTCCAGATCTATGCCCATATCGGTTCCAAGGTAGCAAAATCACTATGCATCAATAACTGGACGGACTACGTGGTCTTCCACTGGAAAACATTCAGGGATCCGAGGTATCCGGTTTACACATTGGGATATGTTTATGCCAACAGGGATGACCAGTTTACCGATCTTGAAATCTATGACGCTGATGCAGGTACGGAAACGGTTGTTATTCCTGACGGTGTCACAAGAATCGCGAATTACGCATTTGCAGAGAGACAGGATATTAAAAGGGTGATTTCCCCGGACAGTGTGACCAGTATCGGGGTCAGGGCATTCCAGCTGTGCGGCTATATCAAACAGTTTGAATTTCCGAAAAACCTGCAGCGTATTGACGCATATGCTTTCCAAAGCGCCAGTTTCCTTGTCAATCCTGTTCTTCCGGAAAGCCTGACATATATCGGTAAGGGCGCCTTCTATAACTGCTATGAAATGATCAATATCACGATTCCGAAGAATGTGAAAAGTATCGAAGACGAAACATTCTTCGAATCAATAAGGCTGAAGGAAATCACACTGCATGAAGACCTCAAATGCATCGGAAAAAAGGCGTTCAGCTACTGCGAAAAACTGAAGGAAATCAGGATTCCTGACAGTGTGACAGCAGTCGGAGATGACGCATTCCATGGCTGTGACGCAGTGCGTTATGCCAACCGGAACTCAAACGGAGCAAAAAGCATCAGCAAAGCCATAGACTCAGCATGGGCGGGCGTCACGGAAGACGACTATTTCTATTCATTCAGGGAACCCGGGACAAAATATGACATGAGATACCTGTATAACGGCGACAGCATTACCGGGCTGGCTGTGACAGGCGCAGACAAGACAATCAAAAGCGTGACACTGGTTCCGGAAGTGACAGCCATCGAAGAACGGGCGTTCTGTGACTGCAATAAGCTGGAAAGCATTACTATTCCTGATAAGGTAACGAGCATCGGGGAAAAAGCTTTCGGCAACTGCTCAGCACTGAAGAAGATTTCCTTCATGCAGAAGAAGAGTACTTCCGTGAGCATTGAATCAACGGCATTTGACGGTGTTTCATCGCCGGATGCGTACTGCTACGCGAATTCTTCCGCGGAAAACTATGCCATCAGAAAAGGATGGAACGTCATCCGGCTGGACGGTACCGGCGGGGATACCGTACAGAGACTGAAACTTGAAGGTGATTTCAGCATTCCGGTCGGCAGCAGCCGTGAGCTGATCGTGGACCTGTTCCCGGCATCGGCGGAAATCACCTGGAGCAGTACCAATCCACAGGCAGTGTCAGTGCAGAACGGCGTTGTTACGGCAAAGGCCGCCGGAACGGCATTCATTACCGCGAAGGCAGGCGGCAAAACGGATACGGTGACGGTAACAGCATACAACCCGGTCCAGTCCTTTGAACTGGAACTGGCAGATGAATGGACAATCCAGTGGAACCAGACAACATGCCGGGTTGTAAACAAACAGCCTTCTGATGCTCAGCTGAACCTGGAATGGTATTCAGATGATGAATGGGTTGCCACTGTAGAGAACGGAGTTGTCAGCACGCTGAAACGCGGTGACGCTATGATCATCGCCAGAGATATCCTGTCAGGTGTTTCAGCATATGTGACGATTCATGTATGTTATCCGGTGACCAATATTGAACTGCATGCTGAGCCGGCGAATATCCTCCCGGGGCAGACAGCCAGCCTGACGGCAAATGTGACCATGCGGAATTATAACTGCATTAACCACCTGGTTACTTTTTCAAGCAGCAATCCGGCAATTGCCACTGTGAACCAGGAGGGAAAGATCACAGGCAAGGCTCCCGGATATGTTACCATTACCGCCACAGCTATGCCTCACAGCAGCGAACACCCGGAAAGCCAGGCATCCCGGAGTATTCTGTTTGAAGTGATGGAGGTTTGCTCCGTATCAGAAGGCACAGAATATGGCCATGACTGGGGCGAAACGGAATATGTATGGGAGGACAACAATACAAAGCTGAAAGCGACCCGGGTCTGCCTGCGCAATTCACAGCATATTGAAACGGAGACGGTGTCCGTCATCAGCAGGGTTACAAAGAAAGCGACGTGCACGGAAAAAGGAGAGACCACCTATACCAGCGCCTTGTTCAGCAACCCGGCTTTTGAAGCACAGGAGATGACACTGGCGGACATTCCGGAAAAAGGTCATGACTGGAATGAAACTGCGTATGAATGGAACAGTGATCATACACAAGTGACTGCGACGCGGATATGCAGGCATAACCGAAAACATATCGAAACAGAGACTGCGGCACTTGCAGGTACGGAGATTTCGAAAGAAGCGGACTGTACAGCGGAAGGCGAGACAACCTATACCAGCGCTGCTTTCGAGAACCCGGCATTCACGGTGCAGCATATAACGATCAAAGACATACCGGCGAAAGGGCATAAAGAAATCATTGATATACCCGCGAAAGAACCCACCTGCACTGCAGCAGGTACGACCACGGGTTCCCACTGCGAACGGTGCGGAGCAGTACTGAAGGAAGCTGAAACGATTCACATGATTCCGCATGTCAAAGTGGTGGACAAGGAAGCAAAGGCACCTACCTGCTGTGAAACAGGCTGGACAGAAACATCACATTGCGCGAATTGCGGTACGGTGCTTTCTGAATCAGAAGAAATCCCTATGATTCCGCATGAAAAAGTGGTGGACAGGGAGAAGAAGGACGCGACCTGCACTGAAGCGGGCTGGACGGAAGCATCCCATTGCGCGAACTGCGGCACAGTGCTTTCGGAAACAGAAGAAATCCCCATGCTTGCCCATGTAAAAGTGGTGGATAAGGAAGCAAAAGCCGCAACCTGCACTGAGGCGGGCTGCACGGAAGGCGCACACTGCGCAAACTGCGGTACGGTGCTATCAGAATCAGAAGTCATTCCCATGCTGCCTCATGTAAAGACGGTGGACAAAGAAGCAAAAGCGGCTACCTGCTGTGAAACAGGCTGGACGGAGGCATCCCATTGCGAGAACTGCGGTACGGTGCTTTCAGAATCAGAAGAAATCCCCATGGTTCCGCATGTCAAAACGGTGGATCTGGAGAAGAAAGAGGCAACCTGTACTGAAGCAGGGTGGACGGAAGCATCCCATTGCGCGAACTGCGGCACAGTACTTTCGGAAACCGAAGAGATCGCGGCACTGGGACATCAATGGGGCACGCCGCACTATCGCTGGGCAAAAGACTGCAGCACCTGCACAGCGGAACAGGTCTGTGAACGTGATCAAACGCATGTCAGGACTGAGGAAGGAACCGTGAGCAGCGAAACAACACCTGCCACGGAAAAAACTGACGGGAAGACAGTTTATACAGCTGTATTTACGGATGAAGCTTTTACAAAACAGACGAAGGAAGTTATTATTCCGAAACTGGCACCGGCCGTAAGCAGCGGTGAATACAAGGATCCGAACGGCACCGGATTTTATTTCATCCATAAAGAAGGCGTTGCGACCTATATGCGGCCGGAGAAGTCCGAGAAGACGGTCGTCATTCCCGACAGCATTCAGGTAAACGGCAAGGATATCAAAGTGACGTCCATCTGGGACAATGCCTTCAAAAATGACAAAAACCTGACAACCATTACGATCGGTGCCAATGTGACAGCGATCGGAAAGGATACTTTTGCTTCCTGCACAAAGCTGAAAACTGTCAAAGGCGGGAAGTATGTCGCCAAAATCAAAGACGGAGCTTTCAGCGGCTGCAAGGCACTGACGAAGTTCCCGGTGATGGAAAAACTGCAGACAATCGGAATGAACGCGTTCAAGGACTGCGTGAAGCTGAAGCAGTTTACGATTGGAAAAAGCGTGAAAGAAATCGGGAAGAGTGCATTCCTGAATTGCAAAGCACTGAAGAGTATCACCGTGAAGACGAGTAAGTTGACCAGCAGTAAGGTCAAGAAAGACGCGTTTAAGGGTATTAATGCTAAGGCAGTATTTAAGTGCCCGAAGAAGAAAGTGAAGGATTATCTGAAGCTGTTTGTGAAGAAGGGTGCACCGGGGACGGTGAAAACGAAGTAGTTCAAAAGGAAGGCTGCCAATGGGCAACCTTCCTTTTGAAATGATATATTTATTCGCAAAAGGATTTGCGAATAAATGTGATATGTTTGCCTTCGGCAAACGTGATATATCCGGCTAAAGCCGGATGTGAAATAACGAGAATGCTCACCCGCATTCTCGTTGTTATATTTACTGAGGAGTATGAAAGGGGAACGAAAATGATATATTTATTCGCAAAAGGATTTGCGAATAAATGTGATATGTTTGCCTTCGGCAAACGTGATATAAATGGCGGCAGAAAGCCGCCATTTGTGATATATTCCGCCGATGGCGGAATGTTTGAAAAAGGCACTGACTTTCGTCAGTGCCTTTTTCAGCAGGGGCAGAAGGATTCGACTTTTCTGCGGAAAAGCCGTTCGCGGTTCTGACAGCCCACTGGGCTGTCATTCATTACCGCTCTGTTCGAATCCATCATTTCATACAGCCAGAAAAAAACCTCCACACAAGGTGGAGGTTTTTCTCTGGCAGGGGCAGAAGGATTCGAACCCTCAACAAAGGTTTTGGAGACCCACGTGTTACCATTACACCATGCCCCTATTGCATTCGCAACAGCAATAGTATATTGGATACGAAGCGGAATGTCAAGCAGTTTTTACCGCAATTCGCGGGTTAAATCGTACATCATGATGCCGGCTGCGACAGCGGCATTCAGGGACTCTGCACCGCCGCGCATGGGCAGGCGAAGACGGTGCGTGGCGACGGATTTCACCGCATCGGAGACACCGTTGCCTTCATTGCCGATGATCAGCACAAAAGAATCGGAAACATCCCTGCGATCATAGAAGGGATCGCCGTCCAGCTGGGTGGAAAGGATGGACCAGCCATCCTGTTTCAGGGAATTGAGCTTTTCAGGCAGGGAAGACGGGAATGAAAAACCCAGGCGGAAAATGCTGCCCATTGTTGAGCGAAGCACCTTCGGAGAAAACAGATCCGCACAGTCCTGGCTGAAGAGAACGCCATCGAAGCCTGCGGCATCGGCAGTCCGGATAATGGTCCCCACATTGCCGGGGTCCTGCACGCCGTCCAGCGCCAGCAGGCGTGTGCCGGAAGCTTCCTTCGCTTGCAGGGACAGTACCGCAGCGATACCCTGGGGTGTCTTTGTATCACAGACGGAACGGAAGACCGGATCAGACAGAAGAAAGACCGGGATGTTTTCCGGGATCGGGAAATCCGGCTCAAAATCTTCCCGCAGGAGAACCGTACAGACGGTAAAGGAGGAAGCAAGCGCTTCCCGCACCATGCGGATACCCTCAACCAGGAAGGCATTCTGTTCCTCGCGTCCCTTCTTGTCCTTCAGGGAGCGCCAGGAGGCCACTTTCGGATTTTTCAGGGAAGTCAGCGTTTCCATGGGTCAATTCCTTTCAGGCAGGCATCAATGAGCCGCAGAATCGGTCAGGTCCAGCAGGGAGCCGATCCAGGCAGACAGGGCGTCAAAGGGGCGATGGGCTGTCTGTTCTGAAAAAGACTGGGTGATGGCGGCGGTGACAACGGATTCGCCGTAACCGGAGAGGGGATGATAGAAATCATCGGTAAAGAAACCGTTGAACAGAAGCTGCGCAGAAGCCGGGAATTCCCTGGCAAAACGCAGGACAAACTCGGGCAGGAGTTCTTCAGGCCGGACCGAGATGGCCGCGGGAACCGCAGAGGCCGGCGGCAGGTCCGTAGATACAGACTGCAGGAAGGAAAGGCCGACCGGGATCTCCAGCTTCTTTTCCGAGGAGAAGAGCATGGAAAGGGAAGCAACCCTGCGGTTCCTGAACATGGTGAGAAAATGCCACAGGGCAGTTTTGTAATGATCGGGCAGGTATTCCGGCAGGCAGGATCCGCGTCCGGAGATGCAGAGGCTCATCTGTTCCGGCAGGAAATCATTCTTACCGGGATCAGCGGCGATCTGCAGGAGGACCAAGCCGGAGAGCATCATCAGGAAGCTGAAATGGAGCAGCATGACAGAACCAAGCTTTGTCGGCATACCTGTAGAGGGGTTCTGCATGAGCGCCGGTGCAAGCGGCGCATAGCGGTCCGCCAGGAAACTGTCAAGGGCCATACGGGTATGGCGCAGGGCGGAAGGATCCGCCTTGGCGTTTTTAATCATGCGCTCCAGCAGGGCAAGATCCTGCTGGAAGGAAGGATCCTGGATAAAGCCCAGATCCCGGCGAAGCATCTCCGGATCCCTCAGAAGGGAAGGAAGAAGCATGTAATGGACGCCGAGGGGGATCTGGCAGGTACGGACAGCCTGCTCCCGGCCGCGCAGGAAGAGGGAGATATCCGCTGTGCAGGCGCCGATATCCAGCACCATGAAACCGCCGCGGGTATCCTCGGAAGCGCAGAAACGGAAGTAGGCACCGAGGGCAGAGCTTTCCGCCGCAAAGGTGACGAGCGGTACTTTTTCCGGTATTCCGTAGCCGCTTTCCCGGTTGACCTGCTCCGCCAGGGAGGTGAACAGCGCGGTGAGCCGTTCCCGGCCGGTTTTTGCCATTTCATCCGGAACGGCAAACCGCCAGGCAAGGGAAGAAGCACCATCATACCGGGCCTGCAGGGCAGCCATAAGCATGATCTGGTGCAGGCAGAGAGAAACAGAACGGCCTTTTTCCTCTTCCCACTTCAGGCAGGTATAGAGCGCATCGGAAGGAATGGAAAGGGTATCCCGCAGATCGGATGACATGAGGACAATGCCGTCTTCAAAGGGACGCGGATCAGCGCCCGGAACATTCCGGAAGATCCGGGACGCAGTTGGCAGCAGGGCAGATACAGGAACCGCGGGAAGGAATTCCTTCCGAAGCAGATCCTGGGACATAACCGGATTGTTGAGCAGTGTACGGACCAGGGTCGGCCCCTGAAGCGGCAGGCGGCGGTGTCCGACAGAGAATACGACAGACGTGCCGACAGAACCGAAATCAATGCAGGCGGTATACGGGTCCGCGGTCCGGATTTCCGGTGTGGGAAGCAGGTTCGGAAGCGATCCGATGGAGACATTTTCCCGCCAGAAGGAGAAAGACAGGGGGAAGGATTCTGTCCGGCAGACCGCACGGGTTTCTTCTTCCGGGGAAGAAACGGTGCTGCCGTCCCTGCAGCAGGCGGAGAACCTGAGCGAAGACGGGAGGCCGCCATAGATGAAATAGGCACGCCAGTCATCCGGCTCAAAGGGGAGATCCGGCCATACGGCCAGGGTCGGTATGTCGTGGGAATAGAGACGGACAATCTCCTCATCAGAGTAATCCCTGACAAGACGGACGGTGAAGCTGCCTTCCAGCGTCAGAATGACACGGACAGCATTATTCTCTTTTCTTTCAAAGGAAAGCAAACCGTTCCGGATCAGTGTCCTGCCTTCCGGAAGCCGGCAAAGGGCTTCGCAGAAAGCGGGTGAGAGGGGCGGAAGGACAGCATCGGGCTGGATGGCTGGGGCATCCTGCGTTTCGGACGGAACCTCCTCAGGAACGGAAGCGTCATCCGGCTGAGCGGTCTGCGCATCCGGCAGGGTTTCCGGCGCGTCAGTAATGACGAGCGGTTCGTTTTCACTTACTTTCGGCACTTTTGCAGGCGGCAGGATACACATGGACGACATAATTACATCGCCAATGATTTCCCGGCTGCGGGCAGGGAACAGCGCGAGCTGATCACTGAAGGGCTGGAGGGCAGCGGCTGACAGTGAATTACCCAGGGATTCGGACATTATGGTCAGAACCGAAGGAGACTTGGGATCCCAGGGCCAGACGAGTTCCGTTTCCGTATCGGTTACGGGCCTGGAAGCCTGTTCAAGAAGCGTGGAAGCGCACTGGCGGGCTTCTTCCGTTGCCTCCGGATATCTGGCCAGGAGCAGTCCGAGCTCACCGACCAGGGCATCATGATAATCGTCTGATGCACGCGCAAGTGTTCTGGATTCCTGTGCAAGGAGATTGAGGGTCCATCTTTCCGCCGGAAGCGGAACCGCATCCATCAGGGTACGGGAGTTCTCACGGGCAAAAGGAACATCCCGGTAATAAAAAACAATATCATCCGGTACGCTGCCGGAAAAAGCCGGGAAAGACCTGCGGCCGGTCAGGCTGGCAGCGATCTCATCCGAGGCCAGGGAATGTTCATAGGCGCATTCCTTTCGCAGGAGCGTATCAAAGAAAGCGGGAAGCATACGCAGCCCGTAAGCCGCTTTCAGGCGCAGGCTGAGGTCATCCGGCAGAGCCGGTACTTTTTCAACTGTGAGCAGATCACCGCGGAATTCCTTCAGGAAGGTGCGCAGGGGAGCGAGTTCTTCTGTTTCCGCTGCCTCCGAAAGGGAGGAGAGCAGTGAAAGCAGGATGGTTCGGTCTCCTTCGGACATCAGGGTGCAGGGATCCCGGAATGCCAGTGCATCCCGGTCAAACCAGGGCTGCGCGAAAGCGGGAACCAGCGCGGCATGGAAAGGAGAAAGCTTCGCCGGAATGAAATCACGGCCGGGAATAATCAACGCAAAGGGAAGAGAAATCTCCTCATGACTGAGGGAGACAATCCGGACGGAACCGGAATGCCGGGCGGACAGCCAGGCATGCAGTACCGGTGAATCTCCTTCCGAAAGCCGGCTGATTGACAGGGCTGCTTCATCTGAAGCCCTTCTGCGGTACTGACGGAGCAGCAGCATGGCCAGCAAGCCGCGTTTTTCCGAGATCAGGGCGGCAGTATCCGCCTGGGTCGCAGGCAGCAGGGAAAGCAGGGAAGAAACCGTCAGCACCGCACCCGACGGATACAGATCCGGCAGCAGAGGAATTGGCGGTACTTCTCCGGCAGAAAGGAAGCGAAGCGGACGGATTTCCGCCCGGCTGACTTTCAGCACAGAAAGAAGCAGACCTGTATACGGATCTGAAGATTTGTCCGGTTTGCAGACAGACAACAGCTGTTTGAACAGCACTTTGGACTCAGAAAGGTTAAAGCCGTACAGCAACGAAGGCAGGGCGGAGAGGGCTTCCTTACGGGCTGCTTCCAGGGAAGCGCCGGAAGCGGCGAGCAGCGCGGAGAATTTCCGGGCTGCTTCCTCGTTCAGGAGTTGTGAAGAGAAAGGTGCCAGTTTGCCGGAAAAACCGGACAGTTCACCGGGTACAGGAGCGGTCAACTCCTTATCGGCCAGATCCCGGTCGCACCGGGCGACAGCAGCCTCCAGCAGGCGGATACGGCGTGCCAGGGCTGCCACGGAATAGTGATCCGCTCCCGGCTCCTGCGCCTGACGGGTAAGCTGGTCCCTGGCACGGGACAGGGCGGCATCGCAGCGTTCCCGGCACTGCCGGAGTGCCGGAACGGTCCAGCAACCGCCGGCAGACTTAAACAGCCGGCTGCGTGTTTCGGCTTCATTTTTCAGCTGAAGTTCAATATCCGTAAGACGGCGTTCCGCCTGCTCCTCGACCGTATCAGCCATGGAAACGCGATGCACGGGCTTAATTCCGACAATGCCGCCTTCCTCAGCCTCAGCCATGGAGACGTCATATTCAGAAGCCACGGTAACGGTACGTCCGCAGGCATCCTCAATTTGTTTCCACAGGGGATCGGACAGCCCTGCCATACGAAGCTGGTCCGGCAGGGAACGGATGACACCCAACATTTCGGAAAAGACTGCGGTAAAAGCACGGCGAAGGATATTCAGATCTTCCCGTTGCTGTTCTGACGCGGCTTCCCCATGGAAAAGGCGCCGGAACAGGCCGTTGCGTGTGTTTGACGTGAGCGTACGCAGGGGAGCGGAACGTTCACAGTAAACGGAAAGTGCAGGGAACAGATCGGAAAGCAGCCATGCAGCACTATGGAGGAAGGCCGCAAAGGATTCAGCCTGGTCACCGAAGGACTGAAGGGTCAGTACACCCGGAAAACTGACGGTATGGAGCCCGGGTGCAGGATCCTTATCCTGGAAGAAAAAACCGGAGAGCTGCCTGGCGAGGATGACATACAGGAGGGACAGGGATTCGCGGGAACGGATCATGGGAGAAGGCATGGACAGCAGCCAGACTGCATCCGCACAGGCTGTGCCCGGATGATGCGGACGGCCGACCAGATCCTGCGCACCAAGATCCTGCATGACGGATGTAAAGGTATCGCGGTGAAGCTCACTGTTCTCTTCCGCGCCGGGATACAGACAGAAAAGAGCAACCGCAGCAGGATCCACACCGGCTGTATCACGCAGGAAACGGAGCACAGAAAAAGCAGCGCCTGCGGAGAACGGATCACCGGGATCACAGAGGACCGCGATCCGGAAAGGTTCGGCAGAAGAAAGGCAGTCCGTGATTCGGCCGGTCCATGCACGGAAAGGAGCAAAGCCTTCCGATTCCTGATCCGACAGGAGAACGGAGAAGGCCCATTCGACAGCATCACGGTCGGTTTTATAAGAGAGCGGGACGCCCTTTCCGCGCAGTGCACCAAGGAGTGCAGAAGAAGCAGGATCGCCCGAGAGCACCTGATGAGAGGGCATAACGGGGCGGAAAGAATCGAAAACAAAAGAAGACGGGAACAGCGCATCATTATCCGGTGCGCCCAGCAGGGTGTGTACCCTGTTCAGGTCCGCGATGAGGCGCGGAATGACCGGATCAGGCTCATTGTCTGTGATATGCAGAATATCCAGACCGGACACAGGCAGTGCCGCTCCGCAGGAAAGGGCGGAAAGCAGCGCCGGCAGTGATTCACCGGCAGACTGGCCGATCGGAAGCAGAAACGACTTCAAAGGAGAACCCCTCTTCTCAAAAAATATATAACATTGAAAAATTCGACAAACAAAACAGGAAACCCTGCTGTTTACGGCCGGACAGTTATGTGATATAATCACATAATCTTATGAAATTTATCTGGAAAAGGCGGGCTGAGAATGGACAAACAGAAGAAGTGGACCCTTACCGGATGCCTGCTGTGGATTGTCGGACTGACGGTGTTTATCGTCGGGATGAACCTGACAGGCAGTTTGAAAGACTGGATGATGGTGGCCGGAAGCATCGTGTTTATGGCAGGCCTGGGTATCACCGGCGCCATGTGGGTAATCCGGAAGAAGCAGGAAGAGGAACAGGAAAGCAAATGAAAAAAAGAGGCGAAAGCCTCTTTTTTCGTTGATTATCCATTGTATCCGTTCGGATTGTTCTGCTGGAACCGGTAGGAGTCCCTGCACATATCCTCCAGATTCTTCTCCGCCTTCCAGCCGAGCAGCTTTTCCGCCTTGGAAGGATCGGCATAGCATTCGGGCAGGTCGCCGGGACGGCGGGGAGCAATGACATAGGGAACCGGCACATTATTGACGCGGGTGAAGGTTTTGACCAGGTCCAGCACTGAATATCCGGTACCGGTGCCGAGGTTGATGATTTCGGAGCCGGTGTGGGAAGCTGTGTAGTCACACGCGCAGACATGGCCCTTTGCCAGGTCAACCACATGGATATAATCGCGGACACCGGTGCCGTCCGGCGTGGGATAGTCATTGCCGAAGACGGACAGCTTTTCCAGCCGGCCGACAGCCACCTGGGAGATATAAGGCATCAGGTTGTTCGGGATGCCGGCAGGATCCTCGCCGATGAGGCCGGATTCATGCGCACCGATGGGGTTGAAATACCGCAGGAGTACGATGCTCCACTCCGGGTCAGCCACAGCCTGGCCTTCCAGGATCTTTTCAATCATGAACTTGGTCCAGCCATAGGGATTGGTGCAGCCGGCGGATACCATGTCTTCCCGGTACGGAACGGTGGCTTCCGTGCCGTATACGGTAGCCGAGGAGGAGAAAACAATGCGTTTCACCCCATGGGCCTGCATGACTTCACAGAGGGTGAGGGTGGAATCCAGGTTGTTGCGGTAATAGCGGAGCGGCTGGAAGACACTTTCACCAACGGCTTTCAGGCCGGCAAAATGAATGACGCAGTCGAAGCTGTTTTCGCTGAAAATGCGGTCCAGCGCTGCTTTGTCCGTCACATCTGCCTCATAGTGAGGGATCGGACGGCCGACAATCTGCTCAATCCGCCGAATGGATTCCGGAGAACTGTTGATATAGTTGTCCACGATAACCGGATCGTGGCCTGCGCTGCAAAGTTCCACACAGGTGTGGGACCCGATAAAACCGGCGCCGCCGGTCAGGAGAATTTTCATTTATATTTCCTCCGCGATGAATTGAAATCAGAGCACTGCCGGATAGACGCCGCTGTCATGGAGTTTCTGCAGTTCGGCAGAGACATAATCCTTGTCTTCCCGGTAGGTGACGCCGAACCAGACCGCGTCTGTGGAAAGCACTTCCACGGTCATTCCGCGGGTGTGCATGCAGCGGTCTACCAGGGAAGGCAGCAGGCATTCCTTCTTCAGGGGATCACCGGAATCGTCCCTGAGGAAGGCATCCAAGTACTCCTCACCGGCTTCAAAGAAGTCAGGACGGAAGCCCCAGAGGTTCATGGAGACGAGCGCGTCGGGATCCAGCAGGACGCCGTCAGGATTGTCATGGATATCACGGATGGTGCCGTCCGGGAAGGGAATGATACTGAAGGTTTCGGTCACTTTAACCAGATGGCCGGTATCGTCTGTGGTGCAGACGCCGCGGGTCACATGGCCATGCTTGGAAACGGTGTTTTTCAGGTAGTAGGCTACCATGTAGGCTTTGTTTTCTTCATGCTGCAGGTTGTGAAGCGCTTCAGCCATGGCTTTGAAGGCATCGCGGCCGTAATAGTCATCCGCGTTGATGACAGCGAAAGGCTCGTGAATCACGTTTTTCGCGCAGGTGACGGCATGTACGGTGCCGTAGGGCTTGGAACGGTCGACCGGGGGCACGAAGCCTTCGGGCAGGGAGTCGTATTCCTGGTAGGCATACTCCACTTTGACCTTTTTTGCGATCTTGTCGCCGATCATGGCACGGAACACTTCGTCCATGCTTTTGCGGATGACGAAGACCACCTTGTCAAAACCCGCCTCAACGGCATCGTGAATGGAGTATTCCATGAGGATCTCCCCGTTGGGTCCGATCCTGTCAATCTGTTTGTTTCCACCGTAACGGGAGCCAAGTCCGGCCGCCATGATCAAAAGAGTTGTGTCCATGTTACTGATCTCCTTCTTTTTCATTGTCATTGTTATTCGAGCCGGGGCTTGTACGGAAGCCCTGGGTAGAATCCTTTTTGAACAGGAGGGTGAAGGTCCTGAGGATGAGCTTGACATCCACCCAGATGGAGAAGCTCTCGATATACATCAGGTCCAGCATGAGCTTATCCTCGGCAGAGGTGTTGTAGCGCCCTTCAATCTGCGCGTAGCCGGTGAGGCCGGCTTTCATTTTTTCCCGGTATACAAAGGCGGGCAGATCCATCTTGTACCGGGCAACATTGGCCATCATTTCAGGCCGGGGCCCCACAAGGGACATATCGCCTTTGAGGATGTTCACGAACTGGGGAATCTCATCCAGGCGGTAACGGCGCAGGAAAGCGCCGACTTTGGTGATCCGGGGATCATCCTGTGCAACGGAGACCTGCAGGTCATCCTCACTTTCGTCATGGGGAACCATGGTGCGGAATTTCCGGATGGTGAAAGAACGACCGTTCAGGGTAAGACGGTCCTGTTTGAAGATCACCGGGCCGCCGTCCTCCAGCTTGATCAGCAGGGAGGCAATGAGGATGAAGGGAGAAAAAACAATCAGCGCCAGCAGGGAAATGAAGATATCCCCCAGGCGCTTGACAACCCGCTGGAACAGCGTGATTTTGTTGTATTTCATGGAAAGGAAAGCGGCGTCATCCACGATGGCAGTGCGCGAATTACAGAGCATGATTTCTTCCATCTCTGCCTTGCACATGACATCCTTACGGTCGTCATAGCAGAGTTTGAGCAGGGTAAACTTGGCGCCGAAAGGCAGCTGCCCCAGGAAGACAATATCCGCTTTATCGATGCGTTCCTTCAGGTCAGGCGCATAAAACATGGCGACGTCATCCACCCGCCACTGGAGCTGATACTGGCCGATCTTGGCGCGAAGCGCTTCTTCCTGATCCTGTTCGCCCAGGATGAGCAGCACACTCTGGGGCGGCGTGAAATGGAAATAAAGCTGATTGCCCAGACGGACAAAGAGGATGATTACCAGCACCTGGATCACATAGCAGGCCAGCAGGTAAAGCAGGTCCGAGCTGAAAAGAATCAGGCGGTCGTTGTTGTTCGGGTTAACGTTCATGATTTCCAGCTGGATATAAGTGATCAGGTCTGTGACGGCAATGCCGGAAATCAGGGCGGAGATAACGGGCTTGTTCTTCTTCTGGCCCACGTCATATCCGCCGTATACCGCATGCATGGCAATGCAGGCAGCCGAAAAAGTGAACAGCGTGGTTGCCAGGGTACGGTTGACGTTAAGCAGATAGGAGTTGGTCAAAGACATGAGGAAGAAAAAAGCAAAACCAAGAATAGCATATAGCAGAACGGCCATAGCGCCGATCAGGATATCCGTTTTCGCCCGGCGAAAAAATCTGGCGATCCGGTGAAACAAAACGGGCCCCTCCACTTCTCATAAAACTGCGTTATTTTATCATATACGGAAAACAAGTGTCAATGTTGCCGGGGACCGCGTTGACGGCGGTGAAAAGAGTTTACAATCAATGATAAAAATGGTAAAATAATTTGTTCATTTGTCGCCGTATCAGGCGGCTTCCGGGTCCGGATCCACAACGGTTCACATACCCGAAGAAAGGGAATAAAGCATGAAACGGAACGATCAGAATAATCCTCAGGGATATGGTTACCCGCAGCAGAACGGATACCCCCAGGATATCTATCAGGGCTATTCCGCTCCGCAGGGATATCAGGCTTCATCACAGGGCTACCCGCAGGCTGCGGGATATTCCCCGGCCCAGGGCTACGGCCAGGCACAGGGATTCCCCCAGACGCAGGGATTCAGGCAGAACCAGGGTTACCCGCAGAATCAGGGGTATCCTCAAAACCAGGGCTATCAGCAGCCACAGGGCTATCCGCAGGCACAGGGATTCCAGCAGGCTACAGGATTCCAGGCCTCCAGAAACTACCAGACCCCGCAGGTGCCTGTAACGCAGGGAGAAACAGGTTCAGCGACGTTCGCAGGACAGGCTCCCTATGCACGCAACGGGTATCCGCAGCAGGACGGCCAGGGCTACGGACAGGCACCGGCAGGTGTTCCGGGATCCGCCTATCAGCAGCAGACCGGATATCCGCAGCAGAATGCTTCCGGTTATGCTTACGGCGGGAACCAGCCGCAGGCCGGCAGCTATATTCCGCAGACGCCTTCCTATACACAGGCATATAATGCACAGGGATATCCGGCCGCAGGCAGCTACCAGCAGGGATATCCTCCCTATAATAATCAGATGGGACGGAATCCGCAGCCTTCCTACAACGTAAACCAGAACATGGGCGGCCATGTGCCGCTGAACGGCGGCGGGTATGTTCCGCAGCCGGTTCCTGTAAGGAAAAAGCCTTTTGAACTGACAGACACCTACCTGCTGATTATCAGCGCTGTACTGCTGATCCTGTTCGCGCTCGGCATGTTTGCGGCGGGAATGTCCTTCCTGAAAATCCCGTTTGTTATTCTCGCGGCAGCAACCACGGCAGCCCTGTGGATCAAGCCGATGACTGACAACAACAAGCGCCTGTGCTATACGATTGTATTCGGCCTGCTGGTGCTTGTAACGATTATCGGATTCCTGACAGGCGGATCCGGACCGAAACGCTCCAATACCCAGCAGACCAATATGAGCCAGGCGGGTTCTCCCGATACGATCCAGGAACCGGCGGATAATTCGCTGCCCCTGCCGCAGACGATGCCGCCTGCAGTAACCGTGACTCCGGCACCGGAAGAACTGCAGAGCCAGGAGACGATTAACCGGGCCATGGCATTCATGGAATACTGGAAAGAAAACAAGCAGGGAGAAATGCTGAAGCTCTGTGCTCCCAGCTGGGTCGGCAAACAGGACAAGCCTGACCAGGCACTGTTTTATGACCTGGGAACCAAAACGCCGATCAGCACCAAGTTCGTTCAGATCAACGGAACAGTGAATGACACAAACCGCGGTGTGGTTGTTGACGTAACAATGAACAACAACAACGGCAAGAACAATTCAGATTACCGCCTCACCATCATGATGGTCCTGGAAGACGGCGTGTGGTATGTTGACCCTGACAGTGTCCACAGCAACCAGCCGGAAGGAACAACGCCCAAACCGACCATGACCGCAGCACCGACACCGGAATGCTATCCGAATACGCCGCTGTATTACAATCCCAACGGCGGTACGCTTTACCACATTGACCAGAACTGCTCGAAGGTCGGCAAGAAGAACCTGCCTTTACAGGGTATCTTCTATTATTCGCAGATCAACGATGAAGAATATAAGAACCTGGAACGCTGCAATGTCTGCGGCGCACCGTTCAGGCCGAAGCAATGAGTACTGGAATCAGGGAACTGTATGAACGGATGCAGCCGATTCCGGATGGCCGGTATATTATCGGCTTTTCCGGCGGGGCTGACAGTGTGGCGCTTGTGACGGCGCTGCTGCCGGACCTCAGGAACGGACGAATCCGGGCAGAAGCGGTCCATGTGAACCACGGACTGCGCGGCCGGGAGTCTGACGGCGATGAACAGTTCTGTGCCGACCTGTGCAAAAGGGAAGGCATTCCGTTCTCTTCCTGCCGTATTGACCTGGCGGAAAAGACGGACGAAGCATCTGCGCGGGAGGCGAGGTATAAAACCTTCCGGCAAAAGTACAATGAATATGGCGCGGATGCGCTGCTCCTGGCACATCATGCCGATGACCAGGCTGAAACTTTCCTGATGCGGCTGCTGCGGGGTGCGGGGCCGGAAGGGCTGGAATGCATGAAGCCCGACGAAATCATCGGGGAAATGCGGATCATGCGGCCTATGCTTTCGCTGCGAAGGGAAGAAATCAGGACAGCCCTGCGGGCTGACGGAATTCAGTGGCGGGAAGATTCCTCCAATAAGAATGACGGATATCTCCGCAACCGGATCAGGCTGGAACTGATCCCGCGCCTGGAAGGAATTACTGAAACGGCAGTGGTGAAGATCTGCAGGTCCGCGGGGCTGATCGGCAACGACAACGACGCACTGAACGCACATGCGGCAGCAATCCTGGAACGAGCCGCTAAGGGACAGATGCTGATTGCGGATGAACCTGCAAAGGAACCGCCTGCGGTCAGATCCCGCGTGCTGAGAATGTGGTGGAAGGCACAGGGACCGGTGCTGCAGGAGCATGCACTCAGCGCTGCCCAGACAGAAGCACTGGACCGCCTCCTGTTTACCGGCAGGGGAAAGATTAACCTGCCGGGCGGAATGCATGCAGTGAGGGACGGAAAGTACCTGTTTTTGACAGACGGGCGTACGGACGTACCTGAACCGGCAAGAGTAAACGGAGCAGAAACAGAATTCGGTGCTTTCCGGCTGACGGTCAGTGCATCCGAAGGAACGCCAGGGGACGGGAAGAAAGCCCAGGAAGTGCCAAAGGATCTGCTCAGGGGATGCGTGATCCGGACGCGCAGGCCCGGAGACAGGATCCGCCCGTTCGGCAGCACGGGCAGCAGAAAGCTGCAGGATTATTTTACAGACAGAAGGATCGCGGAACCGTTCCGCGACTTGATTCCGCTGCTGTGCAGGGAAAATGAGGTCCTGCTGGCAGCGGGGGTGGGAGCAGGCGCCATCCCGGCCCGGGAGGCGCAGAATGATCCCGTAAGACTTACATGGCACGGTGAAATGCCATGGATGGAATGAGGAAAAGAGGACACAAGCATGGAACAGAACGCGGTTATCTACCAGGATCTTGATAAAATCCTGGTCACAAAGGAAGAAATTGCAAGAAAGGTGAAGGAACTGGGGCAGCAGATTACGAAGGATTACGCCGGAAAAGAGCCGGTTATGGTCTGCATCCTGAAAGGAGCGGTCCTGTTCTTTTCTGACCTGATCCGGGAGATTGACCTGCCACTGACCGCAGACTTTATGGCCATTTCCAGCTACGGCAGCGCGACCAAAACGAGCGGCGTTGTACGCGTACTGAAGGACCTGGACAAGGACATTGTCGGCAAAGACGTGATCATTGTTGAGGATATCGTAGATACAGGCGTTACACTGAACTACCTGAAGAGCATGCTTGTTCACCGGGGTGCGGCGTCCATTAAGATTGCCGCGCTGCTGGATAAGACAGCACGCCGGACGGTGAAGGACCTGAAAGTGGACTATGTGTGTTTTGACATTCCGGATGCCTTTGTGGTAGGCTACGGTCTGGATTATGACCAGACATACCGCAACCTGCCTGATATCGGAGTCCTTTCACCCAGAATATACGGCGAATAACAGATGGTGATCAGTGAGTTTTCACATAATAATCACCATAAGGGAATAAGATAATTGTGAAATATTGAACGGCTGTGCCGTTCAATATGAAATGCCTGACTTCGTCAGGCGTGAAATATCTGCCCATGGCAGATGTGAAATATTGGCCACAGGCCAATGTGAAAATTACTTTAAGACTCTGAAATAAATTAGCGAAAGCTGATTTGTGAAGCATTGAATTGCAAACGATTCAATGTGGAAGATACATGGTGAATATTCGGTTCTGAAGGAGCCGGATGTTAGGAGGAATCTTTTTTGAACAGAAGACCATCCAGGGGTATTGTCGGATATGTGATTCTGCTTTCCACCCTTCTGCTGATTGCGATCCTGCTGAACGGCGGCCTGAACCAGACCGTCAGCCGCAGAATTGAGTATCCGCAGCTGCTGGAGATGATCAAGGAAGAAAAGGTGGCACGGGTTGCCATCCGCAATAATTCCCTGGTCGGACTGACACGGACAACCTCCGTGCTGAAGGATGATTTCCCGGAACGCAACTACGACTTTGAAACAACAATCGGAGCGGATTTCCTGGAAACAGTCCGCCAGATTGAAGCCAATAAGAAGGGCGTCGACATTGACAAGATTACAGTGGACGAGCTCTCCTTTGACGTGGAGTACCGCGCACCTGTGGTGGTGCCGTGGTGGTATGACTTCCTGCCGTACCTGATTATGCTCGTCATTATGGGCGTAATCTGGTTTGTGATGATCCGCTCCCAGGCGGGCGGCGGCGGTAAGGTAATGAACTTCGGCAAGAGCCGGGCCCGCATGCAGGATCCGAGCAAGAACCGCGTGACGTTTGCCGATGTGGCCGGTGCGGATGAAGAAAAGGAAGAACTCCAGGAGATGGTTGACTTCCTGAAGAATCCGCGGAACTATACCGAACTCGGTGCACGGATTCCCAAGGGCGTGCTCCTCGTTGGACCTCCCGGTACCGGTAAAACGCTGCTGGCCAAAGCGGTGGCCGGAGAAGCAGGCGTTCCTTTCTTCTCCATCAGCGGCAGCGACTTTGTTGAAATGTTCGTCGGTGTCGGCGCCAGCCGTGTCCGCGACCTGTTTGACCAGGCAAAGAAAGTAGCTCCCGCCATTGTATTCATTGATGAAATTGACGCAGTCGGACGCCACCGCGGCGCAGGCCTTGGCGGCGGACATGATGAACGCGAACAGACACTGAACCAGCTGCTGGTTGAGATGGACGGTTTTGCCGTGAATGAGGGGATCATTGTCATGGCGGCAACCAACCGCCGCGACATCCTTGATCCGGCACTGATGCGGCCCGGCCGGTTTGACCGCCAGGTAACTGTCAATTATCCTGACCAGAACGGACGCGTAGCGATCCTGAAAGTGCACAGCAAGGGTAAAAAGCTGGAAGACAACGTTGACCTGGATAACATTGCGAAGCGTATGCCTTATGCCACCGGCGCCGATCTGGAGAATGTGATGAATGAAGCCGCTATCCTGGCGGCAAGGGCCCGTAAAAAGAAAATTGACCAGCAGCTGCTGATTGACGCCATTGCCCGGGTGCAGATGGGTCCGGAAAAGAAGAGCCATAAGGTGAATGAAAAAGACCGCCATATGGTGGCAATCCATGAGGGCGGACATGCGATTATCGGCCACCTGCTGGAAGGCTGCGACGAAGTCCACCTGATTACGATTGTTCCCAGGGGACAGGCAGCAGGCCATACCCTGGCACTGCCGGCTGAAGAGCATGACAACATGAGCCGCAGCCAGCTGCTTGACCAGATCACAATGATGCTGGGCGGGCACGCGGCGGAAGAGGTCGGACTTGGTGAGATTTATACGGGTTCCTCCAGTGACCTGAAACGGGCTACGGAGATCTGCCGGAAGATGGTAACCCAGTTCGGTATGAGCGACAACATCGGTACGATCTACCTGGGCAGTGACCAGGAAGTTTTCGTTGGTATGGAATTCGGCCAGAGCCGTGAATACAGCGAAGAAATTGCAGCAAAGATCGACCGTGAAGTGGCCGCCATGCTGGCTGCCTGCTACGAGAAAGCCAAGAAGATCCTGACGGAAAACAAGGACAAGCTGGAGCTGCTGACCCAGGCACTGCTTGAACAGGAGACCCTGAACCGCGCCGAGTTTGTGTCCCTGATGGAAACCGGTACGCTTCCGGAGACAAGCAGCGACGACAAACCGCGGACCACTGCGGAAATCCTGGAGCAGGAAGCGCCCCGGACTGAACAGAAAGATGCTGAACCGGCCGAAACAGCAGCCGCAGAACCGGCAGAAACAGCAAAGGCTACCGAAGCATAAACAAAAGAAGCCTGAAGAGTTATGAAGGAAAGGAGGAAGCAGCAATGACCGGACAGGGAAAGAAACGCCGGGGCGAGGAAAACAGCAATCGCTCCAGAAAGAACGAGTCCAGGACGGACAGCGCTTCCTCCGGACCACAAAGAGGGTATATTCCGCAGCAGGGGCAGATGCCCCAGCAACCTGCCGGACAGGGATGGACAAACGGTTATTACGGAGAGTTTCAGCAGCAGCCCTATTACAACGGCCAGCCGCAGATTCCGCAACAACCGTATTATGCCGGACAGAATCCCATGAACGGCGGCCAGAGAGGGTTTATCATGCCTTCCGCGCAGATGAGCCAACCGAAAAAGAAAAGACATTCCGCCCTGATTATTGTTTCACTTCTGATTCTGCTGGCAGGACTGGGCACGGGCGGATATTTTGCCATTTCACAGTACCAGCGGAATAAAACGATGACCGACAAGGTCATGCCTTACGCGGAACTGTTCTGCCCGGGTGTGTATGTGGACGGTATTTCCCTGGGCGGCATGACTCCCGAGCAGGGAATGAATTCGGTCATGTCACAGATCCAGCAGCGGAATGATGCCTGGAAGGTACAGCTGACCTATAACGGCTCCAGTATTACGGAGATTGACGCGAAGATGCTGAACTTCAGCGTGGATCCGGTCAGCGTGATGAACAAAGCCCTGATGCAGGGACATGAGGGTGACCTGGAACAGCGGTATGAAGATATGCTCCGGCTGGAACAGGAACCATATGAAGATTTTACCGCCATGCCGCAGGGCGATACCGGAATCATTGATACGATTCTGGAGCAGATCAAGGAAAAGATCGATAAGCCGGCAGTGGACGCACAATATATCGGGTTCGACAGAACACTGATCTATCCGTTCTCGTTCTCAGATGAAGAATTCGGATACAGTCTGGATATTGAACCTGTTAAGGAGAAACTGTACCAGATGGCTTCCACGATGGAGAGCGGTACGGTGGAACTGGTGCCGGAAAGACTTCAGCCCGCGGTTACCAAAGGCGACCTGATGAAAAACTATATGCTCCGCGCTGATGTTTCCACTCCGATTGACAAGCATTCCACAGACAACCGAAACAACAATATCCGCCGGGCATTTGAGTTTATCAGCGGAACACAGCTGGATCCCGGCCAGGTATTCAGCTTCAACAACTGGGTTGGTGCTAGAACCGCGGAAAACGGATTCTATCCGGCAACAGAATATGTGTACGGTGAACATACGGAAGGATACGGCGGCGGTGTCTGCCAGGCGAGTTCGACCCTGTACCAGGCGGCAGTGTGCGCAGGACTTGAGATCAAGGAACGTAAACCGCACTCAGACAGTGTGTCTTATACAGATTACGGAAAAGATGCGACGGTATACCTGTTTAACGGCAGGGGCGGAAAAAAGATTGACCTGAAATTCAAGAACAACACAGATAAGCCGATTTATATCCTGGCATTTGTGGAGCCCGATCCGGGCAACAAAAAACGGCTTCGTGCCCGTGTGATAATCTACGGAAAAGATATGGAAGGCGTCCGGTACGAACTGGAAGCGATAGAAGTGGAAACAATTCCCTGCACGGACCCGCCGAAGTATGTATCCGAGAAGGAACAGGCTGCAGCCGCAAAGGACGGCCACGTCGTGATGAGTTACCGGATAGAGTACACACACAATGTGATGACTGACCGGAAAGAACTGTTCAAGGACACCTATGAGCCGATTCCGCAACGAATATATGACCCATATATGGCAAAGTAGGGTGTTTACGGATCAGCGTTTTGCCAGGGCAAAACGCTGACCGGTAAAATGATATATTGAAACGCTTTGCGTTTCAATGTGATATAAAACCGGCTTCAAAGAAGCCGGTTTTGTTATATATTCGATTTCAAAGAAATCGAATGTGATATGTTCGTCGTAAACGACGAACGTATTATAATGTTGGACAAGCTGTTTGTCGATAAGAAAAGGAGCGCTGAAGGGGATTCAGCGCTCCTGATGTTGTTTGGGGAATCAGGCTTTGCCGTTGCAGCCAAGAACATTCACGATCTTGTGGGCAACCATTTCCTTGACAGCCTGACGAGCGGGCTTCAGGTACTGGCGGGGATCGAAATGATCCGGATGCTCCGCGAAGTACTTGCGGATGACAGCGGTCATGGCCAGACGGATGTCAGAGTCGATGTTGATCTTGCAGACAGCGCTGGCAGCGGCCTGACGGAGCTGCTCTTCCGGAATGCCGATGGCGCCGGGCATGTTGCCGCCGTACTTGTTGATCT
>JAEEGL016488548.1_pt1 | contig 29023 bp, 33 predicted proteins | sample 9134231 | NCBI WGS metagenome assembly JAEEGL01 (sample SAMN16246548, study PRJNA631951) | gut metagenome | biome: gut microbiome; feature: rumen; material: fiber-attached | host: Bos | place: Iran: Karaj | collected 2018-10 | reverse complement strand
TTTACGACTCCCAATACTTCGCTTTCTTCTACTTTGAAGGAATCCGGAGCATTATTAGCGTCCCCTTTTGTTTGAAATTGATAATGGGTATCAATTAATTGCATATTAATTACTCTATGCGTTACGATTTTTCCTTCTTTTTTAAAAGCAATGACTTGACCGATTTGAATCTGATCACTCTCTACTTTTTGGAAGATAACAGCATCTCCTTTACTATAAACAGGTACCATAGAGTTTGATCCAATCGCAATCATTGTATGAGAGAATAATCCAGATATTAGTATTACTACGATAATTAAAGCAGCAAATACAGGGATATAAAATAGTCGATTGACTACTTTTCTTTGATATTCTCTCTGTTTGTCTTTATAATGATTTATTTTGCTAACAAAATAATAAATCCCATATGGAAGCCCAATATTGGCAACAGCATACAAGTAATTTCCTAAACTTGGAATAATTGGTAGCACTAACTCATATAAATATAATGATAATTTTAAAATAATACTTGGCTTATAACTAATCTTATAAGTGATGTATGAACAAATTGCTTCCCTACTAATAATTGGCAAAACAACGGTTGTGATGAAAATAAATAATGTTTCTTGATCAAATAAATCAAAACCATTTATTTCCATGATAATATTTAAGAATGATAAAATTCCTGTATATAGAATAATTGGTAATTTTTGATGTGGTGTATTTCTACATATAACATATCTTACTAATTCTTCTAAAATAATTAATATGACACCTAAACCAATGATTCTAAGAAAATAATCCAAATTAAATGAAAAAATCGTTTTATGGAATCCTGTTAGTAATCCTAAGATATAAATTGTCATAAAATAAACTAATAAGCTTGAAATAACAATTCTAATAACGATTTTTTGTGTATAATTGTTATCTCTCATAAGACCATATCTTTTAATAAAAATCAAGGAAATGATTCCTACTGATAAACTCATAAGATAGGTATTAGGAATGATAAAACTAAATACTATCATCGAAATAAACAACAATAACTCTAAAAAGTAGATTTCCCATTTTCTCATATCATCAACCCCATCATGATTATAAGAATTATCCCAAAACGGGATAATTCTTATAATTTATCGATGAACTAAGCAGCAGCTTCGTAATCTAATGCAACCGTAAGATTAACAGTTGTATCTACTGTAGGAAGGTCTGTTGCTTCTTCTGGTAACAAGTATTCAACTGTTACAACTACAGCATGAGTAGCGTCTGCAGCTAAAGCTACAGATAAACCATCAGTTGTTTGAGTATACTCTGTTCCATTATAACTTACTTTATAAGAAATAAATTTCTTTTGAGCATCTGTTAATCCTGATAGAGTAATCTTTTTCATAACAGCATCAATTGTTCCGAAGTTCTTTGCGTTTACAGAGAAAGAATATGTGTCCCCTGGTTTCGCTAAGGTTACTTCATATGTAATTAATGTATTACCTAAATCTTTCGCACTAGCAACGATAGTAGTTGATTCATTAAATGAAGTGGTATCAAAATGAACATCCCAGCTAGCTTTTGAGAAAGTAGCAGTACCAGAAATGTTTAAAGTTTGAGCATATAATGCGTAACCTACAGACATTACAAGTACAGCAACAGCTAATACAATCATTACAATATTTTGAACTAAATTTTCTTTTCTCATATTATCCTCCAATCTTAATTTTATTTTACCATCATCTTTTATTGGTGCGCAAATAAATCAAGCAAAAAAAATAATAGTGTACTATATTTGACACTATTATTCTACATTATTGAGTAATTTACAGTTATGTTCATATAAAAATTCATTGATTTTATCTAAATTATAGATATGTTCTTTAAAACAGAAACGAATAATTAAATCATACGTTGTATTCTTTGGAAGAGAGTAAGAAGCACTTCGTAGTAAATCTTCTATTTCTTCTTCACTACATTCTAGAGATAATCCTAATAGGATTACAGTTTCTTTACTAGGATGATAATCTTTATTACTGCGAATCTTACTGAAGAGTCTTCGATCAACATTCACTTTATTATAGACATCGGAATCTTTTAATTCTTTTTGATCAATTAATTGAAAGAGTTTTGTTTGGAAAGTATCTTCTTCTTTTTCTTTTTTGATATAAGAGGAGATATCTGCACTTCCACAACATTCCATCTCTTCCATCGCAGGAGCTTTTTTCACTGCTTTGATTACTCCAATAAAAGCTTCTCTGGGATATAAGTACTCTCTTAAGTACTTCTCTAATTTAATTTTATCTTTCATATTTGTCCCCTCCTAGGCGACCAATAGGTTCTCTTTTTTCGATATTATTATATCAGAAAAGGAGAGATAATATGAAAAAAGAAATGAAAAAATTAGATGTTGTCTTTATATTAGACAAAAGTGGTTCTATGGGAGGAAGTGAAGATCATACCATTGGTAGTTTTAATGAATATCTAGAAAAGGAAAAAAAGAATTCTTATCAGACTTTTATTACTACAATCTTATTTAATGATTCTTATGAAGTCTTATATCGTCATAAGAATGTGAAAGATGTTCAAGAATTAACGAGAGAAGATTATGTGGTAGGAGGATGTACTGCTTTATATGATGCTTTAGGAAATGCTATTCACTCTATGAATTCTGACAAAGTTCTCTTTATTATTATTACAGATGGATATGAGAATGCTTCGAAAGAGTTTACTAAGAATGATATTCGAAAACTTATTAAGAATCACTCGAACTGGGAATTTGTCTATATTGGAGCAGATATCGATTCTTATGCCACAGGAGGAGCCATTGGAATTAAGAAAGATAACATCGCAAACTATGCAAAATCAAAAAGAGGATGCAAAGAACTTTTTAAAGCCGTAGGTAACTTTGAATGTGCTATGATGGAAGAAGCTGCAGTTGGTAGTTCTTGGAAAGAAGACTTAGAAACTTATCTAGAAGAGTGTAAAGGGTAGAAAAATCTTCCCTTTTTTCTTTTCAAAAAAAACATTTGTGGTATTCTTATTCTAGAAGGTGGTTGTAGATGAAAGATTTTCATAACAAAATGCATGAAAAAATTAAAATGTATTCCAATCAACAATACTTAGACGGCTATATCCAAAAAGAATTTCTAACAAAAGATGGAGACGCGGATATCTATTACCATATTAATAGTAAAAAGGATTTATTGGATGATCATTCTTGTGGAGAACAAATCTCTCTTTATTGGGAACTATATGATTTCTTAGAAGAAAAAACTTCCATGTTAGGAAGTGATATCCCAATTCATTTGCATTTTAATGGAGCTATGATTTCTAGTAAAGAGCAGGAAAGAATACGTCATATTTTTAAAGAACATTATGCAATTGAATTATATAAAGTTCAAAAGAAATATACTTCCGTTCGAAATAAGATTATCAAATTATTCTTTGCAGGAGCATTCTTCTTATTCTGTTATGCAATGATTTATTTATTCACAGAACTCAATTTCTTCCAAGAAGTATTTGGATTCTTATTTTCCTTCTCATTATGGGAAGCATTCCATGCTTTAATCTATGATTTCAGTTCGGTAAAAAACGAAAGAGAATGTGTTACTCAGAATTTACTCACAAATATTGATTTTGATGAAAATAAAATAGAATTTTTATAAAAAAAAATAGTATTTTTCAATACTATTTTCTTTTTGGTTTTTCTTCTACATTTAGATATTTGTGTATCACAGCCGCTAGAGAACCACCAACAAGTGGTGCTAAGATAAATAACCATACTTGTTTTAGGGCATCTCCACATAAGAAGATTGCAGGTGCTAAACTTCTAGCTGGGTTTACGGAAGTTCCTGTAAGAGGAATTCCAATTAAATGAACAAATGTAAGAGTAAGACCAATAACAATTCCTGCTACAGCAGAATTCTTTTCCTCTTTTGTTACTCCTAAAATTGTATAAACAAAGACACAAGTTAATACAACTTCAATAAAGAAGGCAGCTAATACTCCAATGCTGTTGGCAGACATTTCTCCATAGAAGTTTGCTCCTAAAGAGGCAGTTCCATAATCCGTACTATTTAAGACTAATACTAATACGGCTGTTCCTGTAATTGCTCCTAGTACTTGGAATAATAGATAGAACCAAAAATCCTTTAGATTCATTCTTTTTGAGATTAGCATTGCTAGAGATACAGCTGGATTAACATGGCATCCAGATACACTACCTAAAGAATATGCTCCTGCTACGATAGCTAATCCAAATGCTAGAGAAGTAGCTACTAAATTGCCCCCTGATACTACCGCAACACCGGTTCCAAATAATACTAATACAAATGTCCCGAAAAATTCAGCAAAATACTTTCTCATAAAAGTTCTCCTTTCTACTTTCATTTTAATGCTTTTTTCAATAGATTGTCAAATTATTTCCTATGAATTTATATCTTTTCTTCTCTTTTAGATTATGATATACTAGTTTATATAATAGGAGGTGGAATGATGACAGAGGGAATTATGACTGAAGAAGAAATGCTTGAATATCGGAAAGATCAAATCGCTTTATTAATTGATAAATACTATTCCGATAATGTTACATTTCGTTCTTTTGATATGGAAACTGTAATAGAAATTGCTTTAGATAAATTCTTATATAGTAACCTAACTATTCAAGAAATTGAAGAAGAAATCAAAAGAGCTAAGATACGTTTTAAGAATCAACCTCAACATAAAGCTGTTACAATTCCTCAACAGGAAGTTGCTACTCCAAAAGAAAAGATTCCTGCTCCTGTTACCAAAAAGGAAGTTGTTTTACCAAAACCAGTAGAAATTCCTAAAAATGATGAGAAAGAGGAAGAGAAAGTTATGGAAAAAGAACCTCAAGTAAGTAGAGTGGAAAAGAATCATCAAATGGTTTATTCTATTTTAAGAAGATTGATTCCTTTATTAAATAAAGAAGGAATTGATTATCATTTAGCGGGAGCTTTATCTGCATATCTTTATTATGGAGAAGAATCTCATCGAATGCATGAAGATATTGATATTCATATTAATGAAAAAGATATGGATCGTTTTAGAGCTGTTTGTGAATCGTTGGGATTTACCTTTAAAGATAAGAGAATGAATTCTCCAAGAGTTTTAAAGAATGGAATTCCATCCGGAAGTCATGAAGTCATTGCTTATACTCCAAATAATGATTTCCATATTGGAGCATTCTGTTTTGAACGAGTTGAAAATGGAACAATTATTACCAAAGGTTATTATCATGATGAAAAGAATAAACCTTGTGCGAGAGAAGTTGTCCTATCTAGTGAATTAGCAAAAGAAATTTATCCAAAGAAGCAAGTGATGTGGGAAGGAATTCCTGTATCTGTTACATCTCCAGAATATATATATAAATTAAAGAGTTATACCAAAACAGAGAAAGATAAAGATGACATTGAATTCTTAGAAAGTCATATGAGTCAAGATCGTTATCGTAAAATTAAAGAGTTATCAAAGACTGGTATGTTTGTTCAATGTGTACCAGTAAAGGCTCTTCCTGCGACAAATAAGATAAATCATCAATCTTTAGAAAATGACAATTCTGAACTTAGTAAGATGTTAAATGATTCTAAGGAAGAAAAGAATGTTGAAAAAGAGGAGAAAAAAGAAAAGGAAAAACCAAAAGAAAAAGTTTACCTTCCTCCAAAAAGAAAAGAAAAGAATGAAACAGGTTTTACAACAAGAGATGCTATTATCTTCACTTTAGTAGTTCTTATTGGAATTACAGTCATTCTATTAATCTTATTGACAAAATAGCTTCGGCTATTTTTTTTGTGATACAATAAGAAAGAGGTTTTATTATGGAATTATTAAAAGAATGTCATTTATGTCCTAGAAATTGTGGGGTCAATCGTTATCAAGAAAAAGGTTATTGTGGGGCAACAAATAAAGTAAGAGTTGCTTATTATAGTCTTCATCATTGGGAAGAACCTGTTCTTTCAGGTACCAGAGGAAGTGGAACGGTATTCTTCTCTCATTGTAATTTAAGTTGTATGTATTGTCAGAATCAAAAGATAAGTTTAAAGGGATATGGAAAAAACATATCCAATAAACGATTACAAGAAATCTTCTTAGAATTACAAAAGAAGAAAGCCCATAATATTAATCTAGTGACTCCTACGATTTATGTTCCCCAAATTGCTTCCGTCTTAAGAAAGATCAAAGGAAAAGAATTAACAATTCCTGTTGTGTATAATACTAGTAGTTATGAAAATATTGGAACACTAATGGCTATGAGAGGACTCGTTGATATCTATTTAGCAGATTTAAAATACTTTGATGATGAATTAGGAAGAAAGTATTCAAAGTGTGAGAATTATTTTGAAACAGCTACGTTGGCGATTGATGAGATGTTTCGACAAGTAGGAAAACCCGTTCTTCGAAATCATTTGATGAAGAAGGGATTAATCGTTCGAGTTCTTGTTTTACCAGGGCATACTTTAGATGCAAAACAGATTATTGAATACTTATATAAAACTTATCAAGATGATATTATTATTAGTATTATGAATCAATATACTCCTGTAGCAGAGTGTCCCTATGAAAATTTAAATCGAAAACTGACAGAGGAGGAATATGAAGATGTCATTAATTATGCTTTAACGATAGGAGTTCAAAAAGCTTTTATTCAAGAAGGAGATACGGCAGAAGAGAGTTTTATTCCGGACTTTGATAAAAGAATTTTGTGAAAATACTAGGTATTTTCGAAATAATTGTGTTATGATTGATTTAGGAGGTTATTATGAAAAAGTTTTTATGGATGATACTTGTTATCGCTTTTGTTTTACCATTTGCTGTATTCGCTGATGGAGATGAAGTAGTCGCTGCGGAAGAATCTCGCGAAGTAAAAGTATATTTCTTCCGTGGAGAAGGATGTCCTCATTGTGAGGAAGCAGAAGAATTCTTTAGTTCTATTGAAGAAGAATATGGAAATTTATTTGAAGTCATTGATTATGAAACATGGTATAACGAAGAAAACGCTGCTTTAATGACGAAAGTGGGAGAAGCTAGAAATGAAGAAATTGGAGGTGTTCCATTTATCTTAATTGGAAATAAATCTTGGAATGGATTTACGGAACAATGGGGAAATGAAATGCTTGCTGAAATCAAAAGTCAATATGAAATTGAAGTAGCAGATCGATACGATATTATGCAATTAATAAATACTGGTACTACTGGTGAAGGTGGAAAAGTTGAAGAAAAAAGTATCGGAAGTGATATTTTAGGATTAATTGTTATCTTATTAGTTGCTGGTGGTATCGGATTCGGTATTTATAAAGCTAGACAAGAAGTATAAAAAAAGACCAAATTATTGGTCTTTTTTCTTGCCTGTAATATTTCCAAAGATATTATTGAAATCAAACTCAGAGTAAGAATCTACGATTTCTCGATATGGTTGAATTTCATCCATAATACGAGTATATACGGTATACCCCGCAATAATAATTGCGAGGAATAAAAGAAGAGAACAGACTGTTTTTACAACACCTGCGATTCTTCTTCTTTTTTCAATCTTTTCTAGTTTTCCGATTCTTTCTTCTAAGTTATCTATTTTTTCTTTTAACTCTTCCATATTTTTCTCCTATTAATGGTTTAGAAACCATGTCCTCCACCGGAACCGGAGAAGCCACCGCCTCCTCCGCCTCCTCCACCGCCGGAGAAGCCGCCACTTCCACCACCAGAAGATCCTCCACTGGATCCTCCAGAACTACTACTATCGACATATGGATTATAGACTCTATGAGTTCCTGTTTTCTTCACCGTGACATCTTTTACATCCATTTCACGATTACAATCTTTAATAAGAGCTCTAGCACTATGTTTTCTTGTACGAGAAATGGACATTACAAATAAGAACATTCCTAAGAATCCAAGAATTAAACTGATAAAAATATTACTAATCATTCTCATTGGTTCTAGGATTTTTTCTCCTCGAAGTAATTTATGAATTTGTTTAAAAGCTTCAGAAGCACATTGATAATACTCTTGTTCTCGAGCATATCGATAAATATTATCTGCAATAATATCTGATTTTTCATTCGTAATGATTTTTTCATGAGTTCCTGAAGAGCAAATATAGATATATCTTGTATCCATATCAATTAATAATACGGTACCATTTTCATTGTGAAAATGTTCATAATGATATTGTTTGGCATAGTTTTCAGCAGTACCTTCTGGATTTTCAGATATCGTCTTAAAAGCAATATGACCATATTCTGTTAAATCCATCATTTCATCTTCTAGTGCATGTAATTCTTCTTTTGTTAATAGTTCTGCATCATCTTCAATAATTAATTGATAATTTGTCTCTTCATTCGTATAAGTAATAGATTCCGCAAATACTGGAAAAGGAATCAGAAGGAAGAAGGATAAGAGGAATAAAAACTTACGCATCAGAATCCCCTCCTCTCTTTTCCAATTGAGGTAATTTACTAGTTGATAGAGCATTATGTTCTTTGATTAAATCATAGAAGGAACATAATACTAGGAAAAATGCAATTAAACTAGATCCATAATATAAGGAATCTTCAATACTTCCAGACATCACTGCTAGAATACAAATGATTATTCCTAGAGTTTGTTTCCAAGTATAATGAAAGAATTTTTCTCTTAATTTCATTTTCTTTCTTCGTTCTTGTTTTGTCATTTGAAAACCTTTATCATCTAAATGATTTTGATGACGGAATAAATCATTTAATTGTTTATTTGATAATAAGAAACTTATCAAGGAAAAGAAAATACTAATCCATGTCACAGTAATTGGTTTTAATAAAGCTCCTTGACTTACCAAAAAGTAAATAGGAATAGATAATAATAAAGATAATATCAAATACTTCTTATAATCAATTGGCATATCCATAGCTACTTTTCCTGTTTGACCATTGACTACAGCATAATGAACTGTTTTTTTATGATCATTAACAATCGCCAAGAAATAGACTGGGAAAAGGCCTATTTTTCTTTCTTTGATTCTCATTGGTATATGAGGAACACTACATCCATGAGAGGAAAATTTTCCTCCTTTTTTATGCTGTAGTTTTTCTCGTGCATCATTACTAATGATTTTGGTAGCATCCACATCATAAGTATCAATATTTACATCTTTCGCATCCGCATAATATCCACTAATATAGTTTATATTGAATGGTTTTGCTTCTTTAAAACGAAAAGGAATTGCCATACTAAATTTATCATAATATTTACTTGCTAGATCATAAGGTAATCCTTCATAGTGAGCACTAATATTTGCATCTACTTTGTAGTCATTATAATAATCATATCCTAGTAAATGAAGATATTTTACGCTTCCTGTTGAGGTAACACTTCCTTGATAATCCATATCATAAATACAATAGGGCATATAAATACCACGGAATTTTTCTATCGTAATATCCGATTTTAATTTTCTAGGTACTAGAATAGAACGATTAATCTTATTCTTATATGCTTTAATTGCCTCTTCTTTGGATATTTCAAAAGGAATAATATAATCTGGATTCATCAATTTGATTAGTTTTGATTCAATCATTGCATTGGATCCACAATAATTACAGAAGGTTACAGCGGTATCATCAAATACTAATAGAGTAGCTCCACATTGAGAGCAAGAATAACTCTTTGCTTCTAGTTTCTTATCTTCTTCCTCTTTTGATTTTTTAATTATCGTATGTAATTCTTCTGGTTTGAATTTTGAATTACAGTAATCACAGACTACCTTCTTTTCTTTTGGAACATACCTTGTTTCTCCTCCACAGTTGGGACATTTTACCATTGTATCACCTACTTTTCTTTTAGTTTTATGGTTATTTTCTTTTCTTTTTCATTTCTTAAGATTTTTATTGTGATATGATCTCCGATTTTATGTTTATTTATTTCATAACGAAGATTGGTTTTATTTTGTATTTTTTGTTGATCTATTTCTAAAATGATATCCCCTTTTTCTAGTTTATGGAATGCATTTGAATCTTCTTTTACAGAAAGAACAACAACTCCATAAGAAGAATTAGGCATTACACTGATCTCATTTTTTAATAAAGTAGATGTATCTTCTAAATTCGCCATGGTAATTCCTAAAGTTGGTCTTTTGATTTCTTCTTTCTTCTCTAAGGATTCTAATAGAGAAGAAATATCATCGATAGGAATGGCAAAACTAACTCCTTCTACAGCTTGATCAACGACTTTTGAAGTACAGATTCCAATGACTTCTCCTTGGTCATTAAATAATGGTCCTCCACTATTTCCTTGATTCATAGGAGCATCAATCTGTAATACTTTGATTCCGATATTTTGTTCTAACTCTTGATTTGGATAACTGATAAATCGATCTTTTCCTGAAATAATTCCTGCGGATACACTTCCTCGATAAGAACTGCTCAAAGGCGTACCAATTAAAAAGATGGAATCTCCTACTTTAGCTTTTTCACTACTACCTAGTGAGGCAACTTTTAAGATTTTTTTCTTTGGTATTTGTATGACTGCAATATCAAAATTCGCATCTTTTCCTAAGACAGTTCCCTCTATTTCGGTATCATTCATCAATAGAATGGTGACTTTCTCTTTTTTTAAGACATGTTCATTCGTTAAAATATAAGCATATTTTTGATCCGTTTTATAGACAAAACCAGATCCATTTAATTCTTCTGTTTTGATTTCGACAACTGTATCTATGACTTCTTCTACAATCGAAGATAGAGAGTTCGATTCTCTTACCATTTCTTTAGGGAAACAGAAAAACAGGAATAAAAACATGATTATTCCACCCATTAGAAAAGAAGAAATGATTAAAAGCATTTCTTTCTTATTCATTAAAGTCTCTACTCCTTTCAATATTAGCTAAATCTTTCCAATTTAGTGGGAATCCCATTCGATCTAATACTGTTTCTATTTTTATCGTGTGTAAATTATAGTTGAGTGTCTCTACAATATTATCTAATTCCATTGTCATATTCTTAAAATCATCATTTTGAAGTAATTGTTTCATAATAATGATTAAAGCAAAAACATCATTTTTTCCATAAATATATTGATCATCTTCTTTTGGTATTCTTAATAATTGATGATATACCGTATTATTAATGGATTTTTGTGTTTTATTTTCATATAGAATATCTTCATGAGCACAAAGATTTCGATAGTTTGCCAAGATTGGTAGATAGATTGTGAATATTTCAGGTTCTACCTCATAGATTTTCGCAATATCTTGTTGATCTTCTGGTTTTAAGATTTGATACATCTCCGATACAATCCCAAAGGATAATACTTTTACTAAAATCCATAATGGGATATATCCATAATTAGATACATAGTGAAGAGTCGCTGAATGTTGTGATCCATTGACTCGGATTTGTCTTTTCATTTTCTTTAATAAATCATTTAATTGAGCTTGTTTTTCTGGTGCTTTTGTAAAGTTCTTTTCTTTTAAATAGTCTTTTTCACGATATCCATATTTCTTAGATAATTGATAAGAAATAATAGATTTCAAATTATTTTCAATCACTAATAAGTATTTAAATAAGACATTTCGAAAAGAACGATCAAATAAGAATAAACTGTACATTTCTTCAAAAGTAGTACCTGGTTTAAAGGTTTTGTCTTCTTTCGATTTTGTGAATAGGTGACGATATCCATTTAAAAAGAAATAGTTTTCTCGTAATAAGACTTTTTTGGTATAACGTTCATCATTGATAGTTAGCCCTTTATGTCTTAGGATATCCACTTGTTCGTCTAAGTTCTTAAAGTTTTTCTCGATCATGGTATCACCCTATTCTCGTGTTTCTGACACATTCTTTTTATTCTCTTTCTGAAGCATTTCTTTTCCAACTTCTACGATATCATTTTATCAAAAAAGAAGGTTTCATTCAATATTTCCCTCGTATTCTCGAAAATTAAGGTGTAAATCAAAAAATGTATGATATAATATTTTATATTACGTTTTATTGGGGGGATTTCCGTGCCAGCAACAATTACACATGCTTTTTTTGCGAAAGATGTTGTGGAAGTATTACCAGAAGAAATCAAGAAGAAACTTGATATCAATCGCTGCAAAATGTTTGGTCAAAGTGCTGATAGCCTTATGTTTTATAACTTATTCTCACTTGCTCCTGGAAAGAAAATTAGACACTTTCAAGAATATTTTCATTCCCATCATTCTCAAGAATATTTTATAAATATCCTAAAATATATGAAAGATAATGAAATACAAGATATTGATACCTATTCCTTCTTAGTGGGATCTATTTGTCATTATGCATTAGATTCTACTTTACATCCTTATGTTATTTATCGTACAGGAATGTTTAAGAAAGGAAAACGAAGCACTTATAAATATAATAATGTTCATGCTTTTATGGAAGCTTTTATTGATAATGATTTAGTAAGAAGAAGGGAAGGAACAAATCCTTATACATTTCCAATTGGAAAGTATTGTTTTGATTTAAGACCTTTTTCACCTGTTTGTAATCGAACTATTTCTTATGCATACTTTAATACTTTCCATTTATCCAATATGGATAAAATTTATTATAAATCTTTAAAACAGATGAAAAATGCTCTAATGACCTTTCGAAGAGACCCTTATGGAATCAAAAAGTGTTTTTATAAATTCTTAGATACATTTACTCCTCGTAGTGTTTATCGTTTTGAAGCGATTAGTTATCATCTACCATTAGAAGATAAACATGATTATTTAAATATGAATCATACTCTTTGGAGACATCCTGTTTCCTATGATATTGTTAGTAAAGATTCCTTTGTAGATTTATATCTTCAAGCTATGAAAAAAGCAAAAAGTATTATTTGTTCTTCCTTTGACTATTTAGAGGATAAAGAAGTTGATTTAGAGCAAGTATTCTTAAATGATAGTTATGTCACAGGACTAAATTGTGATGATAAAAGAGAAATACAATATTTTGATTATTAAAAAAGAACTTTCCCAAAGAAAGTTCTTATTTATTTAATGAATTTTTCAAATCTTGAAGAGCTTCATCTGCATCACGATTGATTTCTATCGTATTTTCTAAGAATTTTGTATATCCTTCTACGGTTGCGGCAAAATCACTTAATTCTTGCATATTACGATTCTTTACTAAGTTATCAATTATTTCTGCTTGTTTTCTTAACTCTTGAGCTATTTCAATTACTTCATCATAAGTTAATTTATCAATCATCGCCTAACGCCTCCAAACTCTCTGGATTTGTATTTACTTCAGGAGCAGGAGCTGTTTCTTTTTTAAACTCCTCGGCCTTTACAGCGACAATTTGTTTGTACTCTTCAATACTCTCAATATAGTTTTTATTATCTAAACTATTCCAGCCAGCTTTCATTTTCGCAAGATAATCAAATATTAAGTTAACGGCTGTGACATATTGATTATACTCTGACATATTATCCTCCTTATAGTAGTATGATTCTTGAACCATTCTTTAAATCTGTATCTCTGACATTTTGATTCACATCATAAATGGCTCCATTTTCTTTACTGTAGAAGTTTGTATCACTTTTAATGATATAAGCTCCATCTGTTAATTCAATTAATGCTCTTTCGATTAGTGATTTAATGGTTCCTACTTTTTTATTAATAGGAATAAATAAATCATATTTTTTTTCAATAATTGGGATTTCTAATTCAATTAATATTTTATTCTTATTCATTTCCATCCCTCCTATTCATCAGACATAAGCTTCATCAAAGAAGCTTTTCCTTTTTTGATGATATATCCAAATCCTGGAGATACTTCAGCACGAAGAACTCTAGCATTTGTTGTTACCTTCAAGGTGAATTGGTTACTTAAACCATTTCCTAACCAAATACCTTCAGAAAGATCAACATTTGGTTTGAACCAAGCTTCGAAGTTGATTGCTTTAATCGCATCAATGTTATCTACAATAATAATCTTAATATTATTTTGTTTCTTACAATCTGTTAATAAAGTAACGAACTTACTCTTTTCAATAGAACTTAGTTTTCCTAACATAGAATTAATATTCATTAAGAAACAAATTGTTGTCTTTTCTGGATCATTTTGTGAATAAGCTTCATTCATCTTATCAATTGCTTCATAACAAGTATCGGTTGCATAAGTAATTCTATCTCCTTGAACATCAGATAAGATACTGTTGGAATCGAAGACAAGAACCTCCGTATTATTAACACTTAAGAAGTTGTTGATCATACCAGTTAAGAATTGAGGTTCTGCTGTTACATCTTCTCCTGTTACACAGTAGATGTATTTATCACGGAAGTTAACAGTCGCAATATCTAGAGTTTCTTTTTCTACACCAACTGGAATTGTTCCAATAGAACCTAACTTATGAGAAACAAATTCTTGGTTAACAATATCTGGTAAAATTGGAATTCTCATTGCTTTATAATCGCAGATTTCTCCTAATTTTTGAGAAATAATCTTAACATAATCGGTAATTCTTTCTTCTTTATAAGTATAGGCAGTTTGGAATTCAAAGATTCCATCTAATAGAATTAATCCACGACCATAAGCTTTGGATGGCTCTTTCTTACGAACACCTGGGATAACAGATGCATAATCCATTGGGTCGTTGAATTGTAATACAACGTTTTGTTTGAAGTTTTGACGAAGACGATAACGTACGGTATTTGGACCATTCGTTGAGAAGATGAAGACAACTCCATACTTCAAACAGTCTCTGGTCATTTGACCAATTACTTCTTCGTAATCTGGGTATGTTTCAAGAAATGCTTCTACATTATTAATAATGATTACAATTAAAGGAATTTGTTTTCCACCATGGTTGATGTAAAAATCAAAGGATCCATTATAATCAACAAATATTTTCTTTCTTTCTTCTACGATACTGGAAATCATTTTAAATAAGTTTGCAATCTTTTCAGCATCTCCTGAAAGAATAACTTCTCCAACATGTGGAGCTTGTCGGAACATTGTTAATGTTTCAGCACCAAAGTCCATAATATAGAAGTTAACTTCTTTACTATCATGAGTAGAAATAGTTGAATAAATAATACTAGCAAGCATCAACTCTTTACCACTACCAGCAGATCCAAATACAATTGTATTACCTTCCGTAGATAATGGAAGAGTTAATACATTTTGATTTTGGTTATCAGGATCATCATATTCTCCAATAATTGGATTAATGACATTCTTTTGTGGACGATAAGCATATTTTTCTTTTAAATCATCTACATAAATAACATCAGGGATTCTATCTAACCATAATTGATCAATAGAAACATCTTGTGTTTGAGCTTGATCTACAATGTAACGAATAATATTCGTAATTTCTTCACCATGAGATGGTGCGACTACTTCATTTTGTTTTGGATCAAGAGATTTAACCGTACTTCCTACATTATCTACAATCGTAATAGATTGATCGATTTTCTTTTTTCTTTTTTCTGTTGGATAGTATTGAGCTCCTGCCCAAGCAGCTTGTCCCATCGCAAATAATTCATTATAACCTACTTGTAAGTAGAAACGACCTGTTGTCTTTAATTCTGCTGCATCTGGACATTTAATCATATCCATAGAGTCGGACTTATCTTGAACCCTTAAACAGATTCTAAATTTAGAGTTTGACCAAATTTGGTCATTAACGACACCACTTGGTTTCTGAGTCGCAAGAATAAGGTGGACTCCTAAGGAACGTCCGATACGAGCAGTAGAAATCAATTGATCCATGAATTCTGGTCTTTGATCTTTCAACTCAGCAAACTCATCGGAAATGATAAATAAGTGAGAGATTGGTCTTTCTACTAAACCTCTACGGTAAAGACTTTGATATTTATAAATATCAATTGTACTTTCATTTAACTTATCTCTTGCTTCATTAAATAATCTTTGACGTTTACGAAGTTCTGATTGAATAGAAGCTAAGGAACGGTTCATTTCCACAGTATCCAAGTTGGTAATGGTACCAGCTAAGTGAGGTAGTTTAATTCCAGTTTCTTTATTTTCGAAAGCTCCAGTTAAACCTCCTCCTTTATAATCGATTAAGACGAAGGATACTTCATATGGATGGTAGTTAATTGCCATGGATAAAATATAAGTAATGATAAATTCAGATTTACCAGAACCAGTCATACCAGCAATTAATCCGTGTGGTCCATGGAATTTTTCATGTAAGTCTAGTTTGAATAATTCTCTTGATTTATCTAATCCTATTGGTGCTTGTAGAGTCTTCGTTGGATCATTTGTTTTCCATCGATTTAAGATATTTAATTGATCAACCATACCAACATTATACATTTCTAGGAAAGAAACACTATTTGGTAAAGCTCTACTTTCTTTCGCAATATCAATTGGAATATTCGCAATAACCTTACAACATTCATAAATATCTAGAGTAGGATCAAAGTCTGCTTCAAACTCTTTTTGTTTATTCGCAACTAATTCATTTTCAAATACTCCAGATTTCTTATCTCCAATACTAATAAATGTTTTACATTCATTTGGGATATTAATTAATCTTGGACTAATAACTACTAAACTGAATCCATAATTAATTGGCATTTCACAGACGTCTTTTACAAGTTCCAAATCTCTGACTAATTTATAGTCATCCGTAATTAGCATGTAATATGGTTTATATTTGTGATAATCGACACCACTTAATTCCATCTTACCGTTATTATCTTTAAACTTTCTTGCCTGCATCTCTTTTTCTAACTCTAAAGAGATTTCTTTTGCTTCATCCAAGTTCGTTGCGAAATAACGAACGGCTCTATTATTACTCCAAGTATGAGGAGCAATCTTTAAATACTCCCAGTTTGGAGAATTTTGATCATTTGTTAAAATGACAAGTTTTAGATCTTCATAGCTATGATATGTAAGCATTTGTAGGATTAAACCATCAATGAATTGTTTTTTATTTGCTCCAGTACCAATAATAGCGATGATATTCTTTTCAATAAAGTTTAAAGAGATAGGAACGTTTTCAATTGTTCTAGAAGCTGCTCCTACTTTATAAACTTCTCTTAATAATTCATCATCCTTCAAAGAGAAGTGTTCTTCTGGTACATTTACTTTTCCTTTTAATTCTGTAGATCCTACTCCTAATCGTAAATCTAAAAAGTCATCTTGATCTAATTCTCTTTCCCAAAGATTACGTTTCTTTTGATAAATAATCTCTTTAATTTGAGAAAGTGGAAGATAATTATCAATTAAGATTTGTCTTTGTAGTTTAATTTCCGTTTGAATTTTTTCTTTTTTAGATTCCAAATAAGCTACATATTTGGTTGTTCTTTCTTCTTCATTCTTAATTCTTTGTTTATTTTGATATCTTCTTTGTAAGTTAGGCCATAAAATCATGGTAGAAAGCATGGCACCAGTCATGATTAAGGTAGGTAAAGCTGCGTTTATATCCGTTGTTCCATCAATAACGCCTTGTAAAGTATTAAATCCCATTGTCATAGAAGTCATTGCCATCGTAAGCATTGGTCCTAACGTAAATAATAATGGAGTCTTATCTTCTTCTTGTCCTCCTGGAGGTGGATCAATATCGATTAATGTCTCTTCAATTCCTGTTTTGAAACGAGGAGCACGATAGAAGTAATCATCTTCTTTAAAGAATTCAATTCCTTCTTCATCGGGATTATCAAACTCTGTTTGTGTTTGCACAACAGGTCCTACTGTTTGGAATTCTCCTCCATCAATTCTTAAGAAGTTTGGAATATTATTTAAGATTAAAGTATCTTTCATTACAATAATCTTTAATCCCATAATGAAGATAATATCTCCATACTCTAATTGTTTTGTCGTAATAGATGAATTATTAACATACGTTCCATATTTACTATTTAAATCTTGAACTACCCATTTTCCACCATTATAGATTAATCTTGCTTGTTGTTTAGATACTAATGGGTAATTATAATATATTTCTGCACGGTTATCCGTACCAATTAATATTTCTTTTTTATCTTCTACTTTTAATTTTAAGATCTCTCGATCTGTAGAAGGAGAACAATACAAAATCACGAATTCATTATCCGTGTTTATTTTCAAAAAATATAGGCTATAATCTTTTAATATCGCAGATTCTACTTCACGGTCACCAGACATGATCTTCGTTTCAAAGTCACTCTTGATTTTCCATTCACCGTTAGATTCTTCTACGTTAATTAAGTTTCTAGTATTTCCAAAGTAATCATTATCTGTAATCCAGTAATTTCCAGATACTTTGGTTGGTAGAGAAAAGTTGTAGATTTTTTTCTTCTTGATTAATCTAACTATCACTAGAAATCACCCCGTATTATTCTAATTATATATTTTATTATAACTTCTTTTTTTTACTTTTACAAGTTTCTCTGATGATTATTTTCATAAAAAAAAGAAAAAGCCTATGCTTTTCCCTTTTTCTTTTTTTCTTTTTCTGGAAGATCCTTAGAAATAAACCACATAAATAGAGATCCTACAAAGTTTCCAAGAATACAAATGATGATGGACCAATGAAATGTACGTGCAACTCCTAAGGTAACAATATTCGCAATACAGTGTTGGAATCCGCAGAAGATAAATAGTGGGATTCCATAGATAATTCCTAGTGGAGTTCCCTTCTTATAAAGAAGAACTGCGATATACATGATTGTACCACACAAGAATGATTTCACAAAGAATGGGATAGATACACTCCAAGTCGTAACCTTTAAAACAGCATTATTTACTACTTCTAAATCTAAAGTAGAATAGATTAATCCCATTAAATATCCAGCTACTAAATTCGTTAATAAAATCATAAATAAATCCACTGTTTTTATCTTATCTTGAATATAGAATCCACATTTTCCTGTGAATAAATTTTGTCCCATATAACATACTCCTAGTAACCCTAATGCAAAGATTACAGGACCAATAGGATTTCCTAGTTTTAATAATGCATAATTTCCTAAAGAAATTAAAAATGCTGCCCCGATACTCTTATTAATTAATTCGATCTTTCTATTCATAAAACCACCTCAAAATTATTATATCATTTTTTAACGAATCAAGCTTTTCTTTATACAATAAGGTACTACTTCATTTTTTAAAGTATTAGATAAAATATCCAATCCATCTTCTGTAGAATACCATTTAAAAGATTCAATTTCTTCTGATGTTTCCATTTTTCCTTTTAATTCTCCCTGATATTGAAACACATAAAAATGAATAGGAGTTTTTCCATCACTCGTTGCGATTTCATCAAATTCCATAATTAATTCCAATAAACTTTCCTCGAAGATTGCTTCTCTTCCAAGTTCTTCATGACATTCTCGAATCGCTGCTTCTAACGGAGTTTCTCCCTCTTCTACTCTTCCACCAATCATTTGATATGTTGGCCTTTTTCTTGGTTTATCAATTAATAGTTTTTTATCTTGAAAAAACATTGTTCCAACTACTCTTATTGCATTCATTCTATCACCTAAAATCATTTTTATTATAACATTTTTTTCACAAAAAAAGACCAAAAATTGGTCTAACAATCTATCAGATTCACTTTTTCTTTTTATTTATTATCACAAATCATTTTCTTCTTAAAGACTATAATTGATAAGAATAGGATTCCTAAAAAATAAAGGAGAAATACGATGATATTTTGATAAGATATCAATGCGAAATTATGATGGAGTACTCCTTTAATAATATTTAAAGAACTTTCAAAAGGTAAGATTTCACAAAGAAAAGCAAATCCTTTCCCAACCACTTCTTTTGGGAAATACATACCACTCGTAAAACATACTAATTGAACAATAATACTTCCGATTCCGCCCGTTCCTTTTTCACTTGTGATACTTCCTATTAAGATTCCTAAAGAAATAAAGAAAGTAGAAATAAACATAGATATGATTATAGTATCTACGATATGAATACTAAATTTTAGTCCTAATAAAATAGCGGTGAAAAAGAACAAAATATTTTGCATTACAATGATAGGAATAATCGATAGAATATATCCTAAGATATAATCACTAGATCTCATAGGAGAAGTTCCTAAACGGATTAATAAGGATGAAGTTCTATCTTTCGCAATTAAAGTTGCGGTGAATAGAGTAATAAAGGAAAAGCCAAATAAAATAATGGCAGGAGTAAAATTTTCTAATCGATAAATACTATCTGGGATATGAAATTGTTGAAAAATAAATAGTAAAAAAATAGGTAAAATAATTTCAAATACTAAACTCAAAGGATCTCTTATTAATTCTTTAAAATTTCTTTTCGCAAAATTTAACATTCTCATGATAATTCTCCTCCTGTTGCGATATGGATAAAGGCATCTTCAAACTTCTTTGTTTTGGTCTTTTTCATTAATTCTTTTGCAGTTCCTACATCGACTAGATTTCCATTTGCCATAATACCAATTCTATCTGATAGACTCTCTGCTTCTTCCATGTAGTGTGTTGTTAAAATGATAGTAATCTTTCCTTTTAAAGAATCAATTACTTTCCATAATTCTTTTCTCGCAATAACATCTAATCCTAATGTTGGTTCATCCAAGAATAAAATTTTTGGATCATTAATTAAACTAATCGCAATGGATACTTTTCTTTGCCATCCACCGGATAACGTTTTGGCTTTTTTCTGAAGTACTTCTTCTAGATGAAACAATTGAATTAATTCTTCTATTTTCTTTTTTTGATCTTTTATTTGATATACTCCAGCCATAAACTCTAAATTTTCTTTCACAGTAAGATTGGGAGCAATCGCTGTTTCTTGGGGTGATACATTTAATATTTCTTTAATAGAAAATAGGTCTTTTTTCATATTTTTATTCTCAATTAGTATTTCTCCTGATGTTGGGAGAATAAGTCCAGATAACATCTTAATCGTTGTCGTTTTACCAGCACCATTCGTTCCTAATAAAGAGAATAATTCCCCTTCTTTAATTTGAAGGTTCATCTCTTGAACCGCTATTTTTTCTTTATATTTTTTTGTTAAATCTTTTGTCTCAATAGCATACATATTACTTAATCTCAGGCATCATCTTGTCCATAGCATTTTCAAATGTTTCTGACTTTAAGATGGCAATTCCTTTCTTTTTATCACATAAAACTAAAACAGTATCTCCCGGTTTGATATCAAACATTTCTCTTGCTTGTTTAGGAATGACAATTTGTCCTTTTTCTCCTACTCTCGCAATTCCAGCAAATTTATTTTTCATAGATCCTCCTTTTTGTATAACTAGTTATACTTTTCATACTTATTATAATCGTTTTTTATTCAAAAGTAAATCATATACAATAAAAAAAGTCCATTTGGACTTTAAAAACGATTTAAGGATTTTCTTAATGCATGATATCGATAAGTATGATCTAATTCTTCCTCATTTAATTCATTAAACGCAACATTTGTTCCCTTTAAAATGAATATGGAATAGAAATAAGGTCTTTTTAATTCTCCTATAATATCTTTTGCAATCGTTCCCTCACTACAACCTATTTCTTGATGATACTCCCCATTTGGCATCATTGTCGTTACACAGCATCGATATTGTGCATTTCTATTCTCTTGATCTTTTAATTTACGAAGTAATTTAATAACACATTGATATTTTGGTAATTCCGCATCTAAAGCCAATTCATCATCGGCATATCTTGCGGTATAGACCCCTGGTTCTCCATTTAATGCATCAACAAATAAACCAGAATCATCTGTCATAATTGGAAACTCTAGATGATGGTCCCTACAAAAATCTAATATAGCACGTGCTTTAATCAAAGAGTTTTCTTCAATAGAAGAACCATTCTCCTCTATTTCTCCTCGATCCCAACCAATATCTTTCATACTTAATACTTTGATATCTAAATTCATCTTATGAATAATATTTTGTAAATCTTCTGTTTTTCTTTCATTGGTAGTTCCAAATATAATTTCCACTTCATCATCACCTATCTCTATTTTATCATAAAAAAAGTCCGAATCTTCGGACTTTTTTGAACATGCAATTAACGTTTTGAGAATTGTGGTGCACGACGTGCTTTCTTTAATCCTGGTTTCTTACGTTCTTTCTTACGAGAATCTCTTGTAATGAATCCAGCAACTTTAAGAGCTTTTCTAAAACTATTTTCTGAATCAGCTGGAGTGTTTTTATCATACTCTAATAAAGCTTTTGTGATTCCTAAACGGATTGCTCCTGTTTGTCCTTGGAATCCTCCGCCTTGTACTTCAGCATCAACATCAAACATTTCTCTAGTATTTGTTAACTCTAGAGGTTGGCATAAATCCATAACACAGATTTCTGAAGGGAAATATTCGTTTACGTCTCTACCATTTACGGTAATTTTTCCAGTTCCTGGTGTTAAAGTAACTCTTGCTACACTTGTTTTTCTGTGACCAGTTCCTGTGTATTTATTTGTCTTTTCTTTTGCCATGACTTAAACCCTCCTATTTCACTTCAAGCACTTCAGGCTTTTGTGCCTCTTGTTTGTGCTCGCTTCCTGCATATACAAATAACTTTTTGTACATTTGTCTTCCAAGACGATTATGTGGAAGCATACCCTTTACTGCTCTTTCGATCATTTCTTCTGGATATTCTTCTCTCATTGTCTTAGCATTTCTTTCTCTTAATCCACCAGTATACATTGAGTGGTTATAATACATTTTGTCTTCTAATTTGTTACCAGTTAAATTTACTTTACTAGCGTTCACAACAATAATGTAATCTCCACAATCAATATGTGGTGTATAAGTTGGTTTGTGTTTACCACGTAAGTATGTAGCTGCTAAAGTAGCTACTCTACCAAGAGATTTACCCTCAGCATCGATCACGTACCATTTACGTTCAACGGTTTCTTTTTTTTGCATATAACTTGTCATATTTTTTCTCCTTTTACTTCAACTAGATTTTCCCAGGATCTAGTTAAGGTGGGATATTTGAATGTACCGATTAGAATTATACTAAAAAAAGTATTAAAAATCAATACTTTTTCTTATTTTATATCGTTTTTACACTAGTATCTTCTTCTGATTTTGCTAATAAATTTGCTTGTTCTAAGTAAGAAGATAATTCTTCATCGGATAAGGAATCTAAAAACTCTAGTTTTCTCATGGATGCTTGTAGTTCTTCATCTGTTCTAGAAGCCATATAAGAACTAGAATACTTTTCATAGATTTGATCTATCTTTTTTTGATTCATTCCTTCCCCCGCAACAATAGTAGAAGAAGTGATTAAACCTCCGGTAATTAATCCTCTGGCCATTTTTCTTCTATTGTCTGGTGTTTCCTTATAAAATGATCCCGCAACACCAGCGGTTACTCCGATTTCTGTAATTAATGTAGTGGTTGATTGCATTTTTGATTCCCCCCTATTGTATTGTTTTCTCTTGATGATTGTTCTCTTGAAATTAATTGTTTTAATTGTTTTAATTGTTCTTTACTTTGAATATGATTAATAATATCATCAAAAGATGGTAATTCTTCTTTTTCCACAATCCTATCGTGAATTAATTGAGAAGCTTCATGATAATTCTTCACAGATTCTTCTCTTTGTCTTTCTTCCTGTCTTTTTAATCGATCTTCTACTAATCGATATCTTGTAATACTATAATTTTGAATATTGATACATTCGAAGTTTATTAAGAGACTAATTCCTTCTAATACAAGTAATGGAATTAATGGAGTCCATCCTAGAAAAACTCCTGCGGTTACAATAGGAAGTGCAATCATATTTTTAAGGATTCCATTCCTATGAATTCTTTTGTTCCATTCTAAGTATGGAAGAATCTCTGTTGGTTTATTTTTATCGATATGATAATTTCGATTTTTTTCTTGATAGAATTCTTTTCTCATTGCCATTTTGGCAAATTTGACTCTCTCTTTGATATCTTGTCTTTCCTCTTCTGTTTTAGCTTTCTTTAAGAGTTTATATTTCTTTCTATCACAATGATTATCATAATGACGAATAAAATCTGGAAAGACAGTTTTTAATACTTTAAATTTTATTCTCTCAACTGCAAAAACTACTTTTTGGAATTTTGATGCTCCAAATAATTCGTAAGTCTTTAATTTCTTACGTAGTTTTTCCCTTTCTAAATGATTCATAACCAATCCCCTACATCTTCTTCAAATGTGTCGTTATTATACCATAAAATACTGAAAAAAGCAAGTTTCCTTGCTTTTCTAATACTTGATATTTACTAAGTATAATCCTTCTGGTGGAGCGGTTTTTCCCGATTTCGTACGATCTTTACTCTCTAATATTTTTTCCACAGATTCTGGGGATATTTTATTTTCTCCTACTTTTATCAGTACTCCCACCATATTTCTTACTTGATAACGTAAGAATCCATCTCCTTGAAAAATAATTTTTAATTCATTCTTCTCTTGCTTTATTTTCGCAGAAGTTATCGTACGAACACAGTTTTCTTTTTCTTTATTATCCGTTACAAATGCCCGAAAATCATGAGTACCAATAAAATAAGTAATGGCTTTTTTCATAGCTTCTACATCTAAAGAATAATTATATTGAAAGACATAATTTCTCTCTAGTGGATTATATTCTCCTAGATTGATTCGATAAAGATATTCTTTTTCTTTGACGTTATATCGTGCATGAAAAGAATCGGGAACAATTTTCGTATCGATGACATGAATATCATCAGGAAGATTACTATTAAGAGCTCTTTTTAGTTTTTTTTCCGTAATATTCACATCAATATCAGCATGAGCATATTGACATAAGGCATGAACTCCCTTATCCGTTCTTCCTGTTGCGGTAATTGTTGTTTTCTTATGATTATTTACTATCATTAAAGCTTCTTCTAATTTACTTTGAATGGTATTTAATCCCTTTTGACTTTGAAAGCCCGCATAGGCGGTTCCATCATAGGAAAATTTAATTAGAAATCTCATATATCCTCTCCTTATACATGTTTATAAATATCTTTAATAATATCTCGTATATCTCTATGATATTCTAGATTTACTTGTTTTTTCTCCCAAATATAAGTTGTTAAATCCACCATCTCTGGTATCTTACACTTATTGATTTTTAACCATTTTTGATCCGATAATATTTCTTTTGTATCCCCTTCTGATACTACTTTGTTATTGTGAAGTAAAACAACATAGTCTGTATCCTGATAGATAGAATCGATATCATCGCTTAGAATAATAATGGTTTTATGATATTCTTCTTTCATTCTTCGAAAAAGAAGATTGACCATCTTTTTATTTTGTTTATCTAATTCTAAAAATGGTTCTTCAATCATAAAGATCTCAGGATTCGATAATAATCCTAAAGAGATTCTTAATAATGATTTTTCAGAACTAGATAGTGTTTTTAATAATCGATTATTCATAGAATCATTTAATCCTACTATCTTAAAAGATTCTTTTATTTTTTTTCTTGGATCTTTTAATTTTAATCCTTTTCTTCTTATTTCATAATACATCATTTCATATACAGTATTTTGAAAATACTTATCTAAAGCATCTTCTTCGACATAGGAAATCTTCTCTTTCATCTCTTCGATGGAACATTTCTTTTGATCTAGGAAAAGGCTAAAATTCTTCTTTTTGAATGTTAGATAATCAATCATATCTTTTCGATTATCTCCTGTAATACCAATGATTTTTTCTAATGGGAATTTAAAAGATAGTTTTTTATCTTTAAAAGAAAGGTCTTTAAAAGCTAGTTCCATAGACTATCCACCAGCCTTTCTTTGTCTAATTCAATATGATCAATTAATTCATAATCTCTTAGTTTAACGGATAGATCCATCATAAATGGTAAATCTAAACCTATTCTATTAATATGATTATCATTTTCTAAAACTTCTTTTGGTTCTCCCTCTAAGGCAATGATTCCTTGATCTAAAATCATTAAATAATCTGTTAAGAGACTATCTTCTAGATGAATTGTTGTCTGAATAATAGTTAAATCTTGTCTTGTTTGAAGATCTTTTAGAAATTCTATTACATCTTTTGTTTTTTCTTTTAAAATGGAGTGAAGATTATCTAACAATAATAGTTTTGGTTTCTTTAGTAGGGCAATCGCTATTTGAGCCAGTACTATTTCACTATCGGTTAGATTCTTCGTTAATTTTTGAATCGTAGAAGATAGTTTTAATCCTTTGACAATTTCTTCTATTTCTTCTTCCTTCGTATTGATAGATGAAAATTCTTCTTCTAAAGTTCTCTCAGAGAATAGTATTTCTTTTGGAAAGACCCCTTGAACAAGTTCTTCATACTCTGAAATGGTATAGTCATTAATATCTCTTTCATCGATTAAAATCATATTATCTGTGATGATATCCCTATTTAGTATTCTTAGCAATGTAGTTTTTCCACAGTTATTAGCACCTGAAATAGTTGTAAATTTATTTTTATCAATATATAAATTGAAATCCTTCCACATTTCTTTGTAGAAGAATTGGTGAATCATAACCATTCTTTTCACAATTCCATCTCCCCCTGAATTGTATTTGAAAAGCCAACTATTCGCTGGCCTTTTTCTTTTGAATATTATAAACGATTTTTAGCATTGTTTTATCTGATAGAAATCTTCCAAAAAATCTTGCTAGTTTCATTTTGACACCAGGAATAATAAGCATTTTTTCTTTAAACATTTTATCAATAGCATATTTCGCAACATAGGAACTCTTCAGTGGTTTCACTGAGAAGGAAACACCTGCTACATTATTGAAGTTTGTTTCTACTGGTCCTGGACACAAGACAGAAACATGAACGTTTGTCTTTTTCTTTTTTTCTTCATAGTAAAGAGCTTCTGTTAATTGATATACATAAGACTTTGTTGCATAATATGTACTCATTAATGGACCTGGTTGAAAAGCAGCAGATGACGCTACATTCAAGATATAGGTATCGGTATCACGACTCTCCATATCACGTGCTAGATATTTTGTTAAGATATGAACTGCCTTAATATTCGTATTAATCAATTCTAAATCTTTATTAATATCTGTTTCCGTTAATAAACCAAAGTCTCCTAAACCAGCATTATTGATTAATATATCAATATTTTCTTTTTTTACTAGTACATATAATTCTTTTACTCTTTGTTCGTTTGATAAATCTGCAACAATAATTGTTACTTTGGTAGGTAGCTGTTCTTGTATCTTTTCTAACTTTTCTCTATTTCTTGCGACCAAAATTAATTCACACTTTTGATCTGCTAGATATTTCGCCATTTCAAGTCCTATTCCAGATGATGCACCAGTAATTAAAGCTTTCATACAATCACCTACTTCTAATATTATTATAACAAAAGAATCAAATGTTTTCTAGTAAAATATCTTACTCAACTCATTTCTTCTTATTATCTAATATTTAATACTTTTACCCAATACGAAAAGCTGGAGACAATCCATACTCATTAGCTACTGTATAGCTATACAAATGTCCATAATTATTAACATAGTACCAATAATCTTGATTATACTCTTGATTAATCACGTAATAAGGGGAACGAAGCCACCAATTCATTGCATAATTATTATTATTCTTTTTAATTCGATTGGCATCATCAGCATTTGTATAATAATCTAAAGCTCTAGTATATGAATTTGCTATATCACCTTGTAAAGCCACAAAAGCTAATTCTTTCGGAGATAATAAATATAGCTTATCTGTTGTAACAAAGTTAGAGTCACCATTGTTTCCGTGGCCAGATACAACAGTGGTAGGAATAATGGCAGATTTCAATTCTTGTGGGAGGTTATTAAAGATTGTAGAATTCAAATAGGATCTAGCATAACAATATTCCCATCCACCTTTGTTTCCTGTTCCGTTCGTTGTACCAGTCGGATTATAATTTATGTATCTTGTAGTGATTGTATTAACAAATTCTAATACAAATCCACAGGCTGTTTGAGAAAATCCAGGAGTATTACATTCCTCTGGTGTAGACATATTCGAAATTCGAATCTGGGAATCACCATAAGTTGTTAAGGTAATTGTTTTCGTATCTCCAACATGATATTTACTAAGGTCTCCATTTCTCACTGCATTTATAATAATATCCAAACTATCATTTTCAAATGTATCCGGACGTGGAACCGGAGTTGCATTCTCATCTGCTTGAATATAAGTTACTTCAAAATTTAGTTCTAGAGAGACGTCACTGCTTGGTAAATCATCTGGATTAATATCAGTTCGAAAGGCAATTCTTACTCTATAGGTTTCATCTTCTCCCGCTTCTAATAGATGATTTGGTGAAATGCTATACCCATCACTATAAGCAACGGAATAACTTAAAAAACTAGGAATTGGATTAGTAGAATTAATCACATTATTATTTAGTCGACTGACAACTGCTTCTATCATCGCATCAACAGAACCATCATTCACAACATCTACCGTGAATTCATAAAAATCTCCTGGTTGTGAAAGGGTTACTTCATAGGATACAGAAGTATCTGTATCAATATTCACTTCGGAATCTGGAGTAATAGATCCTGTTGTTACTTGAATATTCTCAAAATGAATATCCCAAGTAGCATTAGAAATTTCAGCAATTCCATTGATACTTAAATTTGAAGTTAAAGCAGCATATCCTATTGTCATCATCAAAAGGAATAAAAATAATAATCGATAAAGTTGTTTGTTTCTTCTTTTCCTTCTCATAACTATTCTCTCCTATTATTCAGTTTATCATATTTCAAATTTTTTATAAATAAAAAAAAGCAAGATTTTCTTGCTTTATTTTGTTTCTTCTTTCTTTTCTTTCTTAGTTGTTCTTTTAGCTGGCTTCTTTTCCTCTTCTTCTTTCTTTTCTTCTTGTACTAATCTTAAGATAGCCATTAGAGAATTGTCTCCATGTCTTTCTGCTGTTTTTAAGATTTGAGTATATCCACCATTTCTATTTTCATAACGTTTTGCTAAATCATTGAATACTTTATCAACAACAGCAGTATCATTATGTAAGAAAGCTAGAGCTTTACGACGAGAAACTAAGTCTCCATTTTTTCCGTAAGTAATCATTTTATCAACGAATTTACGTACTTCTTTTGCTCTTGTTTCGGTAGTTGTAATACTTTCATTCATTACTACTTGTTTTGTTAGAGTAGCTAACATACTTCTTCTATGT
>JAEEGL016500189.1_pt1 | contig 29027 bp, 24 predicted proteins | sample 9134231 | NCBI WGS metagenome assembly JAEEGL01 (sample SAMN16246548, study PRJNA631951) | gut metagenome | biome: gut microbiome; feature: rumen; material: fiber-attached | host: Bos | place: Iran: Karaj | collected 2018-10 | reverse complement strand
TGCTCAAGGAAACGGTGAGCCGCATGAAATTCCGGAAGCAGCTGCTGTGCGTGGAACCCTGTTATGGCGAGGCTGTCATCCGTTCTGTGGACGGGATTCCCGGCGTGCTTGCGATTTCCGGTGCCTCAGAAACCGAAATGTCATGGGCCGACCATTGGAACTCCGCCTCACATTTGTGGATGTGCGACAGATTTTCATTAAACCTGGCAGAGTATCTTGCCGGCAATCCCGAATCCACGTTTCGTGATCTTTTCCTATACTGCGCCGCACATACTCTCGGATCGCATGCGAGAATCGTAGGTGCGGGAGGCTATGGAAATCTGAATATTGAAAGCCCCTGTGAGTTTGTCAGGTATGCTTTCGGGCGATGACGAAGCGCGGCTTTTCCGCAAGGTCGCGCCGGATTTCCGTGCGGAAACCTGCCTCGGAAAAGACGGCGGCGGTTTCGGCGGGCAGGCTCTCGTTGATTTCCACTGCGCCAAAGCCTTCGGGGGCGAGCAGCGCCGAGCTCCAGCGGGCGACGGCACGGTAGAAAAGCAGCGGGTCATCGTCAGGAACGAAGAGCGCCAGTTCCGGCTCGAAGTCCAGCACATTGGGTCTCATCGACGCTTTTTCGCTTTCGCGGATATATGGCGGATTGGACAGGATAAGGTCGAAGGGGCCTGCAATCGCGGAAGGGATGTCCGAGAGGATATCGGCCTGCACGAATGTGGGGCGAGGCCCTTTAAACGGCTGGCAGGCAGCTACTTCCAGGGCCTCGGGGGAGATGTCCACGGCGACTGCCTCGACGCCGGGCACTGACTGAGCCAGGGTCCAGGCTATGCAGCCGGAACCGGTGCACAGGTCGAGCACGCGCACGGGGGCGGCGCCTTTGCCATACGCTGCGCGCATCCTCTGGAGGCGGGATGCGGTGGCGACCGCCTCGCGGCAGAGAATCTCGGTCTCGGGCCGGGGAATCAGCACCGAAGGCGACACCTTGAACCGCCTGCCGCACCACTCCGTAAAGCCAAGGACATACTGAATCGGCTCGCCGGTGAGAAGCCGTCCCAGAAGGGCGTCGAAGCGCGAAGTGTCGGCCACCTCATAGGAAGGGTCGACTATCGAAGTGTAGCCCGTCGTTCCGAGCACTTCCTCGCACAGCATAAGCACGAGGCTGCGCGCCTCCGGAGCCGGATAAAGGGCTCCGAGGGCTGCGATGGAATCTCTCTGGAGGCGGGAAAGGAGCATCAGGAATTCTCGATGACCGTGGTCAGGAAGTCGGTCATATCAATCCCTGCGGTGCGGACCATCCTGGGCACGAGCGAGGCGCTGGTCATTCCCGGTATAGTGTTGACTTCCAGGAAGTAAAGGCCGTCTTCTGCGAGGATGTAGTCCACCCTCACGACGCCTTTGCAGCCGAGGTGGGAATAGACCTTGGCCGTTGTCTGCTGGACAAGGGCAGCCACGTCCTCCGGCACGGGGGCGGGGCAGATTTCCTTGCTGTGACCGTTGTATTTGGCGTCGTAGTCGAAATATTCGTTTTCGGAGACTATCTCGATAAGGGGCAGGGTCTTGACCGAGCCGCCGTCAATGAAGGCGGCGCAGGTGAGTTCGCGGCCGGATATGCCTTTCTCGATGATGACGGTGTCGCCTTCCGTGAAGGCGTAATTAATGGCGTCCGCAAGGCCGGAGGGCTCATTGACCTTGGTGATGCCGAAGCTGGAGCCGCCGTCGGTGGGCTTGACGAACACGGGGAATTCGAGGCTGAAGTCCTTGCAGAAGGCTTCCACGTCGGCTCCCTTGCGGATGAAGGTGTCGGGGGCCAGCTTCACGAAGGGGACTCCGCGAAGGTAGCTCTTGCAGGCATATTTGTCGAATACCATTGCGGACACGAAGGCGGAACAACTGCTGAAGGGGATGCCGAGCATCTCCAGATAGCCTTGCAGGAGACCGTTTTCGCCGGGCTTTCCGTGCTGCATCACATAGACGAAGTCGAGCTTGATTTTCTCGCCGTAGACGCTCACCGAGAAGTCGTTGCGGTCGACCCTGGGGCGGGCGCCCTCGGGGAAAGTCACGCGCATCGAGTCCTTCTTGCGGAAGGCGACGAGCTCCCACTTGCCGAAGCGGGCGAAGATCTCATATATGCTGTAGCGGGTGTCATCTATCCTGGAGGCGGTGAATTCCCCGCTCCTGCAGGACACTTCCCATTCGGAAGAATCGCTTCCGTAGATTACGGCTATGTTGCTGTACTTTGCCATATGCTTTATTCGAAATAATAGTCATTTGGATCGTCCCCGCCGCTGCTGGTGTCTTCCGAGCCGCCGCTGCAGTCAAGGCGCACGCCCACGCCTGCAGGTTCGGCGAAACGGTCCTCGGCCGAGATGCCGAGGGTGCCGTCGGCGAGCACTTTCTTCATAAATATGCCCCAGATGGGCAGGGCCATATTGGAGCCGCCGCCAAGCGCGAGGGACTGGAAGTGGACCTGGCGGTCCTCGCCTCCTGCCCATATGCCGGCCGTGATGGTGGGGGTGTAGCCTATGAACCAGCCGTCGGAGTTGTCGTTGGTGGTTCCGGTCTTGCCGGCTATCTGGCCGGTGAGCTTATAGACCGAGCGGAGCCTGGAGCCGGTACCCTGGTTCACTACGCCCTGCATCAGGTTGGCCATCAGGTAGGCTGTCTGCTCGCTGATGGCTTCGCGCTTGCGGTTGGTGAATTCGCCCAGGATGTTGCCCTGGCTGTCTTCGATGCGGGTCACGAATATGGGGGAGACATAGACTCCCTTGGAAGGGTAGGTGTTATAGGCTGCAACCATCTCATACAGAGACAGGTCCGCGGGGCCTACGCACAGCGAGGGGACCTCGTCGATGTGGCTTCCTATGCCCATCTTGCGCATCATCCTGGCCATCGCCTGGGGGCCGAACTGCTTCATCAGGTAGGCGGAGATGTTGTTGGAGGAGTGGGTCAGGCCCCATTTCAGGGTGACGGTCATTCCTATCCATTCGTCCTTGTCCGTGCTTCGGGGGGTCCAGGTGTTGTCGCCTATGATGAAGGTCTGGGGGACGCACACCGTCTCGTCGCAGGGGCTCATACCTTCCTGCATCGCGAGGGTGTAGAGGAAGGGCTTGATGGTGGAGCCCACCTGGCGCTTGCCCTGGGTGACGTTGTCATACTTGAAATAGCGGTAGTTGGGGCCGCCGACATAGGCCTTCACGTGGCCTGTGGAGGGCTCCATCGCCACGAACGATGCGCGGATGAAGGACTTCATATAGCGGATGGAGTCGTCCGGGGTCATCGTGGTGTCGCGGTAGCCGGGCTTCTCCCAGGTGAAGACGCGCATCTTCACCGGCTTTGAGAAGCTCGCAACGATCTCTTCTTCAGGCACTCCCGCCTTCTTCATCACGCGCCAGCGGTCGCTCCAGCGGCGGCCCTGCCTCATCAGCAGCTCCGTCGTGGCGTTGTCCACGTCGTTGGCGAAGGGGGCGTTGCGCTTGTATTTGAGGTCTCCCCAGAAACTCTTCTGCAGCGAAGGAAGGTGCTCAGAGACAGCCTCTTCGGCATATTTCTGCATCTTGTAGTTGATGGTCGTGTAGATGCGGAGGCCTTCGCGGTCGAGGTCATACTTGCTGCCGTCGGGCTTGGTGTTCTTGTTGAGCCAGCCATAGAGCTGGTCGTTCTGCCACAGGAGGGAATCCACCGTGTAGTCCTCCGGGATGCTGTAGGAGGATTTCTTGGGCTTGGTGGCGTTCATATAGCGCCGCAGCATATCCCTGAAATACGGGGCCCGGCCGGAGTTGTGGTCCTGGACCTGGTAGGAAAGGGATATGGGAATGGCCTTCACCGAGTCGGCCACCTGCTTGGAGATGAACTTCTCCTCGGCCATACGGCTGATTACCAGGTTCCTGCGCTGGAGGGCGAGGTCTGGATGGAGGGCGGGGTTGTAGCGGGTGGGCTTGTTGACCATACCCACCAGCACGGCGCTCTCTTCTATATTAAGGTCTATCGGGTCTTTGGCGAAGAAGGTCTGGGAGGCGGCCTTGATGCCATATGCGCTGCTGCCGAAGAAGACGGCGTTCAGGTACATATCCACTATCTCTTCCTTGGTGTAGTCCCTTTCGAGCTTGACGGCGGTGATCCACTCCTTGAGCTTGATCCAGACCATCTTTATCTTCGACACGCCGGGAATCCTGCTGCTTATGTCGGCCCTGGGATAGAGCGTTTTGGCGAGCTGCTGGGTGAGGGTGCTGCCGCCGCCTTGGGAGGAGTCGCCCCGCAGGAGGGTGCGGTAGGCCACGCGGCCCAGGGACCAGAAGTCGATGCCGGAGTGGTTGTAGAAGCGCTTGTCTTCGGTGGCTATGGCGGCCTGGACCACATAGGGCGAGAGCTCGTCGTAGCTGACGTAGGAGCGGTTTTCGATGTGGAAGGTCGTCAGGATTTCCCCGTCTTCGGCTATTACCTGGGTGGCGAGCTTGCTTTCAGGGTTTTCCAGTTCGGCGAATGAGGGGATGTCGGCGAAGGCCCAGACCGTAAGGAGCAGCAGGATGAACGCCGCTATGGGGGCCAGGACAACTATCCAGAACCATTTTATGATTTTCTTTTTCGTCTTGTCGGTCATACGAGAAATTTTATGAAAATAAATTTTCATCCTTTTTAGGGATTACAAAAATAGCGATAAAATTTTGAAAAATCCCCTAAAACTGCTTTACTTTGCAATCCGGAACCCCAAAAAGTGGATGGTTCGGATTATTTATGGCAGATTTGGTAATAGTGGAGTCCCCGGCAAAGGCCGGAACAATTCAGAAGTTTCTTGGAAAAGACTATATAGTTAAGCCCAGTTTCGGGCACATCCGTGACCTTCAGGAGAAGAAGCTCAGCGTGGACATAGATCACGGCTTCACCCCGGAATATGTCATCCCCTCCGACAAGAAAAAGGTCGTGGCCGACCTGAAAAAGCTGGCGGCATCCTCCGGCAAGGTCTGGCTCGCATCCGATGAAGACCGCGAGGGAGAAGCCATATCGTGGCACCTGTGCGAGACTCTCGGACTCAAGCCCGAGAACACCAAAAGAATTGTCTTCCACGAGATTACCAAGAACGCCATCCTATCCGCGATAGAGAATCCCAGGTCCCTGGACATGAACCTCGTGAATGCCCAGCAGGCCCGCCGCGTGCTGGACCGTCTGGTGGGATTCGAGCTTTCCCCGGTGCTGTGGCGAAAGATCCAGCCCAAGCTCTCGGCCGGCCGCGTGCAGAGCGTCGCGCTGAGGCTCGTGGTGGACCGCGAGAAGGAGATTCTCGCCGCCGCGAAAGAGGCCTTCTACCGCATAGAGACCGTCTTCCATCCCGAAGGCACCGCCTCTTCCGTAAAGGTGAAGGCAATCCTCGAGGACCGTTTCAAGACCCAGGAGGAAGCCCGCCGATTCCTCGAAGACTCCATCGGAGCCACCTTCAGAATATCCTCGGTGGACAGGAAAGAAGGCTCAAGGGTCCCGGCTGCTCCTTTCACCACTTCCACGCTCCAGCAGGAGGCGGCCCGTAAGCTCCACTTCCCGGTGAACACGACGATGAGGATTGCCCAGTCCCTGTATGAAAGGGGTCTCATAACCTATATGCGTACCGACTCGGTGAATCTCTCCGGCCTTGCCATCAACACCGCCAAGGAATTCATCCTGGATAACTTCGGCCCCGAGTATTCCCGCCCCAGGCAGTACCACACCTCCAGCAAGGGCGCCCAGGAAGCCCACGAGGCCATCCGTCCTACCTATATATCAAATACTTCCATCGAAGGCACCGCCCAGGAAAAGAAGCTCTATGCCCTCATCTGGAAGCGCACCGGCGCCTGCCAGATGTCCGATGCTAGGATACTCCGCACCGATATCCGCGTGAGCTCCGACCGCAGGAGCGAGAAGTTCTTCATCCAGGCCCAGCAGGTCCTCTTCGACGGTTTCCTCAAGCTCTATATGGAGAGCACCGACGAGCCCATCCAGGACGAGGAGATAATCCTCCCCGACCTTGCCGAAGGATGCGTGATGGAGCAGGGCAGCATAGAAGCCCTGTGCAAGTTCACCCCGCTTCCGCCGCGCTATTCCGAAGCCACCCTCGTCAAGAAGCTTGAGGAGCTCGGAATCGGCCGTCCTTCCACATATGCCCCCACCATCTCGACCCTGACGACCGGCAGGGGCTACATCACCAAAGGCGACAAGGAAGGCGAGAAATACACTGTGACCAACCTCACCCTCAAGGGCTCTTCCATCACCTCTTCCCAGGCCGTCGAGACTGTCGGCGCCGAGAAGGGCAAGCTGCTCCCGCAGGAAGTGGGAATGATAGTAACCGACTATCTGACAGAGAATTTCGGTGAAGTTATGGATTATGATTTCACCGCCAACGTGGAGAAAGACTTCGACGAAATCGCAGAAGGCAAGGAGCAGTGGAACTCCGTCATATCATCCTTCTACACCCCCTTCCACAAGAAGGTGGATGAACTTATGAGCGACCGTTCCTTCAGCCACGTCTCCCGCGAAGTCGGAGTCGACCCTTCCGACGGACAGGTCATAGTTGCCCGCTACGGGCAGTGGGGCCCCTATGTCCAGAAGGGCGAAGGCGACCTGCGTCAGTTCGCCAATCTCGCCCCCGGCCAGCTCATCGAGAGCCTCACCCTGGAGGAAGCCCTCAGGCTTTTCGAACTTCCCCGCACCGTGGGCAGCCTGGACGGCATCCCCGTGGTGGCGATGAAAGGCCGTTTCGGCCCCTATCTGAAATATGGCGACAAGAACGTTTCGATTCCGAAGGGCAAGGATCCTCTGACCATCACCCTGGAAGAATGCCGCGCACTGCTTTCCGACAGTGCCGGAAGCGGCCTCATCAAGGAGTTCGCCGGTTCCGGAATACAGGTCCTCAACGGCCGCTACGGCCCATATATCAAGTTTGACGGGAAGAATTTCCGCCTTTCCCGCGGAATCAATCCCGAGACCCTGACCGAGGAGAAATGCAGGGAGATTATCTCCGCTCCCGCGCCTGCAAAAAAGACCTCTTACAAGGCCCGGTTTAAAAAATGAAAGTATTTTTTGTTCGGTAAATCACCAAGTTTGCGATTTTTTGATTAGATTTGCACAAGTTTAATTACAAATTGAAATCAACTATGGCAAACTACCACATAGATTCGACCGATCAGAAGATCCTTTCCTTCCTCGTGAAGAACGCCCGTATGCCCTTCCTTGAGATCGCAAGAGAGTGCGGCGTGTCCGGTGCCGCAATCCATCAGAGGGTGAAGCGCCTGGAGTCAGCCGGCGTGATCACCGGCTCCCGCCTCCTGGTGAAGCCCCAGGCCCTGGGCCTGAACGTCTGCGCCTTCGTGAGCATCTCCCTCGCCGAGGCCGACAAGTATCTTGAAGTGGTAGCTTCCCTGAAGAAGATTCCCGAGATTGTGGAATGCCATTTCGTTACCGGCAAGTATGCCCTTCTGGTGAAAATCTACTGCCTGAACAACGACCACCTGATGGAAGTGCTCCTCCGCACCATCCAGAAGATCCCCTACATCCAGGCCACCGACACGATGATTTCCTTGGACGAGGCCATCGACCGCCAGGTCTGGGTCAAGGACTACAAGAGCACCAGTTTCTCTAAGAACGAATAGGGAGAACCGCCTTTTTGTGAAGGTTTTTCTCCTTCCGAGACCTCTAAAATCGCCATTCCAGGTGTCTGGGATGGCGATTTTCGCAATTAGTCGTTTACGGATTTTTTAAACGGATAATTTATTCGTCACTTTGCAAAAACTTTTGGCTATGAAAAAGATTGTTTTTGCAGCAATGACGTTTTTGGCCGCCCTTGGATGTGAAAGGGTGGACCACAGCGGGGACTTCGCCCCTGAACCTCCGGCAGTTGCGCTGGAGGATGTCGCTCTGATCCTGTCGGATATCCCCATCGGGACTTCGCAGATGAAGGAGGTCCACGACGCCGTAGGCTCCTCCTCCGGGAACGGGTATGACGACGAGTATATGATGCGAGACCTGTTCTCCAGCCCCGGGACCGGGGTCGGTGACGATGCCACCAAGGCGGAGGCCCGCGAATATGAAAGGCCCCTGAAGGATATGATCTCCGAATATGTCCGTTCCCGCACGACCAAGGCCTCCGCCGTTTCCCCGGAAGACTTCCTCTCGGCCCTGGAAAGCTCTGATATCCAGATATATTGGCCCGGCTGGGACAAATGGGACGGCGAGACGCTCCCGGTGGTGACCTTCGACCCGGCCGACGGCAGCTCGCGCAACACGGGCTACCGGATGCTTCCCGACGGCAGCGTGGACGAGATAGTGGTGGATGAGAATATGGCCGCCGAAACCCCGGTCTGGGTGGTGAATCGCAATGACGACAGCGCCTACACCTCCCTGGAGATGCTCCGCCGCCAGGACCCGTCCTGGGGTGAGGGCTCGGGCAATATCGTGATAGGCCGCACCAAGGCAAACGCACCCTGCAGGACCCTGCTGCTCAAGGACTTCAAGGCCAACCGCAACTACGACACCTGGTTCGCCGGAGCCAGCGAGTTCTTCGTCAAATGCGCCGCAGTGGAGGACTTTTTCGCCACCACCGAGGCGGAGCTCAAGCTCTATTCCCCGGCCATCACCGACTTTATGATAGTGGTCAAGCGCAGCGAGGTCGGCCAGGTCAAGCCGTTCAATGCCGTGCTGGTCTCGCAATGGTCCGAGCAGCTGGGGACCTGCGCCTTTATGATCACCGAGGATGACGGCGGCACCATCACCTCGTGGAAATGCTCGGCCGAGGTGAAGATAAAGTCCAAGTCCTACGGCTTCGACATCTCCATCCCCTTCAACTCGCGCGACGACATAGTCTGGCGCGGCCAGCTCTCGGCAAAGTACTTCGAGAAGAACTCCTCCCGCACCGGCCACTTCGGCGACGTGGAACTCACCTTCGAGATTGAGGAATATCAGTGATAATTTAGGAAATATTATAATCTTTTTTGGACATTATAATCATTTTTGGTACTTTTGCGGAAAATGATGTATATGATTCAAGGAAAATCGCTTGTCAAGGTTGGTTCAAGCCTCGCACTTATCGTGCCGTCGGTCTTACTGAAAAGGCTTGGACTGTCGGCAGATACCGTCTTTGATATCGACGAGAAGGACGATAAGATCATATTGATTCCCCAAAAGCGGCAGATGAAAAGTTTAACCCTTCCCAAGCTCAGCCATCCGCTGACAGTCGACGGCAATCTCAAGGATATTGCCGGATCCGTCAGTTTCTCCGGGGAAGAAGTCCGTGCCGATGCCCGCCTGGCTGCAATCCTTGACCTATGAGAGTCTTCTTTGATACCAACATACTGCTTGATGTCGTCTTGAAAAGAGATGACAAGGCTCTGACGGACAATGCAATCAAAGTGCTTTCCGCAGCAAAAGAGTTGGGTATGGAGCGATGTGTCGCAGCGATAACAATTCCTACGGTAGCATATGTTCTTAAAAAGATGTCCCCTCAAGAAAAGAAGGCCCTGCTGGCAAAACTGCTGGAAGGCCTGGGCATCTTAAGTTCCAAGGCATCCCATGTTGAATCTGCGCTTAAGGGAGGTTTTAACGATATAGAGGATGCCATGCAGTACGCTTGCGCCCTTGAGAATAAATGTGATCTGATAATAACGAGGGATGTGCACGACTATGCCCCTTCGCGCATCCCCATAATGAGCCCTTCGCAGTTTCTCAATGGAATCGGTGCTGACTGACGCGTCCGTCCAACCAGAGGATTGATATTCTTGCGGATTTTAAAAGATAATTTTGGTTTTCAAAATTTTGTTCATATCTTTGCATATGCGGATATTTACGGAAAAGACCCTGAAGGAATTCATTGACCGCAGGCCAGAAACCAGGGTTGCCCTGCAGGAGTGGGCCACGATAGTAAAACGCAGCGACTGGAAATGCTTCGATGATGTGAGGAAGACATTCGCCCGGGTGAGCAGTGTGGGGAACCAGCATTATGTGTTTAACATTCTTGGCAATGGTTTCAGGCTTGTCGTCGTAATCAAGTTCACCATCCGCTTCGTTTACATAAGGTTCATCGGGACCCACGTCGAATATGACAAGATAAAAGCAGATGAGATATGACAAAGTTAACCACTAAGGAACAGTACGAATGGGCGGTGGCCAGGGTGGAAGTCCTCCTTCCCCTGGTGAACGATGACACTCCGGCGGACTGCCCGGAAAGGATTGAACTGGAAATCCTTTCCAATCTGGTGGCAGACTATTCCGAAGAACACTTTGACATCGGGGAGCCCTCACTGAGCGACATACTCAAACTCAGGATGCAGGAGATGGGGCTGACCCAGAAGGCCTTGGCCGAACTCCTCGACGTAAGTCCTTCCAGGATAAACGATTTCTTCACCGGCCGCGCCGAACCTACCCTGAAGACCGCCAAGAAGATATACCACAGGCTCAACATCGAACCAGCCATCATCCTCTCATAAGTGGAGGAGGGCTTCCGCCAGACGGAGGTCTTCCTTTGTAGTTATCTTGAGATTATAGCGCTCCCCTTCGCACCAGCTCAGGGGAATGCCGGCCTTGGCGGCGACTGAGGCGTCGTCGGTGAAGGAGGTGTCGAAGGCCTGGGCATAGGCCGCCTTGAGGTCTTCCGAGAGGAACATCTGGGGGGTCTGGGCGCACCACACCTGGGAGCGGTCAATGGCCTGGCCTTCAATTGTTTGCAGGTGACCTTCGGAGTCTTTGGAGAGCAGTTTCAGAGTGTCCACCGAGGGGATGACGGGAATCAGGGCGCGTGTGGAGGACATCTTCGCGACCATACCGCGTATCAGCTTCTCGCTCACCAGCGGACGCACGCCGTCGTGGACGGCGACGATGGCGCCTTCGGGAATGCGCGCAAGGGCATTGCGCACGGAATGGAACCGGGTGATGCCGCCTTCCACCAGCAGCTGGGGCTGGGTGAAGGAATTCTCCAGGCAATACTGTTTCCACTGGTCCATATGGTCCTTGGGCAGGACGGTGACCACCTTTACGTCGGGGACCGCCCGGACGAAGACCTCTATAGTGCGCTGGAGAATGGCCTTCCCGCCAAGGCAGAGAAACTGCTTGGGAGTGACCGAGCCCATCCTGGTGCCGGAGCCGGCCGCTGTTATGACAAGATATAACTTTCTGCTCATATATATAGTGCAAAATTAGAAAATTCTTCGTAATTTTACGAAAAATATGTTGAACCCTGCAGACCCAATATAAAAATGGCATTTTCTTTTTTGACACAGGAGCTCGCCATCGACCTTGGAACCGCCAACACCGTCATCTTCCAGAATGACCAGATAGTGCTTGACGAACCGAGCATCGTGGCCCTTGACAACCACACCGGCAAGTGCATAGCCATAGGCCAGAAAGCCAAGCTGATGCACGAAAAGACGAACCCCGGCATCAAGACCGTCCGTCCCCTGAAGGACGGCGTCATCGCGGACTTCAACGCCGCCGAGATGATGATCCGCGGCTTCATCAAGCAGGTGAACAGCAAGCACAAGACCCTCTTCACCCCCAACCTCAAAATAGTCGTAGGCATCCCCTCAGGCTCCACGGAAGTGGAAATCAGGGCCGTGCGTGACTCCTCCGAGCACGCCGGCGGCCGCGACGTCTACCTTATCTATGAGCCTATGGCGGCAGCCCTCGGTATAGGCCTCGACGTGGAAGCCCCCAAGGGCAATATGGTGGTCGATATCGGAGGCGGCACTGCCGAAATCGCGGTCATCTCCCTGGGCGGCATAGTCCAGCAGGAAAGCATCAAGACCGCAGGCGACGAACTCACCAGCGACATCCAGTACTACCTCCGCCAGCAGCACAACATCAAGGTGGGTGAAATCACCGCCGAGAAGATAAAGATCGAGGTCGGCGCAGTCATCCCCAAGCTGGATGAGGAGCCCGAGCCCTTCGTGGTGAGGGGCCCGAACCTTATGACGGCCCATCCCGTCGAGGCCCGCATCACCTACCAGGAGATAGCCCACTGCCTGGACAAATCCATCTCCAAGATAGAATCCTCCATCCTCCACGTCCTGGAGCAGACTCCCCCGGAGCTCTACTCCGACATAGTGGAGAACGGCATATTCCTCTCCGGCGGCGGCGCCCTGCTGCGCGGCCTGGCCCAGCGTTTCACCGAGAAGGTGAACATCCAGTTCCACGTGGCCGAAGACCCGCTCCGCGCAGTGGCCAGGGGCACCTGCATAGCCCTCAAGAACGCAGCCAACTACTCCTTCCTGATGAGGTAGGTGATGGCTGCCGGCAAGAAAATAGCGGGAGCGATAATCACTGCAGCAATCTTCATCGGTATGGAGGTTGCTGCTCTGAGTTTGTTGCGCCATAACGGGGAAGTCCAGAACCTCTACATCTCCAAGGGCATCCACGCCTTCCAGGCGAAGACCTGGGGCTGGTCCGAGAGCGTCGGGGAATATTTCTCCCTGCGCAGCACCAACGAGCAGCTGGCCCAGGAGAACCATATCCTCTCGCAGAAGCTCAAGGCTTATGAGCATCTGGCCCAGCAGGCCATGACGGACTCCATCGCCTCGAGCTACTCCCAGGTGGGCGGTTTCACTTATCTGCCCGCCTCCATAATGAAGATAAGCCGCAACCGCCAGCACAACTACATCATCCTGGACAAAGGCTCCGACGACGGCGTCCAGCCGCACAGCGGAATCATATCCTCCCAGGGCGTGATAGGCATAGTGGATGCAGTCAGCAGGCATTATTCCTATGCCATATCCTTTATGAACTCCGAGTTCAGCGTCAGCGCCCGTCTCGGAAGGGACGGAGCCTCCGGCCCTATGATATGGGACGGCAGGAGCTCGCGCAGCGCCATCCTCGGCCAGATCCCCCTCCAGCATAAATTCGCCCCCGGCGACACGGTCTACACCAGCGGCTACTCCTCTATATTCCCGCCCGACATCCCCATCGGGACTGTCAGGGACAGCAAGGTCGTCAACGGTGCCACATATGAGGTGGGGGTGGACCTGCTGCAGGACTTCAGCGCCCTGCGCTATGTCACCGTCGTCTGCTCCAGGGGCAGGGACGAGATAACCGAACTTGAAAACAGGGAGGGCCTGCGATGAGACACAGTTTCCCCCTGCAATATATCCTGCTGGTCATAGCCCAGATGCTGCTGTGCAACTATTTCCGTTTCACGCCGTATCTGACCCTCAGCATCCTTCCCGTCCTGGTGCTGTGCATCCCCACGAAGGTCGGCACCATCCCCGGAATGCTCATCGCCTTCGCCACCGGCCTTGCCGTGGACTTCCTTGCGGAAGGGGTTGTGGGCATCAACACCTTCGCCCTTGTGCCAGTGGCACTTATGCGCCGAGGAGTCATACGGCTCCTCTTCGGCGAGGAGCTCCTTGTGCGCGGAGAGAATTTCTCCATCCGCAAGTTTGGCCTGCTGAAGGTGGTCTTCGCCATATTCCTGGTCCACACCGTCTTCCTGGTGCTCTACATCTGGGCCGACGGAGCCTGGCTGCGCCCCTTCAGCTTCAACCTGTGGCGCTATGTGCTGTCGGCCGTTACCGGCATCCTCCTCTCCCTTGCCGTGGCCGACATCCTGACTCCGGAGAACAGGAGGTAGCATATGGCCCTGGAAAAGTCCCACAAGCTGCTAATCGGTCTGGTGGTCGCCGCGGCGGTCCTCCTGGTGAAGATATTCGTCATACAGATAGTGGACGACAAGTTCAAGATCAACGCGTCCAACAACTCGATGCTCTATGACATCATCTATCCCACCAGGGGCATCATCTACGACCGCAACGGCAAGATAATAGTCGGCAACAAGGTGGCATACGACATCCTCGTGACGCCCAAGGAGGTCACTCCTTTCGACACGCTGATGCTTGCCGACGTGCTGGGCGTGGAGCCGGATTTCATCCGGGAGAAGATGGCCGAATATGACCGCAACCGCCGCCGCATCGGCTGGCAGTCGATGGTGATGATAAAGCAGATGCCGTCCTCGACCTATATGAAATTCGCCGAGGTGCAATATAAGTTCCCCGGCTTCAAGGGTCAGGTCCGAAGCATCCGCGACTACCCCTTCAACGCCGGCGGCAACCTGCTCGGCTACGTGACCGAAGTGGACCAGGCATTCATCCGCAACCACCCGGGAGAGTACCGTCCAGGCGACTATGCCGGCAAGACAGGCATCGAAGCCGCCAGGGAGGAAGAGCTGCGCGGCGAGAAGGGCTATCACATCTATCTTCGCAACTCCCGCGGCCAGATCGAGGCATCCTACCGCGACGGCGAGATGGACAAGGAAGCCATTCCCGGGAAGGATATAGTGACCACTATCGACGCCGTCCTACAGAACTACGGCCAGCGCCTGATGCAGAACAAGGCCGGCAGCGTCGTGGCCATCGAACCTTCTACAGGTGAGATACTTGCGCTCGTCTCCAGCCCCGGCATCGACGTGGACAAGCTTGCGGAAATCAACAAGTACTACAACGAACTCATCAGCGACCCCTACCGCCCGATGAACAACCGCGCCGTCCAGGGATTCTACCCTCCGGGGTCCGTGTTCAAGCTGGTGAACGGCCTGATAGGCCTTGAGGAAGGCACGCTGCAGCCCGGCAGCCTCTTCCCCTGCGCCAGGGGATATACCCTCGGCGACCACCGCCCAGGCTGCCACGCCCACAAGTCCCCCATCAACCTGGACGAGGCCATAATGATGTCCTGCAATTCCTACTTCACCTTCGCCCTGCGCGACATCCTGGAGAACAGGAAGTACTCTTCTATCGGCGACGCGCTCGACGACTGGAACGAATATGTGCAGAGCTTCGGCTTCGGCCACAAGCTCGGCAGCGACTTCCCTTCCGAGACCGGCGGCAGCATCCCGTCGTCGAAGACATATAACAGGCTCTACGGCAAAGGCTGGTGGAAATTCGCCACCATCAAGTCCATATCCATAGGCCAGGGCGAGGTCACAGTGACGCCTATGCAGATAGCCAACCTCGCCGCAACCGTCGCAAACAGAGGCTATTACATAATCCCGCATATAGTCAAGGAATCCCCCGGAGTGGAAATCGATCCCAAGTTCAAGGAGAGGCAATATACCCTTGTGGACACCACGCAGTTCAAGAAGGTCATCCACGGAATGTGGATGGCGGTGAACGCCGGCCCCGGAAGCGGCGGCACGGCGACATCGGTCGCGGTGAAGGGTCTTGACATATGCGGCAAGACCGGCACCGCCCAGAACCCCCGCGGCGCGGATAACTCCGTATTCATCTGCTTCGCCCCGAAGGACGACCCGAAGATTGCCGTAGCGGCCTACATCGAAAACGCCGGCTTCGGCGCCACCTGGGCCGCCCCCATCGCCTCCCTCCTGGTGGAGAAATACTTAACGGGAGAAATCACCCGCCCCGAAATGGAAAAGCGCATCCTCGACGCCAACCTGATGAGCCGGGTAAAAAAGGACTGAACCAGGCTTTCTGCGGGGACGGTCCGACAAAGGGTGGGGGTACCGTTAGACCGTCCCCGCAGGAGTGCCACAAAAACTGCCGCCTCGGGTCGAACCCTGGGGCGGCAGCTAAATCGCTGATGATAGGTTTTAATGCTTAGAAAAAAAACCTACCTCAAACATCACAGACAAGATAAAGATACAGAATGACATTAAACATACCAAAACAACTATTACTCCTTTGATTCTGCTATTAGACTCGTTTTTGTATTTTTTGCATAACTTCTCATATAGCTTTCTATCGGTATATCTCTTATGGAACACGCCGAATGATATAAGGAAAACAGAAATAATTAAAATTGTCTGCGAGTTGCTGGAGAGGTTAACCCCAACTATTCCAATTATAACAAATATAATGGACAATGACCAAAATGCAAATAAGCCACTGACATAGAAAAAACCGCTGTGCCATTCAAATTCCTCTTTGTGCTTAATATAGAATTTGGCAATACGATAGAAAACATAATCTAATAAAGCGGTAATTTTATTGTTCTGTAAGATATTCATATGCAGGCAATATTACATAATCAATCATTTTATCTCTGAGGAGTGGATAAGATATGCTGACAACGGGCCCTATGTAAGGAATGAATCCGATACCATCCATCGCCAAATCAACTCCATCAACAACTATTGTCAATGGATCGGCATCGTTATAGAGATCATTAATAATCTTAGCCGAGTTTACCCCAACCCCAATTAAACCTAAACCCTTACCTATTCTCTTTAATCTTATACTTCTTGCCTTTGCCCATTGTTTTTTCCCGATCCTATTACTTCCTTTTTTGCTCAATGGCTGCTTCACATAGTTCGCATCCCTCCAATACTTGTTATTAAATCTCTCTTTGGATAAATAAGAGTAGATTCCGGAGTTTACGCCAACACCAGTGCCAAGATTCCAATTTGGTTCATCTTCGCGGGCGAACAGGATGGGACCTTGAGTAATCATTACCGAGTCTTCTTCTTTCTTTGATACCGCAAGAACCAATTGGCCTTCACCTGTCGTATATCCATAAGTGTTCATATACATAATGCGCAGGAGATTATATGCACCGAAATTCTTTGCTCCATAATAGGCTGTCATTGCCCAGAATTCATCGGCAGAGACCTCAATCGTGTCGTTGTATCCGTCATCGATATCGTGTGGTACGCCGTCTACCATGTAGGTAGTCAAGCCGAATGGATCCACCAGGCTTAGCGGATTCCCGGCGCAGTAGGCCCATGGGCCGATGCCGTAGGAAGCTTCGGCAAGGGGGTCTGCGTTAAGGAAGACTCCGTCGGTGGTCTGGAGACGTGCGATGCTGTCGTAGTAGGGGATGTCAAAAAACTCAAGGGACTCTTTTCCGCCATAAAGATACGGAAAGTTTCCGGAAATGAGGTCGTTCGAGTGGATTTTTTACCCCAGGGGTCCTATCGACAGAAACAAAAAAGGGAAGGTCTCAGTGGTTTAGTTAATGAGACCTTCCCCGCAGCAAACTGTATGATCACCTGCTTTGAGGATTGATAGGAGCCGCTTTCAGTACTAAGAACAGCTACATTAACATATAACTGATCATAAAAAAGGCCAGGAATAATAATATCAACAAGATGCCCTTCAAAACCGGATGCGATTCGTTTTGATACTTCTCCTTAAGTCTGTAGTACAACTTCACATCTGAGTATCGGAATCTGGTGAGAAATAATAGTGATATAAGCCATATGATTATAATGATATCAATTGTTCTGACTGTCATGACATCAGTAAACATTCCAAGTATTGGCCAGATAATTATTCCCGTCATGGAGTATAACAGAAAACTAAGGATACATCTTGCGCCAAACAATTTGACTTCCAATTCTTTATCGAAGACTTGTGTTTTTGTAGCCTTGTAGAAGAAATAATCGAAGAAGTCAATTATCTTGCCTAAGAAGCGCTTCATTGTATTTTGTAATATAATAGTTTGTTATTAGAGTATGGACAAGGGGTTGTAAGGCAATGCTATAAGCAATTCCAACGTAAGGGACAAATACAGAAACTACGCCAACTGCCAAATCTACTCCGTATTTCCATTTGTCACAATTGGTTTGTGCATGCTTAAAGTTATATGCAGAAAAACCTGCATCTAAAAGGCCTAATCCTTTTGACGCTATTTTCAATGCTCTGCTAACCGTTCTCGCCCACTTCAGCCTTCCTCCGGCATATTGGTTGCCATTGAATTTGAAAGTGTAACTCTTAAGATTTTTTCCAATCCAACGATTATTATCGGGGTTATAAAACAACTTGGACAGACGCCCCAAACCCTCATTGAAAACAGCCATGCCAATGCCGATAAGATACTGACTATCAATATCAAATGCATTGCCGATAACTGTCGCTGAATGATGTGCATTTCTATCTCCAAAACACACGGATGCGGCCAGAACTCTAATGCCTTCACCTGTTTCATAGCCATACCAATCCTTGTACAGGTTCCGGAAGACATCATAGAGTTTTGACCCATATGAGAAAGTCATTGCCCAGAATTCATCGGCAGAGACCTCAATCGTGTCGTTGTAGCCGTCATCGATATCATGCGGGATGCCGTCGACGATGTAAGTAGTTAAGCCGAAAGGATCCACCAGACTTAGCGGATTGCCGGCGCAGTAGGCCCAAGGGCCGGTGCTGTAGTAGGCTTCGGCGAGGGGGTCGGCGCTGAGGAAGACTCCGTCGGTGGTCTGGAGACGTGCGATGCTGTCGTAGTAGGGGATGTCAAAAAGCTCAAGGTTTTCCTTACCCCCGTAAAGATACGGAAAATTTCCGGAAATGAGGTCGTTCGAGTGGATTTTTTCGCCCCAGGGTGAATAATCGTTCTGCTGGATGACTGTTCCGCCGGCATCTACGACGGCGCGAGTGCTTCCGAGGTGGTCAGATATGGTGTAGCGTGTCACTAAAGAGGTGCCGACTTTTTCGAAGAACGCTCCAGGGGCAAATACGTATTTGAGTACGCTGCCTTCATATCTGAACGGCCCGGAGTAGTAAATGTCCATTACTCCTGGAGTCATTCCGACCTTTTTGCCGTCGGCGGTGTATACGAATGCGTTATCGCGAGCCTGGTCGTTCTGGAATATGTTGTCAGGGAGGTTCAGGATGTTGTAGGATATTGAAATGTCGGCGTCGCTGTCATAGGTGACGTTACCATTGGCATCGTAGGTGTAGCGTGTCCTGCGGTTGCCGTCGGTGGGGAATGATGAACTTCCGGAGGATAGCAGGTTGGTGTTGGAATCATACGTGTAATGAGAATAGTCTGAACCGGATCCGCATGAGGGAGAGTATGTCAACGTTGTTGACAGGCGCCCGTAACCGTCATATATTGTTCCGCACGCCCATTCAGGTTGTCCGGACTGCTGCCAACTCCAGGTAGATAATGAGCCAGCAGCCGAATGCGTAAGTGAGTCGGTGTATATTGAAATGTTAGAAACAGACGCGGTCAGTCCGACCCTCCTGCCCTTGATGTTATTCTGTATCCTTTGCGAGAGGACTGTCCCCGTTCCGGAATCTGTCCCGATGAGGGTGCCGACACCGTCATAGGCGTATGCAGTGTAACTGCTTTGAGTAGCGTTGACTGTGGAAAGGGCTCCGGTAAGCCTGCCTGCGTGGTCATATGAATACACAATGTCCAATCTGTCCGTAGTCCCGGAAGAGGGGGTATGTGTCGTTACTTCGTGCAGGACGTTGCCTTGATAGTCATAGGAACGGCTTGTGCGTAGTACTCCTCCTTTGTGGGTGGATTCCGCTGTCTGGACGATGTTGCCCCATCTGTCATAGTAGACAACCCTCTCAATATAGGGAGCCACCGTCATCAGATAAGGATTGTAAAACACTCTGAGCTTCTCATATGTAGGGAGACCGGTAGCCGATGACGGAGAAGACGGCAGACCTGTCATATGGGAGGAAGAATAAGCGAGAGAGGTCGGAAGCGATGAGGGATAGGAGTCATATGCCTTTTGGGAGATGACATCGCTGCCGGAAGTCTTGACCAGCGTCCTGTCCTGCTCGCGGCCAAGGGCATCATACGAGATGGTCATGTATGAGTTGCCCGCGCGCATGTTGCCGTCGGTAACCTTTACGATGCGGTCCCCGTTGTCATATTCATAATTAACAGTATCGCACTGTGGAATGCGCTTGCCTGTTACATTGCCCCTGTCGTCATACCAGTATACATAGCAGTTCTTTTTGCAGTAGTCGCTCTCGAAGGAGAAGGAGGCGGCATTGGACGAAAGCGTTTCAGAGGCCTTGGGCGGGAGCACCAGACGGAGGCGGCCCATCCTGTCATAGACGTAATATGTGTCATGCATCGTGTATGGGTTGCCGTTCCTTTCGGGCTGACGCACAAGAACAATGCGGCCGCGTCCATCGGTATAGGTCTTTACGATGTCTCCGTCAGGGTTTGTTTCTTCGAGGCAATAGAGAGATGAAGACGGATACCATGAAAGGGAAGAGAGGGCCCCTTCGCCACGGGTATCCCAGTTGTCCTCGTCGAAGGTGATTCTTCTGACCTCGCTTGAGCCGTTGGAGATAAACCGTGTCTGGGAAACCGAGGGCGAACTTCCGGGGAGCCGTTCCTTCAGCACGGCTCCCGAAGGGGATCGGTCATATTCTTTCTCATACCATGCACGTGCTCCGTCAGGTGCTCCATATTTGGAAGTGTAATACGACTCCTGTTCAGCAAGTGCGTAAGGACGATAGTCGCCGGAAGATGAAACCGCCTCATATGGCAGCATGGTCTTGGCATCCGCCCTGAGGAGGGAATCATACACGACTGGAAGGACGATGTCTTTGCCGGAAGGCGATGCACCGATAGCTGTTTCCTGAATCGTTCTTCCGAGACCGTTGCACCATGAGATGTTTTCAATGGCAGATGAATATGTCCTCCACCTCTTAGACCGCGTCCAAGGACGCTCAGATGCAGTGGACGCATTGTCGAAAGAGGTACTATACTCTTCCAGTGTACGATAGTAATTACCGGAGTGAATAGATATCTTCATAAGGTTTCCCCTGGAGTCATAGTCATATTTAGTCATAAGTCCGGACGGCGCAGTCAATGAAGAAAGGCCCACAAGGGGAGAGTATGTTGCCGAAGTAGTCAGCGATAAAGAAGATCCTACTAATGTTTCTGATACCGGATATTGCCCGATACTGTCCCAGACATAATACCGGAGGGGCATCCCGCGATTAGATATGGTATATACCCTTCCATGGTTGTTCCAAGATACTTGTGACACAAGGGAATAGGCTCCGCCCTCGAGCCGATAAAAATACGCCGGGTTTAACTGGCTGTCGGTTAACCACTTGCTCCCTTCAGTTACGGTACCATTAGACGCCAATGTCGTCTGCATCGGGATTCCTGTTCTATTCATGGAAACCAACTGGCTATAGTTTAAGTCCTCGGCATATAGTGTGGTCATTACATCAACATTGCCGTCCGGATAGGTTATGGTGTTTGTCTTCGGAATGTGGGGATGAATGTTGTTCAGATACCCTCTCTGTTGGGTAGTGACAAGCAATCTTCCGTCATCGGCGCGTTCTGTGAGGACTGTTTGCAGCAGCCTGTTGCATCCGACCTGCATCTTCGCGGTTCTGAAAGTATATTCTGAACGGTCGTAGACTTCGTCGGCAGTCATGTTTCCATCCACCTCAATCGCGACCGTCTTCTGCCACGCGCGTGCGACCTTGATATTGCTCTGGCCGTAGAATTCCCCATAAACATAAGCGGTGGAATCGACCAGTTGCCAGCCATTTGCCGTGTGGCGGTAGGATGCTTCGCTTTCGAGCCTTCCACACTGCCAATACTCTTGCTGGATCGTATAAGGGAAAGTCTTCTCAGACATGTCATTGACAGCCCCGAGGTTCAGGTCATAGCGGTAAACCCTCTTACCTGCAACCGTACCGTCATTGTCCTGATACTCGGTGACCACGGGATATGAGATAAACCTGTCACCGCGGAAGCAGTCATCGAATACCGTTCCATGAATATAGGTCCTTCTTCTGGCATAGGCCACGAAACTGTAGTATCCGCTGCCTGCGCCTCCACCAATTCTATTATAGTACTTAATAAGTTGCTCTGTCATTGAACTGGTCCTTGCCATCATCCCGGACATGTTGGCTGCAGTTAGAGTAGGCATGTGCCATATGTGTCCGACACCGTCGCCGTTCTCGCCGTATTCATATCGGATAGTTTTGAGCAGGGTGTTATCTCTGTCGTAGTGCCTTATCCGTGATACCCTGCGGGTAGTAGTCATGGCAATCGTGGATTCGGTATCATGATAGCGGTCATTTTCGAAAGTGAAGACTGTCTTGCCTCCGGTCGGATAGGTTATTGTGAATGTCCTGTCGCTGGACTGCCTCAAGACGTGCCATCCTCCCTGATTGTCAGTATACACGCGCGACTCATTACTCCACGTGGCCGTAGTCATGTTCCACATCATCCCTGGTGGCAGCTCAACCTGACTATACAAGACCGATGGAATGCCCGGGTATCCTCCCGGTCCAGAACTCCAGAAGTCAGTTCCCCCCATCCTCCTTACGTCTGCAGGATAGTCAAAAGAGTATTTCTCCGTTCCATTGATGGTGATGCTGCTCAGTGTCGCGGTACAATGGTCACGGATAGTAATGGAAGAGGGATACTCGAAAATGATTGTTTTAATGGGGGTGCTATTTCCATCGGCATAAACATCCATCCTGCTGAGCAGTGTGACATAAGCAGTATAGTAATAGTAAGGATGTATGGTTTGATACTGGAACTCGACATGCCCGCCGCGGAAAGAGATGCTGCTTACGTAATGATTATTCCGAGGATTGGAATAATAAAACTCTGGCGGAGCTGGAGAGTTGTCCCATTGAAGTTGATATCCTGTCGGAGAATAGTTTGTTCTGATCAGATGGCGCACCATTCCGTTGCCGAGATCAAGTCTTGGAATGCGCAACTGCTCATGGGTGAATGCGCCAGAAAGTGACAGGCTGTCATAAAGTTCTATCCTGTCACTCATCAAAGGCATCGGAAGAGTGTCACGGTAATAGCTGAATGAAATGCTGTCCTTGGCATTATAGGTGCGGATGCCTTTCAGTTTCCAGGAAAACACCATGCCTCCGCTCGTGTCCATAGGCCCGGAATTTCCGGCGTAACTGTGAACTCGTCCATGGGAATCCGTCACGGTGAATGCAGCCTGTCCGCCAGAAGAGAACTGTACCTTGTCGCCGTTGCATTCCAGCATCGTTACGGAAGAGCCGTCATTACCAAGATAGAACCGTCCGTCCCCGGAGAGTGTGCTGTAATAGAACAGATCCGGTTCTCCGTCGGCAACACCTTTTGCCAACTGCCGTTTCTGTGTGTCTGTCAGTGTTAAGTTTCCATAGTTGTCTTCCGAAGGAACGATACGTTGCTGTGGGGTGGAAGCACCGACGATATCGCTTAGTCCCCGGATGGAGTGTGTTACTTCCATATCGCAGGAGAGTGACCACCCGGCTCCGAGAGGTCCGGAATAGGTGTTGGAACGGAAGAATTCCCCGCTATGGAAGCGAAGGACAATAGGAAGTTCAAGGTCACCGGACCTGACGGTGTAAAGAGGAATGGAGATGTCCGGAACGCCTGTCATATGGGAAACCGGATACTCGACGGAAGTGATAAGTGATGCGGCGGAAGGCGGATAAAAATCCACCGAAGGTACGCCGGGCATGCTCTGGCCGATTGCTTGCTGTGGGAGGCCGGCCCACATCAGTGCGGTGGCTATCGCCACCGTGACTGAGAGTAAAATACTCTTTTTCATAACATTAATTGTTTTTTTCGGCTGAAAAGAGTATTTTTGCAGAAAGTAAAGGTTCCGTGCGCGGCGCGAGCCGCTGTATTTGACAGATCAGGATCCTTATTTCTACCGGGCGGAGCAGGTGTGCTAGACCTGCGACGCCCTTTCTTATTCAACCTGGTGCAAAGATACGAATAAAAAATTTAATTGCAAATTTTTATCAACTAAAATACATAAATTTTGCAGTAAAAATATTTTTATCCGATATATACATATAAAATTTAAAAATTATTACTATCTTTGCGTTATTATACATATAAATATTATTATATATGTCACGACCAAAACCGGACCCGGTTAGAACAGCAAGGGTTGCTGCGGCTCTCAGAGCCTATGTAATGAATAACGGGTGGAAACAGAGCGAAATCTCCTCCAAAGTAGGGGTTCCACTCTCTGTTGTATCTCCTGTCCTGTCAGGTAAGAGACCTCTGGGCTATGTCTCAGCAAAAAGATGGGCCAAAGCCCTTCATGTCTCCGAGAAGTTCCTTCTCACCGGCGAAGGTCAGCTTGTTAAAGGATTCCCAGCTGAACAAAGTGATGGTAAGGTGACAGTTATAGCCCCCACAAGGGCAATATTCCCTTCCGACAAGGCTTATATCACATTCCTTGAAACAGAGCTGAAACAAAAGGAGACCATTGCAACCAATGCTCTAAGCAAGATTACTTATCTTGAGAAAGAGAATGCAGATCTTCGGAAAAGAATCTTCGTAGATATAGACCCCAAGAAGCTTTTGTAATCTATGGATACCTCAAAAAGACTTCTTTCGCTGGATGCCCTGAGGGGCTTCGACATGCTGATCATTATGGGCGTCGCCGCCCTCATAGAGGCGTTCTGCCAGGCAATCCCCGGCGGGACCGAGACTGCGCTGTTCCGGCATATGGAGCACGCCTGGTGGGACGGGTTCACGTTTATGGACACGATATTCCCGCTGTTCCTTTTCATCGCGGGCATTTCGTTCCCGTTCTCGCTGGCCAGCCAGGTTTCGCGCGGACGCAGCAAGTGGCAGATATACAGGAAGATACTCCTTCGCGGAGTCATACTGGTCGTACTGGGCATCCTGCTCAACGGCCTACTTAAGTTCGACTTCGAGCACCTGCGCATCTACAGCGTCCTTGGCCGCATCGGCATTGCTTGGATGGTGGCGGCAATCCTCTACGTGAGCTGCTCACGCCGCTGGAGGGTCGTCATCACAGTCGCCATCCTGCTCGGCTATTGGGCGCTGGTGGCTCTGGTCCCTGCGCCTGATTCAACCGCCGGCCCGCTGACCCAGGACGGAAATATCGTGGGATATGTGGACCGCGTCCTCGGCCTGGGAGTCCTCTATCGCGGCAATTTCGACCCGGAGGGAGTGCTCAGCCACATTCCTGCCGTGGCCACGGCGATGCTTGGCATGTTCACCGGAGAATTCATCCGCAGCGAGAAGTTCAGCGGTGGCCGGAAAGTGACATATATGCTTGCCGCCGCAGCCGTCTGCCTCGGGCTGGGCCTTCTTTGGAACATATGGTTCCCTGTCAATAAGAACCTGTGGAGCAGTTCCTTCGTGCTTGTCTGCGCAGCATATTCCCTTGCGATGTTCTCGCTTTTCTACTGGTTCATCGACGTCAAGGGCCATAAGAAATGGACCATCATCTTCACGGTGGCCGGAATGAATGCCATAACCATCTACGTGACCTGCCACATCATCGATTTCTGGGGCATAGGCTCCTGGTTCGTCGGCGGCCTCGCCGGCCTGATGGGCGCCTGGGGCGGAGTCCTCACCGCCGCCGCCCACCTCGCCGTGGTCTGGCTGTTCCTATACTTCCTTTACAAGCAGAAGATCTTCCTCAAGATATAATGGCGTCGGCAAGTGCCTCGAGGGCAGGGATGTCCGAGGGCTTAAGGGCGCTGCGAAGGGTGACCGCCGGAGCGACGACCTCGACGTCTTTCATCGCGCCGAGCATCTCTGTCATCACGCGCGCTGCTGCAGGCGCCCAGGTGCCGTTCTCAATGATGGCGACGCGCCTTTTCTGATATGCCTTCATCTGAAGGGTGTGGAGGAAGTTATATGCCGGGGTGAACAGGCCGCCGTCATAAGTGGAGGCGGCAAGTACCATCTTGCCATAGCGGAAAGCGTCCTCGACGGCCTCCGCCATATCGTCTCGGCACAGGTCGGAGACTGCCACCTTCGGGCAGCCTTTCGCCTTGAGGATCTCGGCGAGTCTGAGCGCAGCCTCGGCGGTGCAGCCGTGCATCGAGGCATAGGCCACGAACACGCCGGGGGTCTCCACGCCGTAGCTGCTCCAGGTCTGATAAAGTCCTGTGTATGAGCCGAGATCCTGCCTGATTATCGGTCCGTGCAGGGGGCATATCACCTTGACCGGTAGCCCAGCGACTTTCTTCAGCAGAGTCTGTACCGGCAGGCCGTATTTGCCGCAAATGTTGAAGTAGTAGCGGCGGGCTTCACAGGCCCAGTCGCCGTCTTCGTCGGCGAAGAAGCCGCACTCAGAGAGCGCCCCGAACTTGCCGAAGGCATCTGCGCTGAAAAGGCAGCCGGTCGTGCTCTCGAAGGAGACCAGCACCTCGGGCCAGTGCACCATCGGTGCGGCAAGGAACTTAAGGGAGAAGCCTCCCAGGTCGAGCACGTCGCCTTCCTTGACCGCCAGGGTCCTGAATGAGCCCTCAAAGAACTGACCGAGGAACTGGATCGCTTTGGCCGAAGCGACAATCTCGATGGACGGGAACTGCTCCTGCACCCAGCCGATCAGCGCGGAATGGTCCGGTTCCATATGGTGGACGACCAGGTAGGACGGGGTCCTGCTGCCGAGGGCCTCCAGCAAGTTCGCTTTCCACTGCACCGCCACGCTGGCGTCGGCAGTGTCCATAATGGCAATCTTCTCTCCTTCAATGAGATAGGAGTTATATGCCATCCCCTCGGGGATTATATACTGACCTTCGAAAAGGTCCTGGGTCTTGTCGTCAGCACCGATATAAACGATACCTTTTGCAATATGAGTCATATTAGAAATATTTTCTTTCTTCGTGGTCAAGGACAATGAATATGAACAGCAGAACGGTGAATGCCCACAGCGAGGAGCCGCCGTAGCTCATAAGCGGCAGCGGAATGCCTATGACCGGCATCAGGCCTATGGTCATACCGATATTGATGAACAGGTGCATAAAGAAGCAGCACGCGACGCAGTAGCCATATATCCGGGTGAAGTGCTCCCGGCTGTGCTCGGCATCGTGGATGATCCTCCATATCAGAAGGACATACAGGACTATAACGAACAGGCAGCCCAGGAAGCCCCACTCCTCGCCGACGGTGCAGAATATGAAGTCCGTGCTCTGCTCCGGGACGAAGCCGAAGGAGGTCTGGGTGCCCTGGAGGTAGCCTTTGCCGGAAAAGCCGCCGGAGCCTATGGCTATCATACTCTGGGCCACGTTATAGCCAACTCCGGAAGGGTCTTCCTTCATTCCCAGAAGCACCTCGATGCGCTTGCGCTGGTGGTCCTGAAGGACGTCGTTGAATATGAAAGACGTCGAGAACACCAGGGCTACTCCGGCAAAGAAGGCCAGGATGGACAGCCACATAAAGGAGTCTTTTTCCCGGTAGGCCCGGACGGCATAATATGGAACTGCCGCGACGGAGGTGCCTATAAGGATATATAAAGGCTTGATTTTCAGAAGGAAGGACCAGCGGGAAGAGCGGACGATGGTCTCGGCCACGAAGGGGTCGGCACCTTCTGCTATGCCTGCGCCGGGGATAAGCGCGACGGCGAGACGGTCGAGCCCCCAGGGCAGCAGGGCCATCACGAGGATATATATCCCGCAGGTCAGCATCCACCGGAGGATGTTGCCGTTTTCCAGCGCGGCGCAGAAACTGACGACGCCGACGAGCACCAGGATGGACACATATGGCGAAGCCGTCAGGGTGAGGATGAAAAGCAATATGGCAAGGCCGATAAGGGCCAGGAACCATCCGGACAGTCCCTCGCGGTAGAGCATAAATATGAAGCCGACATAGACCAGCGCCGAGCCCGTCTCGCTCTCGCCCAGGATGACCAGCATCGGCAGGGCGATCACTGCGGCAGTGAGCAGGAAGTGCTTGATATTCGACATCTTATAGCCGCTGCGGCTCATCAGGAACGCCAGCATCAGCGAGGTCGATATCTTAGATATCTCCGCCGGCTGGAACCGCACCGGCCCGAAGGCGAACCACGATCGCGAGCCCTTGACTTCGACGCCCAGGAATATGACGGCAACCAGCAGGACCAGCACCACCCCATAAAGCGGGATGGACGCCCCCTCCCAGATGCGCGACGGCAGGATGAACATTATGAGCCCTGCCAGGCCGAACGCGGTCAGCATCCACACGAACTGCTTGCCGCTGCGCGCACCCCAGTCAAGGATGCTCGCGGGCTCCTCCGCGTGGACGGCAGCATAGATGTTGATCCAGCCGAAGAAGACCAGCAGCAGGTAGAAGACCACCAGCCACCAGTCATACGACTGTTTCATACTCCGTCCGTGAAAGCGCGTTTCCATACCTCAAAGGTACGCATTCTGCGTGAGATATCAAAAAAAGCCGGGACCCTTTCGGATTCCGGCGAGTGGGTAGATGGTGCTCCTGCCGCCGCTGCCTCCCACTTCTCCGACACCCTCGCCTATAACCTGAAAGACTACGCTGTCTCCTCAGACGGCAGGGTCCTCGGGGCGGCGCTTCCCCGAAAAGTCAGCTCCGGGAGCACAACTTCGGCAAATTATTCGTATCTTGCAGACGGAACGAGGACAAGTGGGGTTGACAGTGACGGGAGCGGCCATGAAACACGAAATAGAGAATCCACCGGCCAAAACACAAGTATATATGTCCTTCATTCAATGGACAACCGATGATGAATACCAACCATATCATTATGAACAAGGGAAGTAATAGACATTACAGGAAACAACATAAAGTTACACCAGAACCCTCCTCTGAAAGAACCTCCGAGATAGCCTTGATTGTTTTCGTCATTGTTTTTACTATCTTGTTTGCCGGATGGTTAGTAATTGTCGCTTTTAGACAAGACCGTGATTATGATCATATGTGGCTTCATAATGAGTTGACCTGGGGCTATGTGGAAAGAATGGAGTCTTGTGCTCAGAGTGTTAAGGCAAAGGTTGTGTATGTTGTCAAGCGTGACACACTTTCCCGGCATTTTTATATTTCATCATACCATATAGGGGACTCTGTGTTAGTTGTCTATGATACCACGAAGCCGAACATATCCACTGTTCCACAAGGATATGGCCCCGATGGCGAAGGAGTTTTCAAACTTAAACGTCTCGATTATGCATATAATGAGATGGATTATCTGAAATGTCGTGCTGATATTGCAAAACGACGTGAAGAGTATCTCCAGCACAAGCACTCATGCGACTCTATTTGTAAAGACGATTAACTAATTCGCTGCCGCCCCGGAGTTCGTCTCCGAGGCGGCAGCTTTCGTTCAGAGCCTCAGTATTCGAGGAGAGTGTAACAGGTCGAATTTGAGCTTGACCACCTGTGACACCTGAATGGCCTTCCAGCAGCGTCAGTGGCAATATCGGTGTAACAGGTCAACGCGATGAAATTCGACCTGTGACGCTCACGTGGAAATGCGGTCTGCGATAGCAAAATAAAACTAGCCGGCGGTGAGAATGAGGACGGAAGGACATTGACGGGAATGGAGTTGGCCTTGTGCGATGGCGTGCGTGAGCCTTGTGCAGGGCACGGTCCTGCGTCAGCAGGATGACCGACAGCCGGAC
>JAEEGL014442531.1_pt1 | contig 29027 bp, 23 predicted proteins | sample 9134231 | NCBI WGS metagenome assembly JAEEGL01 (sample SAMN16246548, study PRJNA631951) | gut metagenome | biome: gut microbiome; feature: rumen; material: fiber-attached | host: Bos | place: Iran: Karaj | collected 2018-10 | reverse complement strand
AATGCCGTTTCTGAGGGTTGGCAGGACAAACAGAACGATAAGTTCCGTGAGCAGTTCGACCGTAGCGTGCAGGACATCAAGAAGATGTCGGAGATGTTTACGGAATATTCTAACTACATCGCCAAGATTACCTCGAAACTGATGGAATATCAGAGCATCAGATAAAATAAGTTATGGCGAATACTGATGTAAAGGTAAGGGAAATACGGCTCTTGGAGTCGTATTCCCAAACCTATAATCGTTTTATGGAGTCTACGATAGCTATGACCTATCGATTCCGTAACCTATTTGCCCAAAAAGACGATGAGGCACGAGATTTGAAGCGCAAGATTGAGGAACACCTAAACATTGCCCAGCAGAAGTTAGGTCATGCTAAAGCTGATTATGAGGCATCGTTAAAAAGAGGCGGAGGTATGGATGGCCAGGAACTTGTGCATCGGGAACAGGCACTTGAGTATTATAAGAATCTTTACCAAAAAGCCCAAAAGTATGCTGAATCTGCCAAGAAAATCTATCAGAATGTTCATGGGGAGTTCGAACGCGTGGAGTTCATGACCAATCGTCAGCGCAATAAATTGGAGAATAGCAAGGAAGAAGGCAATAATTTCCTGAATAAAGCCATCGCTGCATTAAACGAGTATAGACAATGAGACAGATGAAAATGCTTTTGGACGAAATGCACCAGTATGTGCAGGCGTTCAATCGAAATAACCAAGTGCTACATGACAATTGGCAGGACAAGAAGTCGGAGCAATTCAGCAGTTCATGTATTACCATTGTCAATAATACTTGTCAGGAATACATGCAGACTGTGGAACAGGTGCAAGTGGGCATCAACAGTTCTATAGAACAGTTGAAAGCTATGGAGCAGGAACTGAGTAAGGAAATGAGAGCTCTATAATAAGGTATAGTTGCGTATGGTGGCCAATTACAATAATATGCTTGACGTATTCATTTCGTGCAACACAAAGTATTTCGAGGACAAACTACCTATTCCGCTGTTTGACTTGTTGCACTCATTCAGGACGTGTGGATATTTCCATTGTGACTACGAGTATGTCTGGTTTAGCAAGAAGCTGTTTAACTTCTGTATTTCAATGACGGACTATTATGATTTCACACCAAAGCAATTTGAGGACATCTTTGTGCATGAAATGATTCATTACTATCTGGCTTATTTCGGAATAGACAAGAGTTGTAGTCATGGTCGCGAGTTTAAGAATATGGCAAAGCGACTAAATCAAACTTATGGTCTGAACATCACTAAGACCTTAGACATTTCACAATATAAAAGAAGAGAGGGTACACCGAGATTCACTTATTGGTTAGTAAAAAACTTCTAATGTTTACTCAAAAAATCACTATAATATTTTTTTGGTATGGCAAATTATACTATTGATATCACTAATAATGGGGTCTTTGATGTTATAGAAGTACATAATGGAAGATTACTCTTTTCAGAGGATGATGCCAAAGAACTCTATGATGCCGTAGACACTGGAACTGCCCCTGATAAGTTAGAAGAACTCCGCAAAAGAGCTGAAGCAGGTGAAATATGGGCAATGTTCTATTATGCAAGATTATATGCTATTAGTAATAGTGTCAAAAGAAATTACGAATTAGCAGTTGATTACTTCACCAAGGCAGCAAATGCTGGCAATGCACCTGCGATGAATAGTTTGGCGAATCGATATCAAAGAGGAGAAGGGGTTATGCAAAATACGGCAGAAGCAGTCAAATGGTATCGGAGAGGGGCTGACGCAGGAAGTGCTTGGGCAATGTACAATTTGGCTAATTGTTATGCGGATGGGGATGGAGTGTTTCAGAACTATATAGAAGCAGTAAAGTTGTATCGCAAAGCTGCTGACGCAGGTAATTCTTGGGCTATGCAACAATTAGGCTTATGTTTCATTAATGGGAATGGTGTGACTCAGAATTTTGATGATGCAGCAAAATGGTTCTGTAAGTCCGCAGAACTTGGAAATGCTCAGGCAATGTATAATTTAGCTATGTGCTATGTTAATGGCGATGGCGTACCTCAGAATAATACTGAAGCTGTAAAATGGTTCCGTAATGCTGCTGATCTTGGAAATGCTGAGGCAATGTATAATTTAGGTATAGGATATGCAAATGGTCTTGGTATCAATCAAGATTATACAGAAGCAATGAGATGGTATCTAAAAGCGGCATATTTGGGAAATGCTAATGCTTTTTATGAAGTAGGGGCTTTGTATGGTAAAGGCCTTGGTGTTAAACAAGATTATACTGAAGCTATGAAATGGTTTCGAAAAGCAGCAGACACTGGTAATAGAGACGGTATGTATGATATTGGGATATGCTACGAGAATGGATATGGTGTCAATCAGGATTATACTGAAGCATCGAAATGGTATCGAAAGGCCGCAGATTGTGGTCATGGAGATGCAATGAACGATTTAGGAGTATGCTATCATAATGGTAAAGGCGTGAATCAGGACTATGTTGAAGCTGCAAAATGGTACCAAAAAGCCATTGATCTAGGTAATGCTGGGGCTATGTCAAATATGGGATTATTGTATGAATATGGTCTTGGTGTAAATAAAAATGAGACAAAAGCATATGAGTATTATGAGAAGGCTGCACAATTGGGATTTGAACCAGCTAAAGATAATCTTGAGAACCTGAAGATGAGACCTAAAGCAATTATAAATAATGTATATGTTAGGGCTGTAAGATTTGATGATGTTTATTCACAGATGGGAATGGATAATGTCAATACCTATGGTAATGACAGTAGTTTCATTGTTCATTGTCAAATACAAGTTGATAATATGAATGGCAAATGCGGGAATGCAGTCTTAACTCTATCTACAATGGGGCGTTCAATACAGAAAGTAGAAGGTATTACTCCCAATTTCGACTCTTGTATATGGAATGACTTCAGATTTCCTATATATTTGAATGAAATTACAAGTATTATCGGAGAAGGGCAATATCAAATCAATGCGAATATTGAGATATTCGATGATCAAAATTGTAGTTTGGTATCATATTCATGTTTTTTTAACTTGAAATATTCACAGGGCTTATTTACAGGTGCAAAATTTGAATTTGTTTAACTCCTTTATTCTGCTCTCAGTTAATATCAAAAACGTAATTGATGGTTTAATCTATGAGGTTTTTCAAGGAGTATAACGGTTTTCTGTTCGAGTTTAACTCGTTGAGTGAGTTTTTCCGATTTTTACTTGGCAGGCTTATTGGTGCTATCGTTGGTATTGCGATATTGGGCTTGATCCTCTATTTCTTATATTGGTATGGAACGCATTGAAAATGTTCCAAAGGATCCCTTTGGCATGAATGATTTACAGGACAGGCTGAAGGCATTGTGTAAGGAACAGGGAATGGAAGCGCCTCAGTTTTGGATAGTCAAACCGGATGGTTATTACATGAGTTATGCTGTGTCGATGCATCTGAGTGGGAAAGATAATTGGAAGGAGTTTGACACCAGAGTCATATTCTTGTTAAGGGACTTTTCTGAACGAGAGAATCGAGAGGCAGAAGAGCGATTGTTGTTGCACATGCTTGAAGAGTTGGGAGAACCTATCATTTTGACCTCTAAGGTTGCAGAATTGCCTAATAATCAGCAGCGTTTCTTCAAGGGTATCGGATTAACCGAGATGCCTGTCACATGGTCTGACGGTAATCAGAATGAGTATAAGGTCTATGTTAAAGGACAACTGGAAATGGACGGCTTTGTGAATCTGATGGAAAGAGTAGAGTATATTGGGAAGGAGATAAAATATAAGTAAGGTGGAAAACATGGATGACTCTGTTTGCTAGGTTTGATTTTAACCCCAATCGGTCATTAGAGATTTGAGGAAAACACGCAATTCCATCTTCTATTTATTACAATTATTACAAATCTTACACTTTTGCTTTTATCTCTTTTATTATCAGGCTTTTATCTTGCGTGTATGTGATTATCAATCTTACACTACTTTCACTTAATGTAAAACAACTTGTTTTACTTTCTTTAAGGTAGGTTATTCATTCGTTAAGACCATCTTAACGATAGTAAAACAAGTTGTTTTATATTTTGCGATTATATCCCTTCCACCTTAAAGACCGACCCTTTGCTGTTACGCTTGCGTTTATCCCCAATTGGTCATTACTGCTCAGTGCCGGAGTAGTTGATTTTCAAGGCGAAGGACTTCTGAAGCTCCTGCTTGACATCGGCAATGACACCCATGGGAGTGTGCTTATCGGCTTTGAGGCTGACAGTGAGACGATCCTGATTCTCAGGAGAGAGCCCTGCGCGCACCTTATTAATATAAGGCGTGATGCCAACGACGGTCGTCAGCTCATTGTCTATCTGTATCTGACCGTCGGCAGAGACATAGAGGTTTATCACCGAACTCTTCTGCTGCATCTTCTGCACCTCAGTACCGGCAGGCACCTGATAGTGTATCTTCAGTTCCTCGTCGCGCATGTGGGTGACGAGCATGAAGAAGAAGAGCACGGTGAAAATCAGGTCAGGCATCGACGCGAGATTCAGTCCGGGCATGGCGTGCGAGCTTCTGTGGAACTTCGGCTGCATTTTTCTCATTGCCCACCTCCTTCCTTCGGCTGCTGTGCAGTCTCGTCCTTAGGTGGAGCCTCGCTGATGCGCTGGGGATAATAGTGGTCGATATCTTCGCGCTCATCGGCAGTGAGATGGGAATAAGGCTTTCCGCAGAGTTGGCGGGCACGGGCGTCACGCAGCGAGCCGTATGCCCTCACCACAGCGTTCTGAAGGTGGAAATAGGCCTCGTAGCTCGTCTCGCGACAGGTCTCGATGCTTACGACATGTTCCAGACGGTCGCCCTCGATACGGCGCATGAGCATCTCTGTGAGCTGGGTCTCAGAGAGCAGGATGCCGTCGAGCGAGAGTCGGTCGTCTGCGTCGAGACGGATGGAAAGCACGTGATCCTGCTTGACGTCCATCGGCTTCTGCTGTTCGTCAGGCGGTGGCGGCAGCTGGCGCATGAGGCCCTTGTCCGTGTCCATCGACGATGTCACGAGGAAGAATATCAGCAGCATGAACGAGATGTCAGCCGTAGATGATGTGTTCAGCTCCGGAACCGGCTCACTATGACGCCTGCGAAACATCCGATGATCAGTATTATGGAGGTATAGATAAACATATCGGCGGTCTTCAGCCAGAAGGTGCTGGCGAAGAGCTCACCGTTGGTAAACAGGGGCTTCGACGAGCCCAACAGCCAGGTGACGAGCAGACAGAGGAGGAAGCAGCCGGCAGTGGTCCAGGCGATACGTGCCTGGGGCACACCGTTGACAACCTCATCGTCCTTCGTACGCATGCGCAGCGTCTTTACCACAGAGGCTATGGTCACTGCTATCGCGGCAAACACTGCGATATACATCAGCCAAAGCATCAGGTCGGCAAAGAGGACGTTCATCATTTTCAGTTTACAGTTAAGAGTTTGCTACCGCTGCTTGTAGGTCTCGATGATGTCGAGCAGGTCGATGGCAGCCTCTTCCATGTCGCCGGTCAGCTTCTCGATCTTTGAGAGGATGTAGCTATAGAAGAGCTGGAGTATCAGTGCCACCACGATACCGAAGATGGTGGTGATGAGTGCCACCTTCATACCCTGCGCCACGATGGTAGGACCTATATCGCCTGCACTCTGAATATGGTCGAAGGCCATCACCATGCCTATCACCGTACCAAGGAATCCCAGCGAGGGGGCCATGGCGATGAAAAGCTTTATCCACGAGCAGCCCTTTTCGAGATTGGCAGCCTGGAGACCGCCGAAGTTGGTGATGCTGCGCTCTATGGCATCCATCGGCTGCTTGATATGCAGCAAGCCGTGATAGCACACGCTGGCCACAGGACCACGGGTGCTGCGGCAGAGGTCCTTAGCGCCCTCGACATCATTCTCTTCCAGCTTCTTACGGATATCATCGGTGAGACGCTTGGCCTTGATCTCCGACATCATCAGATAGAGGATACGCTCGATGCAGAAGGCGAGTCCCAGGACGAGCGACAGTGCTACGAGCGACATAAAACCCACGTTACCGTCGATGAACTTTGTCTTCAACTGCTTGTGGAATCCACCCTCTTCGGTGTCGGTCTCATCGGCAGCAGCAAGAAGTGCCTCGTCGTCGACGGTGGTAGTCAGCGTGCTGTCCTGAGCAGTAGAGTCGTTGACAGCAAGGGTCACGGAGTCCGTCACTGCCTCAGAAGTCTGCGCCATAACAGGCTGTCCCAAGAGAAGGATGCCCGTCGTAAGTATAACTATCAGTCGATTCTTCATACCCATAAAACAAAAAAGACAGCTCATCGCTGTCTGTAAAAATATGCGGAGAGAACAGGATTCGAACCTGCGAGCCAGTTTTGCCGGCTACACGCTTTCCAGGCGTGCCTCTTCAACCACTCGAGCACCTCTCCCTGCGATTGCGGATGCAAAGGTAGTATTAATAATTGAAAATTGAGAATGGAGAATGGAGAATTGCCATTAGTTTACGGATATTTAACAAAAGAAGACCCTCTTGGCGGTGGCAGTAGTGATATGAGCCACCTCTTCTGCCGCCACGCCGTAAGCCTCAGCGAGTTTACTGAGCACTTCCCTGACATAGGCCGGTTCGTTGCGCTGTCCACGATGGGGAACGGGCGCCATATAGGGGGCATCGGTCTCGAGGACAATCCTGTCGAGCGGTACCACTGCGGGCAGCACCTCAGGCAGATGACTCTTCTTGAATGTCAGCACTCCACCGATGCCGAGTACGAAGTTGTCGAACTGCAGGAGTTCGCGCGCCTCGATCTCGTTGCCGGTGAAACAGTGGAACACACCGCCGGGGAGATCTGCCTTATACCTCTTTAATATATTAACGAGCTCGTTCTGTGCTTTCCGACAATGAATCATCAGCGGCAGACGGGTCTCCACACTCCAGCGTACCTGTTCTTCGAAAGCCTCAAGCTGCTGCTGTTCAAACTCACGACTCCAGTAGAAGTCGAGGCCAACCTCACCGATGGCAAGAAGTTTAGAGGTAAGAGAAACGTTCAGGAGTTCCCTGATACTATCTAACTGCTGATGGAAATCTGGACGGACTTCTTCAGGATGAAGACCCAGCATGGGGTAGCAATAGCCAGGAAACTGGGCACAGGTATCGAGGACGGAATGGCACGACTTCAGGTCGATGGCAGGGATGAAGACAGCCTCAGCCCCAGCCTCACGGGCACATTCTACCACCTGCAGGCGATCCTCTGCAAACTCCTCGCCATCCAAATGGCAGTGGGTATCGATAAATGAAATCATAATTTGAATACTACAGGAATACAAACTTTTGTGCGGCAGGGTTTGGCATCCATCACACCTGGCGTCCACTTCGGCATCATGCGAAGCACGCGCAGCGCCTCACGGTCGAGTTCCGGCGAAGCTCTCTCCACCAAGACGAGATCGGAGATAGTGCCATCCTTATTCACAATAAACTGGGCGACGACGCGGCCCTGGATCTTACGCTGCTGAGCCGACGAGGGATACCTCAGATTCTTCGTCAACCACTTCATGAACTCCACGGCACCACCAGGGAACTGAGGCAGATCCTCTACCACACGGATATCGACGGGAGCATCATACATATCGACTGCCTCGGGCAACTCTTCCTTCTCTTCTGCCTCCGGTTCCTCCTTCGGCGCAACAGGCTCCAGCACCTCAGGGGCTATCTCCACATCCTCCTCAACAAGATTCAGTTCCTGCGAGGGAGGCAGCTTCTCCTTCGGCTCCTCAGGAATCATCATCGGCACCTCATTCTCGTCGCGATGCAGGGGCGAGAGTTCCATCTCCGCCTCCAGCTCGTCGTCGTCAGTGTCGAAGAATGCCCACCCGGAGGAGTCGGTATTCCATTCGAGTGCCACCAGACAGAGCGAGAGCACAAGAATCAATCCCAAGAGATATCTTGTTGTAGGATTCATACTAAAACAGATTTTTCTGCGTTATATATATGTTCAGGGTGCAAAGGTACGAAAAAATTGAGAATTGAGAATTGAGAATTGAGAATTATTAGTAACTTTGCAGCAAATTTTAATAAAGAAGTGAAGCAGAGAGGCAGAAAACATATTGTAAATAGCAGATGGTGGCAGTTTGTTCTGTCTTCATTATTCGCTATTCACTGTTCACTCTTCACTGCTTCTGCCCAGGAGAGCCAGACGGTCTATAACTTCCTCCGTCTGCCGGTGAGTGCCCACGTGTCATCATTGGGAGGAGAGAACATCTCACTGCCTGACGATGACGCCACGCTCATCTTTCACAACCCGGCACTGATCAACTTTGTGGCCGACAAAACCATCAACCTCAACTATATGACCTATATGGAGGGGGCGAAGATAGCAAGTGCCTCGTTTGTGAAGGCTGCCGGAGAAAGGGCATCGTGGGGCGTGCTGGCACAGTATATGGACTATGGGAAGATGAAGCGGACGACAGCTGACAATATAGAGACTGGCGAGTTCGGCGCAAAGGACATCTGCATCGGAGGATCGTTTGCATACGCACTCACGGAACTAATCTCAGGTGGTATTACTGCAAAGGTGATTTCATCAACGATTGCCGACTATCACTCTATGGCTGTGGGGGTAGATCTGGGACTGAACTATACTGACACGGAGGGAGATCTCAGCATCGCACTTGCAGCAAAGAATCTGGGAGGACAGGTGAAGGCCTACGACGATGAGTTCGAGAAGATTCCCTTTGATCTGCAGGCGGGCATCACGAAAAGACTGGCTAATTCGCCCTTGCGGTTCTCACTCACGCTGTCGAGACTGCATGACTGGGATGAGGCCTTCATACGGCATATCGCCATCGGAACGGACATACTGCTGGGGGAGAACATCTACGTGGCGGCAGGCTATAACTTCCGCAGGGCGCGCGAGATGAAGGTCTCAGATACTGACGGCAGCAGCAGTCACGGAGCTGGACTGTCACTGGGTGCAGGACTGTCACTTGAGAGATTCAAACTACACGTGGGATACGCCAAATACCACGTATCAGCATCAAGTTTAATATTTAACATATCATACGCATTATGAAAAAGATTACGATAGCTATCGACGGTCACTCTTCGTGTGGTAAGAGTACTATGGCCAAGGACCTTGCCCGTGAGGTGGGCTACATCTATGTAGACACGGGAGCGATGTATCGCAGTGTGACACTCTACGCCCTGAGAAAGGGATTGTTCAAAGATTCCATCGACGAGGAAGCACTGCGCCAGGAGATGGAGAATATAAAGATCTCGTTTGAACTGAATAAGGAGACGGGACGTCCTGACACATATCTTAACGGCGAGTGTGTGGAGAAGGAGATCAGGAGTCTGGAGGTGAGCAGTCATGTAAGTCCCATTGCCGCCATCGGATTTGTACGTAAGGCACTCGTGGCCCAGCAGCAACAGATGGGAAAGGACAAGGGTGTGGTGATGGACGGCAGAGATATCGGTACTGTGGTGTTCCCCGATGCAGAGCTGAAAGTGTTTGTCACAGCCTCAGCAAAGGTGAGGGCCCAGCGTCGCTACGACGAACTGCAGGCCAAGGGCATGCCTGCCGACTTCGACGATATCCTGAAGAATGTAGAGGAACGCGACTATATCGACTCACACCGTGAAGAGTCACCCCTGCGCCAGGCAGAGGATGCGTTGTTGCTGGACAACTCCGACATGACGATCGAAGAGCAGAAACAGTGGCTCTTGCAACGCTTCCGCGAGAGAACGGCTTGAAATAGTCATAACATCTCCTGAATGGCATCACGGCACTGTTCCATGAGCCATTTGGGAGTGGATGTGGCACCACAGATACCGACAGAATCAATACCGCTGAGCCACTCAGGCTGGATCTCACCCGGGTCCTCAATGAGATGGCTGTTGGGGTTGATGCGAAGACACTCGTTGAAAAGCACCTTACCGTTACTGCTCTTCCGTCCACAGACGAAAAGTATTAGATCGTGGCATGCCGCAAACTGCGATATGCTGGGCATACGGTTGGCCACAGAGCGACAGATCGTGTCGAAGCTCCTGAAGGTGGCTTCGGGAGAGATGTGCTCCTGTATATACTGGATGATACGGTGATACTCGTCGAGCGACTTCGTGGTCTGTGAATAGAGGTAGATATCCCTGGAGAAGTCGAGACGCTCCACCTCAGAGAAACTCTCGATGACGATGGCATTGGAATGCGTCTGACCAACGAGGCCAAGGACTTCGGCGTGGCCTTTTTTGCCGAAGATAACGATTTGGGGAGGAAGGAGGAAGGAGGAAGGAGGAAGGAGATTACTCGATTCATCATACTGCTTCTTGATTCGCTTCTGCAGCTGGAGCACAACTGGACAGGTGGCATCGATGATTTCGATATTGTTCCTGCGAGCCAGCTCGTAGGTCTCAGGGGGTTCGCCGTGGGCCCGGAGAAGCACCTTGACATCGTGGAGCTGACGCATGTCGTCGTGATTGATGGTGATGAGTCCGAGTTTCCTCAGACGCTCACACTCCATACCATTGTGTACGATATCGCCGAGACAATAGAGGGTGACTCCTTTTGAGAGTTCCTCTTCGGCTTTCTTAATGGCGGTGGTCACTCCAGAGCAGAAGCCACTGCCGGCATCAATTTCGATTTTCATTGTTCGTAATATTTTGGGTTGCCCTAGAATTGCCTAGGATTGCCTAGGATTTTCTAGGATTTCCTAAGGGATTCGAAGTAAAGATCGAGGAGATCTTGAGCGGCGACGAAGGAGGTCTTCTGGCCTGCGAGGACGGAGAGTTCTGCGGGTTGGAGTTGGGCACGGATCTGCGGGTTGTTGTAGAAGTTCAGGCGCAAGTGCTCATTGATGCTCTCATACATCCAATATTTCGACTGCTCGTTGCGGCGATAGTCGAAGTAGCCGTTTGCCTTCACGAAGTCGAAATACTCGTAGATCATATCCCATATCTCCTTGACGCCTGTGCCGTAGAAGCCACTGTAGCAGAGCACCCGTGGCGACCATCCGCTATCTGGCATGGGGAAGAAATGAAGGGCATTGCGGAAGTTCGTTGCCGCCATCTGGCAACGGTCGACATTGTCGCCATCACACTTGTTGATAACGATACCGTCGCTGATTTCCATGATGCCGCGCTTGATTCCCTGTAGCTCGTCGCCAGTGCCAGCCACCTGGATGAGCAGGAAGAAATCGACCATCGAGTGGCAGGCCGTCTCACTCTGTCCTACACCCACCGTCTCAACGAATATCTTATCGAAGCCAGCAGCCTCACAGAGGATAATCGTCTCACGGGTCTTACGGGCTACACCGCCAAGTGATCCCGCAGATGGGGAAGGGCGGATAAAGGAGTCGGGGTGCTGTGCCAGTTTCTCCATACGGGTCTTGTCGCCAAGGATACTGCCTTTGCTGCGCTCTGAGGAGGGGTCGATGGCAAGAACTGCCAGCCGTCCGCCCTTCTCCTTCAGCACATGCATGCCGAACTCATCGATACTCGTTGACTTGCCTGCCCCCGGGACACCACTGATACCTATACGTACGGAACGGCCGCTATAGGGCAGACATTTGTTGATGACCTCCTGCGCCTTTGCCTGGTGATCGGGGTTGACACTCTCGATGAGCGTCACTGCCTGCGAGAGGATGGTGACATCGCCCTTGATGATTCCCTCCACCATATCTGCTGCAGAGAGTTCCCTGCGACGGTTGCGCTTAAGATACGGATTGACTATCGGTGGCTGCTCCACACCACTGTTTACCTGTAAGCCTGCGTATTCGGCATTATTCTCGGGATGCTCCATTTGACTATTTTACTATTTACTATTTTACTATTTGTGACGGATGGTGATGATGACCTTAGCATGGTCAGGATCATTGGTGATCATAAGGATACGAGGACTCCTGCGCAGCTTAGCCAGCTCAGCGGCGACACCGGTAATCTTCAGGGTTGTCAACTCTGTCGGCTCGAGTACCTGTTTGTCGAGCGTTACCTTCAGTCCTGTGGTAAAGAGCTGCATGGAGGATATCTTCAGTGTGGTCTTGCCGACGTTCTGAAGTATCAGCTCGGCAGTCTTTTTCTTCTTACCCTCGAAGTTGGTGAAGTCCACTTCAGTAGCCGACATCTGCAGTTGTGGTGCTATCTGTTTGCTCAGCTGGTCATAGTCCTGCAGATGGGGTAGGAGGATGGCAGAGATGGGTATCTCGTTGTCCTGACTGACTTTCTCGCCTAAATGCTGTGCCAGATAGACAGATGTCTGGGTAAGTCCGAAGTTACGGATCTTGTCGGAATTGAGGGTGATGGTAATAGTACCGCTCTTGCCTGGCGCCAGATTCTCCGGTTTCACTGTGGCAGTCAGGAACGATGGCAGATGCATAACGTTGGGATGCATCGTCTGTTCGCCATTGTTCAGGATGTGGATTTCCTGCTGCGGGGCATCGCCCTTGTTCACGTCATCATACTCCAGCTCGTTCTTATCCAGAAGGAGATCTCCCATCGAAAGAGGGTAGGTGCCGGTATAGTCAACCAACTCAGGCAGCACGACGCCCTTCATGGTGAGGAATACCGGTTTTACACTGCCGTTGCTGGTTACGGCTGCCATCTTCTGGAAATGTCCTAACATCTTGGCATCGTAGGTCATCTTGATAGTGAACTTCTCACCTCCTGCCACTTCCTTGGGGAACTCGACTGCCGTACAGCCGCAATCAGGTTTCACACTCTCGATAAGCAGACGCTTACGGCTCTTGTTCTTCAGCTCGAAAGTAGCTGTGATGGGCTGATATAATCCGGTACGTCCGGCATTGACTGTAGAACTGGCAACAGTCAGATGCTGGGCACTGACACTTAAAGGTGAAAAGGCGAGAAGGTGAAACAATGAAACACTGATCACCCAACCCTTTACCTTTACGCTTTTAAATTTATCCATATTCCTTTGTCTTTTTATTTTTTCACCTCTATTGTCATCGACGATGTGGTAGCACGGAACTCCGGTGAGTAGGCACAGCCTACAGTGCATGTACCTGTCTCATAAGTTCCCTCACGGTCGATGTAGTATTCTGTCTCTATGACATGCTCTCCTTTACGGAACATATCGAAGTAATAGTTCGTGGTGTAGTCACGAGGCGTGCAGTAAGCCCCATTACGATAGCCGCTCAACTGTACCACAGGCTCCAGACATGCAGCACGACGGTCGATAACCTGCACGAAATCGTAGTCGCGGTCAGCTGTAATGGTGATACGTAGTTTTATGCGGTCACCGACTTTCAATTGAGAATTGAGAGTTGAGAATTGAGAATTAGCACCCGCCTTGAGAATTTCGCGTTTGAGCGTGAAGCCGGCGCCACGATCTGCAATGTTCTTTGTGGCCTGCGTGAACTGGGCATAGACAGCACCCCAGGATACACCATCTGAAGTCTTGTCGACAGAGAGCGCTTTCGCCTTGGCATCAGGAAGTACTGTCTTCACGTAGCCGATAGCTGCTGTAGCATCAGGCGTAGCAAGAGGTTTGTTGTCCACCTTGACAGAGGCATTCTCCTTATCGAGTGACAGTGGGCTGATGTTCTGCTCACCCTGCTGCCAGAGGAATGCATATACGGCATTCACACTGTTGATAGGCGTATCCCAAGCCTGTGTACGCTTCGACTGCAGAAGCCAGCGCTGCATCTCTGTGATGGTCTGCGTATCCTCGGGCGTGATACGCTGTATAGCCTCGATAGCCATCGTCTGAGTTGGGATCTTATAGTCGAACCACGAATAGCCGGCACGCTGAGTATCATAGTAACGTCCCATCTCCTCACGATAGACAGTGTACTCCTTCAGGCTCTGTACGTACTCCTTACAACGTTTTGGATCTGTCTTAGAGAGAATCACTGCCGTCATCGCCTTCTCGTAGATACTCTGATGACGGATATCCTTCTTAAGCAGAGGCATGAGATAGTTGTTGGCAGCCTGGACATCTGAAGGCAGTGCCCTTCCGTCGAGACTGCAGAGATAGAGCCACTGCAGTGTCTTCAGGCTTGGGAACGAATTCCATTTATGCTTCTTCATCTCCTTCACGATATCCACAACCTCTTGTCCCATGAATTGGAAGGCATTGCTGAGCATCTGCTTCGTCTCTGCCTTTGTGCCCGTAAGTGCATTCAGACGGACGAGCATCTCGCTGATGGTGACTGTCATATAGAAAGAGCCCGGCATATCAGGCCACCAGGACCAGGAACCGTCAGAACGCTGCAGCTGCTGGAGCTTTGCAAGCGATGATGACAAGCGGTTGTTCATCGTGTTGTCATCGAAGAAGTCGATGAGCCGCTCCTTCTGTTCTGACTCCCTGTCAGCATCGAGCACCCAAGGTGTCTCGTTGAGAACGATGTCCTTCAGTTCCTGATTCTTCTCCAGGGCACTCATGAGGGATGTCTCGTTGCCAGTCTCTTTCTTCCAGAGTTCGAAAGCCGTCTTTGCCTTTGGCTGGAGGTCGATAAGATGTTTTCCGATGCTGTTGGCATAGAAGGAAGCTGCCTGCGACACAGCATTCTCATCGATGGGCTTTCCTACTGTCGGCAACGCCTGAATCATCAGCCATGCAGGATTATTGGTGTATTCGAATGTCAGTTTCGTATTCTTTGCATCCGTAGGCACAAGACTTGTAAGGTCAATGTCTTTCTGTCCTGGTTCTATCTGGGTGAATGGCAGAGTGACGGTGACACGTTCTGTAGATGGCAATATCGGCAGATAATGCTGTTCGCCATCGCTGAAACCCTTGCCGGAAGCGATTACCTGGCAGATGAGAATTGAGAATTGAGAATTGAGAATTGAGAATTGAGAGAGGTCAAAGGTAGCTGTCTCTGTAGCCTTTACGCCAAGAGTGAACGGTTGTGACAGTTCACAGACCACCTTGTCTGTCTCCGGGTCGATGAGGCGCAGGACTGCTTTGCCATCTATGGCCTTTTCGCTAAGGTTGAAGATACGTGCTGTGATGCATGCCTTATCACCCTCGCGGATGAATCGGGGCATATTAGGCTGTATCATTACATCCTTTTGGGCTATTGCCTCACCCTCAAGCATACCGTAGCACATATCCTTAGTATGTGCCAGTCCCATAAAGCGCCATGTGGTAAGGCTCTCCGGGAGCGTGAATTTCAGGGCGACAGTACCAAGGCTGTCGGTTGTGAGTTGAGGATAGAAGAAAGCGGTCTCGTTGAGGTTCTCACGCACCTGTACCTGCTGGGTCTCAGACGACTCTTCAGTCTCCGCTTCATCACTCACCTCTTTCTTCTGAATGCCATAGCCGACAACGACATTCTCTTCAGCACTGTCCATTGACGCTTCCTTTGCCATAGCAGCAAAGACAGGCGCCTCTTCTACGACATCATACACTGCTCCAGCCTTCATCGCACGGGAACCGCGTATTCTGAGACTGCTGTGATAGTATCGCCATGCGGGGAACACGCTCTCGTCAAACTTACTTGGGTCAAGGCTATGTTCCGTAAGACTGCCCAAGTTGTATCTCATGAACTCAGAGATGCTGTTCCTGTAGAGATAGTTCCACTCCGTATTCGGCATCGGCAGAGAGATAAACGGTGAGAAGCTCCACTGATGCCTCTGCAACTGATCCAGGCTCTTGTCATAGAGCGTTGCCATGAAGGATGCCTCGACAGGACGGCCGTCTTTCTTTACAGTGAGTGTCCACTCCTCCTGCTGACCTGGTGTCAGACGATCACGGAAGGTGGTCCACTGAAGGTCGAGCTTCTTGTCTGGCACAGGTCGCCGGATATTCTCATTATGGGTATAGCACTTTCCGTCCTTCACCCATGCGAAGGTGATATGGATGCCATTGCCATATTCTTCCTTATATGTAAACTTACGGTTGATGAGTTCGTCAGACTTGTCAGTGGCACCTCTCTCTATGACTTTGTTGCCGGAGAAAATACTGTATACGATATGCACATCCTTATCTGACGATCCCACCTGTACTGTCACAGGTTTACCGTCATTGGGGAATCGGGAGTCAGAAATCCAGAACCAGTCATCGGTCTTGACGGCAGGACGTTTGTCATCGAGTGAGAACACCACGAACTCACGTTTGACGGTATCATTGTCACAGACAGCCTCAACAGTATGGGAACCGCTCTTTAAGTGAAGCGTGGAGAGTGGACACTGGACATTCGTAGCAATCTTTTGCCATTTGCCATTGTCGATGCGGTATTTCACCTCTGCATCGATGTCGTTGCCAGCAGCATTGCGCAGATGGAATGTCATAACGGGATTGCTCTCCAGGAGCATTTGCTCTGCGATGCTGACGCTGAGCGCTGTCTTACGATTGCCGAGAGGCAGTGAGAGTGTGCCGGCATGCGTCTCGCCTGCGGTATCAGTGACATCAGCCGTAACGATGAAGTTATAGAACAGCGGATGCTCACTGTCAGGCATCGTCAATGGCATCTTGACGACGAATGTTCCGTCGTTGTCAGTGACAGCCTCACCTACGAAAACCTCTGAATCGTCGTGTCCCGTTCCGATATATCCTCCGTCATAATATCTCCAGTATGACCACCACCAGAAAGCCATACGGCGCACGACCCTGTATTCCACCTCGGCACCCTGAACAGGTACACCTGCGTATGTGCGGGCAATGCCCTTTACTTCGATGGTATCACCAGCCTTATAGTCCTGTTTCACCCCAGGGAACTCCACTTCGAAGGAAGGACGCTTATACTCTTCTACCCTGAAGGAATACGACTGGTCACCCACGCGGATGGTGAATCTTCCTGTGAGGCCGGAAGAAGGCAGTGTGAAGTCCACTGCACACATGCCGTACTTATCAGTCTTTGCACTCTGTGTCTTTATCTCCTTCCAGTTGGCATCGCGAAGGGAGAAGGTAACTCTTTTCCCTTCTTCAGCAGAATGCTTGTACCCGTCGATGACATTATATACGAGTGCAGAGGCGTGAACCGTCTGTCCCGGGCGATAGATAGATCGGTCGGTATAGATACACGTACGCTGAATCTGCTTGTCGGCATCGTAATAGCGGTATCTGTTGGCACTATTCATGTCGGGACAAGCCTCATCGCTGTCGGTATAGGCGAATACCTCACAACGGGAACTGCTGCCCGCCTTTGGTTCATAAAGCGCCTCACCGTTCTTATCGGTCTTCAGGACGACAGTGGAGTAGTTGTTGTAAGAGATGTACTGCTTCACTCTCAGATTTGCACCAGCGATTGGTTGTCCTGTAGTGGCATTGACCACCACATAGCGGGTATTACCATCGGGCTGACTCTCTGCAAGGGTATAGACATCGCTTACAAAATAGAGCTTGCGAACAACATTCGTTGAAGGGTTGGTAGTAAACTCAAGCATGTAGACTCCCACTGGCAGAGGCTCAAGGACCAGCGAATCCTCAAAGAACTCATACGCTTCCTTTCCCTCATACTTCCTCTCAATTTTCACTGGATTGGAAGAGAGCAACGGTTTCAATTTTTTGTAGTCTCTTTCGTAGTTGGGATTGAGATCGATATCTCCCTTTGCATTCACCTTATATATTTTAAGCGTAAACGTGGAGATGTTACGCATATCCTTCAGCTCTATTGTCATAGGCCGCATGGGGATGTTCAAGCGTGTCTCGTAATCTATCTGGAGTTGTGGATTGGTAAGCCGCTTCAGCGCGTTACGCAGTTTATTCATACCTTTCCAATTGCCCCATCTGTTGAGCGCATTGTTGATATAGCCCACTTCCTCTTCACTATCCGTCTTCGACATCGCATCATAATATGCGATTGCCAAGGCTCCTGCCTCGGTAAGATCCTGATATTCATTGATGAGTTCGTTAAGCATTTCCTTGTCATATCTGAAAGTCTCAGCAGCCGTAAGACACGCAGCCTTACGATTGCCTACCTTTTTATAGTAGTCGTACAGAGGGCGGTAGTCTCTTAATTCATAACCTACAACGCTCAGGAGGTCATCATCAAAATAGCCACTGTCATCACCTGAGAGCACAAACGGATCGTAGGTCTTTTCCTTGATGTTTGCAAGGCGTGCACAGATATTCTCATCGAGGACAGGCTTCTTCGCCACTACCTTGATATTCGAGTTCTCATTGCACACACGCCAAAGCACTGTCTGATACACAATCCTTAAGGCCTCGTCTGTTGCAGCCTCACCTCGCTGCTGAATCCGTTCTACAGCTGGCGTAAGGGAATCGGGCGAGACGGTCATCATCACCTGAGCACCTTTTAGCTCGGCTTTAAGAAGCTGTCCGTAGGCTTTTTCCTTCTCTGCCTTCGAGACGATCTTCTGGATAATGTCGTACTGGGTCTGGGGCAGATCCTTTTCGCCTGCCTCCTGTGCCTTCTTCCAAAGGACTGAATATGATTGACCAAATAATACTAATGGCATAGCCGTCACTACAATTAAAAATGAGATAATTCTCTGTTTCATATCACCGTTGTTTATGATTCAACTATGCAAAGGTAACAAAATATTTCGAATAACATTTGGAAATTATGAAATATTATATTATCTTTGCAACCAATATGATAAACCGAGAACTACTAAACCCCCAGAGTATCGTCGTAATCGGCGGCTCTAACAACGTACATAAGCCTGGTGGCTCAGTTGTACGTAACCTGATTAGTGGCGGTTTCAATGGCACCCTGCGCATTGTAAACCCCAAGGAAGACGAAGTGCAGGGAATCAAGGCCTTCCACGATGCCAGGGAGTTGCCTCCCACAGAACTGGCCATCCTCGTAGTGGCAGCAAAATATTGCCCTGACTATGTGGAGTTGCTGGCAAAAGAGAAGCATACCCGTGCCTTTATCATCATCTCTGCCGGCTTCGGCGAGGAGACGAAGGCAGGTGCAGAACTCGAACAGCGTATTCTTGACACTTGCAAACAATATGATGCAGCCCTGATAGGGCCTAACTGTATCGGAATGCTAAACCGTAATCACCATAGCGTGTTTACGCTGCCTATTCCTAATCTGCATCCCAGTGGTGCCGATTTCATCAGCGGCTCTGGCGCTACGGCTGTCTTCATCCTTGAGAGTGCTGTGGCAAAAGGCCTTCAGTTTAATAGTGTATGGAGCATCGGTAACGGTAAACAGATTGGCATCGAGGATGTTCTACAGTATATGGATGACCATTTCAATCCAGAGACCGACTCAAAGGTGAAGCTCTTGTATATCGAGAATATTTCCGATCCTGACAAACTGCTCTACCATGCGGGCAACCTGATTAAGAAAGGCTGTCGCATTGCTGCTATCAAGGCAGGCTCTTCTGAGAGCGGCAGCAGAGCAGCATCAAGTCATACAGGTGCCATCGCATCAAGCGACGCTGCTGTAGAGGCCCTGTTCCGTAAGGCTGGTATAGTAAGGTGCTTCTCACGTGAAGAACTGACCACAGTGGGATGTATCTTCACCCTCCCGCCTTTGAACGGAAAGAACTTTGCCATTGTGACACATGCCGGAGGTCCTGGTGTTATGCTCACAGATGCCCTCTCCAAGGGTGGTCTCAATGTGCCAAAGATCGAAGGCCCTGAGGCAGAGGAACTAAAAGCAAAGCTTTTTGCCGGTTCATCAGTGTCTAATCCTATCGACTTCCTCGCAACAGGAACAGCTGAACAGCTTGGTACCATCATCGACTATTGCGAGAACAAATTCGAGAATATCGATGCCATAGCTGTTATCTACGGCACACCAGGATTGACCCAACTTTATGAGGCCTATGATGTGCTCGACAAGAAGATCCGCGAGTGCAAGAAACCTGTTTTCCCCATTCTGCCCAGCCTCCACACTGCAGGACCTGAGGTTGCTGAGTTCCTGAAGAAAGGACATGTCAACTTCAGTGATGAGGTAACGCTGGCGACGGCCTTAAGCCAGGTTATGCGTACACCAAAGCCAGCACCACCTGAGGTACAGCTCTACGGCATCGACATACCTGGACTGCATAAGATCATAACCAACATTGAAAACGATGGTTACGTGCCGCCCCAGACTGTACGCGACATCCTCTCCTGTGCAGGCATACCTCTCGTTCCTGAGATGGTAAGTACCTCAAAAGAAGAGCTCACCGCCTTTGCTGAGCGTGTGGGCTATCCAGTCGTAGCAAAGGTTGTAGGTCCTGTGCATAAGAGCGATGTGGGTGGTGTCGCACTCAACATCCGCACACCGGAGCACCTCGCCCTTGAGTTCGACAGAATGATGAAGATTGAAGGGGCTACGGGTGTCATGGTCCAGAAGATGCTGAAGGGCACAGAACTGTTCATCGGTGCGAAATACGAGACTCGTTTCGGACATGTGGTGCTCTGTGGTCTTGGGGGAATCTTTGTGGAGGTCCTGAAGGATGTGTCCAGTGGTCTGGCACCTCTGAGCTATGGCGAGGCATATTCGATGATCCACTCCCTGCGCGGATATAAGATACTAAAAGGTACACGTGGTCAAAAGGGTATCAACGAACAGAAATATGCCGAGATTATCGTACGCCTCTCTACCTTGCTTCGTTTTGCTACAGAGATAAAGGAGATGGATATCAATCCGCTTCTTGCCGACGAAGACAACGTGGTTGCTGTCGATGCCCGTATTCTCATAGAAAGATAATACCATTTTGTCTAAACATGATACTATCTGCGTATCAGCAGACAAATGGCAGAATTCTTTTGAAGAATTGTTTGGCGGTTTTAGAATATCTATGTATCTTTGCAAGCAAATAATACAAATAAATTAAAACAATCGATATTGTATGGAACAACAAAAACGTTACGGTCATTTCGACGACCAGCACCGTGAGTACGTCATCACCGACCCTCAGACCCCTTGGCCTTGGATTAACTATCTTGGCAACGAGGATTTCTTCTCATTGATTAGTAACACCGCTGGCGGATACAGCTTCTATAAGGACGCCAAGTTCCGCCGCATCACCCGCTATCGTTACAATAATGTACCAATGGACAATGGCGGCCGATACTTTTATATCAAGGACGGTGACACCGTTTGGAACCCGGGTTGGAAGCCATGTAAGACGCCACTCGATTTCTACGAGTGCCGTCACGGTATGAGCTATACACGTATCACCGGCAGGAAGAATGGCGTAGAGGCAAGTGTGCTTTTCTTCGTTCCTCTGAAGAAATGGGCAGAGGTACAGAAGCTGTCACTAAAGAACGAGAGCAACGAGACGAAGTCATTGAAGCTGTTCTCGTTTGAAGAGTGGTGTCTTTGGAATGCCGCTACGGATATGGAGAACTTCCAGCGTAATTTCTCTACCGGTGAGGTAGAGATTGAAGGCTCTACCATCTATCACAAGACGGAGTATCGCGAACGCCGAAACCATTATGCTTTCTATCATGTGAACACCCCTGTTCAGGGTTTCGATACCGACCGTGAGACTTTCGTAGGACTTTATAATGAGTTTGCCGATCCCCAGGCAGTGATGGAGGGAAAGCCCCGTAATAGTCATGCACACGGATGGAGCCCCATTGCTTCACATTATATCGAGGTAGAGCTGAAGCCTGGTGAAAGCAAGGATTTCGTGTTCCTGCTGGGATATATCGAAAACGAGCAGGATGACAAGTGGGAGTCACTTCAGGTTATCAATAAGAAGAAGGCACATGCGCTTATCTCTGAACTTGACACCACAGAGAAGGTGGATAAGGCTTTTGCAGAACTTTGCGAGTACTGGGATGCTTTACTTAATATATATAAGGTAAAGACTGGCAATGACAAGCTCGACCGTATGGTGAATATCTGGAACCAGTACCAGTGTATGGTCACCTTCAACTTCTCTCGCAGTGCCTCGTTCTTCGAGAGTGGCGTAGGCCGTGGTATGGGCTTCCGTGATTCCAACCAGGACCTTGTAGGTTTCGTACATCAGATCCCTCCACGCGCACGTCAGCGTATCATCGACATCGCCTCTACGCAGTTCCCAGATGGTGGATGCTATCATCAGTATCAGCCTCTCACCAAGCGAGGCAACAATGACATCGGTGGCGGTTTCAACGATGACCCATGCTGGCTCATCTTCGGTACTGTGGCATACATTAAGGAGACAGGTGACTTCTCTATCCTCGACGAAATGGTACCATTCGATAATCAGCCTGGTTCAGAGGTAACGCTTTTCGAACATCTGAAGATCTCTATGGATCACGTCATCAAGAACCTCGGTCCCCACATGCTGCCACTCATCGGCCGTGCAGACTGGAATGACTGTCTGAACCTTAACTGTTTCTCATGGGATCCAAACGAGAGCTTCCAGACCACAGAGAATGTTTCAGAGGGTACTAAAGCAGAAAGTCTGATGATTGCAGGCCTGTTCGTCGTTACAGGAAAGGACTATGTGGCCCTCTGTCGCAAGATTGGCAAGGATGCAGAGGCAGAGCGTATGCAGAAGGCTGTAGATGCGATGATAGAAGCTGTAAAGAAAGACGGATGGGATGGTGAATGGTATCTCCGTGCTTACGACTTCTATGGTAATAAGATTGGCTCTAACGAGTGTGACGAAGCTAAGATTTTCATCGAGTCACAGGGCTGGTGTACGATGGCAGAGATTGGTGCTGAGGACGGCCTTGTTGCCAAGAGTCTCGACGCTTGTAAGAAGTACCTTGAGTGTGAACACGGAATGGTACTCAACAACCCTGCTTTCAGCAAGTATATCTACGAGTACGGTGAGATTTCCTCTTATCCAGAAGGCTACAAGGAGAACGCTGGTATCTTCTGTCACAATAATCCATGGGTCATCATCGGCGAGTGTCTTGCAGGTCGTGGAAACGATGCTTGGAGCCACTATGCGAAGATTCTCCCAAGCTATGTTGAAGAGAAATATCAGACGCTGCATAAGGTAGAGCCATACGTCAACTGTCAGATGGTGGCTGGAAAGGATGCCTTCCGTCCTGGCGAGGGCAAGAACTCATGGCTCACAGGTACTGCCGCTTGGATGTGGTATACTGTATCTGAGTTTATCCTTGGCATCAAACCGGATTACGATGGTATCCGCATCGACCCATGTCTGCCAGAAACAGCTACAGACTATACCGTAACGCGTAAGTTCCGTGAGGCAGAATATGAGATTACCATCCATCCTAACGGTCTGCAGAAGGGTGTAAAGAGCATCACCCTCGACGGCAAGCCTGTCGAAGGCACTGTGATTCCTTATTCTCCCGGCAGTCATACGGTGGAGGTTATCCTATAGAATATCTAGGATTGCCTAGGACCACCTAGGAATACCTAGGAAGCCCTAAGACCGACAATTCGGCATATTTTTCTGCCGATTTGTCGGTCTTCTTTTCTTCGGCATGCTATTTGAGCCTCAGATAGTAAATAAAAAATTAGGAGGACAATAGTATGACATTAGACAAATTTACAATCAAAGCACAAGAAGCCATTCATCAGGCTGTGAATACAGCACAGATGAACGGTCAGCAGGTCATCGAACCTGTACATATTTTGAAAGGAGTGATGGAGAAGGCAAAGGATGTTACCAACTTCATCTTCCAGAAGCTCGGTGTCAACGCCCAGCAGATAGAACTCCTCATCGATCAGGAGATCAAGCATCTGCCGAAGGTACAGGGTGGACAACCGTATCTCTCTAACGATAGTAATAATGTACTCGTGCGTGCACAGGAGACAGCACAGAAGATGGGCGATGAGTTTGTATCCGTAGAACCAATCCTTTTGGCTCTGCTCAATGTGAACTCTACGGTATCAAGAATTATGAAGGATGCCGGATGTACAGAAAAGGATATGCAGAAAGCCATTCTGGAACTCCGCCAGGGGCAGAAAGTCCAATCGCAATCAGCTGATGAGAATTATCAGAGTCTGGAGAAGTATGCAAAGAACCTCGTAGACCTTGCACGTAAAGGCAAACTCGACCCTGTGATAGGACGCGATGACGAGATCCGTCGTCTGTTGCAGATTCTCTCACGTCGTACGAAGAACAATCCTATCCTCATTGGTGAGCCAGGTACTGGTAAGACCGCTATCGTGGAAGGCCTTGCAGGACGAATTGTACGTGGTGATGTACCAGAGAACTTGAAGGACAAACAGCTCTATTCTCTCGATATGGGCGCACTTGTTGCCGGTGCAAAATACAAGGGTGAGTTTGAGGAACGTCTGAAGAGTGTCATCAACGAGGTGACTAAGGCCGAGGGACGCATCATTCTCTTTATCGATGAGATCCACACGCTGGTAGGTGCAGGAGGCGGTGAGGGCGCTATGGATGCAGCTAATATTCTGAAGCCAGCCCTCGCACGTGGTGAGTTGCGTGCCATTGGTGCCACTACCCTGAATGAATATCAGAAGTATTTTGAAAAGGATAAGGCCCTTGAGCGCCGTTTCCAGACAGTGATGGTGGATGAGCCGGATGAACTGTCAGCCATCTCTATATTAAGAGGTCTGAAGGAGCGTTACGAGAATCACCACAAGGTACGAATCCAGGATGATGCCTGTATCGCAGCCGTCCAGCTCTCTGAGCGTTATATCTCTGAGCGGTTCCTGCCTGATAAGGCCATCGACCTCATGGACGAGGCCGCCGCAAAATTGAGAATGGAGCGCGACAGCGTCCCCGAGGAACTCGATGAGATTACCCGCCGCCTCGCCCAACTCGAGATCGAGCGCGAGAGCATCAAGCGCGAGACCCCATCAGACCCATCCAACCCATCAAACCCATCCAAACTCACCCAATTGGATAAGGACATCGCAGAACTTCGCGAGCAAGAGACCCAGTTCCGTGCTAAGTGGGAAGGCGAGCGCCAGCTGGTGAATAAGATCCAGCAGGACAAGCAGGAGATAGAGAACCTGAAATACGAGGCAGAACGGGCAGAGCGCGAGGGCGACTATGGTAAGGTGGCAGAGATACGCTATTCTAAGTTGAAAACCCTCGAAGACGATATTAAGGCTATCCAGGCGCAGCTCGCAAATACTCAGAACGGCGATTCGCTGGTTCGCGAAGAGGTGACAGCCGACGACATCGCAGAAGTCGTATCACGCTGGACGGGCATCCCCGTGACACGTATGATGCAGAGTGAACGCGAAAAACTGCTCCATCTCGAAGAGGAACTGCACAAACGTGTGATTGGTCAGGACGAGGCCATTACGGCTGTTTCTGATGCCGTGCGCAGAAGTCGTGCCGGTCTTCAGGATCCAAAGCGCCCTATTGCCAGCTTCATCTTCCTCGGCACCACAGGTGTTGGTAAGACAGAACTCGCTAAGACACTCGCTGACTACCTCTTTAACGATGAGACGATGATGACGCGCATCGATATGAGTGAGTATCAGGAGAAGTACAGCGTGAGCCGTCTGATTGGTGCGCCTCCAGGATATGTAGGCTACGACGAAGGAGGTCAGCTCACTGAGGCCGTGCGACGCAAGCCTTACTCCGTCGTGCTCTTCGACGAGATAGAGAAAGCCCATCCTGACGTGTTCAACATCCTCTTGCAGGTATTGGACGACGGACGTCTGACAGACAACAAGGGACGTACGGCGAACTTCAAGAACACCATCATCATCATGACTTCCAACGCCACGCGCGAGCAGCTCCGCAGCACCATGCGTCCTGAGTTCCTGAACCGTATCGATGAGATCATCACCTTTACGCCGCTCACCAAGGATCAGATTGCTGATGTGGTCCGCCTGCAGATGAAGAAGGTCACTGATATGCTGGAGCCCCAGGGTATCCGCCTCGAATGCACGCCTCAGGCCATCGCCTACCTTGCTGAAGAGGGCTATGATCCAGACTTTGGAGCCCGTCCTGTTAAGCGCGCCATCCAGCAGTTCGTTCTCAACGACCTCTCGAAGAAGTTGCTTGCCGATGAGGTTAATCGCGACAAGCCAATCATCATTGATGAGTTTGGAGATGGATTAGTGTTCCGCAATTAGCGGAACACTTTTTTTGTCGTTCCGTCGCTATAACGGACGATGACAAATGGATAGTTTACAAAATCATAGATACCGATGATTTTCTTTTCTTCTGACAAGGCATCAGATATTGCCGTAGGAACCTGGTCAACTGGCATATGCACCACTCGCAAATGCTCTGGGTCGTTATTCACCTCATTCTTTTCCCAGATCTCTTCATCATAGTCGATATGCCAGGCCGTCAGCTTCCCCTCCGGCTGACTACCGCTCCAAAGATAGCTGTCCCAGGATTTTTTTTCACGATATTCTATCAGATAATAGTCGTTGGCTTCTTCAGAAGTCCTATAGAGGCATGCATCTGGATAGAGATGAAGCGGTCGCAACAGCGTGCTCATAGGATTACCTAAGTCTGACCTAGGATCTCCTAAGAGAATCTCAGGGTCTTCTATAGCCAGCGGCTCCAGCCAACCGCAGACATAGCGCTCATACGAGGAATAGCCAGCAGGACACCAGCCTCCACCATTATAAGAACCCTGCGACATTACATCATAGAACCCCACGACCGGAGCGTTTGTCTTAGTATTATACAGATCGGGCAGCCCCAGACAGTGACTGAATTCATGACAGAAGGTTCCCATACCTGCCAGCTCATTGCTCCGGCTGATCTCATTGCTGCACGCATAGACATCGATTTTCCTGCCTTGTACAATGAGCCCTCCTTCGTATCCCCAGTCAAGCACGAGCGATGCCGCATGAGGCCATATCACTGTGGAGTCTTTCCGCCAATAATCGTTCTCGCCGTGTCCCGCATATAACAGGAACACCTGTTCCACCTCTCCGTCGTCATCCCAGTCGTAGTCTGCGAAATTCACCTGGTCAGCTACACCCTTACAGGCCTCTTCCACCAGTTCGCCCACATTCTGGTCAAACCAATTTGTAGGCTCTCCCCAGTTAATATTCATCCCATAATAGTCGTGAGTCTGAGCTGCCGTCACTGGTCCCACCACATCGAAGTTCAGCTTAAACCTCCCATAGCTCTGATCCTGAAAATAGTCGCTCACACTGCCGTAAGCCCCATTGTCATTATAGCCTGGTTTATTGGCGATATCACTCCAGGTCTGAAGGGGATTATCCGACGAGAATGACACATCAGGAAACTCCACGAGTATGATCAGTCCTTTCTTCTCGCCAGAAAAAACGCGCCGTTTCTCAGGAGCCTTCTGCCTCGCCATTGCAGTGTGTGTCTTCACATGCCTCCTGGCAAGCATAGCCGTGCCGCATGGCTTCATTTCCTGACCATACGACAAAGCAGTCCAAAAGCCGATAAGCATCAGTATTATGGATTGCTTCATCGCATCATTTTCTTGACTGTTCCGTTGCTATACCTTATTACATAGATGCCGACAGACGGGCGGGCCGCAAGCTTTCGTCCCTGCAGGTCATAATATGCCACAGCCGTAGCATCATCGCTGACAGGAGAGATACCGTCTGTAGCATTGCGGAAAGTGAAAGAGATAAGGCCTTCGTGTTCACGCACCCCTTCGACAAACTTTCCAAACAACTCCGGAATAGTGCGTTCTACTCCTTCAGCATCAGTATAAGGATACACTGTGTTCTTCAGTCTCAGATTCCTTCCGTCTTCGCCATACGGACTGATGTCCTTGTACAGAGCGTCAAAATAGTTGTAGTCCAGTCCGTCCGCATGAAGATAGTCATACCTGTGATGCGAACGCGAGCTGTTGACACTATTCGTCGTCCACGAGTCCTGATTAAAATCCACGTATGTCACAAGCAGTCCGTGATTCGGCAACATATAGTCCCATCCTTCCCATTGGCGGTTCTCCAGTAGATACTGTTCTTTCACATTAGCACTATTGCTGATGCTGTATGCCAGACCCGTACTGTCATACGAAGGCATGTTCGTGACGGAAGTCGAAGCCGACAACTCCTCTGGGCTCTGCCATCCTAAAAGCGATCTCTCAAAGATTGAATAGTTAGGCGGACACCATCCGTCGTCAGTAAAGTTTCCTCCGTCCATCAAGTCCCATTCGTCACATGCCGAAAACTCACTGCTACCGACAGGATAGATGTCCGGCAGCCCAATCACATGCGAGAACTCATGACAGATAGTGCCTATGCCGCACGAGGCGTCGTTCGTCCACAGTTCAGGACTTGCAGAATAACCTTCCACACCAACGTCTTCACCATACAGATTGTCTGAACTCGGCCATATACAAAGGTTAGCCACTTCAGCCTTTTCGTTTCCGCCATATCCGGCAAACACTACGATTACCGTCTCTGCTTTCCCGTCGCCATCCCAGTCGTAGTCCCTATAGTTCAGCTCGCTGGCAACCGTTCTGATCGCCTCCTTCATCCGGCTCACGCCATACAAGTCATTACTGACCTTTTGCTTCGCCGCCACCTTCACAGGTCCCACGACATCGAATTCTACATTAAATTTTCCTCGCGACTGGTCACGGAAATACTCTTTCACACACCCTGGGCCGCTGTGAAGGTTAAAGCCCTCCTTGTTGAAGATATTCTTATAGAATTCCAGATCATGCCCCTCAGCGAAATCACGGTCAGCAAACGACATCAGTATCACCGGCAGCTTGTATTTCTTCTGCGGGTCCCAGTCCGTATATGGATAGAGCGCAACCTTATTGACTTTTGGTGTTCTGGTCTTGAAAGTGAGCACTGTTCCGTCCGACATACGATGAGTTCTCTGTCTGGCCGCATTAGCAGCCAGACAGAGACTCAACAGTAATATGCCGATTACTGAGCGCACGGTGTCCAGGGTTTCAGCGTCTTGAAGAAGTCATTACCCTTGTCATCCACGAGGATGAATGCAGGGAAGTCCTCTACTTCAATCTTCCATACAGCCTCCATGCCGAGCTCAGGATACTCTACGCACTCGATACTCTTGATTGAGCTCTGTGAGAGCACAGCAGCCACACCTCCGATAGTACCGAGATAGAAACCGCCATGCTTCTTACAAGCCTCAGTGACAACGTCTGAGCGGTTACCTTTTGCTATCATCACGAGCGATGCGCCATTAGCCTGGAACTCATCTACGTATGGATCCATACGATTTGCCGTTGTCGGACCCATCGATCCACAAGGATAGCCCTCTGGTGTCTTGGCTGGTCCAGCATAGAGCACAGGATACTTCTTGAAGTAGTCTGGCATACCCTCACCAGCATCCAGACGCGCCTTCCGCTT
>JAEEGL017001273.1_pt1 | contig 29028 bp, 24 predicted proteins | sample 9134231 | NCBI WGS metagenome assembly JAEEGL01 (sample SAMN16246548, study PRJNA631951) | gut metagenome | biome: gut microbiome; feature: rumen; material: fiber-attached | host: Bos | place: Iran: Karaj | collected 2018-10 | reverse complement strand
TCGCCCTCGCCCTCCTTTACCATGGTGATCCCCTTCACCATGGAGGAGTCTTTCTTCGAGCGTACCGCCTTTACCGGCGTGTCCTCGTTCTCGATCACCTCGCGCGCGTCCACGATGTGAATCCTCTCGGGGTCGTAAGTGTATTTCGCAAGCTCTTCGCGGATCAGTTCTTCCTTGCCGACGATATAAATATCGTCCGTGATTTCGTCGGAAGCCAGAACGGCTCCGTTGACGATGGCTTCGGGTGCGTTGTCGCCGCCCATTCCGTCTATGATGATCCTCATGATATACCTCCGTATCTCACGTTTTTTCAAACGCCGCGGCCGTTTCGGGAACGTCCGCGCAGAAGCGTGGAAGATAATTCTCACGCCTGTTTTTGCTCATAACTATACATAGTATATATTATCACATAAGCCGCGTATTCGCAAAGAAAAAGGCGCCCTGTTTTTCGCGAAAAACTCTTGAAACCGTTCCGGCGCGGGGATATAATATCAATCGAGTTAGCCGTGGCTAACTCGGCTCGCAAACACACCTGTGAACTCACTTACAAATACACTTATCCGTGCGCGTGAATACGTGCGGAATTACAGAAAGGCGGAACTCTATGAAACCCGATTACAGAAACTGGCTGCCGAAGGGAATGATGCTGACTGCAGTGGGAATCACCGCGGCCGCCGCGGTGCTGATGCTCGTATTCGGCCTGACGAACGTACTGTCCGGCACTCCGAAAACCGTATTGACCGTTATTTTTATCGTGCTGACTATCTTCGGGATCTGCGTATCGCTCTGGATGATCCTGATGTACCGCGCTTTTTCCTACAACGGCAAAAGGCAGCTGTCCAGAGAAGTCATCGAAGGCATAGCCGAATACGTGAAGCTCCCCGAGGGCGGCACGGGGCTCGACGTCGGCTGCGGCAGCGGCGCTCTCATTATCGCCTGTGCGAAGCGTAATCCGCAGGCATCGTTTGTCGGCATCGACCGCTGGGGCAAGGAATACGCCTCGTTCAGCAAGCCGCTTTGCGAAAGCAACGCGAAGGCCGAGGGCGTGAGCAACGTAAGCTTTCAGCAGGGCGACGCGACCTCGCTCGGATTCCCGGACGAAAGCTTCGACGCCGTAACAAGCAACTACGTTTATCACAACATCCCGGGCGACAGACAGGCGTATCTCTTGGAAACGCTCCGCGTGCTTAAGAAAGGCGGCACCTTCGCCCTGCACGACATCTTCTCGACGATCAAGTACAAAGACATAAACGCATTTGTGAACAAGCTGAAGAGCATGGGATACGAAGACGTGCGCCTTATCGACACGACCGACGGCATGTTCATGACAAAAAACGAATCATTCTGGACCGGACTTTCCGGCTCAGCTCTGCTTGTTGGAAGGAAGTAAACAGCTATGGGATTGTATAGAAAGTTTCTGAACCAGACGAGAAAGCCCGAGGGGGCTCTCGGAAAAATGATGATCACCGGCATGAACAGCGGACACGCGGCGCTTTCGGAATGGGGCAGGTCGTATCTGAACGGAATATCAGCCTCGGATATCGCCGAGCTCGGCTGCGGAGGCGGCAGAAACGCGGAGGAGCTGCTCAGAATGTATCCCGCTGCGTCGCTGACCGCGCTTGACTATTCTGAGGCCTCTGTCGAAAAGGCCGAAAAGCGCAACAGAGCCGCGATCGCTGCAGGCAGGTGCAGGGTCGTATGCGGAAACGTGGCGTCGCTGCCGTTTGAGTCGGAATCCTTCGATCTGGCTACGGCTTTTGAAACGGTCTATTTCTGGCCGGGTCTCGAGAATTGTTTCGGCGAGGTCTGCCGCGTGCTTAAGCCGGGCGCGTACTTCCTGATCTGCAATGAATCCGACGGCACCGACGGCGCGTCCGTAAAATATGAAAGCATGATCGACGGCATGAAATGCTATACCGACGAACAGCTCTCCGCGGCTCTTAAGGCCGCGGGGTTTTCAGAGGTCAGGGCAAATCACCATCCTTCCAAAGCCTGGCTCGCGGTACTGGCGAAAAAATAAGCCGCTCCAGCGTGGTTCGCGGTCCCGGCGAAAAAAAGCCGCGCCGTTCAGACGGCGCGGCCGTAAACCGCTGTATGCGGTCTTTGCCATGCGTGTTGTGCTGAGACTTTACAGATGCGGCTTGCGGTACCTGTCCGCGGAATCGAGTACCTCCGGCCGCGGGGCAGTAATGATCGACGCGCCGTCGACTCTGATCTCCGCGCACTGGGCGATATCCTCGCCCAAAACTTTTCCCGCCTTCGCGAACGCGTCCGCGAATACCCTGCCGACGAGATGCGAGCGGTAAACCCGCGCCGTCAGGCGGAGCCAGCCGTCCTCTTTCCCGGGAACCGGAAGAAGCATCTCGACCGGATCGCGGAACCACATCTTTCTGAACAGGAACGACGAAAGGTCGCTCCTCTCGCTTATTATCGGCGCCAGAAGCCTGAAGCCGTCCGGCGCGTAAACGAGCGGAAGCGCAAACGCCTCGCCGTCGCCGGCAGATACGAGAGCGTCCCTGCGGCCGTTTCCGACCGCGTCTTTTACTTCCTCAGGCAGCTCCTTCAGAAGCGTGTCCGACGGTGCCGTGCGGATGTCGCTCACGCGCTTTTCCACTCTTATATCCGGGCAGCATTCGCCGCGCTCCATATCGGAGTCCGGATTGTCGCTGCCGCGCATGAAATTCTTGTCGACGTCGGTCAGCCCGTATGCCTTGTGTATGTCGTGGAATCCGACCGCGATCTTTATGAAGTAGTCCAGGTCCTGCATCTGCTGCCATCCGAGCTTTTCGCCTCTGTGAGGTCTCCAGATCTCCTCATAGCAGGCAACGCCGTTCTTCGCGAAGAACTCGCAGCCCTCCAGAGCCGAATCGATCGCTTCCGCGGCGGACTTGAGTCCGTAATTCGACGCGAGCTCCGCTCCGCAGACCATCTGCGTGTAGACCTGGCCCTTTCCGAAAACTTCGACGGCGTCGCATATCCTGCGTACCCACTCATCGTGTCCGACCCACTTTTCTTTTCCCGGGCAGAGCGCCCTGAACGTGTCCGCGTCCCATATCTCGACGTTCGGCTTGTACGAAGTGAGCGGCGTGTTCGCGACGATCCTTCTCAGATCCGACTTTTTGTATGCCGGCGCCATCAGCTGAAGGTCGATGTAATCCTTTCCGATCGACTCGCCTATCGCGCCGAGCACCCTTATGTATCTCTCTATTTCATTCGAAAACGGAGGATCTCCGCCGAAATCCGAGCCTCCCGAAACGGATATCTCCGAGAACCTTCCCGGCTCGCGTATCGCCTCGGCGACAGTCTCGCGCACGTCTCCGAGATCCACCTCCGGCAGCACCGTGCCCGCCGAGAACAGCGCGCAGTAATGGCACTGCGTGCCCTCCTCCCAGAAGCGGCAGCGCTGGAACGCGTTGATCAGCAGCCTCTGACCGCTGCACGTACCCGCGATATGGTCCATCGGCACTCCGCGCGAAGTGGTCTTGTCAAAAAACGACGGACGCGCCACAAAATCGATCACGTCGACGAGTTCGCCGTCTTCCAGAGCGACGAAGCAGTCGTTTTCCGGATCGTAGTCCAGAAGATACGGCGATTCGTACGGCTCTCCGAAATTGCAGAGCACGCTGCTCCCGTCGCGGAACACGATCGGTCCCGGCGTGTAGAAATCGCGGTTCCTTATGTCGAGCTTGATCCCGAACGGTTCAGCCTTGGTGAACCTGTAATCGCGCTCCTGCAGGCGCGCAAGGCAGCGGTCCGAAAAGACGGCGCCGTACTTGGTGAGGCTGATCTTGAAGAGCAGCACCGGCGACACGTCCGGATATTTCGCGATGTACTTGTTGAGTTCGTCGATTTTTCTCATGTCGGTTTACCTTCGATAGTATTCAGACGCCGAGCACGCCGAGAAGCGCCAGCGCCGGAAGCACGGCACAGAAGATCACGTCCTTCGGCCGCACCTTAAGAATCGTATAATAAGTCCTCTTCGCGTCTCCGTCAAATCCCTTCGATTCCATTGCCATAGCGAGGCTTTCGGACCAGTGGAGCGAGTTGACGAGCGCGGTGAAGAGCGGTTTCAGCGAGAGCGGCGAGGCGTTTATCCCGCGCACTCTGTAGGCCAGTCTGATCTGCGCGATCTCGCGCGCTATTACAGGCATCAGGTTCAGGCTGGCGAGAACTCCGTATGCCAGTTTCGGTTTCATTCCGCACTGCTGCATCAGGCTGTACACGAAATCGTTCGCGTCGGTCGTGAGCACGAAAAGCATGCCCATGAACGCGTAGGCGTACATCCTGAGCCCGACCGCGAGCGCCTGATACGAGCTCTGCGCTCCGATCGCGGCGTTGAAGAACGTGCCCGACGCCTCTGCCGCGTCCGCGCCCGCTCCGCCCGAATTCATCATTACCGCGGTATACAGCGATACAGCGGCGATCGTAGCCGGTATCATCACTATCGCCAGCGCCTTCAGGTTGGCTTTCGAAAGCAGCATGCACACGAAGCAGAATATGATTATCGCCGCGTTCCAGCGCACCGAAAAGCTCAGCGCCGAGATCACGGCGCAGGCCATTACCGCGAACGCCTTTACGGAAGGATTAACGCTCCTCATAAGCCGTACCTCCTTCCACGCGCCACACTCTGTCGGCGTATTTCGCCGCGAGCGGTCTGTCGTGCGTCGAGAATATGACGGTCACGCCTTCGGCGGCAAGTCCGGTCATCTGCCGCATTATTGCCTCGGTCGTCCTGCCGTCCTGCCCGTACGTCGGCTCGTCGAGAAGCAGTATCCGCTGCCCGCCCGCGAGCATCGTAAGCACGCCGAGGCGCCGCTGCTGGCCCTGACTGAGCATGAACGGCGAAAACTTCCTGAAATGCTCAAGTTCGTACTCGCCCAGCAGTCTCATCGCCTCTTCGGTCAGCGCGTCTCCGGACAGATTTCTGCGTATCTCGAGGCTCGTCTCGACCTCCCCGATCACCGACGCGGTCACGAACTGATTCGCCGGGTTCTGGAAGACTATACCGATATCCGAAAACAGCTCCCTCTGCCTGATCGAGTGAAGTTCCCTGCCGCGGATCTTTATGCTGCCGGTGTATTTCTTCTGACCGAGCAGAGTCATGAACAGCGAAGTTTTGCCTCCGCCGGAGCGTCCGAGGCACGCGACCATCTCGCCCTCGCGGGCCGTCAAATCCACGTCCGTCAGCACTTCCGCTCCGTCCTTTCTGTGCCTTACGGACACGCCGCGCATCTCTATAACGGCCGGCTTTTCACCGTTTCCGGCAGCCGCCCCGCGCCATTCCGTATCGCATTCTTCGACCGGGTCGTTCAGGCCCGCGTCAAGAAACAGCTGTCTGTATTCCCCGAGCTTCGCCGCCGGAACCGGCTCCGCGAGCGGTCTCCCCTCCGGCCCGAGCAGCAGGAACGAGTCCGCCGTGTCCTTCCACGGCGCCGCCCTGTGATCTATGGCGATTATCGTAGTCCGCTCCCCTTCCGCCTTTTTCCTGAGAAGCGCGAGATATTCCGCTTCCGAAACGTCGTCGAGGTTCGCGAACGGTTCGTCCAGTACCATGACCTTCGGATCTGTCAGAAAGAGACAGCACAGCGCGGCCTTCTGCTTCTCGCCGCCTGAAAGCTGTGAGAATGGCCTGTCCAGAAGCTCGCTGACGCCGTATTTCGCGGCGGTCTCCTCCGCGAGCCCCTTCATCTTCTCCGTCGGCACAAGCCTGTTCTCCATGCAGAAGTACAGCTCCTCGCGAAGATTCCGCATGCAGAACTGGAGATCAGGGTTCTGGAACATCTGCGATATATACCGCGTGCGCTCGCTGAACCCCAGCGACGAGAGCTCCCTGCCGGCCACTTCCACGGTACCGCTTTCGAGCCAGCCCCCGTTCTCCGGATAAAGCCCGCACATTACCGCGGCCAGAGTGCTCTTGCCGCAGCCGCTCGCGCCGAGCACCACCGTTACTTCGCCCTCGTTGAACGACAGCTCCGGGATCCTCAGCACATTTCTGTCCGAGCCTTCGAAATATCTGAATGTCAGGTCCTTTACCCTGCAGATAACAGACATATTAATCCTCGTACAGATCCTTCATTCCTTCGCTGATCGCGTATCCCTTGAGCACGCCGGTTCTGTTTATTCCGTCCGCGAGCAGCTTGCTGATAACGCCGGTGAATACGATCGAGCTTATTACGCGGCCGATGAGCATCGAGATGAAGAGAGCGCTTCCGAGCATGTAATAGCTGTCGTGGAAGCAGTCGTAAACGAAGCTTACGAGCGCCACGCATACCGAAGACGCGATCATGGTCATCATGCTCCATTTCTTATATTTCGTCGCCGCGAAAACCGCGTCGCAGGCCGCGCCCTGCAGTATTCCGTTGATGATGACGCCCGGTCCGAAGTAGTTTCCGAGGAGCACTTCGATTATGGACGCGAGCAGTTCGGCCACGATGCCGATTCCCGGCTTGCGTACGACGTACGCCACGAACGTCGCCGCCATAAAGAATATTCCGTAGAACGGGGTGTATCCGAAAGGTCCCCAGCCCGCCGGCGTGAGCGCCGCGGTTATTCCGCCGCCCACGTAAACGAATCCGAGATAGATAACGCCGAATACCGCGGCGCTTATTGCCATGAAAAGTATATCCTTAAGTTTCCAGCTCTTAGTCATTTTTTATGCCTCCCTTTTCTGTAAAAAAGTGTTCCGATCAATTTAAAGCGTGTCGCCCGAAGCGCGCAATGCCGGTCATTCAGCCGTCGGTGAGTTCACGCTGAGAGTTATCCTGATCACCGCGTCTTCCGCGCGCTCGGTGCAGGATTCCGCCAGCCATTCGAAATACCCGAAAATGTCCTTTACGTCTCCCGCGAGGACAGTCGAGCCGAACCTCTTTCCCTTAAGGATGCCTCGCGATCCCGCCTCGCGATCCGCGTCCTCTTCGATTTCTTTTACGCCTTCCGAGGCGTACACGGCGAATTTGCAGTCCGCCTTGAAAGACGCGTTCCCGATCTTTTTGCGGTTCGCGGGTTCGCCGTCCGCCGCGGCTTTTCCGCACGCTTCATTGTCGCGGCACTTCAGCGCGATCTCCGCGGTCATGTGCACGTCCGGCCTGTACGACAGGATGAAGCACGCCGCGACGTTGTCGATCACGTCCGCGATGCTCCCGCGGAACACCGTGCCGAGCTTCGACGTCTCGATCCATACGCGCGACGTGTCGAGCTGCGTCACCGCCCCCATGATCAGCTCCTCATAGGAATCGGTCATAGGCGCGAGCATGAAATCGCATCCTGCGGCGACGCATTCATGTTCTTTTTTACACATAAAAAAACCTCCTCAATAAACATGAAGAGATTCTGGGCATTGATTGATTCATTTCCCTACGCCGGCATTATCCGTACAGGTTTAATGGGTCAGTCTTAACTTTCTCAGCCCTTTCGGGCTCCCCAGAATCGTTATTCATTTGTCACGAATCATAGTAGCACCCTTTCCGGCAGGGCGCAAGCGTTTTCAGCGCAAAATGCCGAAAAAATAACGCCCCGGGGGCCGGGGCGCTCATTTATCGAGTGTGTGATTACCTCCACGGCGTCAGCATCGGGAACACCGGCTGGACACGGATCCCCTCCATGTCCGCGAACCTCGTGCTGATCTTCAGCCTGCCCGGAAGCACGCTGAAATGCATCGGCATCTCGGATCCGATGTCGCCGTCCACGTCGGTCGGGCACTCGTCCTTCGACTCGACGGTGATTTCTTTCGTCTGGAAGTACGTTACGTACGGACTGTTCTCGTGAACTCCCTGAAGTACTTCAAAGATCAGAGGCGCGTAGTCCACCAGCGGCAGGTGCTTTACGACAACGACGTCAAGCAGACCGTCGTTCACAGTGCCGCGCGGAGCCATGTTGCGCATGCCGCCCATCGACCTGCCGTTAAGCACGAACATGAAGAATATCTCCTCGGCAAGCACATGCTCTTTGCTGGTTATCCTGACCATTATCGGCTTCAACTTAGGCAGTTCCTGAAGTCCGCGCAGATAGTACGGCAGCATCCCGAATATATTCTTGATGCTCTGCGGTGTCTTCTGACTCACGTCCACCATCGAGCCCATCGAAGCGACGTTGATAAAATACTTGTCGTTCGCCTTTCCGACGTCAGCCGTAGTGAAGTTGTCGCCGAGCGCTATGTCCAGAAGCTCGTCGATATCGCGCGGCATCTCGAAATACTGCGCGAAATCGTTCGACGTCCCGTACGGAAATATCGACAGCGGCAGATCGATGCCGTTTCGTATCATCGCGTTTACGCAGACGTTTATGGTGCCGTCGCCGCCCGCGACCATTATCTGCCTGTAATCGTTCTGGTTTATACGCGCGAGCGTACTGTCCAGCGCGCCGCGGTATCCCGTGTTGTACGTATGATCGTCATCCCTGTGATCCGCGCCGACCTCAGCGCGCACCGGAACGACCAGAAGGCCCTCCTTCTGGCACCGCTCTATTATCGCGTCGAGATGAATGCGTATTGAGCTGTTCCCCGCCGAAGGATTGTAGAACAGCAGTACTTTCTTGCCTTTGTCTTCCTGTTTCATCGTTTTACCATTGTCCTTACGCGTCCTATAAGATACAGCGATCCCGCGAAAAGCACGGCGCCGTATCCGGAGCCGTCTCCGCTTTCTTTGCGTCCCGCAGTTTCAAGAGCGAGCGAAACCGCCTTTTCTATGTCGGGCTCGGCGACGCAGTTCTTTCCGCGCGCCTTAAGAATGCCGCACAGTTCTTCCGCGCTCAGCCTGCGCGGGCTGTCGGGCTCCGTCGCTATAAAATCGTCGGCGATACCGCAGAAATGGCCGAGTATCGCCTCGCGGTCCTTATCCGCCAGGATCCCGACCACCATGAGCGGTCTTTCGTACCTGCCGCTCATCGTCGCTTCCAGCGCCGCCGCGCCGGCCTCGTTGTGCGCCCCGTCCAGTATCACAGGCGGGTCGTACTCATCGAATATCTCGAATCTGCCCGGCTGGAACGCCGCCTTAAGCCCGGCGTACAGCCTGCCGCGCTCGACCTTTATCTCGCGCTTTTTCCGCAGTATCTCGAGCGTGTAAAGCGCCGTAAGCGCGTTCTGTATCTGGTGATCGCCGGCCATCGAGATCTCGACGCCCGCGTAATCGGTCCCTTCGATAAACGTGTCGAATCTGCTGCCGTGCTCATCGCGCACGCAGTTTCCGTACTTCAGTTTCGTTACGTCGTACAGCTCGCTTCCGAGCTCGTAGGCCTTTTTCGCGATGACGCGCGCGGCCTCTCGGACGTCCTCCGGATCATCCTTTCCGTGCGGCACGTTCACAACGACCGGCGAGCCCGCCTTGATTATCCCGGCCTTCTCCGCCGCGATCTCGGCGAGCGTGTTCCCGAGACGGTCCATGTGGTCGTACGATATCGACGTGATGACCGAAGCGAGCGGCTTTTCGATCACGTTCGTCGAGTCGCCTCTGCCGCCGAGCCCTACCTCGAGCACCGCGAAATCCGGCTTCTTCTCCGCGAAATAGCTGAACATAACGGCAGTTATGACCTCGAACTCGGTAGGCGTCTCCGCGCCGCGCGAGCGGAGCTCGTCGACCAGAGCGAGCACCCTGTCCGTGTGCCGCGTCAGATCTTCGTCCGAAATCAGCTCGCCGTCGAACTCGATGCGTTCGTTGAACACTTCGATAAAAGGTGAGATAAACAATCCCACCTTGTACCCGTTTGCTCTCAGAGCCTCATATATGTATCTCGATACCGATCCCTTGCCGTTGGTGCCGGCAACGTGGATCACTTTAAGCGTTTTCTCGGGGCTGCCCATCATTTCGCAGAGCGCGCTGATGCGCCCGAGCCCGAGTACGCTGCCGAAGCGCTGGAAGTCTTCTATCCGCGCCACGGCGTCTTTTTTATTGTCCATAAAACCGTCTCTCCGCGCCGGCCCGCGCGCGCAGTGCGCGCCGCCGCAAACCGGCCGTCCGTTCACGTCCCGCGGACTATTTGCCGACCTTCTTCGCCACGAGTTCGAGTCTCGCGCTTACCTTTGCCAGCATATCCTTGTAGGTCGCCATCTTTTCGCGCTCGGCTTCGATAACGTTTGCCGGAGCCTTCGATACGAATCCCTGGTTCGCGAGCTTCTTCTCCACGCGCTCCACCTCGCCGCTCAGACGCTTCTCCTCCTTTACGAGGCGGTCGTACTCGGCGTTGTAATCGAGCAGATCGTCGAGCGGAACGAATATCTCGGCCGCGGACGTTACCGCGGACATTACCTCTTCAGGCACCTCTGCCTTGCTGTCGACGAACCTGATCTCGGTGATGTTCGCGAGCGCCTTAATGTATCTCTCGGCCGCTTCCACGTCGGCTCTGTCGTCTCCCGCCGCGAGAACTATCGCCCTGAGCTTTCTGCTCGGAGCCGCCTCGGCCTCGGCACGGATGTTTCTGATGCTTCTTATCGCGTCCATTGCCGTCGCGAGTCTCTTCGCCTCCGCGGGGAACGTGAGCGCCTCGGAGTATACAGGCCACGTCTCCCTTATCAGGAAGCTTTCCGGATTGTCTTCCGTCGGTGCCTTTTCAGGCAGGAAGCCCCAGATCTCCTCGGTGATGAACGGCATGAACGGGTGGAGCAGCTTCAGCATCGTTCTGAGCGAGTACGTAAGAACCGTTCTTACGACCTTCTTGTCTTCCTCGTCGTCGCCGTAAAGTCTGCCCTTTACGATCTCGATATACCAGTCGCAGAACTCGTCCCAGATGAGCTCGTTCACTCTCTGGCCGGCCAGCGCCAGGTCGTACTTTTCCATCGCCTGGGTAACGTACGCCGCCGCGTCGTTCAGGCGCGAAAGCATCCATTTGTCCTCGTCTCGGAGCGCGATCTTCGTGATCGCTTCAGGCGAATCGCCGTTTTCGGCTTCGAACATCGGCCTGAAGTCGCCGTTTTCGTCCTGCAGGTTCATGATCGCGAATCTCGAAGCGTTCCAGAGCTTGTTCGCGAAGTTTCTCGCCGCCTCGAGCGTGTCCGTCTTGAAGCGCATGTCGTTGCCCGGAGTTATGCCCGTAGTGAGCATGAATCTGAGCGCGTCAGCGCCGTACTGCTCGATCACCACGAGCGGATCGATGCCGTTTCCGAGCGACTTGCTCATCTTGCGGCCTTCCGCGTCGCGCACGAGTCCGTGTACGTAAACGTCATGGAACGGCACTTCTCCCATCGTCTCAAGGCCGGAGAATACCATTCTTACTACCCAGAAGAATATGATGTCGTATCCGGTCACGAGAACGTCTGTCGGATAGAAGTATTTCAGGTCTTCTGTCTGCTCAGGCCAGCCGAGCGTCGAGAACGGCCACAGCGCCGACGAGAACCACGTGTCGAGCACGTCTTCGTCCTGGCGGATGCGCGCGCTTCCGCACTTCGGGCACTTGTCCGGAGCCGTCGCGGAAACTATGAGCTCGCCGCAGTCTTCGCAGTAATACGCCGGGATCCTGTGGCCCCACCAGAGCTGTCTTGAAATGCACCAGTCGCGGATGTTCTCCAGCCAGTGCAGATATATCTTTTCGAATCTTTCAGGAACGTGTCTGAGCGCGCCCGTCTTCGCCGCTTCGATCGCCGGCTTCGCCAGCTCGTCCATCTTTACGAACCACTGGTCCGAAAGCATCGACTCGATTACGGTATGGCAGCGGTAGCACGTGCCCGTCGGGATGACCATCTTTTCGATCTTTTCGAGATATCCCGCTTCGTCGAGATCCTTTACCCACGCTTCTCTGCACTCGTAGCGGTCCATGCCCTCGTACTTGCCAGCGAGTTCGGTCATCTTCGCGTCGGTGCCGATGCAGATGAGCTTTTCGAGGCCGTGTCTCTCGCCTACTTCAAAGTCGTTAGGGTCGTGGGCCGGAGTGATCTTTACGGCGCCGGTACCCTTTTCAGGATCAGGATACGGGTCCGCGATGACAGGGATCTCCCTGCCGACGATCGGCAGCACCACGGTCTTTCCGACCATATCCTTGTATCTTTCGTCCGAAGGGTTTACGGCGATAGCCACATCGCCGAACATGGTCTCCGGTCTCGAGGTCGCGACAACGATGCCGTCGCTTCCGTCAGCGCCCGGATATCTGAAATACCAGTAGAAGCCGTCCTTGTCCTCGTGCTCGACCTCGGCGTCCGAAAGCGAAGTGCCGCAGTTCGGGCACCAGTTTACGAGCCTCTTGCCTCTGTAGATCAGACCTTTCTTATATAAGCGCACGAAGAACTCGTTGACCGCCTTGTTGCAGCCCTCGTCCATCGTGAATCTCTCTCTGCTCCAGTCGCAGGAGTCGCCCAGCTTTCTGCACTGGCGCGTTATCCTGCCGCCGTACTCCTTCTTCCACGCCCACGCGCGTTCCAGGAACGCCTCGCGGCCGATGTCCTCTTTTTCAAGGCCCTCGTCTTCTCTCAGCTTCTGAACGACCTTTACTTCCGTAGCAATGCTCGCGTGGTCAGAACCCGGAAGCCACAGCGCGCTGTAGCCCTGCATCCTCTTCCAGCGCGTCAGCACGTCCTGAAGCGTCTGGTCGAGCGCGTGGCCCATGTGCAGCTGGCCGGTGATGTTAGGAGGCGGCATAACGATCGTAAACGGCTTTTTGTCCGGATCGACCTTTGCCTTAAACGCCCCTTTCTCCTCCCATTCGCTGTATATCCTGTCTTCAAAATCTTTAGGATCGTAAGTTTTGGCGAGATTGCTTCCCATTTCAATATGCTCCTTAGAATCTTTCTGTCCGCGCCGCGTCACCGCGCGCCGCTCAGTTCTTATTTCCGGTTGTTATCAACGTTTCCGGCCGTCTCATTCGGCTCCGCCGATCCCGATCAGGCTTACTTTCAGTCCGCCGAGGCCCGTATCGCGCTTTCCGTATCCGACGCTCTCGGCTATTACTTCACCCTTAGGCTGCACGCTCGTGCGCGCACCGAGGCCGATCATCATCGCCAGTCCGCTCGGTGTCACGAGTTCCGTTTCGACGTCCGCCTCTCCGAATTCAAGCCTGCTGTTTTCGCGCATCGCCGCGACAGCCGGCACGGGTACCGGAATAACGCCGTGGCTGCACGTTATGAATCCGTGTCCGTCGTTTATCACCGAACAGAACACTTCCTCAATGCTAAGCAGGTCGATCATGAGCGCGACCGCCGCGATGTTTTTCACGGCTTCCGTGCGGCCGACCTCGTGGAACGCCACGTCCTCAACCGTCGAGCCGTGCACCTTCGCCTCGGCCTCCGCCACCACGTCGTATATGCTCAGCATGGTGTTCTTGACCTTGCGAGGCAGATCGCTCGCCTCTATCGCGTCCTTTATGACAGCGTACGGACGGTGGAAGTGTTCTCCGTTGTGATCGTGGTCGTGGCGGTCATGATCATCGTGGTGTTCGTGGCCGTGGTCGTGATCATGGCCGTGGCCTTCGTGGTGGTCGTGGTCGCCGCCGTCGAGCAGCTCGTCGAACTGAGCTGTCTCCTTGTCTACCGTCTGTCCGTCGATCCCGAGTCCTTCGAGCGCTCCGCGAACCATATCGCCGCTGACGCCTGCCGTGCAGTCAAAATATAGAATCTTCACTTTCCGTTCCTTTCTGTCATTCCCCTGATGCCATTCTGTTGATGGTCGACGCGAGATATCCCGCGCCGAAACCGTTATCTATATTTACAGTCCCTACGCCGTTCGCGCAGCTGTTGAGCATTGCGAGCAGCGCGGAAACGCCTCCGAAGTTCGCGCCGTATCCGACGCTCGTCGGCAGCGCTATCACCGGCTTGTCGACAAGTCCGCCCACGACGCTCGCGAGCGCGCCTTCCATTCCGGCGGCTACGATCACGACGTTCGCCGCGCGTATCCTGTCGAGGTTAGCGAACAGCCTGTGGATGCCCGCCACGCCGACGTCGTATATCCTGTCGACCGTGTTTCCGAGCGTCTCGCACGTTATTGCGGCTTCCTCGGCTGCCGGTATGTCCGCGGTACCCGCGGTCACGACGGCGATAGTGCCTCTGACCTTCGGCACCGGATCGCGGATCACCGCTATTATCCTCGCGTCGTCGAAATACACCGCTTCCGGAAGGACTTCCCCGACAAGTTCATAATCAGCGCGGGAAGCGCGGGTGCCGAACACGTTATCGTTCTTTGCCGCGAGCCGCGCCATTATTTCCGCGACCTGCTCCGGCTTCTTGCCCTCGCAGAACACGACCTCCGGGTAGCCCGTACGAAGGCTGCGGTGAGTATCGATGTTGGCAAAACCGATGTCCTCGAACGGGAGGGTTTTCAGTTTTTCTTCGGCCTCTTCAACGCTTACGCTGCCGTCGGCCACGCCCCTTAAGAGAGCGTTTATCGATTCCTGTTTCATAAACAAATATTTTAGCACAAAAAACGGAAAAAGCCAAGGCTTCTTCCGTTATGCAAAAGTTCAATATCCGATATTGTATCGCGGCACATCCGCGTCCGGAAAACTCCGGCGGCACGCTACCCGCGCAGCGCCGTGCGCTCCGCCGCCGCGACGACGTGGCTCATAAGCACGCTCGTGGTCACCGCGCCGAGCCCGCCCGGCACAGGGCTCACAGCTCCGGCCGTTTCGCACGCGCGCTCGAAATCGACGTCTCCGCACATCTTGCCGTCCGCGCCCACGTTGACTCCGACGTCTATTATCGTCTGCCCCGGCGCGAAATAATCTCCGCCGACAGCGCGGGCTTTTCCGATAGCCGCTATAACTATATCCGCGCCTCTGCAGATCCCCGCCGCGTCTTTAGTGCGGCTGCTGCATACGGTCACAGTCGCGTTCCGCGCGAGGAGGAACATCGACACCGGTCTTCCGATCACGAGGCTGCGCCCGAGCACAGCGGCGTTTCTGCCCTCGATGCCGATCCCGTAGTGGTCGAGCATCTCGATGCACGCCTGAGCGGTGCACGGCGAAAAGCCCTGTCCGGAGCCGGTAAAAACGCCCGCCGCCGAAACGCTCGTGACTCCGTCGACGTCCTTTTCAGGACTTATCGATTCGCAGAGCGCGGCTTCGTCGAGGTTTTTCGGAAGCGGTCTGAACATAAGTATGCCGTGGACTCCGTCGTCCGCGTTAAGCTCCGCTATCGCCGCCGCCAGTTCCTCCTGCGAAACGTCCGCCGGGAACACCTTTTCCATAACGGCGACGCCGGTCTTTTCGGCACGCTTTGCAATGCCGCGGCCGTACGCGATGTCGCCGGGGTCGTCTCCGACTCTGACCGTCGCGAGCGTCGGCGCTATGCCGCTTTTCGCCAGCTTTCCGGCCGCCGCGAGCACGCGTCCGTCTATCGCTTCAGCTACAGGTTTGCCGTACAGAACCTCTGCCATTTTTCACCTCGTAATCCGTAAAACGCGGGCGATCATTCGCATGCCCGCCCGCGTCACAACTGAATCTTTTTTTCAGGCCTACAGCCTGTCTCTTACGTCCTCGAAAGCGGCGTCCGCCTTCGGGATATACTCGTCCAGGATCGCGTTGGCGCGCGCCTCGAGCGCCTCCGCCTTCTCGCGGTCCTTCATCGCTGATGTATTGATGAACACGCTTAGACTCGCGCTGAGCATCGCCGCTCTCGCGAATTCAAGTCCGACGCCCGCGTCGCTGAGAGCGAGCTTGCTGCCCTTGGCCGCGAATTCGATCAGAAGGTCGACGCTTCTTGCGCACGCGCCCATTATTTCGAGCGGCGTCTCGGCCGCGACCGCAAGGCATCCCTCCATCTTCGAAGCCTTCTCGGCCCTCTGAGCCTCGGTTTCGATCGGCATCCTGTAGACGTCCGAAAGAGGCTTGAAAGCATCTGCGTCCTTCCGGATGAAATCGATCAGCTCCGCGCGGAGGTCCTCCGCTTCAGCCATAAGCGCGCGAATATCGTCCTCGACGTCCGCGTATTTCTTTTTCCCGAGCGTCAGCGCTCCGACCATGCTGCCGAGCGCCATGCCGAGCGCTCCGACGAGCGCCGCCGCACCTCCGCCGCCCGGTGTAGGCGCCGAAGACGCGAGCAGGCCGGCAAAATCGACGCAGCTCAGTTTAGCGTATTCATGATCCATATTTCCGCCTTTCAGACTTAGAACAGTCCGGAAATGACTCCGTCGTTGTCAACGTCGATCTTCTCTGCGGCAGGCACCGGCGGAAGTCCCGGCATAGTCATAATGTCGCCCGTGAGCGCTACTATGAAGCCCGCGCCGGCGCTGACCTTCAGGTTCCTGATCGTAACGGTGAATCCCTTAGGCGCGCCGAGAAGCTTCGCGTCGTCCGAGAAGCTGTATTGCGTCTTCGCCATGCAGACAGGAAGGTTGCCGAATCCGAGCGATTCGAGCTGATCCAGCTGCTTCTTCGCCGCAGGCAGGATCGATATGCCGTCCGCGTGGTAAATCTTCTTCGCGATAGCTTCGATCTTTTCTTCGATCGACATATCCAGCTCGTACGAGTATTTGAGCTTCGAGTCGAGCTCGCAGAGGCGTACTACTTCTTCCGCCAGCGCGATGCCGCCTTCGCCGCCCTTCGCCCATACTTCCGAAAGAGCCACGTTTACGCCGAGTTCTTTGCACTTCGCCTCGACGAGATCGAGTTCCGCCTTTGTATCGGTCGGGAACGCGTTGATAGCGACAACGGCAGGAAGCTCGTATACCTTCGTGATGTTCTCCACGTGCTGCAGGAGGTTAGGAAGTCCCTTTTCGAGCGCTTCGAGGTTCTCCTTGTTGAGGTCGGCCTTCGCCACGCCGCCGTGATGCTTCAGAGCGCGTACCGTCGCTACTATTACCACAGCGTCAGGACTGAGTCCGGCCATGCGGCACTTTATATCCAGGAACTTTTCCGCACCGAGGTCAGCACCGAATCCGGCCTCCGTAACGGTGTAATCCGCGAGTTTCAGAGCCATGCGCGTCGCCATTATCGAGTTGCAGCCGTGGGCGATGTTCGCGAACGGTCCGCCGTGCACGAACGAAGGCGTGTGCTCGAGAGTCTGAACGAGGTTCGGCTTGAGCGCGTCCTTGAGGAGCGCCGTCATAGCGCCCTGAGCGTTCAGCTGGCCCGCGGTAACAGGCTTGTCGTCGTACGTGTATCCCACGATTATCGAAGCGCAGCGCTTCTTCAGATCGTCGATGTCCTTCGAGAGGCAGAGGATAGCCATTATCTCACTCGCTACCGTGATATCATAGCTGTCCTCGCGAGGGGTTCCGTTGACCTTGCCGCCGAGACCGTCAACTACGAAGCGCAGCTGCCTGTCGTTCATGTCGACGCAGCGATGCCACGTGATCTTGCGCGGGTCAATGCCGAGCTTGTTTCCCTGATATATGTGGTTGTCCAGCATCGCGGCGAGCAGGTTGTTGGCCGCTCCTATCGCGTGCATGTCACCCGTGAAGTGCAGATTGATGTCTTCCATCGGCACGACCTGAGCGTAACCGCCGCCTGCCGCGCCTCCCTTGACTCCGAATACAGGTCCGAGGGAAGGTTCCCTGAGTGCCACGAACGTGTTCTTGCCGATCTTTCTGAGTCCGTCGGCCAGTCCCACAGTCGTAGTGGTCTTGCCTTCGCCGGCCGGTGTAGGCGTGATCGCGGTAACGAGAATCAGCTTGCCGTCTTTTTTGCCGGCCATCTCGTTCAGCATTCTGTAATCGATCTTGGCCTTGTAGTTGCCGTAGAGTTCGAGATATTTCTCGTCAATGCCCGCGACCTCAGCGATCCTGCGGATATCGTCCATCTTGGTTTCCTGAGCGATCTGGATATCGCTCTTGTATTCGTTGCCCATGGGAATGCACCTCCGTTTCATTCTTGAAAAAACTGCCCATTCAAAGCAAAATTCGGGACGCTTTATTCGCTGTCCCGAATCCAATATATCACATTATCGGCCCGTACGGGGATTTTATTGAATCCCGCGGGGATATTTTTTTCAAAACGGTCTTTCTGCATGCTTTAAAAGAGCCGATCGCTATTTCTCACCGAGGTTTCTGAGGAAAGACCTGCGGTGGATCGGGCACATCCCGGCGCGCTTTATCCCTTCGTAGTGCGCGGCCGTTCCGTATCCCTTATTCTTCTCGAACGCGTAATCGGGGTACTGCTCCGCATATCCGACCATGAGCCGGTCCCTGTATACCTTGGCAACGATCGAGGCCGCCGCGATCGACACGCTCTTCGCGTCACCCTTGATGATAGCCGTCTGCGGAAGCGCCACGTCCCGGAGAGTGAGCGCGTCGATCAGCAGATGCTGCACGCCCGCTCCGCCCGTCCGCTCCGCGAGCGCCGCGGCGGCCTTCCCCACGGCTTCGCCCATAGCGCGCTTCGTCGCTTCCAGTATATTGATCTCGTCTATCACTTCGTTTGAAACTTCACCGATCCCGTACGCCAGCGCGCGCTCCGTTATCTCGTCGAACAGCTGCTCCCGCTTCTTCTCGCTCAGTTTCTTGGAATCGTCCACTCCGAGCACGCCGAAATCCCGCGGCAGCACAACGCACGCCGCGACCACCGGCCCGGCGAGCGGTCCGCGTCCCACTTCGTCGACTCCGCCGATATATATCTTTCCGGCTTCGTACAGACGCTCTTCGTATACCTTCATCTCGGCAAGGCGCTGCCGCGCCCGCTCGATGCGTTCTTCCTTAGTCATTTCAAACTCCCCGCCGGCTCATCCGGCAGCCATTTTCCGCCGCCTTTCCGGCGCGCCGCGCTATGCCTCGCTCTCAGCCATTTCGAGCGTTATCTTTCCGATCACTCCGCCCCTGAACTCGTCCAGCACGGTCTTGGCGCAGCGCTCGTAATCTATGCGTTTGCCCTGCAGGATAAACCCGCGTTTCTTCGCGATGAGTTCCATCGTCTCGAGAGGGAGCCCGCCCTCCTCCGGCTCCGGAAGTCCGCCCTCGCGCACCTCGGGCACCTCGTCGAGCTTGTAGCGCGCTATGAGCAGCTCGGGATATCTCGCCTGAAGCACTCCTATCAGTTCCAGCGCGAGATCCGCGATATCGAGTATCTCGTCCTTTATCGATCCGCAGAAAGCGAGGTCGAGTCCCACCTTCGGGTCCTCGAACTTCGGCCACAGTATACCCGGGGTGTCCAGAAGCTGCATGCCGTTCTCCAGCGTCAGCCACTGCTTTCCTTTCGTAACTCCCGGCCTGTCGCCCGTCTTGGCGCTCCTGCGCCCTGTAAGGCGGTTTATGAGCGACGATTTCCCGACGTTCGGCACGCCGACGATCATCATCCTGAGAGGAGATTTGCGGCTCTTTTCGGCGTTCTTCTCATTCTGGAGGCGTTCCAGCGCCTTGAGAAGTTCCTTGACTCCGGCGCCGGAAGCGCAGTTCAGCGGCAGCACCGCCTCGCACTCCGCGCCGAATTTTTCGACCCATCCGCGCGTCGCCGCTTCGTCGGCCAGATCGCTCTTGTTCAGCGCTATGACGCGCTTTTTCGAGCCGACGAGCTCGTTGATTATCGGATTGCGGCTGGAAACGGGTATCCTCGCGTCGACGACTTCCACGACCGCGTCCACGAGCTTAAGGTTTTCCGCAATGAGCTCGCGCGTCTTTTTCATATGTCCCGGATACCAGTTTATGTTTTCGATCATGTTTTCCCCTCCGCGCAACCTGCCCGCTCGCCCGGCCGCGGCATCACCGCTCAGCCCGGCCGCGGCATAACCGCTCAGCCCGGCCGCGGCATAACCGCTCAGCCCGGCCGCCGCATAACCGCTCTGTCACGCCGCCGCTTATACTCGCGGCATATCCGCGCCGGCTGCCCTCATAATGAAAAAACAGGACCCGGAAGAGTCCTGTGTTTTTTCATCTTACTTGCTTTCCTTCGACTTGATCTTAGCCGACTTGCCTGTTCTCTGACGCATGTAGTTGAGCTTAGCTCTTCTTACGTCGCCGCGTCTTACAACTTCGACCTTTTCGATTCTCGGCGAGTTGATCGGGAACGTCTTTTCAACGCCTACGCCCGACGCGATTCTTCTTACGGTAAATGTCTCGTTGATGCCGCCGTTCTGCTTCTTGAGCACAAAACCTTCGAAGACCTGGATTCTTTCTCTCGAACCTTCCTTGATCTTGATGTGAACTTTAACGGTATCGCCGATACCAAACGCAGGAATGTCATCTCTCATGTATTCCTGAGTGATCTGCTTCATAATATCCATCGTTATTCTCCTCCTTCCTCCCAAGACGTTCGTGGTATGCTCTTTCAATATCCAGAGGACCGCCCGTAATAACGTGATACATTTTAACACAGCCAAAAACCGCATGCAAGCGGTTTTCAGCGCTATTTTTATGTTTTTTCAGCGGTCCGCGGCGTTTTTTCACCGCTTTGCCGCAAAGAGTCCGCTCATTCGTCGTCCGCGCCGCCCGGATCTGCCGCCGCGTGCTCCTCATTCGCCGTATCGCTGACAAGCAGCTTGGGATTCATGTCCCGCGTTTCCTTCCAGACGCGGTTCACCATGGCGCCTATGCCGATGACCCACGCTATGAAGTAGAACCAGAACATGACCGCGACTATAGCCGCAAGAGAACCGTAGATGAGGTCATAGCGGGCTATAAAGTTGACGAAGATCACGTAGAACAGCGTTACCACGAGCATTCCCGCCGAGGCGAATACCGATCCCGGCAGGATCTCGAAGAACGTCACCTTCTCCTTAGGCAGCACGTAATAGTTGTACGCGATCATGATGAAGTACACTATCAGCGCCAGAGGCCACCGCACGAGATCCCAGTACGCCATCTGGTGGTCCGTGCCGAAGCTGCCGCTTATTCCGCTGACGATGAACTGCAGCGCGAGATCGCCGTAGAAGAACGCCACCATCGCGAACGCCATAACGATTATGGTTATGAACATTGTCTTTACGGAGCGGAAACGCTCGCTCCAGTACGACCCCGTAGTGCGGCCGCCGGTCCACGTGTAGTTCGTTATGCGCATCAGGCAGAACTGCGCGCGCGAAGCCGCCCACAGCGCTATCAGCACCAGAAAAATGTTGAACTTTCCTTTAGGCGTATACGCTATGAGCTGCAGCAGGAAATCCGATGCCTCTCCGTTAACGTACCGCGTTATCCAGTTGCTCAGTGCCTCCATCGAAATGGAAAACGCGCCGAGCACCTGGGAAAGCAGTATTATTGTCGGCACAAGAGACAGCAGCACATAGAACGCCACCTGCGCGGCAAAGCCCTGGTAATACGGATCCAGAAACCTTGCCCAGGCTAGCATTGCCATGCGCCAGACTCGTTTTTTCGACATAACAGTTTCCTCTCGAGTTCGATAAGCGCCTTCCCCCTGTGGCTTATCGCATTCTTGTCTTCGGCGGTGAATTCGCCGAACGTTCTCTCATATCCTTCAGGCACAAATATCGGATCGTACCCGAATCCCCCCGTCCCATGGCGTTCCGTGGTTATATGTCCTTCGCACTCGCCGCGGGCGACTATCGTCTCGCCGTCCGGGAATATCATGGTGATGACGCACACGTATCTGGCCGTGCGCTTTTCCCACGGCACTCCGTCAAGAAGCTCAAGAAGCTTGTCGTTGTTCGCTTCGTCGGATTCCTCGCCGCCCACGCCCGAAAAACGCGCCGAATATATCCCCGGCGCGCCGTCAAGCGCGTCCACGCTCAGCCCCGAATCGTCGGCTATCGTCGGCTTTCCGCAGAGCTTCATCACCTCGTACGCTTTTTTGTACGAGTTCTCTTCAAACGTCTTGCCGTCCTCGACTATCTCCACGTCGGGAACGCCCGCGTCATGGCGCGACACGAGCCTCATCCCGAACGGTTTCGTTATCTCGCCGATCTCCCTTATCTTGTGGGCGTTCGTAGTCGCCGCGACCACGATTTCCCCGCCGACTCTCTTCGCGCGCATGGAGACCTCATAGCTTATAGTCGGTACGTCGGATTCCTCCGCCGCGAGCTCATTGTTCATGTAAACGGCGCAGAGGGTGTTCCCTACCGCGTACAGGCGGTCCTGCTTATCCGCCGGCACTCCGTCGCGTATCGCCTTGAGCGTCGTGAAGCAGACCTCTTCCGGCGTAACGCCGTAATCGTGCCATACGACTATCGATTTGTCGTCCTTCAGCAGTCCGAACGCGTTCCGCGAGTCGCTGAGTATCCCCTCGTAGGAATGGTCGCCGTCGATGAATATCACGTCGAATTTCCTGTCCAGCGAGCCGAAATCGAAGGTCGCCGAGTTCGCGAATATCTGGCTGAATTTATCCGAGTACTTGTCCGTTATGAAGAAATTGACGTTCGCCGCGACCTTCTCGCCGAATTCCGAGCCGTCCAGCGTTATCGACAGGGCCGAAGCCACGCTGTCGGAATCCATTACGTTCACAATGCTCTCTCCGCGCCACGTGCCGATCTCGAGATAATCGACCTTGTATCCGCCGCCGTGTTCGCGGGCGCAGCGCTCGCAGAGTCCTCTGAGAAGCGCGAAATCCGGCACTGTGCTTCCGCCGCCGAGATACGAGCAGGTGCCGACAGTCGGTATGTCGTCGGTGCCGAGCGCGTCGAGGAAGCCGGCTTTTGTGAGCGGCGCGTAGCTCTTTTCGTCAGCCTGCGCCATGCGCGCCATGTATTCTTCGCGCTGCCTGAACACCCCGACCATCGCCTCAAACGGGTGCGAAAACATAAAGCCGATGCTCTGTCCTATTCTCTTTGACCGATTCTCAGTAGCCATCCGGATTTCTCCATTTTTCTTTATTTTCTGCGGAAAAGCGTCCTGCCGCTCATCTGCACACGTAATACCATTCTATGACGTCGCCGTCTTTAACTCCGACCTTGCTGCAGCCGTAGTTCGGGGGAGTGCCGTTTACGTCGTACATCCAGCCCGACCGCCTGCCGCAGTCGAACTCGTATAACCCGCCGATCCCGCGTATGTATACGGACCCGAGCGAATTCTTTTCGTCAAGCGCTATTCCGGCGTCCGCCGCCGCCCGCACGAGCACGTCGTATACCGTATCGCCGTCTTCGATCGTTACGGCTGTCGGCGCGAGCATGATTCCGTCTGCCGGTACGACGCTCAGTTTTTCCTCTTTGAGGTCGCCGATATTATCCAGCGCGGCGCCGCACACGATGCTCAGAGTGACTCGCGATACATGCTCTTCGGCGACCGGAGACGTGTCTTCCCCGCTCGTGCCGGAGTCCGCTGCGTTTCCAGACGTCTGCTGTCCGGCAGACTGCGTTCCGGACGTCTGCCGCCCTGAAAGCTGTGACCCACTAGTCTGCTGCCCGGTGTTTTCGCTTCCGGCAGGTTTTCCGGCAGGTACATCTTCGGCCGAACTGTCGGAGCCGGTTCTCTCATCCGTTGAAACCGCGTCGGCGTCCGGCTGAACGTCCGCGTCCGATGATACGTCCGCCGCGGCGCCGCCGCTTTGTCCGGCATCCTCTTCAGCGCCGGCGTCAAAGTGGTTCACGTCCGCCAGAGCGTTTCCGGCCGTGCCGGCGTTACCGCACGCGCAGAGAGAAAGCGCAAGCAGCAGAGCCAGCAGCAAAGCCGCAGCGCACTTACTGCCGCCGCGCGTTATTCCGTTATCAGCACGCTTTGAAAACACTTTTTACCTTGCCTTCGGGAGCTTGTCCAGACGCATTACGATCATCGCCGCCTGGCTTCTCGGTGCTTTCGACTTAGGATCTAGTCTGCCCTTCGAAACGTCCGTAATCCCGTTCGCGATCGCCCATTCAGCCGCGTCCGCCGCCCATGAGCTTACGGAATCTCTGTCTGCCACGTGGTCCACACCGATCTGAGTTTCAGCCTTGAGTCCGTACTTTTCAGCGTATCGCTGCGCGAACGCGAAGAATTCCTCACGGGTTATAGGAGCCGAAGCGTCGAAGATGCCGCCGTTTCTGCCCTTCGCGATTCCCGCCTCGTTTGCCCACGCGGCTGCCTTGGCGTAATACGCGTCAGCCGGAACGTCCTTGAACGCCGCAGGGCTCGTCGGTTCAGGCGATCCCGCCATGCGCCAGATTATCGTAACGATCATGCCTCTGTTTGTCGTCTCGTTCGCGCCGAAGGCGTTTTCCCTGATGCCGTTCATATAGCCGTGTCTGAGGCAGTAGCCCGCGGCCTCCGCGAACCAATCGTCCTCGTCCACGTCGTCGTACTGCTCAGCCGCGGCAGCTATGAGCTCATCCGAGCTTACGGCCGTCGGAGTGATCGCCGCCGGGGTTATCGCCGCGGTCGTAGTTACAGCAGGCGCTGCCGAAGACCCGCCATCGTCCGAACCCGATGACGGAGACGGGGCAGGCGCAGGCTGCTGGTAGTTGTATTCGTGGTAGTTGAAAGATACGTTTTTAAAGAACGACGAGCCTGTCGCGTCCTCGGCGAACGCGAGAGCCGCCTGATTTGTCGCCGAGATATCCACTATAGTGGCGCCCGTATTCCAGTCCGTGCCAAGCATCGCGCCGTCAGCCTCCGAGTACGAAGTGCTCGTCGCCATTGCCCTTGCCGGGTCCTTCGTGAGGCTGTCCGAAGTGCCGTTCGCGTTCACGCCGAAGCATGCCCACGCGGTAGTCCACACGTTGCCGTAGTTGAAGAGCCCGTCCGCATCCTGGAACGTCGCGAGCTTTGTGAACATATCCGCCCTGATCTCATCGATCGTGGCGCCGGTCTTGTTCGTGCCGTCCTGCATAACGTACGTCTCGGTGTCTTCCAGCGCGAATCCGTTGAATTCCGCCATGCTGACCGCCGCGTAGGCACCCGCGAGCGTATCCGGGTCGTCGTACGCGACGTTGTTCCAGTCGTACGCGTAGTTGCTGCTGAAAGTAGTCTGATCGTTCGCGTCAGGCTTGAAGAGTATGAGCCTTATCGCCGCTCCGGTGTTGAACGCAACCTGATCGGCAGGAGGCATGCCCCTGTTGAAGCCCATCAGCGATATCAGCGCCATCGCGTCGCTCGAGTAATATCCCACGGTCGACATCTCGCCGCCCGAGACCTGGGCGTTCGCGTACCGGACCGCCGCGTCCTTGTCGCCCTTGATCATAGCCATATACAGGCACGCGGTATTGCTGCCGAGCTGCGAATAATCAGCAAGCTGATACGCGTCGAGATCCGTATATCCGTACGCGCCGTTTCCGAGCTTTGTATAGAGCGCCGCCGCTCCGTACCAGTCGATCGCCGATCCGGTGGCGTATTGCTTTTGTATTATATTGTCGAGGGCGTCCGAAACCGATTGAGACCCCGACGCGAATGCCTGTGACGGCGCAAACCCGATGACCATTGCCAAACACAATAAGAAAGCCAGAACTTTTTTCATATCTTTCCCCTCCGTCGTACAAAATGATATTATATTTTATCACAAATGAATGAGCGTGAAAAGTATGCATAAAGCGGGCGATATGCCGCTTCCCGCGCAGATCGCCATGCGCCGCTGTTTCGTCGGCCGCGTCTGAGAATATACATAATATTAGTGCAGCTCTTTTGAAATGACGGTAAAACACATATGTTAATGATCTTAGCATACAGCGGTGTTTGAAATGAAACCTTATTCATTCAGCAATACGATACTCCACGAGATCGGCTGCGACTGCTACCAGGGCTATCTCTACTCGCCTGCGGTATTCCTCGACTGATTGCCTGAGGCATTTCCCGACTGGCAGTCCGGCTCCTCAGCGTATTACTATTGCGAGCTGACAGGCCGCCGCGCAGTTAATAATCGCAAACTAAAGCCGGTCCGAACTGTTCGTTCGGACCGGCTTTTTTATTGCCTTGCCTGTTTATTCGATTTCCGTATTCGATTCCGTCGGAAACGCCCGGTTTCGGCATTTATTCGACGTCCTCAAACGTGATCTCTTCCAGAACGCCTATATGCTCATCCATAGCGTCCCAGGCCTTTTCCTGAGCCGCCTGGTCATTCCAGTCGTAGCTTGCGAACTCGTACTGCTCGTTGTCCGCGAACAGATCTTCCGCGCCGTAGTTGAAATATCCCGGGCAGTCGTAGAAATGCCTTACGTACTGCGAAGTCTCCTTGTCGTCCTGATATCCGACCGACTTCAGCGGCTCATCCTTGTTGACCATATCCCAGTATATGGTCCAGTGGAAATCTGAACCTCTCGTATGGTAAGCGACAGCCTTATTCTCTTCAGAATAGTACAGCTTGCCGTCTTCGCCGTTCGGATTCGCGACCGCGCTGAACAGCTGCTCAACCTCTCCCGGAGCCACTTTGTACGCCATAAACGCGATGTTGCTGACATAATCCGGATCCGGCTCGTAAACCTTTACAAGAAGCTCATCCTCGCCGTCGCCGTCAACGTCCATGACCGCCTTCTGCGTCTCGTACGTCTGAACGTTTTCAAGGAACTCTTCCGGAATGTTCATGGCGTATCCGCCGAGCGTAACGAACGAGTTCAGCGTGTCTTCGAGGGTCATCGTATCCTCCTCAGGCTTTGCGCTGCCCTGCGAAGAACCCGACCCGCACGCCGCGAGAGACATGATCATTACCGCCGCAGCGGCGATTGCCAGTACCTTTTTCATTCTTGTTTTCATCCTTTATTCCCAGCCTTTCCCTTTGATGTATCGCCGCTTCCGCGGCACATACATAATACTCTCTTAAGGCTGAAATGTAAAGCCGCCCGGCGGCTATAATTCTTCGGCAGAGTGCACGAGTTTGGCGTCAGCCACGGTGCCGCCCTTGATATACGGGCTGAGCTTTTCCGCCGTCTTTCCGATGCCGCTTCCGCCCGAAGTCGCGAATGCGTGGACAGTCTTGCCCGTCCAGTCGTAGCCCTTGCAGAACGTGTTCACAACGTTCGGCGCGCAGCCGTACCAGATCGGGAAGCCGATGTATACCGTGTCGTATTCATCAAAGTTCTCAACGCTGCCGGAAACAGGCACGTCTTTCTTTCCGAGCCACTCCTTGTTGCATCTCGCGAGCGGATTTGACCACTTGAGATCCGCCGCGCTGTACGGCGTCTCCGGCTTTATCTCATACAGATCGGCGCCGATCCTCTCCGCGAAACCGCGCGCCACCGCCGCGGTCCTGCCGCTCTCCGCGCTGAAATACGCTACCAGTGTTTTCATAATTAACCTCCGTGGAACAATTCAGAGTTCGTTTTGTTTTAACACTGTAATTGTACCACAACTATGCAACTGTTGCCGCCGCTCATTTTGGTTTCGCCTTTTTATCAATTGTTTTCTTGGCATATTCTCCCGTTTCCCGTTCATCGACTATTATCGGCCACGCGACGTGATTACAGTCGCGCACGCTCTCTACCCTCCGCCAGAAGCTGAAAACACTCCTTCTCATCATTCAGGTCATCTCACACAAACTGCCATGCTATGAATTGTCGTAAAACTGTCATAAACTGAAGAGAATAAAAAACGGGAAGCCTTGATTATCAAGGCTTCCCGAACTCTTATCTTACCGGCCGCTGCCGGTCCTTGTCTTAACAGTGTTTAACTTATACTACCTCTGATCGCCCGAAGGTGTGCTGTTGGTCGCAGCATGTGCCGTACCGCGGGAGAAGATCGTCAGGACGATGGCTGCGATGAGATAGATCGCCATGAGCAAAGTCCACTTGTCGACCCAATCCATCGGCAGCCTCAAATCCTCCGTCAGGATGAACGTGATGACCGAGAGCGCGCTGACCACGGCGCTGCCGACCTTCATGGCTGTCTGCTTGCGCGCAACATCCGGCGCTACATTCTGATTCTTCTTTCTGCTGAAGAAGAGGAGTCCTGCGAGCGTGATGGCCGCCGTGAAGATGGCCAGGATGAGGTTCATGACAGCCCAGGTGTCCCTGTTACTGTTCTGGATCGGAACCTCTTCGACGATCTGTTCGATGGCCTGAGGAGTATCACTGATGTTCTCTTCGATCGTCTCGGAATCTTCAGGCTTATCGGAAACGATCTCGTCTCCGTCAGAGCCGTCCTTGCTGTCGGTGTCGTCACCGGAGAGACCGGTACCGCCATACAAACCGTGAGACGAGCGCCCGTCGTTCGTATATTTTCCGCCATCCTCATCAGTCGTGCCGCCTGCAGCATCATCGCCGGTGATAGCAGCGCCGGTGATAGCAGCGCCGGTGATAGCAGCGCCGGTGATAGCAGCGCCGGTGATAGCAGCGCCGGTGATGGCCGCGCCGGTAATAGCCGCGCCGGTCGCAGGTACAACAGGCGTCACAGGTCCGGCGGAACCTCCACCGGACGCAGATCCGTCCGAAGGATCACTGTAGGTCAACGTGTAGATTGAGAAGAGTCTGCAGCTGGCCGTGATCTCACCGTTTGCGCCGTTTGCTCTGCCGCCCGTCGTGACGATGCTGGCGTCATCATAGATGTGAGACATCAGCATGCCGTAATTGCGGGACGCCTTGATGAGAGAAGCCGGGATTGCGAAGCTGACCTGGACAGCGGAGTTCTTGAGCTCCTTGATATTGCTCTGGCTGATCGGCGTATCGGCTGCTGTCGGCGTGTAGGTATCGAACAGCTCCTTGATCATCGTAACGTCATACTGACAGCCGATAGACCAGCCATTCAACGCGGCTCTGATACTCGGCGTGACCGCCTCAAGCTCGGCCGCAGAGGCCGGAGCAGAAGCGTCTCTTATAAAGATCGTGGTCCTGATGAGCTTGACGCCGTCGTTGATGATACTGTTGATCTCATTCGCGCTCAGCGTCGAGATGATCTCGGACTTCAAAGCTTCGTTATCTTCCTCGCTGTTGTTGACCGTGACCGCAGCTTTCGAAATGACCTCTGTACCGGTCTCGACATCTACGTCAACTTCGACCTGTACGTCAACTTCGACCTGTACGTCGACTTCAACCTCGATCTTTAGGCCTGCCTCGCTGACGATATCCTCAACGGTCTTGACCGTGAGAGTGCCCGAAACGAATGTAACGTCATAGTTACCCTGGACGGCTGCGCCTGTCGGCGTGATCGCGTAAGTGCCTACCGCATCGCCCGGCTCTCTTTCCAGCGTGTAGTTTATCGCATCGCCGCTGACTACGCCTACGACCGTCGCTGTAATCGCCGGATCACTGGTGCCAACAGCCTTGGTCTTGTTGTCTGCCGTGACAGTGGCGTCCTTCTTCGCGATCGAGATGACCGCCGCTTGGGTCACTGTGTCGTAGTTCGGGTTCTCGACCTTCACGATGACTTCTACGTCCCCCGCGTCGGTGACTGCCGGTGCCGTCGTGGTCCAGGT
>JAEEGL010401143.1_pt1 | contig 29028 bp, 26 predicted proteins | sample 9134231 | NCBI WGS metagenome assembly JAEEGL01 (sample SAMN16246548, study PRJNA631951) | gut metagenome | biome: gut microbiome; feature: rumen; material: fiber-attached | host: Bos | place: Iran: Karaj | collected 2018-10 | reverse complement strand
GGGATGTGCTTTTTGTGAAAGTGGAAGACTTAAAAAAGTACGTGATTTAACACTTTCAGAGTTAGTACTTCAAATAATTACAGTAGAAAAATATGAGAAAAAGAGAATTACATCTGTTGTTGTTATGGGTATTGGAGAACCTTTTGATAATTATAATAATATAAAAAGATTTATTGAAGTGGTTACTAACAATAAAATGATTGGTATTGGTCAAAGACATTTAACAATATCAACTTGTGGATTAGTTCCTAAAATATATGAATTTGCAGACCTGGAAACTGGAGTAAATTTAGCAGTTAGTTTGCATGCTCCGAATAATGCTATAAGAGATAAGATAATGAAAATAAATCATGCATATAAAATAGAAGACATAATGAAAGCATTAGATTATTATATTGAAAAGACTAATAGACGAGTAACTATAGAATATATTATGTTAGATGGAATAAATGATAGTGAGGAGTGTGCACGTGAATTATCTAGACTAGTAAAAGATAAATTAATGTATGTCAATATTATTCCATATAATGAGACTTCTCACTTTGAATTAAAACGAAGTAATGACTTTAAAATAAAAAGATTTTATGATATACTTAAAATGAATAATGTGAATGTGACAATAAGAAAAGAAATGGGTAGCAATTTATCAGCTGCTTGTGGACAATTACGCGCAAATGTAGAGGGAAGTGGTAAATAATGAAATCATTCTATCAAACAGATTCTGGAAAGGTTAGAAGTCATAATGAAGATTCAGTGACTATAGTTGAAAATGCAGGTGGAGAATACTTGGTTGTAGTTGCTGATGGAATGGGTGGACATAAAGCTGGAGAAGTTGCATCAAGCTTAGCAGTAAATGAACTTTCTAAAAGATTTAGTGAACTATCAAGTATAGGTACTAAAGAAGAAGCTGTAGTTTGGTTAAAAGAAATTATTGATGAAGTAAATGTAAAAATATTAAAATATGCTGAAGAACATGTAGATGCAGCTGGTCTTGGAACAACTTGTGTTTGTTCAATTTTTACCAAAGATTTCTTATTGTTTGGAAATATAGGGGATTCAAGTGGTTTTGTAATTAAAAATGGAAAATTATATAAAGTAACAAAAGATCATACTTTAGTAAATATATTACTCGAAAATGGAGAATTAACTGAAAGCGCTGCAAAAGTACATCCACAAAAGAATGTACTAATGAAAGCTCTAGGAGCTGCAGAAAAAATAGAAATGGATATTTTTGATGTAGAAAGAGATGTAGAAGGAATACTTCTTTGTAGTGATGGACTTACAAATATGATGAGTACTGATCAAATGGAAAAAGTATTAAATGATGGGGATTTAGAATTAGAAGAACAAGTTAACAAAATGATTATGAAAGCAAATATGCGCGGTGGAAGCGATAATATTACAATAGCATGTGTTAAATTTGGTGGTGAATAAGTGTGATAACTAAAGGTTATAAAATTAATGATAGGTATCAAATTATTAAAACATTAGGTGAAGGTGGAATGGCTAATGTATATTTAGCTCATGACACAATATTAGATAGAAATGTTGCAGTTAAAGTTTTAAGAGGAGATCTTGCAAGTGATGAGAAATTTGTTCGTCGTTTTCAAAGAGAGGCTCTTTCAGCATCAAGTCTATCACACCCTAATATTGTTGAAATGTATGATGTTGGAGAAGATGATGGCCAATATTATATAGTAATGGAATATGTTGATGGTAAAACTTTAAAACAAGTTTTAAAAGCAAGAGGAAAATTATCTGTTACTGAAGTAGTTGATATTATGCTTCAATTAACTGATGGTATGGCTCATGCACATGATGCATATATAATTCATAGAGATATTAAACCTCAAAATATAATGATTTTATCAAATGGAATGATTAAGATAACTGATTTTGGTGTTGCAACTGCATTGAATTCTACTCAACTTACACAAACCAATTCAGTTATGGGAACAGTTCATTATTTACCTCCAGAACAAGCTCAAGGAAAAGGTTCAACAATAAAAAGTGATATTTATTCAATGGGAATAATGATGTATGAACTTTTAACTGGGCTAGTTCCATATAAAGGAGATAATGCTGTAGAAATAGCTTTAAAGCATTTAAAGGAACCTCTTCCTAGTGTAAGGAAGAAAGATCCATCTATTCCTCAATCAATAGAGAATGTAATAATTAAAGCCACTGCTAAAAATCCTAAAAATAGATATACTGATGCAAGAGAAATGCATCAAGATTTAAAAACTGTTTTAGATGAAGCAAGATTAGACGAACCAAGATTTGTTTATAAATACCCTGAATCAGAAAGTGATGATAAAAAAGTGGAAACAGTTAAAAAAGAAACTCCTGTAGTTAAAGAAGAAAAGGTAAAAAAATTAAAGAGAGTAAAAAAAGAAGTAGAAGAAGATTTTGATGATGATGACGATAGAAGAGGTGGACATAAAGCACTAATATTTATGGTAGGATTGTTTACCGTTTTAGTTCTTGTAACAACTATTGTGGCTTCAATTTATTTCGATAAAAATGGTAAAGTAGAAAATGTATTAGTTCCAGATGTTTCTGGAATGAGTATAGTCGATGCTGCTAATACGCTTGCTGATGTTGGATTTGAAGTTGAAACTGAATATAAATATGTATTTAGTGATGACGTAGTAGAAGGAAATGTAGTTAAGACTAGTCCAGAAATTGGAACAAAGAGAAAAACTGGCACAAAAATAGTATTATATGTTTCTTCTGGAGAAGGAGCATATGTAGTTGAAGACTTCACAGGGCAAAATTATTTAGAAGCTAAAGGTAAAATTGAAGTTGCTTGTAATTGTAATGTAGTTGTTGAAACAAAGAAAGTATCAGAGAGTAAAAAAGTAAAAGAAGATACTGTTTTAAAAACAGTTCCTGCTGCTGGTGAATCATCAAAATTTGGAGAACAAATAACAATTATTATACCTGAAGTTGAATATAAATATCCTGATTTTACAAGTGGATATACTTTAGCAAAAATAGAAGCATTTTGTAAGAAACATGAAATTAATCTTGAAGTAAAATATCAAGAATCATCTACATTAAAAGAAGGAACTATTATTAAACAAAGTAGAGCTGCTAAGAGTGTTGTAACTCCAGGAGCAACTCTTGTAATAACAATATCAATAGCACCTGCTGAAGCACCAGTTGATGAAGATGGTGGAGAAACACCAGTAGAGACTCCAGAGTCAGGAGATACACCAACAGAAAATGGCGAATAATATGATTGGAAAAATAATTTGTATTAATGCCTCTATTCACAAAGTATTACTAGAAAATAATACAATTATAGATACTAAAACAAGGGGAAAATTAAGAAACAATGGTATTGAACCAACTGTTGGAGATAATGTAGAAGTTGATATAGATAATAAAACAATAGAAAAAGTTTTGCCTAGAAAAAATCATTTAAATAGGCCTCTTATTTCTAATGTTGATAAGTTATTAATAGTAATGAGTACTTCTATACCAACATTTTCTAGTTATTTAATTGATAAATTTTTATTAATAGCTAAGGTTAATAATATTGAGCCAATAATTGTTATTACCAAAACTGATATGATTAGTAGAAGTGAAAAATTTAAAATAAAAAGATATATAAGTTATTATAGAAAACTAGGTATTAAAGTTTATAATAATACTAGTGTTAGTAAAATTAAAAAAGAGTTTGTAAATTCAGTAGTTGCTCTTGCTGGCCAAACAGGAAGTGGAAAATCTAGTTTATTAAATAGAATTGATGCTTCACTACATTTAAAAACTGGTGAAGTATCAGAAAGTCTTGGTAGAGGCAAACATACAACAAGGCTTGTTGAATTATTGGAAGTGAATGGTGGATTAATTGCTGATACTCCTGGATTTAGTTCTCTTGAAATAGATATAGATAATAAAAAAATTAAAACATATTATCCGGATTTTAAAAAAGAATGCAAATATAGAAGTTGTAGTCATGTAAAAGAAGATGGATGTAGTATTATTAAACTTGTGAATAATGGTAAGATTCCTAAATGGAGATATGATAATTATATTAAATTTTTGAGTGAAACTAATAAGTAGCAAGAATTTAAAGTCTTGCTATTTATTTTAGAGGTATATATTATGAATAGTGTAAAAAGAACATTAAATAGTATTGCTAATAACTTTAAAGTAAATGAAACTGAGCTTTTCCAAAAAATGCCTAGTGGAGAAACTATTTTTGAGTATGCCTTAAAAAGTGGAATAACTATTATATGCTATAGATTTAGTAAAATTCAAAGTCTTGATTTAATATTAAAGTATGAAGCATATGAATTACTAAAAGTAGTTGATATTAAAACATTATTAAAAACTAACAAATCAAATTTAAATGAATGTTATTTAGAAACTATACTTAAAGCATTTAAGAAAGATCAAATAATAAATATAAGTTATATTAATCCTGTTGATAATGCTACTTCATTAAATGATATAGCGGATGTTTATCTTTTATATGCAAAATATGGTTTAGTTGATTATCTTCCTCTTTTAGATACTAATCTTTTATTATTAACTGAATTAAAGAATAGTAAAGAAGATTTAAAAGAAAAACTAAGCCAATTTACATTTAGGAAAGAAAGTAGGTCAACATTACTTGAAATAATGTTAAACAAAGATAAAGTAACTACAGTTAACAAAGTATTAAATAACAATTTAAAAAAGGATATAGATATTGCTATAATATTACAATTATATGGTATTGATGTCATAAATATAGAATATGGATTAAAACCAAATAATTATATAAATAATATAGTGAAAAGTATAAATAAAAAATATGATGATATAAAGTTAACTGAAGAAGAGAATAGATTATTAAAAACGCTTTATGATATATTTATTGTTGATAGTGATGAAGAAGTAGTTAACACTTTAATTAATTCATATAAAATACAATTAAGTAAGAAAAATCCTAACACTATTATTGAAATAAAAAAATTAATAGAATTAAAATTACATGGAAAACCTTCATATATTAGAAGAGGTTCTAACTTTTATGCATTTTTTGACAATGGAATTGAAATTAAGAATTGTCTTACAGATACATTAAACCATGAAATGGGACATGCCTTATTTCATAATTTAACAGATGGAAGCGTTCCTTATAGATTTTGGAATATTATTTCTAGAATTATAGAAAATAAAAATACATTAAAGAAATTAAATGAGTATTCATTAGAGGGGGATAAAATTAATAAAGAATTATCAAAATTTGCTAGTGATAAATATGATGGCGATTTTATAATGTTGAATAAAATAGTTGAACTATATGAAATTAGAGATAAACTTAGTCTTCAATATGATTATAGATTGGATAAACAAAGATTAGAATTAGAAAAAGAAACATATGATTTGAGAAAAGAAATAAGTGAATTCTTATTGAAGTCAAAAGAAGAAAAAATTAGAGAATATAAAGAAAAAGGATATAGTGAAGAAGATTTAGAAGTTTTATTTGCTAATACTTTTACTGTTAAAGAATATGCTATTATGCATAAAAAAATTCAAAAAAGAGAATTAATTGATACTATCAATTCATCTTTACTTGCTCCTATGAGATCAATTGGCGATATATTTGATGCTATATATCAAGGAAAATTTTTATCAGGAAAACTATTCTTTGAAGGGAAAAAAATAAAACCAGTAACAGGGCATGGATTATTTTATTACAATTTTGATAAGGATATGGTATTTAATGAAATATTAGCTGATTATAGAACAATTATAATGAGTGAGAATAGTGAAGAGTATATAGAAAAGTTAAGATATTATGTTGGGGATGAACTGGTTGATTTTCTAGACTATTACTATAATAATACTTTATTAAAAGTAAGCGAGGTGAGTAAAGCATATGGCAGATGATAGTACGATAATCAAAATTAATGATGATGAAGATGCAGAAAAAGTTTTTGATGATTTTATTAGAACAAAAAATATAAGATATTTTAATGCATTTTATGAGTATATATCATCTAAAAAATTTTCTACTGTGAATATTAATATAAAAGATATAAAAGATTTATTCTATAAAATAGATAATAAATCATTATTTGAATATTTGATTGATAATACAGATAAATTTGGATTTGAATTTAAACAATTAATACTAAGTGATATAGTAACAATAAAGGAATTAATAAAATTAGGCAGATATGAATTATTAGACTTTATGGATGAAAAAATGCTTTTACTTGAATTTGAAAATGGAAAAACAGTTTTTGAATACTTACTTGAAAATGATTTATTAAGCCCCAAAATAATAAATAATATATGGGAAAATATATGGGCTGATAATAATTATATTGAAAGGATAAAAGAAAAAGATATATCACTGCTAAAATATTTAAAAGGTTATATATTAGTAGAAAATAAGATAGGTGGTATCTCAATACTTGAGTTTTTATTTCAAAATAATTTAGTTGACAAAGAAGTAATAGGAAAAATACAGAGTGAAGTAGTATTTGATTTGTGTATAAAATATAAGAGAAAAGATCTTTTTCCATATTTGACAGAAAGTGTATTAAAATCTAAAAGGAATGACAAAACTATTTTAGAATTTTTGCTAAATAATAATATTTATCCAAATAAGGTTCCATATAGTGATTCTTCTGTAATAAAAATATTATACGATTATAGACTATTTGATTATTTTATTAATTATGATGAAGATAGACTTCTAACAAAAGTTAGTAAAGATAAAACTTTGCTTGATGCTTTATTAGAAAATAATAAAACTCCAACAACAAAATATTATACTTCTAAGAAAGCTCTTGTTATTATTTTAAAATATAAGAGATTTGATCTAATTAAATATTTTGCTTTAGATACTTTGATATCCTTATGTAATTTAAATGAAACATATTTAGATTTAATATTACAAGAGAAAAAAAGTGGATTGGATTTTAATTTATCAACAATTAATAATTATTCTTCAAATGTAAAAAGTGTAGCAAAATATTATATAATAGTGGCAAGAAATGGATTTATTAATCATATTGATGATATTAGTGAATATTCTCTTACCAAAAACAATGGTGAATTATTAAAAGAATTAATAAGTATTGATAAAGATCTTACTTTAAATGTTATTATTCCTAGAAAAATTAAAGAAAAAGTTAATGTTGCCATACTTCTTAGGATGATTGGTATTGAGCAAAAAAATATTAAAGTAAATTTACATTCAATGAATATAGTTAATGATTATTTAAAAGAATTTAATAGTGAATTTAAAGATGCTATAGTTAGTGAAGAAGAACAAAATTTACTTAATCAATTTAAAGATTTAATGCTAAGCGATGGTGAAAGCGATAAAGAACTTATAAATGCTGTAATAGCATCTTATACTTATTTAATATCCTCTGGCAATGAGTATGGGTTACGTGAATTAAAAAAATTAATAGAGATTAAAGAGAAAAGAAAAGACTTTATAATTGTAAGGACAAATGATGGTTCTTGTTTTAGAAAGATTGATAATTCAGTTAATTTAGAAAATACTGTTCTTAATACAATTAATCATGAAATGGGACACGCCTTGTTTTATAATTTAACAAATTGTGAAATACCAAAAGAATATGAACAATTGTTATATGAAGTAAGAACAAATTCAGAAGTATTAAAAAAAATTAGAGAATACTCTATTAAATATCAAGAAATAAAGAATATAGTTTGTGGATATGTTGATGAAAAATATATGAGTACATATCAAATAAGTGAAGAAGAATTAAAAGAGTTAGATGAATTCTTAAATACTGACAAAGAAAAAATAAAAAAAGCTTTAATTAATAAAGGTTATAAAGAAGAAGTAATTGATAGCATTTTATCTGGTATATATATTAAAGAAGAGTATATAAATCAAGAGAGAAGAATAAAAAGAGAAGAGTTAATAGATGCAATAATTAGAAGCGAATATGGAGCATTTTTGTCAATTGGTGATATATTAGATTCTATATTTGAAGGAAAATTTAGAAGTGGTGAATTATTAGATAGTGATAATAATAAAATATTACCGACATCTGGGCATGGCGTAGCATATTACAGTAGAGGAGTTGATTGGGCATTTAATGAAACTATAGCCAATTATTCTGCTATAGTTAAATCAGTTGATGGAAAAGAAATGCTAAGGTACTTAAGAGAAATTGTTGGTGAAAGATTCATTAATTGTATTGAAAGCTATTATAGAAATAATATATCACTTTCAAATAAAGATTTAAGTGAAAAGGAGGCAAAATCATTATGAAAGTAAGTGTATCAATATTATCTAGTAAAATAAAAGCAAGTGATATTGTTAAAAAACTAGATGAAACAGAATGTGATTATATACATGTTGATATTATGGATGGTAAGTTTGTTGATAATAAAACTTGGACCTTTGGAGAAATAAAGGATATAGTTAAATATTCAAGAAAAAAATTAGATGTTCATTTAATGGTTGAAAAACAAGAAAAGTTTATTGATGATTACGTACTTTTAAATACTGATAGAATAACTTTTCATTATGAAGCAGTTAAAGATATTGAAAAAATGATTGAATATGTTAAAAATTATGGTTTAAGAGTTGGTCTTGCTATTAGTCCAGATACTGATCCTAAAGTGGTATTTCCATATTTAAAAGATTTAGATCAAGTACTTGTTATGAGTGTATATCCTGGAAGAAGTGGGCAATCATTTATTGAAGAATCTGTAAATAAAATTAAAACTATTAAAAATGAAATAATAAAAGAGGATGTAAAATGTGAAGTTTCAGTTGATGGTGGAATCAATTATGAAAATGCTGTTAAATGTGTTAATGCAGGAGTTGATATACTAGTATCAGCAACATATTTACATCAAGATTTATTAAATAATATACATTCTTTAAAAAAATTAAGTAAGGAGGAATAAAAATGGATGATTTAGATTATAAATTATATGTTTTAGCTGAACTAAGCTATAAAAAAGAACATCCAGATATAGAAGAAGATGAATTATATCCACAAGATTGGTATAGTTTTAATAATTATAAACTAAAAAATGAAATAATTGCTGAAGCAATAAGGAATAAACAATTAATACAAGAAACACCAAAATATCAAGAATTAATAAATCATATTAGAAGTTCTCACTAAAAAGTGAGAATTTTTTTATAAAAAAAAGTGTTTTAGATTATTTGTGGCTAATTATAATAATAGGAGGGTTAAATGAATAAAAGATTAATTGTTAATCAAAATGGTAATAAAGATTGTGCTAGTGCATGTTTACTTTCTATTATGAGATATTATGGAAGTGATGCATCATTAGATGAACTTTCTTTAATACTTAAAACAACTAATGAGGGAACAAATGCATACAATATCATAAATGGTTCTAGAACATTTGGATTTGATGGATTTGGACTTCACTATAGTTTTGAAGAAATAATAAGTGGAAAAGTAAATTTGCCAATAATATGTCATACTCTAAAAGATAATATGTATCATTTTATAGTTGTATATAAAATATGTAAAAAAAATATAATTATAATGGATCCCTCATCAAATATAACTAAAGTAAGTTATGATTATTTTAAAAGTATTTACTTAAATACATCTATTGTTATATATCCTGTAAAAAAAGTAAATTCAATAAATAAACAAAATAATTTATTAAACTTTATATTTGAATATATAAAACAATTTAAAAATACAACAATTAAAACTATACTATTATCTTTAATAGTCATAATAATAAATATTATTGTTAACTATTATTTACTAATATGCATTGATTATATTATTCCAAATAATAATAATTATCTTAATTTGATTACAATTATTTTTTTAAGTATATTTGTTTTTAAAAATGTTTTTTTGTATATTAGAGAAAAATACTTAATTGAAATAGAGAATGATATATACTCTAAGATTACAATAGATGTTATTAGAAAATTGTTTAATCTTCCATATCTTTATTTTAAAACTAAATCAGTTGGTGAAATTGAATCTAGATTAAATGACTTAAATTATTTTAAAGAAATAATATCAAGTATAATAGTTAACACTTGTATGGACCTTTTATTTACCGTTATTTCTAGTATTATTCTTTTATCAATTAATTATAAGTTGTTTTTAATTAATATAGTAGAAATAATAATATACTTATTTGTTGTTTTACTATTTAAGAACAGTTTTGTAATCAAAAGTGAAAAATTTCTTATTTGTGAAGGAGAATATAAAAAAACTATTAATGAGAGTATTAATGGTTATGAAACAAACAAAAATATTAATATGATTAATTATATTAATAAAAAAATTGAAATTAAAATAATAAATTTTATTAATAAGATTAAAGATTATGAAAGAAGTAAAAATAGGGAAAACATAATAAAAAATTTAATAATAGATATTTCATATTTATTATCAATATATATTGGAATTATTTATATTAATAATAATACTATTACTCTTGGACAATTTTTGCTTTTTAATACAATTATAATTTATTTTACAGAACCTATAAAAAAAATTATTGATTTAAATCATAGTACAATCTATGTTAAAAATGTTTATAGTAGAATAAATGACTTATTTATTGTGAATGATAATAAGAAAGAATATAACTATATAGATATAAATGGGGATATAAAAATAAATAATTTATCTTATAAAGTAAATAATAGAACAATACTAAATAATATTAATTTGATGATAAAGAAAAATGATAAATTATTTATTTATGGAAAAAGTGGAATTGGAAAAAGTACACTTCTTAAAATATTGCTTAAATATTTAAATGATTATGATGGTGAGGTTTCAATAAATAATATTAATTTGAAGGATATAGATTCTGATATTATATCATCTAATTTTACTTACGTATCTCAAAATAGTTATATTAATCATGATACTTTAAAAAATAACATTATTTATGATAGATTAATTAGTGAAAAAGATTATGAAGAAATAGTACATTTATGTAATTTAGACAATTTAAGAGATAGTAAAATAGAAAGAAATAATTTTATAATTGAGGATAATGGATTTAATATTAGTGGAGGAGAAAAACAAAAAATAATACTTGCTAGAAGTTTACTTAAAAATAGTAATTATTTAGTTTTAGATGAAGCACTTAGTGAGGTTAGTGTAGATGAAGAAATAGAAATAATAAATAAAATACTTTCAAAATATAATAATAAAACAATTATTTACGTTTCACATAAAAATGAAATATCTAATTTATTTAATACAAAGTATTTTATAGAAAGGAGTACATAAGGTGAGTGATGAAGAACTGATGAGTATAAATGGAGGAGTTGCTAGAGCTTACTTTTTTGGTATTATAGCTACAGCAATAACATTTATAATAGGTCTAGTAGATGGACTCATAAGACCACTTAATTGCAATGACAAATGACGAATTATTAGATATTAAAGGCGGTTTTAGTGCATCAATGATTAATGCTGTTGTAAGAATGGGTACTATCCTTCTTGAAATAGGAAGGAGTCTTGGAACCGTTATCAGAAAAATTAAAGATAGAACAATATGTTAATAGTTAGCTTTTGCTAACTATTTTTATTAGAATCAATATAATTGATATTCTAATAATAAAGTGATATATTTATAATAGTGGAGGATAGTTTTATTATGAAAAATAGAATAAAATTCTTTTTAGTATTTATGTTAAGTGTCACTGTGATTAGTTTATTAATCTGTGGTTTTATTGGCAAAAAAACATCAGTTAGTAATGATAAACTTGCTGGTGATTTTGTTGCCGTTGTTAATAATGTAAATATTTACGAAGGTGGAGGTGGTTCATCTGCCACTACACAATCTTGTCCCATTGGTTGCAATTGTAATAGCTCTGGTGGTTGTACAAGTTGCAAGAAAGGATACGTTCTTTCCAATGGAAAATGTATAAAATATGAATTAAAAAGTACTATAAAATTTGATGCAAATGGTGGAACTGGAACAATGAATAAACAAATTGTGAAAAATAATGTCTCTACCAAGCTACAATCTAACACATTTACAAAAAGAGGTTATGATTTTAAAGAATGGAATACAAAATCAGATGGAAGTGGAACAGTATATAAAGATGGAGGAAATATAAAAACAACTTCAGGTATAATTTTGTATGCAATGTGGACTCCAAAGACATATGTTGTAACAGCCAATGCAAATGGTGGAGTTATTTTATATAATTCCGAGTGGAAATATATAGGTGATGGTACTGCAGTAAAAAAATCATTAATTTATGGAACAACATATGGAAAACTACCAGTTCCTTTAAGAAGTGGATATACATTTGATGGATGGTATACTGCAAAAACTGGTGGTAAAGAAGTTTTATCAACAACACCAGTATATACTATAGTAAATTATACAATGTATGCTCGTTGGACTAAGAATGAAGAGGATATAGAAGATTCTAAAATAATATTTAAAAATGGTGGAACTGATGAAATGGTTTCACAAACTATAAAAAATAATACATCAACACCATTAAAAGAAAATACATTTAAAAAGTCAGGTTATTCATTTAATGGATGGAGTACTAAAATTGATGGAAGTGGAACAAATTATTCTAATAAAAATAATATTACTGTAAATAGTGATTTGGTTTTGTTTGCAAAGTGGAAAGCAAATACATATACTGTAACAGCTAATGCTAATGGTGGAACAATATCATCATATAATGGATGGACAAAAACTAGTAATACTACTGCAACAAAACAATTAACATACGCAACAACATATGGAGATTTACCTGTACCAGTAAGAGATGGATATATATTTGATGGGTGGTATACATCAAAGACAGAAGGTAAAATAGTTGTATCAACAACAAAAGTTTATACAGTAGTTAATTATACAATGTATGCTCGTTGGCAAGAAATAGGTTCAGTAATAATTTCTTTTGATTCTAACGATGGTTCAAATCAATTAATTAAGCAAAAAGTATCAAGTAATAAGCTAACTACTTTAAGTGAAAATAAATTTAAAAGATCAGGTTATACATTTATTGGATGGAATACAAAAACAGATGGTAGTGGAACTACATATCAAAATAAAGGAAGCATTCAAGTATCAGCAAATACTACTTTATATGCAATGTGGAAAGCAAATACATATACTGTAACAGCTGATGCAAATGGTGGAACAATATCATCATATAATGGATGGACAAAAACTAGTGATGCTACTGCAACAAAACAATTAACATATGCAACAACATATGGAAATTTACCTGTACCAGTAAAAAGTGGTTATAAATTCGTTGGATGGTATACAGCAAAGACAGAAGGCAAAGTAGTTGTATCAACAACAAAAGTTTATACTGTTGTTAATTATACAATGTATGCCCGTTGGGTTGAGGATAAAGTTACAATTAGTTTTAATGCAAATGGTGGAACAGGTCATATGAATAATCAAAAAGTAAGCCGTGGTGTTGATACTATATTAAATGTTGTAATAGGATATAATAAAAGTGGATATACATTTACCGGATGGAATACAAAATCTGATGGTAGTGGAACTTCATATGCAAATCAAAAGAAAATTAATATATCATCAAATACAACTTTATATGCAATGTGGAAAGTAAATACTTATACAATAACTGCTGATGCAAATGGTGGAACAATATCATCACTAAATGGATGGACAAAAGCTAGTACTACTACTACAACAAAACAATTAACATATGGTAAAACATATGGAGATTTACCAGTTCCAGTTAGAGATGGTTATAAGTTTATTGGATGGTATATATCAAAGACAAGTAGTAAAGAAGTATTATCAACTACAAAAGTGTATGCAACAGCTAATTATACAATGTATGCCCGTTGGAAAGTTAAAACTAATAATACTGTAACATTATATTTTGACAAGAATGGTGGCACAGGAAGTATGGGCACACAGGATGTTGAAAAAGGTGCTGCTATTACAATAAGAGAAAATAAAGGTTTTTATACAAGAGATGGTTATACATTTACTGGTTGGAATACTAAAAAAGATGGAAAAGGGACTTCATATAAAGATAAAGGAAGTATTACATTAACACAAGATACTACTTTATTTGCACAATGGAAACGAGATACATATACTATTACATTTGATGGAAATGGTGATACGAATACTATGCCTAAACAAGTAGTTAATAGCAAAGAGGCAACAAAATTAAATGCAAATACATTTAAGAATAGTGGCTATGTCTTCACAGGATGGAATACTAAAAAAGATGGAAAAGGGACTTCATATAGTGATAAGCAAAGTGTAAAATTAACTTCTAATCTTACACTATATGCACAATGGGCAAAAAAAGAAGAACATACAATAAAATTCGAATTAAATGGTGGTAGCACCAAATCTCCTCTAAGGAGTAAAAAAGTTTACTATGGTGATAAATTACCAAACCTAGATAGCAATGACATACCAACAAGAACTGGATATGTATTTCTTGGATGGTATGATGGTAAGGCCGCCTTTGTAAGTAAACAATATTATAATAAAAAGAATGAACCTACAAGATCTTATGATAAAACATCTGATCTTACATTATATGCTGTATGGGAAAAGAAAATTGCAGAATACAAATACGATAAAAATTATAAAGGAACAAGATCCTTAGAATATGATATTAGAGAATATACAAATGCTGCAGGTGGTACTTCTTTGATTACAAAAATATGGGTAGATGATCCTTATAATCAAATGAAGGTAGCTATTGCAAGTAGTTATCCTTCTACTGAAAAACATTATACAATTATTAGCAATGAAGTTAAAAATAAAGGATATAAAGAAAAAGCATTGGTTGCTATTAACGCAAGTCCGATGATTAGTGATAGGTTTTATCCAAAGGCTCCTAGAGATTGGGATGGTCAACCTGCAATTAATACTTTTGTTAATGAAAGCAAACCAGAATCAAATAGAACATATAAGGATAAGAAAAATGGTAAGTATACCATATTTGACTCAGGTTTCCTTACAGAAGACCCTACGGTGTTCGTGTGGTATCGCTATGCAGCAGGTATTGGCAAAGATGGTAAACTTAAGTCATTTCAATCAGCTGTTTCTTGGACTACTATGACGCAAAACCCTAAATATGAGAAACTATACAAAAATTTTAAAAGCAAAGAATCAACAGTCAATAAGTGGTTAGAGGATAATAAAATTCAAAATACATTTGGATTTGGACCTGTATTATTACAAGATGGCGAAAGAATGCAAGTGCCAAAAAGTGATGATGAAAAAAAGTATCTTAAGGCCAAAAATGCATGGGCTAGTAATGGTCAAAGACAGGCAGTTTGCCAAATCGACGCTCATAACTTTATATTTATAACAGATACTGTTGAAGGAAAGAAACAGGGTTCATCTTTCAATTCTCTAGCTGATTTAATGGTAGCATTAGGCTGTAAAACCGGTTATAATTTAGATGGCGGGGGTTCTAGGGCATTTGCCTTTAAGAAAGGTACAACTGGAACATATAAATTGCACAATAGTAACAATATTTATGGATTTGATGGGTATAGTTCAGAATGGGATGATTCATATAATATTAGAAAACCTGCCCCAGATAGTGGACCATATCCACATAGTAAAACGAATTTAAATTATATGAATATTAGTTTTAAAAATGATCGTCGTGGTGCAGATATGTTATATTTTGTTGAAAAGTAAGAAGGGATGACAATATGAAGAAGAAAATAATAATAGGATTGGTATTACTAGTTATATTTATTGTGATTGGATATTATGTTGGTTCTAACAAGAATATTAGTAGCAAATTAAAAAAGTATTATGAAAATGAAACGACCTATTTAAAGAAAAATAATGATAACCCTGAATACTTTAATTATGAAGGAATTGAATATAAGAGAATAAAAATAGAAGATGCAAAAAAAATAGCAGATAAAAATAAAGCGGTTTGTGGCTTATCTCAAATGGATAATTATTCACGTGAAGAAGACATTAATTTATGTTTTGAAAACATTGGTAAGAATAGTATTGTTTATATAGAAAAGGGTACTCCTTATTATATGAGACCCGCTATGGATTGTAATAATAATACTGATGAAGATGAAGAAGAATATGGATCAACTAAATGTGAATTAGTTGATAAGTATTATGATATGGCTAAGTTATCATTTATCGATAATGCTAAAAATATAATAGCAAGAATAAATCAATTTAATGGTGTTGAATTCTTATTTGAAACTACTAAAGGTGAGTTATATTACTTTATGCCATTAGGAATTGATGATGATAGGGCTGCTGTTATTGCCAAAGTAACTTTACCAAGTAAATTAAAGAGTTTTAATAACATTGAAGATGGTGAATCACCATATGGAACAGATATCGTTTTGGTTTTAGAAGATAATAATAAATATGTTGTAAAATATAATTATAATACTAATAAGGCTTTTTTGGTAAAATATGATGATTATTTATCTGGAAATTATGATGAGATGGGTGGTAATGATGTATCTGATGATGAGTTTGTAGAAATTAGTCTTGATTCAAAAATTGAAACAAAATCATATGTAGGTAGAGAAGCATTTGATATAGTTAAAAATGAGCTTAATAAAAAGAATTCAGTTTTAAATATAGGAAATCCTAAACTAGAAGATACATATGGAACATTAGGAATAAATAATGGTAAAGTTACATTTGAAGTTAATTATCCTAATGAAGAATCTACTCTTGAGCAAACAAGATTCATAGTTAGTAGCATTCCTTCTCCTGTTGGTGTATATATGCCTCAAGGAATTAGTACTAGTGCTGATTTCGTCGTTGAGTTTTATGTAATTAACAATAAAAATGATATATATGTTGTTAACTTTACTTTGAGAGATCCAGATTCTAATAAAACTATTTATAAAGTTAAATAAAAGGGACTTTTAAAGTCCTTTTTAATATGTTATTATATGTTTTAAGTGATTTTTATGAGTAGTAAATTATATGAATTAGTAACTAACCCAAATACAAAATTAAATGATGATTTTATTAATGAATCCTTTGATTTGATGATTAATAAAGAAGAAGGATTAGAAAAATATATTTCTGATTTTTTAATTGATAATTCTATTTCTTGTTTAGGTTCATATTCGCCTATAGATAAAGTTATTCTTATTAATGAGAAATTAATAAATAATACACCAAGGCTATATGATCCAAAAATATTTGCTTTAAGTGTTATAAGGCATGAAATGGAACATGCAAGAAATCTAAAAAGAGTATATGAAGGTGGAAATGATATAGAATCAACAGTTGTTAGATATTCACTTATTGATTATATTCAACAAAACGGATTGTATTCACCTTTTGGATTTCAATATGATAATCAACCACATTATCACTTTAAAAAGAAATCAAATTATGAATTTGATCCAGAAGAAAGAATAGCTGATATCAAATCTAATAAATATATTGTAAATTTATTAAAAAATCAAAGGACAAGTAGAGATTTATTAGTAGCAAGAAGTTTTCTTTATTATGCATATATTAGAGGTTATAAAGATAATAGGTATTATTTAGAACCTCCAACATATACATATTTAATGAATATGGAAATGTATCGTGATTATTATTTACTAAAAAGAATAGTTGATAATAATAATTATTCACTTTATACTAGAGTACTACTTGGACTTCCAATTACATATAATGAAAAAGAAAGTGCATTACTTAGAAAAGCAAGATTACAAAGAAGAAAGTAAAAGTTGTATCTTCTTTTTTATTATGTTAAAATTATTTAAGTCAATATGGAGGATATATGATTAAAAAATTATCTAAAAGTATAAGAGAATATAAAAAAGAATCAATATTGTCTGGTCTTTTTATAACAATAGAAGTAATAATGGAAGTGTTAATTCCTCTTATCTTAGCTTATTTAATAGATGATGGAATAAATGCTTCAAATATAGAAGTGGTATGGATTAGTAGCGGACAATTAATTATTGTTGCTTGTATATCTTTAATTAGTGGAGTTCTTGCTAGTAAATATTCTGCTATAGCTAGTGCTGGATTTGCTAAAAACTTAAGACAAGATATGTATTTTAAAATACAAGATTATTCTTTTTCAAATATTGATAAGTTTACTTCAAGTAGTCTTGTTACAAGATTAACAACTGATATTTCATATATTCAAAATGCATATATGATGATTATTAGGACTGCTCTTAGAAGTCCATTTATGTTGATTTTTGCTCTTACTAGTGCATTTTTTATAAATAAAAAAATAGCTTTAATATATTTAGTAGTTATACCATTTTTAGGGTTTTCTTTATTTCTTATTGCGAATAGAGCACATCCTAGATTTAAAAAAGTTTTTGAAACATATGATGAATTAAATACAGATGTTCAAGAAAACGTAAGAGGTATTAGGGTAGTTAAATCATATGTAAAAGAAGAATATGAAAAACAAAAATTTGGAAGAATTTCTAAACTTATATATGATAGATTTTCAAAAGCAGAAAAGATTGTTGCTTGGAATCAACCAGTTATGCAATTTAGTATGTATGCATGTATTTTAGCAATTGCTTTTTTTGCTTCTAAAATGATAGTTGGTGGTGAATTAACGACTGGAGAATTAACTAGTTTACTATCATATACGGGTCAAATACTTAGTAGTTTAATGATGTTATCTATGATATATGTTATGACTATAATATCAGCAACAAGCGCAGAAAGAGTTTGTGAAGTACTAGATGAGAAGAGTGACATTAAATCAAAAGAAAATCCTGTTATGAATGTAAAAAATGGTGATATAGAATTTAAAAATGTATCATTTAGTTACTCAAAAAATAAAAATAAACTTGCTCTTAAGAATATTAATTTAAAGATTAATTCTGGAGAAGTAATTGGAATTATTGGTGGAACTGGTTCATCTAAATCAACTTTAGTTAATTTAATTAACAGATTATATGATGTTAATGAAGGTGAAGTTTTATTAGGCGGAGTAAATGTTAAAGAATATGATCTTGAAGTATTAAGAGATAGTGTATCAGTTGTACTTCAAAAGAATGTACTATTTTCTGGAACAATTATTGATAACATGAGATGGGGTAAAAAAGATGCAACACTTGATGAAATAAAACATGTTTGTGATTTGGCTTGTGCTAGTGAATTTATTGAAAAATTCAAAGAAAAATATGAATATGTTTTAGATCAAGGCGGTACGAATGTATCAGGTGGTCAAAAGCAAAGATTATGTATTGCTCGTGCACTTCTTAAAAATCCAAAAGTATTAGTACTTGATGATTCAACTAGTGCTGTAGATACAAAGACAGATGCTCTAATTAGAAAAAATTTAAGCAAGTATTTGCCAAGTGTTACTAAATTAATAATTGCACAAAGAATAGCAAGTGTTGAAAATGCTGATAGAGTAATAGTTCTTGATAAAGGTAAAGTAGTAGATTTTGACACTCCTAAAAATTTGCTTAAGAATTGTGATATATATAAAGAAGTTTATAATTCACAAAAGAAAGGGGTGGAATAATGCATAATAGAAGTTTTGATCCAAGTCAAAAATTTAATAAGGATACCTTTAAGAGATTATTAAAATATATGTCTAAATATAAGTTTAGATATTTAATAGTGCTTATATGTATAATAATTAGTTCTGTTGTTCAAATAGCAGGTCAGTTATTCTTAAAGACTTTAATTGATGATTATATTACTCCTTTAATTGGTAGTGAAAATCCTGTATATACTGGTTTAATTCACTTTATATTTATTATGGCTAGTGTATATTTGATTGGTGTAATTTGCTCATTTTTATATAATAGAATTATGATTAGTGTTGCTCAAGGAGTACTTAAAAATATTAGAGATGATATGTTTAATCATATGCAAACATTACCTATATCTTATTTTGATAATAATACTCATGGAGATATTATGAGTAGATATACAAATGATACAGATAGTTTAGAAATGATGGTTTCTCAAAGTTTACCAGGATGTGCCGGTTCAATAATTTCAATAATATCAATATTTATATCAATGCTAACACTAAATATACCACTTACTTTTGCTGTAGTAATTGGAGTATTTTTAATGATATTTGGGACTAAAAGTATTATTAAAAAATCAGGTAATTATTTTGTAAAACAACAGGATTCTTTGGGTAAATTAAATGGATTTATTGAAGAAATGATTGACGGACAAAAAGTAATAAAAGTATTTACTCATGAAGAAGAAGCTAAAAATGATTTTGTTAAATTAAATAATGAATTATTTGAAAATGGAAGTAAAGCAAATGCATATGGAAATATGATTGGTCCTATTACTAATAATGTAGGGTATTTGATATATGTTATTGTTGCACTACTTGGTGGAATCTTAGCTATTAAAACAAATACATTTACATTAGGTGCAATAGCATCATTCCTAACATTAACTCATAGTTTTACTCGCCCGATAATGCAAATAACTAGTCAATTTAATATGATAGTTCGTGCTATTGCTGGAGCTACTAGAATATTTAATCTAATGGATGAAAAAGAAGAAGAAAATACTGGAACAGTAAAACTAGTATATGCAAAATATGAAAATGATAAATTAGTTGAAAGTAATAAAAGAACTGAGATTTGGGCATGGAAAGATAAAGATAAATTAACATTATTACAAGGGGATATAAGACTTAATAATGTATCATTTAGTTATGAAGAAGGAAAAGAAGTAATACATGATATTTCATTGTATGCAAAACCTGGTCAAAAAATAGCTTTTGTTGGTTCAACTGGAGCAGGAAAAACAACAATATCAAATTTAATTAATAGATTCTATGATATAGAAAGTGGTAGTATTACTTATGATGGAATTGATATTAAAAAGATTGATAAAAGAGATTTAAGACGTTCACTAGGAATGGTGCTTCAAGATACAAATCTATTTACAGGTACAATACTTGATAACATTAGATATGGAAGAAGTGATGCAACAAGAGAAGAATGTATTGAAGCAGCTCGTCTTGCAAATGCAGATAATTTTATTAATTTACTTCCAAATGGATATGATACGATGATTTCGTCAAATGGTTCTAACTTATCACAAGGAGAAAGACAACTTCTTGCTATAGCGCGTTGTGCTGTTGCAGATCCTCCTGCTATGATTTTAGATGAAGCCACTTCTTCAATAGATACTAGAACTGAAAAAATAGTAGGTGAAGGTATGGACAAATTAATGAAAGATAGAACTGTATTTGTAATAGCTCATAGACTATCAACAATTAGAAATGCAAAAGCTATTATGGTTATGGAACAAGGAAAAATAATTGAAAGAGGAGATCACGATACTTTAATAAAACAAAAAGGTAGATATTATGAATTATATACAGGAAGTGTTGAATTAGATTAGTAGATTAATATCTACTTTTTTTCTTTTTACATATAATTTAATATGATTAATAAAATATTAAAAAATAATTTTGAGATTAATTTAAAAAATAATATATTAGATATTAAAAACTATATAAAAATTATTGATATAAGTAATTATAAAATTGAAGTGCTACTTGATAAAAAGATATTAATTGTTAATGGAAAAGAATTATTAATTAAATGTATGGATGAATATGAAATTGTTATTAAAGGTGATGTGATAAGCATACAATTTAAAGATGAATAAAGTAAAAATAATTGTATATGAAAATGGTTCTAATTTTATAAATTATTTAATTAATAATAATATCTATTATTATGATTTAGAGTGTAAAGATAATTATACTTTAACAGTTAGTTTGGATAATTATAAAAAAATTAAAAGAAGATTTAAAACAAGTATTATTAGATATTATGGTAAAGTGGGAATAGTATATTTTTTTGATTTTCATAAATATATGATTGTTTCTATTATATTATCTTTATTTGTTTTATATCTTCTATCAAATACAATATTTAATGTAGAAATTATTAGTGATAATAAAGAAATTTGTAATACTTTAACAAATGATTTAAAAGACTTTGGTATTTATAAATATAAAAGGAAAAAAAGTTTTGAGGAATTAGTTGATATAAAAAATAAAATACTTGAAAAAAATAAAGATTTATTAGAATGGATTGAAATTATAGAAAGTGGTAGTACATATAAAGTAGAAATAACACCTAAAATAATAATTAACAAAAATAAATCAAAACTAAAAGAAAGTAGTATATATGCTAAGAAGAGTGGCTTAATTAAAAGAATAATTGTTTATAAAGGAAGTAAAATAAAAGAAAAAAATGATTATGTAAAAAAAGGTGATTTATTAATAAGTGGTAATATATTAAAAGATGATAAAGTTGTTTTAAAGATAAAATCTAGTGGAATTGTATATGCTGAAGTATGGTATTTAGCTAAAGTAAATATTCCATTTGAAATGACTAAAAAAGAATATACGGGTAAAAGTATTAATCATTATTATTTAGATATTAATGGCTTTAAGTTTACTATCATGGGTAAATATGATAATAAAAATACTGTTAATGAGAAGAAATTAATTATTAAAAAACCATATTTGTTATTTGATATATATAAGGAGAATAAAAAAATATATAAAGATAAAACTTATAAAATAAGTCAAACTGAAGCATATGAAATTGCAATTAAAGAAGCTGAATTAAAAATCAAAGAAAAACTTAAAGATGATGAATATATTATATCTAAAAATGTTTTGAAAAAAGAGGTAAATAGTAGTAAAATGTATATAGAAGTATTTTTTAAAGTATATGAGAATATTGGATATACTTCGAATATTGATAAGATAGGAGAAAACAATGCACGCAGCAATTAAAGAAGTAATTGAAATGTCATGGCCAACAATAATTGTATTATTGTCAGTTTTTATTATTATGAGATTTACAACTTATTTTACTGGTGAAGAAAAAAAGTTTGTGATTCATCATGAATTATTTAATCTACTATTTATGACATATTTATTAGTATTATTTAGATTAGTTACTTCTCAAGATATTTCCCTTCTTAATTCAACTAATTTAATACCTTTTAGAGAAATACTTAGATATGATGTTGGTACGAGTGAATTTAATAGACAAGTAATTGGAAATATAGTATTATTTATACCATTTGGATATTTTATGAGTCATTATTGTAAAATAAGAGGATTAGGTACAATTACTATTGTTTCTTTCTTAACAAGTTTTGTAATAGAAACAGTTCAACACTTTATAGGAAGAAGTTTTGATGTTGATGATATTATATTAAATATAGTAGGTGGAATTTTAGGATTTTTAATTTATATAGCATTAAATGCAATAAAGAATCATTTACCAAATTTTTTGAAAAAAGATTGGATATTAAATATAATTAGTATTATTATAATAGCATTAATTGTTTTATACATTTTTAAATATATTATTTAAAGGGAGTAAAAATGAAAGATTATATATTTAATACAACTGATGAAGAAATTGATACAAGTGAATTAGATAGTGTAATTAAATTTGCTTGTAAACATTTAAAAATTGAAAATCCATTACTAAATATAGTAATTGTAGATAATAAAAGAATTCAAGAAATAAATAGAGATTATAGAGGAAAAGATGCAGTTACTGATGTAATAAGTTTTGCATTTGAAGAAGTAAAAGATGTTAAGTATGACAATATTAGATTTCTTGGGGAAATATATATATCATATGAAAGATGTAGGGAACAGGCAGAGTCTTTTGGGCATAGTGTAAGAAGAGAATTTTCATATTTAGCAGTTCATGGATTATTGCATTTACTTGGATATGATCATATGACTGAAGAAGATAAAAAAGTAATGAGAGCTCTTGAGGAGGAGATTTTAAATGAATATGATATCAAGAGATGAAAGGAAAAAACAAAAAGGCATAAAAAAGTTTTTTCTTAGTTTCACTTATGCAATTAAAGGATTAAAATATGCTTATAGAAATGAACAAAATTTAGCATTTGATATAGGTATGTCAATATTGGTAGTTATTGCAGGATTTTTATTTAAAGTAAGTATTAGTGAATGGGCACTACTTGCATTAACTATAGGGATTGTTTTATCATTAGAATTAATTAATACAGCTATTGAGGCAGTAGTTGATTTAGTAACAGAAGACTATCATCCACTTGCTAAAGTAGCAAAAGATACTTCTGCAGCTGCTGTATTTATATGTGCAATAGCTTCAGTAATAGTAGGACTTATAATATTTTTACCCAAAATTATAAATTTGATATTCTAAAGGAGTAGTAAATGAAGGAAAGATTAGAAAAATTGTTAAATAATTGTTATGCACCAATATCTCATTTTGGTGTTAGTTCAGTTTTAGTAACAAAAGATGGTCATTATTTTGAAGGAGTAAATGTTGAAGATGCATCTACACGTGCTGGAATATGTGCTGAAAGAAATGCCATTACTTCTTTTGTTACAGCTGGTTATAAAAAAGGAGACATAAAAGAAATAAATATAATGTTATCTTCTGGTAGAATAGGTACACCTTGTTTTGTTTGTAGACAATTAATAAGTGAATTTTGTGATGAAGATACTATGATAAATTGTTATACTAAAAATGGTGAAGTAAAACATTTTACAGTTAAGGAATTATGCCCACATCCATTTGGAGAGGAAGACTTATTATGAAAAGTGGTTTTGTAAGCATAATAGGAAGACCTAATACAGGAAAAAGTACTTTATTAAATTCAATAATAAATGAGAAAGTAGCAATTATATCTGAAAAACCTCAGACTACAAGAAATCTAATTCAAGGTATTTATAATGATGAAGAATCTCAAATAGTGTTTGTAGACACTCCAGGAATTCATAAACCAGTAGATAAACTTGGGGTAGCATTAAATAGTCAAGCATATTATTCAATTAATGATGTAGATATTGTTTTATTAGTGGTTGATGCTAGTGTGTCTTATGGAAAAGGAGATCAATTTATAATTGATAAACTTATTGGATTAAAAAAACCAGTATTTTTGATTTTAAATAAAATAGATAAATTAACTGATGATGAATTAATAGTTAAAATAAATGAATATAAAGATTTATATGAATTTGCTGAAGTTGTACCTATTTCAGCATTAAAAAATGATAATGTAGATAAATTAATCAAAGTTTTAAAAGGATACCTACCTGATAGTGTTAAGTATTTTATGAATGGTGAAACAACTACAAGTGAACTTGATTTTAGATTATCTGAAATGGTTCGTGAAAAGATATTCATTCATACTGAAGATGAAGTACCTCATTCAATATCATGCAAATTAATTGGATATGAAGAAAGTGATGAATTAGTAAAAGTATATGTTGATATTATTGTTGATAGGGATTCTCTAAAAAAAATAATTGTTGGTCATAATGGAAGTATGATTAAAACTATAGGTCAAGAATCTAGAATAGATATGGAAAAACTATTAGGTAAAAAAGTATATCTTGAACTATATTGTAAGACAATAAAAAAATGGAGAGAAAAAGAGAAATATATAAAAGATTTAGGATATCTAATTAAAGAAGATGAATAATATTTTTACTTTCCTTGCAATATAATATTGTAAGGAGAATAAAATGAATAAACAAGAAGCTTGGAAAAAATTTAAAGAAACAGGGAAAATTGAATATTATTTAAAATATAAGAAAGGAAAATAAAAGTATAAAGAATGTCTTTATACTTTTTAACTCAAGTATGAAGATAATTAGTGTGGAAGGAATCGTTGTTAATACTATAGCTTATAAAGAAAATAGTAAAATACTAAATATTTTAACAAAAGATATGGGTATTATTGGTTGTGTTTCAAAAGGCTGTAAGAAGTTAAAAAGTAAACTAAGAAGCATAAGTGAAAAATTTGCTTATGGTACTTTTCATATGTATTATAAAGAAGATGGTTTATCCACACTAATAGATGGAGATATAAAAGATTATTTTGTTAATATAAGAAGTGATATTATAAAAGTTAGTTATCTTACATATATTTGTGAATTATCAAATAATGTATATAAAGAAAGTAATAGTAATGAAATATATCCTTTATTAATAAGTTCTGTTTTAAAGATAGAAGAAGGGTTTAATCCTAGAATTATTACAAATATTTTAGAATTACAATTTTTAGAATATTTAGGTATTAATTTGAATTTAGATAATTGCGTGGTATGTTCAAACAGTAAAGTAGTAACATTATCACTACCTAAGGGTGGATATATTTGTCAGAAGCATAGAACTACTGAAGAATTATTAGATCCTAAAGTATTAAAATTATTAAGGCTTTATAATTACGTAGATATATCTAAAATAAGTAATTTAGATATAGATGAAAATGTAAGTAAAAAAATATCAAATATTATTGATTTATATTATGAAGAGTATTCTGGAGTATACTTAAAAAGTAAAAGAATGCTAAAAGAATTAGATAATTAATAAAAAGTGTTTTATATGTTTGGTAGCTAATAATAATTATAGAAGAGAATAGCTCTTCTTTTTATTATGGAGGAATACATGAATTATTATAATGAAATAAAAGATAAATTAATTAATATTGAAATATATTTAAGCAATGAAAGAATAATATCTAGATATTATGAAATTAGATAATTAATTAAGGTATATTTTTTTATTTTTGAAATAAAATATAAAAGTTAGCACTCTATACTTGACAATGCTAAAAGATGCTATTATAATTATATTAGCACTATTGTGAAATGAGTGCTAAGGAGGTATATGATGATTGGAAGTAGACAAAAAGATTTACTTAGAGAAATTGTTGAAGAATATATTAAATCAGCAAGGCCTGTAGGTAGTAAATCTTTATGTAAAAAGTTTAAATGTTCAAGTGCTACCATTAGAAATGATATGGCTAGTCTTGAAGAAGCTGGATATTTAGAAAAGACTCATATATCTTCAGGACGTGTTCCATCAGAAGAAGGTTATAGATATTATGTGGATAACTTAATGGAACCTAAAAAAATTAGTGGAGAGGATATGCTTAAACTTCAAACAATATTCAACAATAGAGAGTTAGAACTAAATGATGCAATAAGCAAGAGTTTAGAGATAATAAGCGATATTACTAATTACACTAGTGTTGTTTTAGGAAAATCTTCTAGTGATAATAAACTACAAAAAGTTGAAGTTATTCCTATTAATTCTAAACAATTAATAGCAATAGTAATAACTGATACAGGACATGTAGAAAGTAAGAATGTTTATCTAGAAGAAAGTGTATCTACAGAAGAAATATCTAAGACTACTGAGATACTAAATAAGATGCTTATTGGGACGCCAATAGATGATGTTCCTAGTAAATTAGAGTTTGATATTAAGCCTATTATTAGAAATTATATTCAAAACTATGAAGTAGTTTATAATGCATTTTATAGTGCTTTATCAAATTTCACAACTAATAGGGATGTAAAATTTACTGGTAAAGCCAATATATTAAAACAACCAGAATTCAACACAGTTGATGATGTTAAAAACATTATAAGTAAATTTGAAAGCAAAGATATGGTGAGTAAAATTGAAGAAAGTGATGATGAGGTTAAAGTATATATTGGTAGCGAAAATGAGATTGATGATAGTGTTACTGTAGTTAAAACTAAATATAAGGTTGATGGTAGAGAAGGAACAATCGCTATTATTGGACCTAAGAGAATGGAATATGAAAGGGTAATCAATATGCTTGAATACTTAAAGAGTCATATTGAAGCCAAAGGAAAGGATGAATGACTTGAAAAAGAATAATAAAGAAAAAGTAAATGAAGAAACAAAAGTAAACGAAGAAACTACAGCTGGATGTAATCCAAGTGATTGTGAGTCTTGTGGTGGATGCGCAGGTGGTATTGATCCAGAAACTATGGTTCAAATTCTTGGTAGTAGAAATCAAGAATTAGAAGATAAATATATACGTTTACAAGCTGAGTATTTAAACTTTAAAACAAGAACTCAAGGTGAAATTAGTAGAATGCTTCAATATGAAGGAGAAGATTTTATAAAAGAAATACTTGAAATTAAAGATAATTTTGAGCGTGCAATTATGATGGATGATAATGATTTAAGTGATGAAGTAAGTAGATTCTTAAGTGGATTTAAGATGATACTTGCTAGTCTTACTGGTTTACTTGATAAATTTGAAGTAAAAGAAGTAGATTGTTTAGGACTTGAATTTGATCCTCATGTTGCAGAAGCTGTACTTACTGAACATGATCCTAATAAACCGGAAAATGTTGTTTTAGAAGTACTAAAGAAAGGTTATAAATACAAAGATAAATTAATAAGACCAGCAATGGTAAAGGTTAATAAATAATGCGTAACAAAATATTATTAATGCAATTTTTATCACAATATCATTATGGATATAATCCAGAATATGAAAATCTCAGTGAAGAAGAGAAAGCATATATGGATTATGTTGAAGAGTGTTTAAGTGATGAAAATCTAGAGTTTTCTGATGCATGTACAAAATTAATGCTATTTATACTAGAACTTACATCTAAGATGGATACAGAAGAAGAACTTACTAATGAAGAAGTAATTTTTAGAAAAGAAAAAATATTATTTGGATTTAGTGAGGAAGATAAAAATAGACTTGAATCATTTATGTATGCTTGTATAGAAACTATGGGTATATATAGTGAAGAGAGGGTTATGGAAAGAAAATTAAAAAAGAAAGGAAATGATAATTATGGCAAAGACAAATAAAGTTATAGGTATAGATTTAGGAACAACAAACAGTTGTGTTTGTGTTTTAGAAGGTGGAGAGCCAAAAGTAATTCCAAATGCTGAAGGTAATAGAACAACTCCATCTGTAGTTAGTTTTAAAAATGGAGAAGTAAGAGTAGGAGATGTTGCAAAAAGAGAAGCTCAAACTTCTACAAATGTTATTAGTTCAATTAAGAGATTAATGGGAACTAAAGAAAAAGTTGAAGCTGAAGGTAAAAAATATACACCTGAAGAAATTAGTGCAAAAATATTAATGAATTTAAAGGATACAGCAGAAGCTTATCTTGGTGGAGAAGTAACTAAAGCAGTTATTACTGTTCCAGCATACTTTAATGATGCTCAAAGACAAGCAACTAAAAATGCTGGTAAAATAGCT
>JAEEGL017104438.1_pt1 | contig 29029 bp, 26 predicted proteins | sample 9134231 | NCBI WGS metagenome assembly JAEEGL01 (sample SAMN16246548, study PRJNA631951) | gut metagenome | biome: gut microbiome; feature: rumen; material: fiber-attached | host: Bos | place: Iran: Karaj | collected 2018-10 | reverse complement strand
TCAATGTGATTTGGCTTTTACAAAAGAAAAAGATTGTTCCGGACTTGCAATCCGAAAGAACCTTTTCCTTCTTCATTCTTATTTTGCTTGTGCGTAAAGCGCCGCTTTGTCTGCACTCTGAAAGCACGGCTTCGCGCCGTGCTTTGCGTATTTCTTTTGCCGGTTTTCTTCAAACGTCGGGGAATTCGATGGTGAAGGACTTGCCCGGGTCGACGATTTCCATTTTGACGTCCGCGTTGACTGTCGCTTCTGCGCTGTATGAATATATGGTCATGGTCATTTTCATATCCATGTTGCTGTTCACGTTTGTAATATAGCCGTCTTTTGAAATCACATACGTATATTCGGCGGAGGAGATCTCGACGTTAACGTCTTTCGCGCCTAAGGAAGCGAACGCGGTGTTGTACTGATCGAACATAGAAGTGAACGATTCCTGCAATATGTCCGCGGCGGGCTTTATCGTTATTTCGGTGATCCCGTTTACGGTCTTCATCGAAGAGTTGCGGAACGCCTCCTGGGGAAGCAGCTTGATAGTGGTGCTTTCCTCCGATATGAGCGACTGTATGCTTGCTGCCTGCGGATCGGTCCTGGATATGGTAACGTAATCCGAAGCGCCCTGCTTTACATAGAAGTTGTTTTCATCGCCGTAAACGTCGGTCGCCGAATAGTTCTGCGTTTCGTGCATTTCGAAGAGCACGGTATCGCTGTGGCGGCCGCAGTAGATCGCATCGGTCGTTGTAACGACGTTGTTGCGGGTTGGGTCAGCGGACACCGCAGGTATGGTTATCGACATATCCTGAGCGCTTATACTGAATATGTGGATATCGTCGAACGCGTTAGTTTTATACGCCGCGTCCAGATAAGCGTAGTAGGCGTCTTCGTCGGTGAAGGCTTCCGGGGCCGAAGGTTTTTCGGGTTCGGAAGATTCTTCCGCAACGGAAGATTCGGTCTCCGATCCTTCCGTGCCGGACTGCGAATCCGATACGTCGCTCGAAACGGCGGTATTTACTTCGGATCCGGACGCGTCCGCTTCGCTTGCGGCTTTGGAGTCCGCCTGCGCGCCGGATTCGTTGCCGACTATTACGACGGTACAGCCCGCCGCCGTGAAGATCACGGCGAACAGAAGAAGGGCCGCGATCACGATGTAAAGTGTCTTTTTCATTTTTTCTCCTTGCGTTTTCTTATTTGCAATTATTATAACCCGTGCGCGTCGTAATGTCAATATCGCGTCCGGCACGCTTTTTACAAAAAGCCCCCGGGATTTGTTTCCCGGGGGGAATACGGTGATTGCGTATCATTCGGTGAACAGCGGGGTGGAATAGTATCTGTCGCCGCTGTCGGGCAGCAGCGCGACTATCAGCTTGCCCGCGTTTTCGGGTTTCTTCGCCGTTTCTATCGCCGCGTGCAGCGCCGCGCCGGAGGAAATGCCCACCGAAACGCCTTCCTTGCGCGCAAGCAGCTTCGCGGCGGCGAACGCCTCTTCGTTCGTCACGCGGAAGATCTCGTCGCAGACCGACGTGTCCAGCACCTCCGGCACGAATCCGGCGCCGATGCCCTGTATCTTGTGCGGGCCGCTTCTGCCCTCCGAAAGCACGGGCGAGGAATCCGGCTCCACCGCGACGATCTTTATATCGCTCTTCTGCGATTTAAGGAATCTGCCCGTTCCGGTCACCGTGCCGCCGGTGCCGACTCCGGCGATGAATATATCCACGCCGCCGTCGGTATCGCGCCAGATCTCCGGCCCGGTGGTAGCTTGGTGTATCGCCGGGTTGGCGGGGTTCACGAACTGCCCGGGGATAAATCCGCCGGGGATCTCCTTCGCCAGTTCCTCCGCCTTGGCGATAGCGCCCTTCATGCCCTTCGCGCCCTCGGTAAGCACTATTTCCGCGCCGTACGCTTTTAATATGTTCCTGCGCTCCACGCTCATCGTTTCGGGCATGGTGAGTATGCAGCGGTAGCCCTTCGCGGCGGCGATGGAAGCCAGCCCTATCCCGGTGTTGCCGGAGGTCGGCTCGATTATCACGGAGCCCTCTTTAAGCAGCCCCTTTTCCTCCGCGTCGAGTATCATCGCCATCGCGATGCGGTCCTTCACGCTGCCCGCCGGATTGAAATATTCCAGCTTGACGGCTACTTTGGCTTTTAATCCCAGCTCTTTTTCTATATTGGTTATCTCCACCAGAGGGGTGTTGCCGATAAGCTCCAGCGTGCTTTTGTATATGTTGGACATAGCTTTACCTCCTTATTCCGCCGCGGCGGCGAGCCCGGCTTCGAGGTCGGCGATTATATCGTCGATATGCTCGGTGCCGATCGAAAGACGAATGGTGTTCTGATGGATGTTCTGCGCGTCCAGCTCTTCTTTGGTAAGCTGTGCGTGCGTGGTCGTCGACGGATGGATCACCAGCGATTTCACGTCCGCCACGTTCGCCAGAAGCGAAAACACCTTCAACGCGTCGATAAACTTCCACGCTTCTTCGCGGCCGCCCTTAATGTCGAAGGTGAATATCGATCCGCCGCCGTGCGGGAAGTATTTTTCATAAAGCGCGTGCTGCGGATGGCCGGGAAGTGAAGGATGGTTCACGTGCTCCACCTGCGGATGTGTGGCAAGGAACTCCACCACCTTTTTGGTGTTCTCCGCGTGGCGTTCCACGCGCAGCGAAAGCGTTTCCACGCCCTGAAGCAGCAAAAACGCGTTTATGGGCGATATGGCGGCGCCGGTGTCGCGCAGGAGTATCGCGCGGATATAAGTAACGAAAGCCGCCGGCCCCGCCGCCTGCACGAAGGAGACTCCGTGGTAGCTTTCGTTGGGCGCCGCGATGTTCGGGAACTTCTTTTCGTCCCAGCAAAATCTGCCGGAATCGACTATCACTCCGCCCAGCGTGGTGCCGTGCCCGCCGATAAACTTCGTGGCTGAATGCACCACAATGTCCGCACCGTGCTCTATCGGCCGGATAAGGTAGGGCGTGCCGAAGGTGTTGTCGATCACCAGCGGGATCCCGTGCGAATGCGCGATCTCCGCAATGGCGTCGATATCCGGGATATCGCTGTTCGGGTTGCCCAGCGTTTCTATGAATATCGCTTTGGTGTTCGGGCGGAGCGCCGCTTTTACTGCGCTGTGGTCGTGTATATCCACAAAAGTGGTTTCAACGCCGAACTCCGGAAGTGTGTGTCCCAGCAGGTTGTAGCTGCCGCCGTAGATGGTGTTCTGCGCGACGATGTGCTCGCCCGCTTTGGCAAGCGCCTGAACGGTATAGGTAACGGCTGCGGCGCCGGAAGCGACTGCAAGCGCGGCAACGCCGCCTTCCAGCGCGGCGATGCGCTTTTCAAATACGTCCTGCGTAGAATTGGTGAGTCTGCCGTAGATATTACCGGGCTCTTTCAGCTCGAACCTTGCGGCGGCGTGCGCGGAATTCCTGAACACGTAGCTCGTTGTCTGGTAGATCGGCACGGCGCGCGCGTCTGTCGCCGGGTCCGGCTGTTCCTGCCCCACGTGGAGCTGAAGCGTTTCGAATTTGTAACTCATTTTAATAACTCCTTCTTTTTTTCGGGGTGCTTGGCGTAGTAATCGTCAAGAGCGTTCTTTATCGCCTCCTCGGCGAGCACCGAACAGTGCATTTTGTAATCGGGGAGCCCGTCCAGGGCCTCAGCAACGGCTTTGTTGGTAAGCCGCAAAGCTTCTTCAACGGGCTGTCCTTTAATAAGCTCCGTCGCCATCGAGCTGGAAGCGACGGCGCTCGCGCAGCCGAAGGTTTCGAACTTCACGTCGGTAATAACGTCTCCGTCTATCTTTAAGTATATCTTCATTATATCCCCGCATTTGGCGTTGCCGACTTCGCCCACGCCGTCCGCGTTTTCTATAACGCCGACGTTGCGCGGATTGCGGAAATGATCCATTACTTTATCGCTGTATAACGCCATTTTCAGTACCTCACAGTATAAACTTCGTTTTCCCGGCGGCAAGGTCGCGCCAAACCGGCGAAAACCCGCGCAGCCGTTCGACGACCTCTTTTACCGAATCAATAATATAATCTGTCTCCTCTTCCGTCGCGTCCTCGCCCAGCGAAAGCCGCAGCGAGCCGTGCGCGACGTCGTGGACTCTGCCTATCGCCAGCAGAACGTGGCTCGGGTCCAGCGAACCGGAGGTGCAGGCGGAACCGGAGGAGGCGCAGATGCCCTTGTCGTCCAGCAGCAGTAAAAGCGATTCGCCCTCTATCCCCTCGAAGCAGAAGCTTACGTTGGAGGGCAGCCTGCGCACCGCGTCGCCGTTAAGCGCGGAATGGGGGATGCCGGAAAGCCCTTTAATAAGTCTGTCGCGCAGGGCACAAAGCTTTTCCGCGTTTTCGCCCATATTTCCGCAGGCTTCTTTAAGCGCCGCGCTCATCGCAACTATGCCGGCTACGTTTTCGGTCCCGGCGCGCCTTCCGCGCTCCTGCGCCCCGCCTTCGATAAGATTATACAACCGCACGCCGCGCCTTGCGTAAAGGAACCCCGTACCCTTGGGGCCGCGGAACTTGTGCGCGGAAGCGGAAAGCAGATCCACGTTGTCGTCGCCGACGTCGACCGGTATATGCCCCACTGCCTGAACAGCGTCGGTATGGAACAGGACTCCGCGTTCGCGGCAAACGGCACCGATCTCTTTTACCGGCTGTATCGTGCCTATCTCGTTGTTCGCGTACATCACCGTAACAAGGCAGGTGTCGTCCCTTATCGCGGCTTTGATGTCCTCCGCGCGGACTATACCGTTTTCGCCCACCGGGACAAGCGTTATTTCAAACCCCTCGCGCTCCAGCTTTTTAAGCGTGTGCAGGACCGCGTGGTGCTCTATCGTGTCGGAAACAATGTGCTTTTTGCCTTTGCCCGCCCCCGCGAACGCGGCGGAAAGGACCGCCTGGTTGTCGCTTTCCGAGCCGCCGGAGGTAAAAATTATCTCCCGCGGGTCGGCGCCGATACATCGGGCGATATCCGCGCGCGCCGATTCAAGCGCCTCCTTCGCCTTCTGCCCCGCGGCGTAAAGACTGGAGGGGTTGCCGTAGTATCCGTCCAGAAACGGCAGCATCGCTTCTATCGCCGTCCGGCTCATTTTCGTGGTAGCCGCGTTGTCCGCGTAAATAAACATATATGTCTCACCCCCCGTGGTATGGCGGTATTATATCACTAAACGCCTATTATGTCAATAGGCGAAAAATACATTTTTTGAGCAAAGACGCTTGAAAAATTATTCACCCTGTGATATACTGTGCGAAAAGACGGGTATCCGGGGTGAATAAGAATGATCTCCACAAAAGGGCGCTACGCGCTTCGCGTTATGGTCGACCTCGCGGAACACGCGGGGAAGGGGCCGGTCTCGCTCAAAAGCATTGCCGAACGGCAGGAAATATCCAAAAAATACCTTGAAGCCATCGTTAAGGATTTCGTCCGCGCCGGGCTTATAAAGGGCAGCGGGGGAAGAAGCGGCGGCTATATTCTCTGCCGCGCGCCGGAGGATTATTCCGTCGGCGAGATAATCGAGCTCGCGGAGGGCACCATTTCCGCCGTCGCCTGCCTTGCCAAGGGCGCGCCGGAATGCCCGCGCGCAGGCAAATGCAAAACGCTGGCGTTCTGGAACGAATACGACAAGCTCACGCGCGGGTTCCTTTATAACAAGCGTTTAAGCGAACTTGTCTGAATAAGTCAAACGCCCGCGTCAACTGTTTTCGCGCAGTGCTCCTCCGGTATAACGGGGGAGCATATTTCTTAAAGCGGTTTCCCGTTTGTTTTTCCGGCGCGGGCACAAAGCTCCGCCTGCCGTTCGGGGAACCGCGAAAAAATCACTCTTTGTTTTCGTGAAGGACCGTATAGAACCAGTCGCAAAGCTCGCGGTAATGCTTCGGGAAGTTCTGCGAACCTTCGGCAAAAATGCGCTCGCCGCCGTTCACTTCCGCGCGAAGCTCGAACATCGTGCCGTCCTTTACCCCGCGCGGGTGCGCGCCGTGAAAGCCGTTCCATTCCGGCAAACGGAAGCCGTTCAGCGCTTCAACCACTTCTTCGGCGCTGCGCTTCGCCGTCTTTTTCGGGACGAGCTCGGTCCCTCCGCCTTCGCGGCAGACGCGCAGGTATTCGGTTATTTCCGCTTCGCCGCCGTTTTGCTTTATCTCGTAAACGCTGCTCTGCCGCATCCCGGTGATACCGAGCACGACGGTTTCAAAAGATTCTATTTTTTTGCCGCGTCCGTTCCAAAACATTCGCGTTCCCTCCGTTTCGAATAAAGTATATCACTTCCCGCGCGTTTTGTCTATATGTTTTTTATATATAGTTTCTTTATAAAAAGGAAAGGCCCCGCTTCCGCGGGACCGTTGAAAAAGCGCTTATTACCCGAAAAGCCCGCGCCTGCGATACGGCTCCGACGAGGCGGAAACAAAGGTATATCCCGCCCCGGCGACCGCCTTTTCGAGCGCCGCCATATCCGCCTCCCCTTCGCAAACGAAGCACGCTTCGCCTTTTTTCCTCGAAGCGGCGACCTTCTTTGCGCCGGGGAGCGTTTTTCTTACCGTGTCGCAGATATGCGCTTCGCACATCCCGCACGACATCCCTTCGATCTTCACGGTGTATTTATTCATTCCGTCCTCTCATTCCGCATCCTTCAATGCTTCCACCATATTTATTTTTTTGTTCTTCCGCGATACCATCCAGCCAACGAGCAGCGAAACGCCGAAGGTGAGCAGCACCGAGACCGAGTAGGTTAAAGGTCCGAGCATAAGCTTTAATTCGTATTCCGAAGCCAGCGCCGCGAGAAGCCAGTGCAGCACCCCGATCCCCGCCGGAAGCCCGAGGACCACTCCTATCACGGTGAGCCATACGTTCTGCGAGATCAGCAGCCGCCCTATCTTTCCGCTTCTGAAGCCCAGAACTTTAAGAGTCGCCAGCTCCCGCGAGCGTTCGACGTAGCTCATCACGCCGAGGTTGTAAAGCACCACGATCCCGAGTATTACCGCGGCGGCGACGAGTATCAGCACCATCCCGTCCATTATCGCGACGAAGCTGCCGAAACTGTCCATAAGCTGCCGTTTGTCCTGCTTTCCGGAGATCAGCGCGGACGGCGGTATCTCGTCCGAGCTTTTTTCGGTATAGACGGCGGAAACGCCGTATTTTATCCCGAGCTCGTCGGCGCGCCGGTCGGTTCGTCGCAAAGCAGTATCTGCGGGTTCTTGCACAGCGCGCGGGCGATGGCTATACGCTGCTGCTCGCCGCCGGAAAGCTCCGATGGGAAGTTGTTAAGGTGGTCCGAAAGCCCTACCCTGGCGATCATATCCTTCGCGTCGAACGCGTTTTCGGATATCTCCGAAACCAGCTTTACGTTTTCGTAAACGGTAAGCGTGGGGATAAGGTTATAGAACTGGAACACGAACCCGACCTTCGAAGCGCGGTAATCGGCAAGCTCGTCGTCGCCGAGCCGGGAAATATCCGCGCCGGAAACGGTTATCGTCCCCTCGCTTGGGCTGTCCAGACCGCCGAGCAGGTTCAAAAGCGTGGATTTGCCCGCGCCGGAGGGGCCGAGAATGACCACGAACTTCCCCTCGTCGAGCGCGAAGCTCACTTTGTCGAGCGCGCGCAGCACGTGGTCGCCGCTCGTGTATATTTTTGAAACGTTATCGAATACTACAACAGACATATTGCACCTTTCTTTTTTATAAAAACCGGGAACAGGCGGACCAACACGAAGGTCCTTAGCGCCTGTTCCCGTACCGGTTGCGGACTATCGGTCCTTTTTTCTGCCGCCGGAGCAGCACATACCGCAGGCCGCGCAGTCCCCCGTGCAGGAGGAACAGCCGCCGCCGCGTTTTTTGCTTTTTACCAGGGAGAACACCGCGAGCCCGGCGCAGATCAGCACCGCCGCCGCCGCAATCAGAGTCACGGCGTTATCCGCGATCCATTCGAACATAATACCCGGCTCCTTACACTTTTACTTCGCGGGTGAGCTTTGTCGATTCTTTGTATTTCTTGAAGAACAGCATATAAACCGCGAACCCGAGCAGCACGAACGCCGCAATAAGCGATACCACGTTCACCGCGGTGCCCGCGCCGGACGAAAGATTCCCCGTGAAGAGGTTGCCGAACTGGTTTATCATAAGCGCGACGGCGTATGCGAAGCCGCATTCGTAACCTATCGCGAACCAGGTCCAGCGCGCGTTGTTCATCTCGCGCTTGATAGCGCCCATCGCCGCGAAGCAGGGCGCGCAGAGCAGGTTGAACACGAGGAACGAGAAGCCGGCGACCTTCGTGGCGAACGCGGCGGAGATGCCCGCCCAGTCGCCGTAAAGAATGCCCATCGTACCCACGATGTTTTCCTTCGCGACAAGCCCTGTCACCGAAGCGACGGCTGCTTTCCAGCCGCCCCAGCCCAAGGGCGCGAACAGCCAGGCGAAGGCGGAACCGATCTTGCCGAGTATCGAAAATTCCATCTCGTTTTCACCGAGCATCGAGAACACGCCGTGATACCATCCGTAGAACGAGGTGAACCATACGAATATCGTGGAAAGGAGGATTATGGTGCCCGCTTTCTTTATGAAGGACCAGCCGCGCTCCCACATCGAGTGCAGAACGTTGCCGACTGTGGGCAGGTGGTATGCGGGAAGCTCCATTACGAAGGGGGCGGGGTCCCCGGCGAAGCGCTTCGTCTTTTTAAGCATAACGCCGGAAACGATTATCGCCGCCATACCGATGAAGTACGCCGAAACGGCTATCCAGGGCGATTTTCCGAAGATCGCGCCGGCGATCATCGCGATAAACGGCAGCTTTGCGCCACAGGGGATAAAGGTGGTAGTCATTATCGTCATACGGCGGTCGCGCTCTTTTTCTATCGTGCGGGATGCCATTATGCCCGGTATGCCGCATCCGGAGCCGACCAGCATCGGTATGAACGATTTTCCCGAAAGCCCGAACCTTCTGAAAATACGGTCGAGCACGAACGCTATGCGCGCCATATATCCGCAGCCCTCCAGGAAGGCGAGCAGCAGGAACAGCACCAGCATCTGCGGCACGAATCCGAGCACGGCGCCCACGCCCGCCACTATGCCGTTCTGTATCAAACCGTAAAGCCATTCCGGGACTCTCGCGTTGCCTTCGTCGTCAAGCAGCGCTTTGTCGATCAGCGCGGGGATGCTGGGCACCCACACGCCGTGATCGGCGGGATCGGGCTCCGCGAAATGCTTTTCGTCCGAGAAATATTCAACAGCGCCCTTCAGGGACATCCCGCAGGCGTCCTCGTCGTCCTCCGGGATCTCGTCGTAATATACGTTAAGAGTGCCGACTTCAAGCGTTTCGTCGTCCTCGGTCTCTATCTCCGCGTATTTGTCGCCGTCTTCCAGCCGTATCCCGTTCAAAGCGGCGGCAAACGCCTCGACGCTTTCGTATTCTTCGACCGCGGCGTAGGAAACGCGCACCGTTTCGCCGTCAAGCTCTACGGTGCTGACCTCGCGGGCGCCGTCCTCGGCGGCGAAATACGCTTTTACCGTGTTCACGGCAGCTTCCTTGTCGGGGGCGTATTCGCGGTAGTTGGAAAGCGTTCCGAAGAACTCCGCCGCCTCCGCAAGCTCCATATGCTCGTCTTCGCCGAAATCGGGCTCAAGGCCGCTCATGCTCTTTAATTTGTTCTTGAATTCCTCCGCGCTCGCGAACTCGTCCGCTTCTTCGAAAACGTAGCTCACCGTTACCTTTCCGTCGTCGCCGAGCTCTATCGAATCCACGGTCTTTCCTTTTCCGGCGGCGTAGTTGAGGTATGCTTTGGCGGCGTTGCCGGCGTCTTCGAATTCTCCCGCCTCCTCTTCGTAGGCGGAGCTTCCTATGCCGAACAGATGATATCCGCTGTCGCCGAACAGGCCGTCGTTCGCCCAGTCGGTGGCGAACGATCCGACTGTCACCATGGAAATGTAATAGACGAGGAACATCACCGCGGCGAATATCGGAAGCCCCAACCAGCGGTTGGTCACTATTCTGTCTATCTTGTCGCTTTTGGTAAGTTTGGTCTCTTTTTTCTTATAGCAGGATTTTATCACTTCGGCGATATAGATATATCTTTCGTTCGTGATAATGCTTTCCGCGTCGTCGTCGAGCTCGGTCTCCGCGGCTTTTATATCGTCTTCGATATGCGCCAGCACGTCCGGCTTGAGGTCAAGCGTTTCCAGCACCTTTTCGTCGCGCTCGAATATCTTTATCGCGTACCAGCGCTGCTGCTCCTCCGGCAGATCGTGCACCACGGCTTCCTCGATATGCGCCAGCGCGTGTTCCACCGGACCGGAGAAGGTGTGCAGCGGGATGGTCTTGCCGTTATTTGCCGCTTCTATCGCGGCTTCGGCGGCTTCCGCGACTCCGGTGCCCTTAAGCGCCGATATCTCCACCACCTTGCAGCCGATCTGCCGCGAAAGCTCCGCGACGTTTATCCGGTCGCCCTCTTTTTTCACGACGTCCATCATATTTATCGCGACTACCACCGGGATCCCGAGCTCGGTGAGCTGAGTCGTCAGATAGAGGTTTCTTTCGAGGTTCGTGCCGTCGACGATGTTTAATATCGCGTCCGGGCGTTCGCCGATCAGGTAGTTCCTCGCGACTACCTCCTCGAGCGTGTACGGCGACAGAGAATAGATGCCGGGCAGGTCGGTCACTACCACGCCGTCGTGCTTTTTTAATTTTCCTTCCTTTTTTTCGACCGTGACGCCCGGCCAGTTTCCGACAAACTGATTGGACCCGGTCAACGCGTTGAACAGCGTAGTCTTGCCGCTGTTCGGGTTGCCCGCAAGGGCTATGCGTATGTTGTCCATAATTGAATTTCCTTTCTGCCCGTATGGGCTTTGACGCGTTAGCAAACGCTAACCGCCGCCTGAAAAAATAAGATCATTCGACTTCGATCATTTCCGCGTCCGCCTTGCGGATCGAAAGCTCGTAGTTCCGCACGGTCACTTCGATCGGGTCGCCCAGCGGAGCCACCTTGCGGACGTAGACCGGGGTGTGCCGGGTTATACCCATATCCATTATGCGGCGCTTAACGGCGCCCTCGCCGTGCAGCCGGACCACCGTGGCGGTCTCGCCTATCTTCACGTCCCTTAAAGTCTTCAATGCGTTTTTCCTCCTTATTTATTGAATCAAATCATAATTCGTCTTGCAAGCTCTTCGCTGACCGCCACCCGGCTTTCCTTTACCTTAACTATAAGGTTCCCGCCGAGCGAGCTCACGATCTCCACCGCGGTGCCGACGTTGAACCCCAGCGTTTCAAGGTGCTGTTTCACGTCCGGGCTCCCGCCTATCTTTTTTATTATAAGCGGCTGACCGTGCTCCGCCAAACAAAGCGGCATCATTCTTATTCCTCCCTTTTCTTCGCCCGCGGTACGGGCGTGCTGGCGCCGCCTCGGCGCCGGAAAACGAGTTAGCGCTGACTAACCGCGTACCATTATAGTTAGCGAGGGCTAACTTGTCAAGAGGTTTTGCGAAAAAATAATCAAAAATTCCGGATTTTTCGGTTTTGTATTGAAAAACGCGGCGTAATGCGGTATAATGAAAAAGAACGAAATGCAGGGAGGGTTAAAAATGACCATGCGTGAATCCGGGGAAATGTACCTCGAAACGATATACGTGCTCTCGCGGGGGGGCGCGGCGGTGCGGGCGGTCGACGTCGGCGCTTATATGGGCTTTTCCAAGCCCTCCGTGAGCCGCGCGTTAGGGCTGCTCAAAAAGAACGGCCTGGCTTCAACGGACGGCGACGGTTCGATAAAGCTCACCGCGGAGGGCGAATCGAAGGCGCGGCGCATCTACGAGCGCCACACGCTGCTGACACGGCTTTTCATCGACCTCGGAGTCGACGCCGATACTGCGGCGGAGGACGCCTGCCGTATCGAGCATTATCTCAGCGACGCGACTTTCGAGGCGATCAAAGCCCACGTCCGGAAATTCGGCGATAAGAAGTAACGGCGCTTCGCAAAGACGAAGAAACAAAAAAACGCCGCCCGTATCGGTCGGGCGGCGCCGGCCCGGGGAGCAGTCCCGCGGGTCTGATATAGGAGAGGAGAAAAAATCGTTGCCTTGCACGCGGCGCTGCTGAAGCGCCGCACGGCTGCCGTACGCGCTTTCGCGCGCTTGTTTTTTTTGCGTTTTTGCGCGCGTTCGCGTGCCGAAACGCCCGTTCGCGGGCGGATATCGCTATATATCAAAGCATCCCCGCTACCACGTCGCGCTGAAACACGCGTGAAAGCTTTTCGTAACCTTCCGCGTTGGGGTGCACACCGTCGGCGCAGATAAGCCCGCCGATGCCGCCGGGAGTATGCTCGAACGGCGAGCGCAGGTCCAGCATCGGGCAGCCGGACGCCCGCGCGACCTCCTCGGCAAGGCGGCTGTAGCTTTCCTGCCAGCGGCTTATCTCGTACACGTCGCCGTGCAGAAAACGCAGTATCCCGGCTTTGTTCAACCCGCGTGAGATCCAGTTCATAAACCGTTTCGATTCGATCGGGACCAGCGTGCATATCGCGACGCGCGCCCCGCGGCTTTCGGCGAGCTTTACCGCGGAATAGTATTTTTCCGCGAACTCTTCCTTCGGCGTGGCGGGCAGATGCTCTTTTTCCGGCGAATCGGCGACGGAAGCCCAGTCGAAATTGCAGTCGTTCCCGCCGAACTCCATTACCACGGACGCGCCGCGCAGGTCTTCGCCCAGCGAGTATTTCATTATTTCAATGCCCTCGCTCACGGTGGCGCCCATTTTGCAGTTGTTTTCCACTTCCACGCCGCGCCCGGCGAGCTCGTCGAAGCGATAGCCGAAAAGCTTATAACGCTTCAGCTCGTCGTTATACATCACGCCTTTAAGTATCGAATCGCCGTAGATCTTCAGCTTCATAAACGCCCCTCCGTTCTTTTTCCGCCGCGCACGGCTGCCTTGCGTATTTATAATACCCTGCCGCGCCGTAAAAATCCACCTACACCCGCGTTTGCACGCGCTACGCGCGGTTCCGCGCGTGTGGAATTCGCGCCGAGCCACTCTACCGGCGGTAGAAAACGGCTTGAAATAAGCGTTTTCGGGCTTGATTTTTGAAAAAGAACGTGTTATAATAGCGGTAAAGAAAGCGGCGCGCCGCGAAAAGACGGGAGGTATGAAAATGGCGGATACGGACCGCGAGACCGATTACAAGCGCGTTATCGCAAACAATATTACCGAACTGCGCAAGTCGTTTCCGCTTACCCAGGCGGAGCTGGCGGAACGGCTGAACTATTCCGACAAAGCGGTGAGCAAATGGGAACGCGGCGAATCGATACCCGACGTGATAACCTTAAAGCGCATCGCGGACCTTTTCGGCGTGAGCGTGGATTATCTGCTCGCCTCCACTCACGGGGAGCGCGAAACGGGAATAAGCTTCCCGCAGCAGCGGCGGCGCAACCGCCTTATCGTAACGGGGCTTGCCTGCATGCTCGCGGTTTTCATCGCGACCGTGTGTTTCGTCGCGCTTAACATTTTCACCGAACTGCCGCGGCTGTGGCTGGCGTTCGTCTACACCGTCCCGGTCTGCGCGGTGATCTGCATCGTGTTCAACTCGCTGTGGGGCAGGGGCTGGTTCAATTTTCCGCTTATCTCGGTGCTTATGTGGAGCGCCCTCGCCTCCGTCTATCTCACCGTCGGCGATTATTCCGCGTGGCAGATATTCCTCATCGGCGTGCCCGGGCAGATAATGATACTGCTGTGGTCGGGCATCCGTTCCCACCGGAAAGCGCCCCCGCGGGAAGCGCCGCGAGACGGCGAATAAACAGCGCAAAATAAAAGAAAACGGCTCCGCGGAGCCGTTTTTCGTTTTTTACGCCGCGTTCACGCGCGGCTTTTAATTTTGCCCGCCAGGCAGAATATACCGAACGCGGCCATATCCGCCGCGACGATGGTGGAGCCCACCGGCGTGTCCGCCACGAGCGAGACTGCGATGCCTGTGACCGCGCAGGAGACCGAAAGCATCGCCGAGCAGACGGTCACCGAAAGGAAGCTTTTGTAGACGCGCATCGCCGAAAGGGCGGGGAATATGACCAGCGCGGATATCAGCAGCGAGCCGACAAGGTTCATCGCCAGCACGATTATCACGGCGACGATCACGGCGATCATAAGGTTGTATAGCCCGGCTTTCGTGCCGGTCGCGCGGGCGAAATCCTCGTCGAACGTAACGGCGAAAATGCGGTTGTAGAACAGCACGAAAACTATTATCACCGCGGCGGAAAGCCCCGCGCACAGCCAGACGTCCGCCATACTCAGCGTAAGGATCGAGGTCGAGCCGAACAGCGTCGAGCAGACGTCGCCGGAAAGATTGGGCGACCTGGAGAAAATGTTCATAAGCAGATACCCGAGCGCCAGCGCGCCGACGGATATCATCGCGATAGCCGCGTCGCCGCGTATGCGGGTGTGCTGCCCGGTTCGCAGCAGAAGTATCGCGCTGCCCACCGTGACCGCCAGCACCACCGGCGTTTCGTTCGTAAGCCCGATCACCGCCGCGACAGCCATCGCGCCGAACGCCACGTGCGAAAGTCCGTCGCCGATAAACGAAAACCGCTTCAGCACCAGCGTAACGCCGAGCAGCGAGGAGCACAGCGCCGCCAGCACGCCGACGATAACGGCGTATTGCACGAAGTCGTAGCTCAAATATTCGGCAAGCTTTTCGAAAACGCCGTTCATTCCGCTTCCGCCTCCTTCATAAAGCCACGCGCCGCCGGGCTTCGCAGATATTCCTCCCGCGTGCCGAAAAACGGGGTTTTGCCCACGTGCAGGACCTTCCCGGCGCGTTCCACCGCGCTTATGTCGTGCGATATCATTATTATCGTAAGCCCGTCGTCGCGGTTAAGGTGGTCGATGAGCTTATACATATCCTCCGTGACCTTCGGGTCGAGCCCGGAGACCGGTTCGTCCAGAAGGAGCGCCTTTTCGGCGGCGCAAAGCGCGCGCGCCAGAAGAACGCGCTGCTGCTGCCCGCCCGAAAGCTCGCGGTAACAGCGTTTTTTGAGCCCGGTTATCCCCATCTGCGCCATCGTGTCCCGCGCGATCTGCTTCTGAACGCGGGTGTAGAACGGGCGGAACCTTTTGCCGTTGTTAAGGCAGCCGGAAAGCACTATCTCCCACACCGAGGCGGGGAAATCGCGCTGAGCTTCGGTCTGCTGCGGCAGATACCCTATCCCGGCTCCGGGCGCGCGCTTTATTTCGCCGCTTACGGGCGGGATAAGCCCCAGTAGCGTGCGCATAAGGGTGCTTTTGCCGCTTCCGTTCTCGCCCACGATGCAAAGATAATCGCCGGGCTCAACGTCAAACGAAAGCCCGCTTGCCGCCGGCTTTCCGTCGTAGCCCACGGCGAGCCCGCGGCATTCGATAAGCGGCGTTCCGTTTTTTGTATCTTCAAGCATATTTTTGTCCTCTCACGTCGGTAAATTTGCGAATGTTTTGCAAATTGACTTAAAGAGCATATCACTTTTGCCGCGGTTTGTCAACGGTTTTTTTAAAAAAACGGGCCGCGAAGCGGCGAAAACGAACAAAAGGAACGCGCGGTTTCGGAACGGGAAGCCGGAAAAAATCGCCGAAACGTGCAAAAAACTATTGCAAAACCGTATATTATATGTTAAAATCAACAAGTATTATAATACGCCCGCGCGGATACGCGCGTCGGCAGACGGAGGAACCATATGAAAAGATTTCTTGCGTTATTCTTATCGGCACTCATGCTGTTTTCCTGCTTCGGCGCGATGATCGCCGCGGCGGAACCGGATGAGCCCGAACCCGTCGAACCGGAGGAGTTGGATTTTAACGTCGAACTCTCGGTCGACGGTCCGTATTTCTACGGCGAACCTTTTAAGGTGCACGCCGTCGTCAAGGACATCAAGCCCGGGACGGAGCTCACCTCCGTGGAGTTTGATTTCTGTTTTGACGAAAACTATCTTTATCAGAGCAACAGCATTTACGACATCGCGGTAAAAACCCCCGGCGACTCGTGGGAGAATCTTTCCGGTACGAGCTGGGGCAAAATATGCGTCAATTATATGACCGTAAACGAAACCGAAGCCGCGACGCAGGACGGCGATCTTGAATTTGAATTCGAGCTCGTCTGCTGGTCGCAATACAATTACGATCTGGACGTTTACGTCGAAGAAGTCAAGGGCACGGACGCCGATTTCAACGAGCTTTACGGCAGCGGCAACCGCGTTTCTCTGGAACGCGGCGGCAGGATAAAAGCCGAGGATATCGAAAGCGTCGAGATAATCAGATCCGAGCAGCAAGGACCGCTTTACGAAGGCGAACGCTATATTCCGGGCGCGCACTGGGGCGAAGACGAGCACGGCGTGTACGGGGTTTTGTGGCACGGCGATTATTATAATTACTTCGATAACTCTATAAGAGTGATGCTTAAAGACGGAACCGAAATAACCGCAGATTATTTCGGCGGAGGTGCGAGCGTCGGCGCCGACGAAAACGGCACAAAATACCGTAACGATTACGAGATCCGCGGCGAGATATATTGCCTTAAATATTCGGACGACCAGAAGCACGACGAGCCCTGGAAGGCGGGTATACATACCGTACACTGCGATTTCGAGGGCTTCGAGTTCGATTACGACGTGGAAATACTCGAATGCCCCGTCGAATCGTTCACTGTGGAGCCGCTGGAGATAATAGAGGGAGACGGGCGGTACGACAAAAATATTTACGATTACGATGTCGCTTCCTGGGTCAGCATAAACGCATATGATTACGAACGCTATGTTCGCTGGACCGCAGTGCTCAAAGACGGCACGGTGCTGGATCAGGACAATCGTTATTATAACGGCAAGTGGTATTGGCCGCATATCACCGACGACCAGGTGAAAGCCGAATGGACCGTCGGGAACACATATACCGCAAAGGCGAACCTTATGGGCTTCACGGCCGATCTCGAGGTAACGATAATCGACACGCCTGTAGAACGGATCGAGCTCGAACCCGTTAAGATAATCGAGCACACCTGCGGTTATGAAGACTATTATTACGTCGACGACCAAAGGATAGATTATTATTACTACAACGAATACGATCCCAAGGAAGCCGTAGTGTATTTCAAGAACGGCACTTCCGCGGTATTCAAAGACAATTGCGTCGAATACAACGGGCGGGAATATTACGGCTACTACAAGAAGATTTCGCCGCAGGACGAAGAACATTTGTGGACTGCCGGGAACACCTACAAAGCGAGCGTTACGATAATCGGCTATACCGTGGAATACGACGTGGAGATAATCGAATCGCCGTTCGTCTCCGCCGAGATCGAACCGATCGTCCTTATACCCGAGGTCGAAGGATACTGGACCTCCCGGTGGGACGACGAAACCGGAAAGTCGGAACGGTACTTTAAGTACAATTTATACGATTTCAACGTTACCGTCCATCTTAATGACGGCAGCAGCATCACCGGCGTCAACAAGGTGGAATACAGCGGGAAAACTTATTATCTGGATTATAACTTAGACCAGAACAAGAATCCCCTTTCGGCGGGAAACACGTATAAGTACGAAGCCACGATATGCGGCCTCCCCGCGGAGATATCTGTAACCGTTGATGAATCTCCTATCGAAAGCATCGTCTTCGAAGAGTGTGCGATACCGGTCAATACAAGCGGCTATTTCACCACCGACGACGACGGCGCGGAGTATTTCCGCTATGAATACGAAGTGCCCGGATTCACCGTTTATTTCAAGGACGGCGGCAGCGTGGACGGAAACGGCAATTACTTCCGTTACGAAGGCGTCGATTACTATATTATAAAATTTGAAGACTTCCAGTACTTCACGCACTGGGAGGAGGGCTGGTCTTACGACGTCGAGATCGGCGTGGGCGGCTACCGCGGCTCGTTCAAGGTCGAGATCACCGAATTCCCGGTCGTTTCCGTAACCGCGGAGGACGTTAACCTGATCGCCTATAAAGACGGCCGCTTTGAAGCCGGATACGATGGCGAAGAATTCTTCTATTATTATTACAGTCCGGTCTTCACAGTCACCTTCAACGACGGTAACACGGTAGAGACGGACGAAAGTTGGTTCTATTACAACGGCGTCTCATACTATTTGGAATATTACTTCGACCAGTACACTACTCATATGGAGCCCGGCGGCACGTACGAAGTCGAAGGCAGTATCGGCGACGTTGAGTTTACTTTCAACGTTAACATAGTAAGCGCTCCGTTCAAGAGCATTTCCGTTTCCGACGTTTACGTTCTTGATAACAACACGTACGATTACTATCTTACGTTTACTCTGGAATACGAGGACGGTTCTTCGGAAGCGACCATGTGCCGCAGTTTCACCAACTACACGGGATCGAAAAAGTATCAGCGCCGTTACAGCTTCTACGCCGAAAGTCTGAACGGCAAGAGGTCCGAATATGGTATTTTCGTCGCCGACGGGCAGACGTACGGCGGCGATCCGCTCGCCCCGGGCGATCACGTTGTGCCCGTTATGGTCGCGGGGATCGATACCTCTTTCGTAATGCACGTGGTCGAATCTCCGGTGGAAAGCATATCGGTCGACCCGATCGAGGTCTTCGAGCACGCGCGCGGCGATTGGCGCTACCGCTACGACCCGGAAACCGGAGAAGAAATTCCTTATTTTGAATATTATCTCAGCACGTTCGTCGTCCACGTCGTTTTCAAGGACGGCAGCAAAGAGGACGTAAAGGGGACTTACGAATATCTCGGAAATGATTACAGCGTCTCCTACTCCTATGCTTCGCAGGATACCGAACCCTGGGTGCTCGGCGGAGCATACCCCATAGAAGTCGAGTTTATGGGAGTTACCACCGAGACGACCGCCACGGTCGTCGGATCCCCGGTCGAAAGCATCGTTATCGATCCGATCACGCTCGTCGAGAACGGCAGCGGCTACTGGACGACGCGCTGGGACGAGGAAGCGGGCGGCGAAGTGGAGTACTTCTGTTACAGCACCCCGAACGTAAAAGCGACAGTCACCTTCAATGACGGCAGGACTGCCGAAGTCGAATACAACGCTTATGAATACTCCGAAGGCGACTGGTATGATCTGAGATACGAATACCCGGATCAGAGCTGCGAACCGTGGGTGCCCGGCGGAACTTATACGGGGACCGCCGAATTCATGGGCTTCAAGACTTCGTTCACCGTTACGATCATCAAGACTCCGATCGAAAGCATCACCGCCGAAACGATCGAAATAATGGTCAACACCAACGGCCAATGGTCAGATCGCCTGGACGAAGATACCGGTGAATACGTCGCATTCTTCAGATATTACACGCCTACAATATCCGTGACCGCCAACTTCAACGACGGCACCTCCGCCGAGATCGAAGGCGGTTATACCTACAACGGCAAAACCTACTATCTGGAATATGAGGAGCCCGATCAGTACTACGAGCCGTGGGTGCCCGGCGGGACCTATTACATAACGGTGAAATTCATGGGCGCCGAGGGGCGCGTTCCGATCACCATCCTCGAATCCCCGGTCGAAAGCATCGTTATCGAGCCGATCTCGCTCATCGAGAACGCCATCGGCGAGAAGAAATTGCGGTATGACGATAACATCAGCGACTATGTATCCTTCTTCTGTTACTACATTCCGAATAACGCCGTTAAAGCGACCGTAACGTTCAAGGACGGCACTGTCGCGGAAACCGAAAACGGCATGATAAAATACGGCGACTTATGGTATAGTATAGATTTTGATGAAGACAGACAGTACGCGGAGCCCTGGACGCTTGGCGGCAGTTACGAGATCAGCGCCATGCTGCTGGGCGCCACGACGACGTTGACCATAAGCATAGTTCCTTCGCCTGTCGAATGGCTCGAATGCCCCGCGATGTCGGTCGACGAAAGAGACCAACAGACTTCATGTTATTACGACGATCACGGCAACTGGTTGGAATACACCTATTTCCCCGATTGGAGCATGACCCCGCCGGTGATCTACGTAGGATTTACCGACGGCACAACACAGCAGTTCGACTTTTACGAAACGTTCACATACCTCGGAGTGTCGTATTCCCCGCACGTTTACACGGATCAGGATATGTACAACGTCTGGAGCGTCGGCAAAACCTACGAGGCGACACTTTCCTTCCTCGGGAAAGAGACCGCATATAAAGTTAAAGTGCTGGAAAAGCCGATATACGGCGACGCGGACGGATATACCTTTATGCGGCAGAACGGTGAGATCACCATTACCGGCTGCGCGCTTTCCGACGAGGAACTCGTTATACCCGAAACCCTCGACGGCTATCCCGTCACCGCTGTCTCCGGGCTCGGTTTCAACAGCGCCACCAAGAAGATAATCGTTCCCGACTGCGTCGTCAGTTTTGGCAATTCGCCGTTCCTCGGCAGATACAACGTGACCGAGATAGTTATCGGCTCCGGCGCGGAGTGGCTGTTCGTCGATATGTTCGGACCGCTTCCCAAGCTGGCTGCTATAACCGTTTCGAAAGACAACAAATACTACCGCGACGACAACGGCATCCTTTACAACACGGAAATGGATACTTTGATAGCGTATCCGCTCGGCAAGGGCAACGTCTATACCGTTCCGAAGAACGTAAAGAATATCGACGCGATGCGTTGTTATTACTACGAAAACGTTACCATCGTATTTGAGGACGGCAACGAAAACTTCGTTAAGCAGGACGGCGTCACCTATAACGGCGATATGACCGAGATCTTGTTCGTCGACAGCGACAAGACCGGCGAATACGTGATGCCCGACACGGTAACGAGCATAAACGGCGCGTTCCGCGAGAACACCGGCATCACCCGCATAGTCATTTCCGAAGGCGTTACCGAGCTGGTCTATATGGAGTTTATGGGCTGCACCGCGCTCGAAAGCGTGGAGTTCCCGACTCAACTCAAGACCATAGGCGGCGGCGCGTTCTACGGCTGCACTTCGCTCAAATCGGTCAAACTGCCGTTTGTCGAAAACGTCGGCTACGGCGTGTTCTCCTACTGTACCTCCATTACGGAAGCCGAGATCGACGAAAAGTACGATTACGTCCCCGCGGGGCTGTTCGCGCACTGCACTTCGCTTGAACACTTCGAGCTTTCCGAAAATATCAGATTCATCGATTCCGACGCGTTCAGAGGCACGAATATAAAGAGCATAACGCTTCCCGAAGGACTCGTGGGGCTCGAAGACGGCGCTTTCGCGTCGACGCCGCTCGCCTCGATAAAGCTTCCCGAAAAGCTCGAATCCCTGGGCGGCGGCGCGTTCAGAAGCACCAAACTTACCGAACTCGTCATTCCCGATTCGGTCGAATGGGTCGGGCCTTCGGTGCTGGCGTACTGCAAGGATCTTGAATCCTGCACGTTCGGCACCGGTATCGAAACGATCCCGAACGGATTCTTCGAGGGCTCCGGGCTCGCGACCTTGACCGTACCGAAGCATATCACAAGAGTCGGCAATGAGGCGTTCGCCTATTGCAGCCGTCTTACCGAGGTAAAATTCGAAAATCCGAACACCGAGATCGGCGAAGGCGCGTTCATGTGCAGCGGTATTCCCGATATCGCTCTGCCGGAGACCGGTTTCATAGATATGTACTGCTTCGCCCAAAGCGACATTCGCTCGGTCCGCATCCCCGCCACCGTTACCGCGATAGCATACTCCGCGTTCAGGTGGTGCGGCGATCTCGAGGAGGTCACCATCCCCGAAAGCGTCATCGAGATAAGCGAATCGGCGTTCGCCGCTACCGGGCTCAAAACCGTCCGCTACATCGGCGACGAGGACGGCTGGAACAAAATCGAGATCGGCAGATACAACGAACCGCTTCTCAACGCGGAACGCGTTTACATCGCGCAGCTCGAATCCGAAGGCGTGCTCGGGCAGATACTCCGCTCCGAATACGGCGATGAAGTAAAGCTTGTCGTCAACAGGATCGACAAGACCGGATATTCGGCGGAAGGCGCCGTTATAACCGACGTTTACGAAGTCTACTTCCTTAAAAACGGCGCGCGGTTCACTCCCTCCGAGGGCATGGCGGTGCTGCTGCCTATGTCCGAAGGCGTACACGCCTCCAACGCCGCGCTGTTCTCCTTCGACGGCGAAAAGAACGCGACCGAGCTCGACGCCGTCGTCAGCAGCGGTATGATCAAAGCCGAAACGACGGGCATACTCGCCGTGGGCATCCGCGATACCGTCCCGGACGACAACCGCGTGTGCAAGGTCAGGTTCGTCGATCACGACGGCACCGTGATCTCCGAAAAGGAATACGCCAAGGGCGAAAGGATAACCGTACCCGCCGATCCCGTCCGCGCGGAAGACGATAAATACACCTATACCTTCAAGGGATGGGATAAAGAAGTCTCCGCCACCGCGGAAGAAGACGTTACCTACACCGCCGTCTACGATTCGAAGCCCAAACAGCTTTCCTACGTCCCCGGCGACGTGAACGGCAACGGCAAGATCGACGCGGCGGACTACGCTATGGCAAAACGCGCGTACTTAAAGACCTATACGCTTTCCGCGGAACAGTTTATGCGTCTTGATATAAACAAGAACGGCAAGATCGACGCGAGCGAATACGCGATGATCAAACGCCACTATCTCAAGACCTACGTCATCCCGGGGGCGGAAGGGAAATAATAGCCCCGCCGAACCGTGTTCGGCGGGGACCCCCCATAGACGCTACGCGTTCGCCCGAAAACCGTGTATTCGGGCGGGTTTTACCCCAAAAGCGTAAACGCTTTCGGGGGATAGCGCGTGCTCTATCGCCGCCGGACGTTCTCACGGGGGAACGTCCGTCTCCCCTCGGCACGCGGCTCGCTTTGCTCGCAGGGCGGTGTTTTTTCCGCGGGGGACCCACGGAAAAAACGAACCGGCGCAAGCGCCGAATGAAAACCGCCTAACGGCAAATGAATTCCGACTTCGTCGAATGAATTCCGTCGCTTCGCGCCGAATGAATTCCGCCTGCGGCGAATGGAATGACCGGAAGAAAACGCCTCTCGGGGCGTTTTCTTCCTTTTGGGGAAGGATTTGGTAAAGAGTACGGCAAAGCGTTTGGAAAAGGGTGAAAAAGGAGAAAATCCGCGAAAAAAATCACAAATTTTCAAAAACAGTTGCTTTTAACAAATAAATATGTATAATATATATGTTACTGTCCCGAATTATGTCGTCGTGAGGCGAAAAAAGGGGCGCAAAAAACGGAACGTCAGCATATCCGGAGGTACTTTTTAATGTCGATAAACGCAAAAGGCGGCAAAACGCGCAAAAAGCTTTCCAAGACGATGCTCGCCTATATAATTTTCACCGGCGTGATAACCCTGCTGTGCGTGGTATTTCTTATTTACTGCGCGGCGGTGGTGCGGGAATACGACCGCGAGCAGCCGGAACGCCGCGTCGAGGAGGAGATAGTAAAGCTTCAGTCCTGCATCGAGAACGGCAGGGCGGAGGATTATCTTAACATCTCCTCGGTCTACACCCCGTATTACGGCAAGAGCGAAGCGGAATACGTCCGCGAATTCAACGCTCTCGTCGCTTCCGGCGAGATCGGCTACAAGGTCGACACCGGCGCCGCCGCGGGGCTGGAGCGTATGTATTACCTCACCGTGAACGGCAAACCCTTTGCCAGGGCGCTCGTCTCCGGCAAAAACGAACGCACGAAGCTGTTCTTCTTCAGCACGGCGGATTGGGAGGTAGTCTCCGTTACTCCCATACCGCTTGGCGGCGGCAAGGAACTTTCGGTCTTTATCCCCAACGAGGTGCGCTGCACCGTCAACGGGCGCGAGGTGTTCGAAGCGCCCGAAAAAGAGGTGGACGGCGTTCCGCTTTACGTTTTGAAGAACCTGCCCGCGGAAGTGCGCATCGAATACTCCCGCGCGGACGGCACCGCGGTCGGCTATTCCACGGTCGAAGGCGTCGTAGTGCCGGATGTCTACAGCTATTCCATCACCCTGCCGGAGGATATAACCGTTAAGGTGAACGGCGAGCCGGCGGAGGGCGAAGCCGCGGAAAAGGCGTCCCGCCATTACGAAGTCAGAAGTATGACTAAACCCGACGTCAAGCTTTACGATCCGTTCGGCGCGGAATTCACGTTCGACGGCGCAACCGTTCCGGTAAAGAGCCACACTCTGGAGCTGCCGGACAATTTCGTGCTTAAAGCCGGCGAACACGTTTATTCGAAAGACCTTTATCCCCACGCGGAGCATCCGGACAACGTCGAGCTGCAGCTTTACGATCCGGGCGTCAAGCTGCGCGATATCGTGACCTATAACGTCTCCTCCTTCGACGAAAACGATAAGACCGTCACGCTCACCAACAACCTCGGGACCGACGAGGAGCGCACGGTAAAATACGGCTACCGCTTCAAGTTCACCGGTCAGTGCGGCGTTCCGGATATCCCGGCGGAGATTTCCGCGGAGATCGATCCGCTGAAGTTCGCCGTGGACTGGAGTCTTTATATGACCAACGACCAGACCTTCAAAGCGATCTCGCAGTATTACGTCAAGGGCTCGCGGTATTACAACAACGCGGAAGCGTGGCTGCACAGCATCGACCGCACGTTTACCAGCGACCACAACACCCCTAAGATAGTCGAAAAGCGTTTAAGCGATTTCGTCCGGTATTCCGACACCTGCTTTTCCGTGCGCGCCTACGTCGACAAAACGATGTATCTGCACAGGACCGGCGAAACGATACACGATATCACCGACCTGTTCGTATATTTCATAAAATACGATCCCACTCCGGATAACGGAACGGACGACGCCAAATGGATCGTCGCCGCGCAGTACGACGCGAAAGGAGTTAAGAACGAGGAATGAGCGCGAAAAATAACAGACCTGTATGGCAGAAAATACTGATCACCGCGGGCAAGGTGTTGGGATTCATCGCGACCTTCGCGATCCTCGTGGTGATAACTCTGCTCATCACGATGCAGATAATAGTCCGCACGTCGAGCTACGCCCGCACCTCCTTCATCTCCACCGTGCTCGAGACCGGGCAAATGAAGTTCCTCGCGCGGCTTTCGCTTTCCGAGGATGAGATAAACGAAGTCATCCGCGGCAACCAGATGAAGAAAATGGACGTCGAGGTCGACGAAGGGCTTATACACGTTCACGGCGGCGAAGGCGGCAAGGTGGACGACGTCGGCATAGACGACGAAAAGGATATAGAGATAGTCGAGATCTCCGGGTTGACCTACAAAGCCACTTTGATGATAGTCAAAGATCCTTCGCGCGTGAGCGTGGCGACGCTTGCGGACGAAAACGGCAACTGGCCGACCTACGGCATCCCGCTGGGCGATTTCGCGCCGCGGTTCGGCGCGATCGGTTGCATAAACGGCGGGCTTTACAACCAGAACGGTAACTCCGGCGGCCACCCCTACGGCGTGGTGGTGTCCAACGGCAAGATACTTCGCAACTACCCGCAGGAATGGGGCGCCCTGGTGCTTATCGGCATCACGGACAAAAACATCCTGCAGATAGTCGACATTTCGAAGATGAGCCAGAAGGAATGCGAAGCGATGATAAAAGAGCGCGGCATCCGCGACGCCGTCTGCTTCCAGGACCAGATGAACGTGGAAGTGAACCACTTCGTTCAGCTTATAATCAACGGCGAACCGCGCGACCTCGAGGGCCGCGGCAGCGGTCTTAACCCGCGCACCGCCATAGGCCAGCGTGCCGACGGCGCTATGCTCCTGCTCGTTACCGACGGGCGCGGCACCAGCAGCCACGCCGGCGCCTCCGCGGCGGACCTTATAGATATAATGCTTAAATACGGCGCGGTGAACGCCGCCAACCTCGACGGCGGCAGCTCCACCTGTATGTTCTATAACGGCGAATATCTGCAGACGAGCACGACGTTTTATTTCAGTCAGACGACCTGGAAGCTGCCCTGCGCGTTCATAGTAAAATAAAACCGGATAATAAGGCGAGCTATGCAAGAATACAGCGGAATAACCGTAATAATACCCTCATATGAACCCGACGAAAACCTTTTGACCACGGTCAAGGGCGTTATCGACGCGGGTTTTTCGGACGTTGTGGTGGTGAACGACGGCAGCGGCCCGGACCACGCGGAGGTATTCGGCTCCGTCGCCGCGCTGCCGGAAGTAACGCTGCTCCGGCACGAGGTCAACCGCGGCAAGGGCGCCGCGCTTAAAACGGCGTTCCGGTATATCGCCGAAAACCGCCCGGATTCAGTCGGAGCCGTCACCGCCGACAGCGACGGGCAGCACCTCGCAAAGGATATCCGCGCCTGCGTGGACGAAATGATCAAAACCGGCGAATGCGTGCTCGGCGCGCGCGATTTCACGCAGCCCGGCATCCCGGAGCGCAGCTTAAAGGGCAACCGCATAACCCAAAAGGTGTTCAAGCGCTTTTTCGGAGTGGAGGTCACCGATACGCAGACGGGGCTGCGGGCGTTCCCGGCGAAGTATTACGAAAATCTTATTGCGACCGCGGGCGAAAGGTACGAGTACGAAAACAATATGCTGCTCACCTTCCGCGATAAAAAAATGCCGTTTACGGAAGTGAAGATCGAAACGGTCTATATCGACAAGAACGCCGCTTCGCATTTTCGTCCGGTGCGCGATTCGGCGCGTATCTACTACCGCCTTTTCGAACGCGTTATAAAATACGCCGCCAGCTCGGTGTTCTGCACTCTGGTGGAAAACGTTATGCAGACCGTGCTGCACGGGGTTCTGAAAAGCGCGATCTCGTCGCTCGCCGTGCTGGAGCTCGCCGCCTTCCTGCCCTCGCGCATAGTCTCGGCGCTGCTCAATTATTTCATAAACAGGAATTTCGTTTTCGAAGAAAAGCAAAGCACCGGCTCGTTCGGCAGATACGCGGCGCTGTGGGCTTCGCAGGCGGCGGTCACCTGGCTTTGCACGACTGGCATCCAGGCGCTCGTCGGCGGCACGGAAGGGTTCGTTTACTTCCTGCTCATCACAGTGGTGAAGACGGCGATATTCTTCGTAAGCTATAAAATCCAAAAGAAGTGGGTGTTCAAGACGTAATGGAAGGATTGATAAACGGCATAATAAATATCGACGTTGCGATACTGCAGTTTTTCGTCGATAACGTACATAATCCCGTGTTGGACGTTATAATGAAGATACTTACGATGTTCGGCGAAGGCGGCATATTCTGGATCGCCGTCTGCGTGGTCTGCATGGCGTTCCCCAAAACGCGCAAGATAGGGTTCACCATGGCGATAGCGATGCTGCTCGGGTTCGCGATCGGCAACGGGATCATAAAAAACGTCGTCGCGCGGCACAGGCCCTATGAGCTGGCGCAGTTCAGCGCGTTCCCAATAGTTAAAAAATTAAGCGACTGGTCGTTCCCGTCGGGGCATACGCTCGCCTCGTTCGAAGCGGCGGTCTCGATCTTCTGCTGGCGCAAAAAATGGGGCGCTGCGGCGCTGGCGCTCGCTTTGTGCGTGGCGTTCTCGCGCATATATCTTATCGTGCATTATCCCAGCGACGTCATAGCGGGAGCCCTGCTCGGCACCGCGTTCGCGTTGGTCGCGTTCTTCATAATAAAAACGCTCTATACGAAATACGATCTCGATTCCCGGCTGCTTTTCCGTTTCGAAAAGGAACGCGCGAAGAAAAACTCCGCTTCCGCCGCGAAAACGGAGAAAGCCGGAAATTCGGGGGAATGATATGAAGATCTTTGAAACCGGCATAAGGTTTTTCTCGGTGAAGGAAGTCGTCCGCGGTGAAAAGGGGTTTACCGAATTCCTGCGCGGCGGCGCTCTGCCCGTCGACGGGTTCACCGTCGATTACGACAACGGGACCGTCAACAGCGTGTGGGACTTCCGCCCGGACGCGCCCGCGGGCGAGCAGATACACGCGCTTGCCGCCCGAGCGAACGAAAACGCGGCGCTGGCTTCGGAACGGTATGTTTTCGCCCCGGGCGACGACGAAAGCGGCATAACCGTTTCGTTCGTGAGCGACGGAGGCGAAGCCGCAAACTTCCGCGGCGAAGCGGCGAACGAGTTCGCAAAAAATATGCGCGCGCTGTTCGACCGGCTCGGCAAGCCCGCAGACTTTCATCAGAAGATATATCCGTGCGAACAGGCGGGCGCCTTTGCCCCCGCTTCAGTGATCACGGCGGGCTGGTGGTGCCCGGAATGCGGCGCCTTGGGAAACACGGGTAAATTCTGCCCGAACTGCGGCGCGAAAAAACCGCAGGATAAAGAATAAAACGCCTAAAGGAGCGAATACCGTTTGGGATATTCCCGCGCCGCGCTCTTTTTTGTTTTGAAAGGAAGAATTATGTTCTACGGATGCGAGACCGCGCCCGAAGAGGTCAAAAAGCTGTATAACGACCTTAAAAAATGCTGGTGCGCGGAGACCTGCGCGCCGCGGATGCGCGGCGGGTGGAGCGAAGAAAACCCCGCTTTGGGCCAATGCTCGGTCACCGCGTTCCTCGCGCAGGATATTTTCGGCGGCGAGGTGTGGGGAGTCCCGCTCGGCGACGGAAACTGCCATTGCTTCAACGTCGTTTCCGGCGCGGAATTCGACCTTACGAGCGAGCAGTTCCCGGCGGGGAGCGTGGATTATTCGGACCGCACGCTCCAATCGCGCGGGGAGCATTTCGCCAAGGCGGAAAAATACGAAAGATATCTGCTGCTGCGAGCCCGCCTGGTGGAATCGCGCGCGAATAATTAACATATAATTAACAAACGGAATATATTATTATTTCGTATTATTCTACATTATTATCATCAATCGGAGAAATTGCTTCTATGAGCACGTTGGCTGTTGACGGAAGAACATACGCGCGGATGCTGCTTAACGGCGCCGCGTTACTCGAAGAACACGCCGAAGAGATCAACGCGATGAACGTTTTCCCGGTATCGGACGGCGACACCGGAACGAACATGGCGCGCACCATGGAAGGCGGGCTTGCGGAGGCGGGGCGCGAAGGCGTTCCGGAAAGCATATCCGAAGCGTCCGCCCGCTTCACCCGCGGGGCGCTGCTTTCAGCGCGGGGAAACTCCGGCGTTATTCTTTCGCAGATTTTCGCGGGGATAAACGAAAAGCTCGCGAATTGCGAAAAGGCGACCGCGGCGG
>JAEEGL013961369.1_pt1 | contig 29029 bp, 18 predicted proteins | sample 9134231 | NCBI WGS metagenome assembly JAEEGL01 (sample SAMN16246548, study PRJNA631951) | gut metagenome | biome: gut microbiome; feature: rumen; material: fiber-attached | host: Bos | place: Iran: Karaj | collected 2018-10 | reverse complement strand
GGGGTAGGTGTTGGCATCACTCCAGGTATAGCTGTCGCTGGCGATGTGATTGTGGATTCCGGTGGTGCTGTAGTTGACGGTGTGCTGGAGGGTGACGGTGCTGTCGCAACCAGCGGCATTGGTCGTCTCGAAGGTAGCGGTGCTGTTGCTGGCGGTGTAGGTGTTGCCATCAATCCAGGTATAACTGTCGCAGGCTATCTGATTGTCGATACCGGTGGTGCTGTAGTTGATTGTCAAGTTGAGGGTGACAGTGCTGTCGCAACCGGCGGCATTGGTCGTCTCGAAGGTGGCGGTGCTGTTGCTGGCGGTATATTCGGTGCCATGCCAAGTATAGCTGTCGCAGGCTGTCTGATTGTCGATACCTGTGGTGCTGTAGTTGACGGTGAGGTTGAGAGTAACGGTGCTGTCGCAGTGCTCGGCTGTCTTGGGGATGTCTATTATGTAGGTATTGGAGACGGTATAGTCGACACCGTTATAATTATATTGGTCGCACGCGACGGTCGAGAACTCGCGGGTTGCCACCACGGGCTCAAAGACGGCGGTGTAGGTCACGTCGCCAGTGACGGTGAAGGGGGCCGTGACCTCCTCGCCACCTACGGTCCAGCGTACGAACTGGTAGCAGGTATTGGGGGTAGCGGTCAGCGTGATGGTTGCACCCTCGGTGTAGGTGCCGCTGCCGCTGACGGTGCCGTAGTCGCTGTTGTTAGCTACAACAGTGATAGCATATTGTATTGGCTCGAAGTTGGCCACGAGGGTGATATTGTCGGTGGCGGTGAACGAGTAGGTGGCATTGGTGCTCACCTCGGAGCCGCCCACGGTCCAGTTGACGAATTGGTGGTGCTCGGCCGGTGTGGCGGTGACGACGGTGGTGCGGTCGGCACATGTCGGGGCTGTAGTCACCGCGGCGTTACCCATTGTGGGGTCGGCACTGCTGACATTGACGGTGGGAGGTTCGGCGGTGAGGGTAAGGCTGCTCCAGCCGCTTGCCCCATGATAGGTAGTATAGGCGTCGCAGGGTACCATGATGGTCTCGCCCGAGTTGAAGTTGCCAGAGCTGAGCGATGGCGGGTTAGTGCCAAGCATGATCACCGTGCCGATGCCGCTGTTGCTGAATGCACCATAGTCTATCATCGTCACCGATGCGGGGATGGTGACAGAGTTGAGACCCTCCATCACCTGGAAGGTGTAGCTGTAGATGCTTGTCACGTCGTAGTCGATGCCGTCCACAGTGATGGTGGCGGGAATCTCCAGGTCGCCGGTGGGTTTGGAATAATCCCAGCCGTAGCCGGTGCCGCCAGGGTGCAGCTGTGCGGTATGGTTGTCGCAGTCTATAGTGTAGTAGAGCGTCTGGCCCGAGGGACTCTCTACATCGATGAGCCAGGTGAAATGGGCCGTGAGGGCTGTATTTTCTGTGACGGTGAAGGTGTAGGGGTTCTCGGTGCTCACCATATTGCCGTAGGCGTCGGTCCAGTGGCTGAAGCGGTATCCGCACTCCGGTGTGGCGGTATAGGTGGCTTCGTGCAGTGCAAACACATTGCCGTTCGGGCCGCTCACGCTACCCATCCCCGCGTCCATGCTCACTGCGCTGACGCTGAAGGTGGGCAGGGTGCTGAGGGTGATATCGTCAATCCAGTATCTGACGGCAGGATTTCCGCTGACATGCTCTCCGAGGAAGGCAATGTGGCGGTCGGTGGTTGCGGTGAATTTGGCCGAAACAAACTCGTAATAGGTGTTGGCGACCTGGCCGTCCTCACCGATATATATACTGTCGACCTTGTTGAAGGTGTTGATGTCGTTGGGGTCGCTCATGGTGCCAATCAGCACGTAGCCGGGGCGGCCAGCCCCGTATTTTGCCCAGAAGGAGAGTTTCACTGCCTCGATATTGATGGCGTCCGATAGGGCGGGCATCACGGCCAGTGACCGGGAATCTTGTCCTGCCAGATAGTTGTAGTATAATGCGTAACGGAGACCGTTGTGCCCGACGGCACTGCCTGATGCGACGCTTGGCCTGGGGTTACCGGCCTCATCCCATGTTGTCCAGCATGAGTCGGCAAGGTAGTGGTTGCTGTTGTCATCGTCGCTACCGAAGTCGCAATGGTATGGCAGGCTGAGGATGGTGGAGCATCCCGGGTCTTCCACCACGCTGAGGGTGTAGTCGTGCACCGTGGCCAGGACATCGCCCGAGGGGCACGCGACAGCCCCTTCGGCGGTGGCCATAGAGCTGTGCGACAGGTAATTTGTGTGGCGCGAGGCTATGATGCGCATGTGGTAGTCGCCCAGGGCCTGGGTGGCAGGCACCTCGAACGAGGCAGTGATGGTGGGGTTGGTGGAGCCGGGGGTTTCGTCGGCATAGACTATCTCGTTGTCGCTGAAACAGCCGTTGTTGTTCCAGTCGACCCAGATGAGCACCGCCTCGGGCTGTGCTCCGTTGGAGAGGCTTATGTTGATCTCGGCGTCGGTGCCGGCAATCACGGCGCCGGCCTGCGACGTGTAGTCGCCATAGTAGGGGGCGGAGGCGGGCGTCGCACTGTTGTTGACGGTGGCCAGGCCGGCCTGGCCGAAGGCCACATGGGTGATGCCGTTACCCGTCTGGGTGGTGGGAGCGGGGGTGCAGGTGGTGGCGAAACTCACAGGGGTGGCGCCCGACCCGATGAAGGATGCATGGGCTATAACATTGAAAGTGTATTCCGTGCCGGGAGTGAGGCCTGTAAGTTCATAGGTATTCACACCGTAGTTGGTGTAGCCTATATATGTTTTGCCGTTGTAGATCTCATATTGGTGGCCGGGGGTGTTCAGGTTGTCTTCCCAGGTGAGGGTGGCCGAGTTGTCGGTGATGTTGCTGGCGGTGAGGTTGGTCACGCGGTGGTGGTCGGAGAAGGAAAGTGTCAGGTCGTCAATATTTATATTAGAATAGCTGGTGCTGTTATTTTGGGGTTTTACTACCAGTACAAGATATCTGTCGTCGGTCTCCGGCATGAAGCCGCCATTTACAGCAGCGGTGGTGGCAGTGCCGCTCATGCTGGTGCCGGCATTGGCCAGAATGTTCTGGTTACATATATGTAAAGTGCCGATGTCGCCAAGGTCGCTCATGGTGCCGAAACCCACTATCTTGTTGCTTCGGTTGGTGTAGCTGAATGTCAGAACCATGTCGGCCCAGTTGTAGCCGTCGGCCAGTCTGGGCAGCACGATATACATCACATTGGTGGCATTGAAACTCAGCTTGCCGCCCGATGTCGATACCACTGACGGGTAGGTGCTGGAAGTATTTGTTAGACTTTTCCAGCCCGGTGGGATAAGTCCGGTGCCGGCGGAACTGCCGGAGGACCCTACTTCATCTGGTGAGAAGCCATAGAACCAACCCGGACCTATGGTGTAGGTGTTGACGGTGGTGCTTTCCACTATTCGCTTCACGGTGACTTCCGAGACGTCAGACTCGTTGCCGTCGCCGCATACTGCCACCACTCCGATGGTGTGCTCGGTGTTGTTGCTCAGCACCCCGGTGGTGAATTCTATTCCGGAGGCTGTATAGTACAACTCCCCGTCAAGATAGACTTTATAGGATGAGGCTCCCACATTGTTCCATTTCAACTTCATTTTTCCGTCGGCCAGATAGCTGTATTGCAGCTTCACAGCCTCGCATGTCTGTGCTGATAGTTGCCCGAAGGCGGCGAAGAGTGCCGTAAGGGCCAGAACGCGTAAAATTCTTCTCATGGTATGTTTTTATTTTATTATTATTGTTTTGATTTGGTGCAAAATACCCTTACCCTAAGGGGTATAGAGCAAGTTGCAAAGATAAGCCTTTTTTTTTGAATTGTGCAAATAAATAATAAGGGCCATGTCGGCAGGTGCTGAGTGAGTGGATTTTATGGCACGGTGATGTGTCGGCCGCGGGTGGTGCCACCCGACAGGGCGGTGTGCATCGCGACCCCTTGGACCCCAAGCTGGCCGTTCCGGCCTTTCAGTGGTGTATATTCGCCTGTGGCGCAAGGCGATAGGGCCGCCCCAACGCCGCCCGTTCCATAGTATTTCTATAGTATTTCTTTAGTTGTTGACTATAGAACTACTATAGAAATACTATAGAACTACTATAGAAGTGTCGGACTTGGGTCGGACTTGGTACGGAGTCATCCCGTAGTTTTGGACCGCCGGCATCCTGCCGGCAGGGGGTATGCGGTTGCAGGAGCTGGTTGTCAAGCGGTTGCGTGTTTATCAACAATGCGGTTTGACAACTTGGCGACGCAGGGTGAAATAAATGGTGCCGGTGCGGCGTTATGGTTGCAAAACAGGTGGTTATGTATAACGGACGGACTTTTGCAAGTATTGCGGCTGGAGTGGTCGTGATGTGTGCTGTGGTGTGCAGCGCATGCAGCCGTGCGCCGCAGCCTTACGGGCCGGTGCCCACCGAGGCGCAGATGGCGTGGCAGCGCATGGAGATGAATATGTTCTGCCATTTCGGTCCCAACACCTTCACCGACATGGAGTGGGGTACGGGCGCCGAGGCGGAGGAGGTCTTCGCCCCGACGGCGCTGGACTGCCGCCAGTGGGTCGACGTGGCCCGCCAGGCCGGCATGGGCGGCATCATACTCACCGCCAAGCACCACGACGGCTTCTGCCTGTGGCCCAGTGCCTACAGCAATCACACCGTGGCCGACAGCCTCGACGTGCTGCGCCGCTTTGTCGACGCCTGCCGCGAGGGCGGGGTGAAGGCCGGGGTGTATATCTCGCCCTGGGACCGCAACCATCCGGCCTACGGGTCGGACGACTACAACACCGTGTTTGCCAACACGCTGCGCGAAGTGCACGAAGGCTACGGCCCCATGTTCGAGCAGTGGTTCGACGGGGCTTGCGGCGAGGGACCCACCGGCAGGAGGCAACGCTACGACTGGCCCCGTTTCATGCAGACGATGAGCGAGTTGAACCCGCAGTGTGTGGTCTTCAGCGACATAGGGCCGGGCTGCCGCTGGGTGGGCAACGAGGAGGGCCACTGCGGTGACCCCTGCTGGAGCACCCTGAACACCGAAGGAGCAACACCTTCCGACAATAAACCGCAACCCTCCGAGCTGGAGACGGGCCACAAGGGCGGCGCCCGATGGGTGCCTGCCGAGGTTGACGTGAGCATCCGTCCCGGCTGGTTCTGGCATCCGCAGGAGCATCCCAAGACGGTCGACGAGCTGATGGAGATATACTACAACAGCGTGGGCCGCAACGGGTTGCTGCTGCTCAACATGCCGCCCGACCGCCGTGGGCGCATAGCACCCGAAGACTCGGCCGTGCTGGTGGCCTTCCGTGCCGAGAGGGACCGCATCTTCTCGCACGACCTGGCGCAGGGCGCCAAGGTGCGTGCCGCCTCGCGTCCGGGCCACGGTGCCAAGAACGTGTTGGACACCGCCTACAATACCTACTGGGCTGCCACAACCAAAGCGCCGTATATCACAATCGAGCTTGACAGCATCACGGAGTTCGACATAATTGTCATCCAGGAATATATCCCGCTCGGGCAGCGTGTCGACAATGTGAACCTCTATGGCGACGAAGGCGACGGCCTCTACCCTTGGACCACCGTCGACAATCCGCTATGCACCACCGTGGGCTACAAGCGCATCATACGGCACGACGACGGCGGCCACTGGCGTACCGGCAAGATCAAGCTGCATTTCCGCGCCGAGGCGCCACCCGTCATCAACCGCATAGCCCTCTATAACTCCAAAGCCCAATGAAACAGACGATAACGATTCTTCTTGCTTTCCTCTTTCCACTCTTGGCGTCGACTGCCCAGGAGCTGCCGCAGGGATGCTTCCGCAACCCCATGGAGCACGACATAGGCCTCTCGGCCACCTTCGCTGAGTTTCGTGTGAACCACTTCCACGCAGGTCTCGACATGCGCACCGGCGGCGAGGTGGGGCGGCCCGTCTATGCCGCCGCCGACGGCTATGTGGCCAAGGTGAGCATATCGGCTTGGGGAGGCGGCAAGATACTCTATATCGCACATCCCGCCTTGGGCTGCAACACTGTGTATATGCACCTCGACGGATATGCCGGCGAGATAGGCAAGGCGGTGCTCAAAGAGCAGTATGCCCAACATAGATACGGCATCAGCAAGGTCTTTGCCCCCAATGAGTTGCCGGTGCGCAAGGGGCAGCTTGTGGCCCGCAGCGGCAACAGCGGCGGCAGCGGTGGACCGCACCTCCACTTCGAGGTGCGCCGCGGCGGCCTCGACGACCTGCACACCCACGCCACCACCATCAACCCGCTGCGTTTCGGCATCCCCTACCGCGACAGCGTGAAACCCGTGGTGCGCGGCCTGCGCCTATACCCCGTGGGTGGCGACCCCGTCGACCTGGGTACTGCGCAGGAGGTGACGGCGCAAGGGCCGTTCTACCTCGGTGTATATGCCACCGACGCCGCCGAGGGCAGCACCGCCCGCAACGGGGTGGACCGCATGGAGGTATATGTTGACGGGGCACTCTTCTTCATGTACACAACAGACGAGTTCCCGCTCGACAGCAGCCGCATAAGCAACGCCCTCATCGACTTCCAATACTACCGCCAGCACCGTCAGGCCTACGTCCTCACGCGGCGTCTGCCGGGTGCCGAAGGGCCTTGGATACCGGTGCGCCAGGGCGACGGCATCATGCGTTTCGAGCCCGGCACCACCCACAAGGTGAGGGTGAAGGTCTACGACATAAAGGGCAACGGTGTGCAGCATGTGCTGACCGTCCACGCCGCCGCAGGAACCGCTGCTGCGTCGTCGGCACCACGGCCGGCGGGCAGCCGTACCGCCGTGCGCTACGACCAGCCCCTCGAGGTGCAGTCCTCCGCCTTCTGCGCCAGCCTGAAGCCCTATACCTTCTATGCCGACGACAGTGTGCTCACCGCTGTGAGCCACGACATGGCCTACCTCTCGCCCCGCTGCACCATAGAGCCGGTAGTCAACCAGTTGCCGCCCAATGTGGCCTTCAGCCTCGGCATCAAGGAGAGCGTAGACCCCGGTGCCGACCGTGCCCGTGTGACGGTGGTGCGCATCGACGGCACGCGTCTGACGGCATACAAGACCACCTACGCCGACGGCGTGTACAGCGCCTCGGTGCGCGACTTCGGAACCTTCGCCCTCACCACCGACAAGGAAGCCCCCAAGGTGAAGCCCGTCAACTTCAGCGAGGGCAAACCGCTGAAGGTGAAGACCCTCAGGGTGAAGATAAGCGACAATCTGAGCGGTATCGAGACCTACGACTGCTACCTCAACGGGGAGTGGGTGCTGGCCGAGCATGACGGCAAGAGCGCCACCCTCAGCATCGACGCGGGGGGACGGCTGACGGCGGGCACCAACCGGCTGCGGGTTGTGGTGAGCGACGCCTGCGGCAACCAGACTGACGTCACATACACCCTCACGCGGTAGGCAGGGCACCACTGCGGTGATGCCCCGGCAGGAATACCGCGGGGACGGAATCCGGACGGAAAGATTTTTTTGTCGGATTGTTTTTATTTTGTATCTTTGCAAAATTGATTTTGATGGGAAACAGTATGTAACTGTCTGTCGTTTATGTATATCTTGTTCATTATAGCGTTGATTCTGGCCGCGGTGACCCTCGTGGTGGGGCCTTTCGTCATCACCTATGCCGTGCTTTCGAGGGTGAAAAACCGCGAGAACGCCGAATTGCGCAACGAGGCAGAGGCTCATCGCAAGATACTGGAGTCGACATACGACCATATCTGGCGCACCATCAAGCAGCGTGGCGGCCTCACCGAGGGTAACCGCCGTTCGTTCAACAATATCTATCCCGACCTTATCAACAACTCGATAGACGACAGCGAGTTCCTCGACTGGCTGTTGGACTGCAACCCCAACCTCGACCCGTCGGAATACCTGCCGCTTGTCGACGTCATCAAAGAGGACCGCGAGCGCTTCGTGGCGCACCAGAAGCGTATGATGAACCTCATAGCGGAGCACCGCGAATTGGTCACCAAGTGGCCTGGAAAGATGGTGGTCAAGGACAAGTCGGCCATACGCTATGTGCCTATCGACACCGACCACGACAGGTGGGGCAAGAGTCTGTAAACGAGAGGAATGATGACAGCAAAGCGTTTGTTTTTCTTATTGGCGGCCGCGGTGGCGGTTTTGCCGGCGTGGTGTCAGTATGACTTCTCGGCACCGTGTGCCACTGGGGTGACGCTCTACTACCGTGTGGCGGGCGACAGCGGCACTGTGTATATCACACATCCACAGGCCGAATGGCCCTATTATGATGGAGCCGGAAAGCCGTCGGGTGCAGTGGAAATCCCCAACACTGTGGAGCATGGCGGACGCCTCTATACCGTGGTGTCGGTGGGGGAGAATGCCTTCTATGGCTGCGACAGCATCACTTCGGTGGCTTTCGGCTATGAGTGCCGCAGCATCGGTCCCCAGGCCTTCTACGGCTGCAAGGGGTTGACGAGTGTCCGCTTCCGCGCCGGGCTGCTGGAGGTGGGGGAGGGCTCTTTCGCCTATTGCAGCTCGCTACGTGCCGCTGTACTGCCAGAGACGGTGGAGCGTATCGGCCTGTCGGCCTTCGCCTATTGCACGGGTCTCATAAGGGCGTGGATGCCCGATGTGGCGTGGAACACCTGCAACAGCCTCACCTTCCTTGGATGCAAAGGGGTCGGAGAGGGCAAAAATGCCAAAAACGACGGCTCCGGGGGCATTATTTTACTGCCTTTGGAGTGAATGGCGTGAAAAATATAGGGCTGACAATGTGGCAGTTGTGAGTTAAAAAACAGATTTTTATTTTTATTTGAAAAAATATTCGTAATATTGCCGTTTGATTATAGGCCTGTATTATGTCGAAAACGAACCTGAAAAAGAGACTGAAAGGAGTGCTTGTGGGAGCGATGCTGCTGGTGTCGGCGTCGGCCGGAGCACAAGATGTCGGTTTCTCACAATTCTATGCCAATCCGCTGTACCTGAATCCGGGTTTCGCCGGTTCGATGATAGCTCCCCGCATATCCCTGACCTACCGTGCCCAGTGGCCTGGCCTCGTCAGCGCTTTCACCACTGTGTCGGCTTCGTATGACCAGTATGTCGAAGACCTGCACGGCGGCATCGGAGTTCTGCTCATGACCGACCGTCAGGGCGACCATGGTGCCCTCTCGACAACTATGGGTGGTCTGATGTATGCTTTCCGCTTCCAGGTGGGACGCGATGTGTTTATCAGCGCCGGTCTCCAGGCTTCGCTGGTCAATATGTCACTTAACTGGGACGAATACCTCCGCTTCCCCGACCAGATTGACGCAGAGATGGGCTTCTCGTACACTACCGGTGCCCAGGCGCCCGACAAGCTGAGCCATTGGAGCATGGACTTCAACGCCGGCTTCATCGTCTTCGGCTCGCAGTGGTATGCCGGCTTTGCCGCATCGCACCTAACCCAGCCCAACCAAGCTTTCTACAGCGAAGACCGTGTGCCTATGAAGTTTACCGTCCATGCTGGCGGTCTTATCAACGTCAACGAGGAGATGCGCCGTCAGTCGTCGCTGGGTCTCGGTTCGCCTATCGTATCGCCCAATATGGTCTACCAGTACCAGGGCGGTTTCCATTATTTCAACTACGGTGTGTATCTCGACTGGATGCCCTTCCTGGTGGGAGTGTGGTTCCGCAACGGGTTGGAGAATGCCGATGCCTTTATCTTCCAGGTGGGTGTGCAGCAGGAGTATTTCAAGGTGGGCTACAGCTACGATGTCACTGTGAGCAAGCTGGCCAACTCGACGGCCGGTGCCCACGAGGTGACCATCGGCTTCATACTGCCGGTGCCCGACACACGTAAGGCTACTCGCGCCATACGTTGCCCATCGTTCTAAGTTGTTAAAAAAACATAAGAATGAAACAAAACCCACAGGGTTGCGTTATAGGAGTTAAATAATAAAAGTGATAATAATACATAAAGTAAGTATAGATATGAAGATTTTCAGACTTTCCTTTATGATGGTGGCCGCCATGCTGGTGCTGGCCTCGTGTTCCAACCGAGCCGGTAGTTCCGGAGCCACAGGGTGGAACTACAACGACCCCAAGTGGGGCGGCTTCGATGTGTCGGGAGAGACCGATCAGGGCACAGCCCCCGGCCTCGTGTTCATCGAAGGTGGCTCGTATGTGATGGGCCATGTCTCGGAGAACCCCCGCTATTCGTGGGACAACACTTCGCACACCATCACCGTTTCGTCCTTCTATATCGACGAGTGTGAGGTGAGCAACCGTTGGTATCGCGAGTTCGAGTACTGGATGCGCCGCGCCTACAGCGAGGAGTATCCCGAGAAGGTTGAAGAGATAATGCCCGATACCGCTGCATGGCGCGACAAGTTGGCTTGGCGCGAGGGCTTTGTAGACCACTACTACCGCAGCCCGTCTTATGCCGACTATCCCGTGGTGGGTGTCAGCTGGGAGCAGGCCTCTGCCTATTGCGTGTGGCGTACGGACCGCCTCAACGAGAAGGTGCTCGTGGATCGCGGCATCATCACTCTTGACCAGGAGAACCTCGGCACCAATGCCTTCCAGACCGATGTGTATCTTGCCGGCGCTTTCGAGGGAGAAGGCAACGGCTTGACCAACTATGACCCCGCCGCCGGCGGCGAGGCCCGCAATGTGCGTCGTGAGGACGGTATCCTCTATCCCTACTATCGTCTCCCGACAGAGGCGGAATGGGAGTTTGCCGCTCTCGGCCTCATCGGAAACACCTACGACGAGCGTGTCACCGAGCACAAGACCTACCCCTGGGCTGGTCAGAGCCTCCGCTCGGCCAACAAGAAATACTATGGTCAGTTCCTTGCCAACTTCAAGCGCAGCAAGGGTGACGCCATGGGCGTGGCCGGCAACCTGAACGACGGTTGGGACTACACCTGCCCCGTGAAGTGGTACTTCCCCAATGACTACGGTCTGTATAACATGGCCGGCAACGTCAGCGAGTGGTGCATGGATGTCTATCGTAAGACCGTCAGCCCCGTTGGAGGCGACGACCTCGACCCCTATCGTGGTAACATCTATCAGACCGTGCAGTATGACGAAGACGGCGAAGTGATGATGAACGAGGATGGTACGCTGGTATATGACGATGTGGAGGTGAGCTTCGAGCGCCGCAACTATCGTCAGGCCAACAATGTCAACTACCTTGATGGCGACCGTTCGTCGAACCTCAATATGGGTGACTGGAAAGACACCAGTGGTGCCAACATAGACGATATCGACCCCTATGAGCTTGACTCGCTCAACGATGTGTACACCAATCGTATGTATCGTCGTGTGACCGACAATCCCACCGACAATAGTTCGTCGCTGGTCAACAACCGCGTGCGTGTTGTGAAGGGTGGCAGCTGGAAAGACCGTGCCTACTACCTGCAGTCGGCTACCCGCCGCTACTACGACCAGGATAAGTCCACTTCGTGGATTGGCTTCCGCTGCGCCATGGACCGTCTGGGTTCGCGTGTGAGATAGTCTGACTAAATGAAGATAAGAGCAATTCTTATAGCAATACTTTTGAGCCTCGGCGTGTCTGTCGAGGCTCAAAAGTTAATAGAGTATACCTCTGGTATGGGATCGCGCGATCCTGAGAATCCCAATATATGGATTCTCTACCGTGGTGTGCATGCCACCCATGAGGGAATGGTGCTTGAGAGCGACTCGGCACATTACGACACCCGAGAGAATAGCTTCACCGCTTTCCGAAACGTGGCCATACAGTTGAGCGACACCACCTTTATCTATGGCGACAAACTGCTCTACAACAGTGTTACGCGGGTGCTTGACATCTGGGCCGACACGGTGCTACTGATTGATGGCGGCACCACGTTGAAGGCTAATCACCTCACCTATGAGCGTAACAGGTCCACAGCATATTACACTCAATGGGGGCACGCCACAAGTGCCGACCGTACACTCGACAGTCGCCGTGGACAGTATAATTCGGACCTGAAGGAGTTCTATATTTATGACGATGTGGTGCTGACAGATTCCAATATGACACTCGTCACGGACACCCTGCTCTACAACACCGAGACATCGGTGGCGCATTTTGTGAGTCCTACACATATATACAGCGACTCGGCCACTATATACAGCGAGCTTGGCGACTACAATACCGATACCCGTTTTGCCATAAGTTACAGTGCTTCGCACGTGGACAACCAACATCGAATGATAGACAGTGACACCCTGTACTATGACGAGGTGTCGGAGTACGGCAAGGCACGTGGTAATGTGACCATAGTGGACAGCATCAACAATGTGACATGTACCGGACGTTATGGCGAGACCTCGCAGGCCGATGGATTTTCGTTTGTGACCGACAGTGCACGGGTGCTCTTTGTCGACGATGGAGATTCGCTCTTTCTGCATGCCGACACGGTGTATGTGACTACTGACAGTGCTCGCAAGGTGCAGACGGTGAGGGCTAACTACCATGTGAAACTTTTCCGGTATGATGCACAGGCTATGTGCGACTCCGCTTTCTACTCGGCAACGGATTCTGTATTGTTGATGTATAAAAAGCCGGTGCTGTGGTATGAACATTACCAGTGTACGGCCGATACCATTGAATTGCACCATGACAGTGATGGAGTGCGTATAGCATATCTGCGTACCGACTGTTTTGCAGTGCAGCAGGTGGATGCGGAGAAGTACAACCAGTTGAAGGGTATACAGGGTATTGTGACATTCCGCGAAGGCGAGCCTCAGTATGCCGACGTGAAGGGCAACGCCCAAATGGTGTTTTATATCACCGAAGAGGATACGGCGGGGCATACTGCATTGATGGGTGTCAACGCCGGCGTTGGAACCGACATACGTATATATTTCGATACAAGCAGGGCGCCGGTGCGCGTCGTCACATATGACAAACCTGACATGCAGACATACCCTGTCATGCAACTGCCAGCCGAATTGCAGCGCCTGCCGGACTTCCAATGGCTGACAACGAGACGACCGCGGAAGCCGGAGGATGTCTTTGTGTGGTGACAAAATGTCAGTAGGGACTGCCATTGGCAGTCTTTTTGCTATATTATTATGTCAAAATTACAAATAGATTATGAGCAAGAAAGTATATAATGGCACCGAGACGGACGAGACCGTCGACACTAAGAAAGAGAAGAAAGAGCCTGAGGTGAAAGCCGAGGCGACAGAAGAACGTCCTGCTGAAACTTCTGACAACAAGGAAGAACCCACCGACGAGGAAAAGGTGCAAGAAATGGGTGAGAAACTGGCTACACTCAACGATAAGTATCTGCGCCTCTACTCTGAGTATGAGAACTACCGCAAACGCACCAACATGGAAAAGGCCGACCTGCTGCTCAACGGCAGCCGTGAGATGATGAAGGCCATATTGCCTGTGGTGGATGATTTCGAACGTGCCCTGGCTGCCACTGGTGACGACGAAGGAGTGAGACTTATCTACAACAAACTTATAAAAATACTCGAACAGAAGGGCCTAAAGGCTATGAACGCCAAAGGCGAGAAGTTTGATGAGAGTATGCATGAGGCAGTGACACAGATCCCCGCACCGTCGCCAGAGGAGAAAGGTCTGGTGATAGATGTGGTGGAGAAAGGCTATTATCTCAATGACAAGGTGCTGCGCTACGCCAAAGTGGTGGTGGCATGCTAATTTGAAAAAAGACAAGCGTTATGGCTACAAAGAGAGATTATTATGAAGTGCTTGGTGTGGATAAAAACGCCACACCGGAAGAGTTGAAGAAGGCCTACCGCAAGCTGGCCTTGCAGTACCATCCCGACCGCAATCCAGGTGATAAGGAAGCCGAGGAGAAATTCAAGGAGGCTGCAGAGGCATACGATGTGCTGAGCAACCCTGAAAAGAAGGCCCGCTATGACCAGTTCGGCCATGCCGGTGTCGATGGCGCCTACGGCCAGGGCGGCATGAATATGGATGACATATTCTCGCAGTTTGGTTCTATCTTCGGCGACCTCTTCGGCGGAGGTTTCCGTACCGGTTTCACCGGTTTCGGCGGTGGCGGAGCGGCACGACGTGTGCTGCGCGGCACCAATCTGCGCATCAAGGTGAAACTGACTTTGGAAGAGATAGACCGTGGCTGTGAGAAGAAGATAAAGGTGAGTAAGTTTGTACCCTGCAAGACGTGTCACGGCAGCGGTGCCCGCGATGGCAAGACTGATACCTGTCCGCACTGCCATGGCAGCGGTGTGGTGACCGAGACCAAACGCACCATACTCGGCATGATGCAGACCCAGAGCGCCTGTCCGCATTGCGGAGGCGAAGGCCGTGTTGTAAAGGACAAATGCCCCGATTGTCACGGTGACGGCATTGTGAAGAGTGATGAGATTATCACCATCAACATACCTGCAGGCGTGCAGGACGGTATGCAGTTGGCCATGCAAGGCCAAGGCAACGCCGCCCCACGCGGTGGTATAGCCGGAGACCTGATTGTGCTGGTGGAGGAGTTGGAACATGACACCTTTGAACGTCATGACGCCAACCTATACTACAATGCCTTCATCACTTATGCCGATGCCGCATTGGGTGCTTCGGTCGAAATCCCAACCCTTAACGGCAAGGTGAAGATAAAGGTGGATGCCGGTACTCCCTCGGGTAGAGTGGTGAGACTGCGTGGCAAGGGACTGCCGGTGATGAATGGCTACGGCCGTGGCGACTTGCTGGTATGTCTCAATGTATGGGTTCCCAAGAACCTCACCAAGGACGAGAAGAAAATGCTTGAGGAGATGCAGAAACATGATAACTTCAAGCCTTCGCCAACCAAGCAGGAGCGCGGCTTCTTCGACAAGATGAAAGAGATGTTCAACTAACAGGACTGCGTCAGACAACATAGAACGATGACAGAGGCATTTTTGCACTATGTCTGGCAACATCAGATGTTTGCCGACGGGCTGGTCACCACAGATGGCCAGCCGGTCGTTGTATTGCGTGCGGGTGAGCACAACCACGATGCAGGTCCTGATTTTTTTAACGTGCGCGTGCGGATAGGCGACGTTGAGTGGGCGGGGAATGTGGAGATCCATATACACAGTTCGGACTGGAATGCCCACCGGCATTCGGACGATGCGGCTTACAACAATATCGTGTTGCATGTGGTTTATGAGCATGATGCCGAGGTGGTGTTACAAAATGGCAAGGTGCCGCCTACGCTTGAGTTGCGACATTTTCTGCACCCGTCATTGGTAGCTAACTATGAGTCGCTGATGGCTCCGGCAGAAGGTGACAATATAGCATGCAGCAAGAGGGTGGGGGCGGTGCCGCAAATGGTTGTGAACGGGTGTCTCGAACGCATGGCTGTGGAGCGTGTGGAAGGCAAGACCGAGATGGTACGCCGTCTGTTGAAGGAAAGTTGTGGCAACTGGGAGCAGACATGTTACTGGCTCATGGCTCGCTATTTCGGAGGTAAGGTGAATGGACTGGCATTCGAATTGCTGGCAAAGTCACTCGACCAACGCATTCTGGCTCGTTGGAAAGACGACAGGGTGAGGACGGAAGCTCTGCTTATGGGGCAGGCTGGCTTGTTGGATGAATATTTTGAAGATGCGTATCCTCGTGCATTGCAGGCTGACTATGAGGCATTACGCGATGCGTTGCATTTGAATCCGATACAGAAACACTTATGGAAGTTCTACCGATTGCGGCCGTCTAGTTTTCCAACAATACGTATAAGCCAGTTTGCCGACTTGGTAGCCCATTCGTCAAGTCTGTTCAGCACCTTGTTGGATATTACAGACGTGAAGGTGATGGAACGCCTTTTCGACCGATGTGCATCGGAGTACTGGAACGACCACTACACTTTCGACAGCAAGGTGGAGAGAAATACAGTGAAAAGGGTCGGTCGGATGCAGGTGCAGACACTGCTTATAAACGCTTGGGTGCCGCTGCTCTTCGTGTATGGTTGTGAGCATGGACAACAAGGCTATAAAGACCAGGCAATGTCCCTGCTGTCGCAGTTGCCACCAGAAGACAACGCGGTAGTACGCCGTTGGGCGGCCATTGGTGTTGCCCCAGCCAATGCAGCAGAGAGTCAGGCATTGCTGCAAATGACAAACTCTTATTGTAACAATCGCCGTTGCCTGGAATGTGGTATCGGCTATAGAATATTGAAGCACAAATGAAAGCCCAAGAGATAAACTCCATTATACGTGCCATGGAATGCCATGTGGGGAGACCCGAGGCGGAGGTTTCACACCTGCTCACCGACAGTCGTCGTCTTGTGAGCGCTCCCGACACGTTGTTTTTTGCTATACCAACCAAACGAAACAGCGGATGCCGCTATATTGCAGACCTCTACGAAGCTGGAGTGCGCTCGTTTGTGGTGCCAGCCGGTTGTGACCTCAACTATCCTGATGCCAACGTATGGGTTGTGACAGATGTGGTGCAGGCCTTGCAACGCCTTGCTGCCTGGCACCGGAGCCATTTTAGTATGCCAGTAATAGGTGTCACTGGCAGCAATGGTAAGACCATCGTGAAGGACTGGTTGGTGCAACTGCTTTCGGAAGATCACCATGTGGTGGCCAGTCCGAAGAGTTATAACTCTCAGATTGGTGTTCCGTTGTCTGTGTGGCAAATGAATGAGAGTCACGACTTGGCGATCTTCGAGGCTGGTATTTCGGAAGCAGGGGAGATGACGAACCTGCAACATGTCATCAATCCCACGATAGGAATCTTCACCAATGTGGGGCAGGCTCATGACGAGAATTTCCTCACCCGAGGACAGAAAGTGGCAGAGAAGCTGCAACTCTTCACCCATTGCGAGGCTCTTATCTACTGCTCAGACCACAAGGAGATACATTCAATGGTATCGGATATAGAGCATTTCAAGAGTCTGCGCCGCTTCACATGGGGTTGTGCTCCAGACAATGACCTGCAGGTTGTCTCGGTGGTCACTAACGACCACTCGTCAACTCTCACGCTGCGACACAAAGAACTGTTTACTATTGAAATACCATTCATCGACAGGGCATCGCAAGAGAATGCCATCCATTGCATTGCTACAATGCTGTATCTCGGCTATGACGATTATGGTATTATTGCTGAGAGGTGTTCCAAACTCAGTCCTGTGGAGATGCGTCTGGAAATGAACGAGGGAATAAACAACTGTCTGCTTATCAATGACAGTTATTCGCTCGACTTGAACTCACTCACGATAGCGCTCGACTATCTGTCTCATCAACAGCAGCATTATCGCCGTACTCTTGTTATGAGTGATATCCTACAGGCAGGTATGTCGGACAGCGAGTTGTATTCGCAAGTTGTTGCCCTGTTGCGTCAGAAGAGGGTGTCGCGGTTTGTGGGAATAGGTGTAGCCTTGGGGCGATGCAAGAATCTGTTTGAGGACTTCGAGTGCCAGTTTTATTCCACAACAGAAGAATTCCTGGAGAAACACGACATGGCCAGCTTCAACAGTGAGACGATACTGCTGAAGGGAGCACGTGTGTTTGGGTTTGAGCGTATTGCCAAACTGTTGCAGCGTAAAAGCCACGAGACCGTCATGGAAGTGAACCTTGATGCACTAGTGCACAACCTCAACTACTATCGTACTCTCATAAGTTCCAAGACCAAACTGATGGCTATGGTGAAGGCATCGTCATATGGTGCAGGCACAGTTGAAGTGGCAAGCACACTCCAGTTCAATCACGCCGACTATCTTACGGTGGCCTATGTGGACGAAGGTGTGGAGTTGCGCCGCAATGGTATAACTCTGCCAATTATGGTTATGAACCCAGAAGAGGCGGGTTTTGATGATATTATACGTTACCGTCTGGAGCCGGATATATACAGTTTCCGTATACTCAACTTGTTTGCCGACAGGGTGAAACTATATGGCGGACCCTATCCGATACACATCGAATTCGATACCGGTATGCACCGTTTGGGTTTCTCTGGCGACGATGAACAACATCTTCTGGCACGTTTGAAAGAATTGGATGGTCTTTTGGAGGTGAAGAGTGTTTTTTCGCATCTTGCATGCAGTGAGGATCCGCAAAAAGACGACTTTACAAATAGACAGATAGAACGCCTTCGGACGTGGAGTAAGGATTTCCCCGGGATGAAACATATCCTCAATTCGAGCGGTATCACACGTTTCCCTGAAGCACAGATGGATATGGTGCGTCTTGGTATAGGACTATATGGCATAGCTCCAGAACCAGAGGTTCAAGCACGTCTGCGTCAGGTGAGCCGATTGGTGACTCGTATTTCCCAGATAAAGGATATTCCTGAGGGGGATACGGTAGGGTACAACTGCCGTTGGAGGGCAGAACGTCCTTCCAAGGTGGCTATTCTCACTCTTGGCTATGCCGACGGCTTGCATCGCGGCTTGGGTTATGGTAACGGACATGTCCTTGTCAACGGGAAAGAGGCTCCTATAATAGGCAGTATCTGTATGGATATGTGTTTTGTCGACGTCACTGATGTTGAATGCCAGGAGGGCGACCGCGCTGTATTCTTTGGCGATGGCGACCTGTTGCAACGTAACGCGAAAGCGGCACACACTATCCCATACGAGTTGCTCACCGCAGTATCGCCGCGTGTGAAACGTGTCTACTATCATGAGGAATAATGGTGTTGGGTGAAACAAAATACTCCTTTTTTGCGTTATAGAAGTTATGAAATACAATTTCGAAGAGATAGCCAATATGATAGCCAGCGGCAAGCGCATGGTTGCAAATATTGTGCCGGTGATCGGTGAAGGGGAGGAAGATTTCCTATTAAATGATGACAATATCGAGAGTGTGATGCCTGTATTGCCGGTCATGGAGCAGGTGCTGCTGCCAGGTGTTATTGTCCCCATAGCCGCCCGACGTGACGCTGCGCGGCGTCTTTTGGGTGAAATAACAACGCCAAACAAGCATATCCTCGTATTTACCCAGCGTAACGACTGCGATGCACCAACGGAACTCGACCTGTACCCTGTGGGTGTGGTGGCCAAGGTGCTGAAGGTGTTTAATTTCAGGGAAGATATATCTGTCGCCATTCTGCAGGGTGTGACCCGCTGCCACTCTCTCATAGTATCCTCTCATACACCATATATGATGGGCAGTGTGACTCTTGCCCCTGAGAGTACTGCTGGCATGGATACCCAGATTTTCAAGCGCAAGATGAAGTTGCTGCGCAGCAACTACCGAGAGGTGATGAAGATAAGGATGCAGGATGACGAGCTTGCATCTATGCTCGACGGCATCGGCAGTGACCGCATCTTTGTTAATTTCGCCGCTACACACATGGATGTGGAGACGAACATGAAATACGAATTACTGGCTTGTGACAGCTATAGGAGCCGTGTCGACCTGCTGCTTGGCGACCTCAATACCCTCAAAGGCCTTGAAGAATTGCGCCGGGAGATAGATGACAAGACCCGTGACTCGATAGATACGCAGCAACGCGAATATTTCCTGCGGCACCAGCTCGATGTTATTCAAGAGGAATTGGGTATGGGAAACACCCCTGGAGGGTATGTCAACACTGATGCCGAAGAACTCCGAGCCAAAGCAAAGGACAAGAAGTGGCCAAAAGCGGTTTCCGAAACATTCGATAAGGAACTGGCGAAATTTGCCAAGATGTCTCCTATGTCGTCCGATTATAGCGTGGCACAGAACTACCTCGAGACGCTGATAGATATCCCGTGGGAGGAGACGGTTGATGAAGACTATAGTGTTGTCCATGCCCGGGAAGTAATGGAGCGCGACCATTATGGTATAAAAAAGGTTAAAGACCGTGTGATAGAGTATCTAGCGGTCCTGCGTCGCCAACAGCAGAAGGGACTGCAGGCCAAGGCTCAGGTGCTGTGCCTTGTCGGCCCTCCGGGTACAGGAAAGACTTCTGTTTGTCGCTCTGTTGCATCTGCACTTGGCAGACCATACCGCCGTGTGGCTCTTGGCGGACTTCATGACGAGGCTGAAATCCGAGGACACCGCCGCACCTATGTGGGTGCCATGCCGGGCCGCATTATGCAGGAGATTATAAAAGCCGGTGCCGCAAATCCGGTATTTGTGCTTGACGAAATAGACAAGGTGCAGCGCGGCACATTCCATGGCGACCCCTCCTCGGCACTGCTTGAGGTGCTCGACCCGGAGCAGAATTGTCATTTCCATGACAATTTCGTCGGAATAGACTATGACCTGTCCAAAGTGCTCTTCATCGCCACTGCCAACAGTTTGCATGATATACAGCCTGCATTGCTCGACCGTATGGAAATCATAGATTTTAGCGGCTATGTGATGCAGGAGAAACTCGAGATAGCCAAGCGTCATTTGTTGCCACGTGTTATGCATGACTGTGGAGTGGACCGCCGCACCGTTAAGTTCAGTGATGAGGTGATACGTCATGTCGTTGACAGCTACACACGTGAAAGCGGTGTCCGACAGCTTGAAAAACAGCTCTCCAAACTTGTGCGCCACCGCCTCGTGCAGGCAGAGACCGGAGAAAAGATGTCTGCCGCGGTCAGCAAGCAGGAGGTGCGCGAGGTGCTCGGACTGCCCATCCACAACAGCGATATGGCTCGCACGGAGGCGCGTGAGGGTGTGGTCACTGGTTTGGCGTGGACCCCTGTCGGGGGAGAGATACTCTTCATAGAGTCCTCTTTGTCACATGGTAAAGGCACAATCACAATGACGGGCAACCTTGGCGATGTGATGAAAGAGTCGGCAACTCTTGCTTTCGAGTATATCAAGTCCAATGCTGCCACATTTGGTATCGACAGTAAGCTTATCGAAGAAAGTAATGTCCATATCCATGTGCCGGAGGGTGCTACGCCCAAGGACGGCCCGTCGGCTGGCATCACTATGTTTGTTGCTATGGTGTCGGTGTTTACACACCGTCGTGTACGCCCGAATTTCGCCATGACAGGTGAAATCACCCTGCGGGGCGAGGTTACCCCCATAGGTGGTGTGAAAGAGAAAATACTGGCCGCAAAACGGTCTGGTATAACCGATATCATACTTTGTAATGACAACCGTCGCGATGTCGAGGAGATTGAGCCAGCCTACCTCGATGGGCTGAACTTCCATTATATCGCTGTGATGAGCGAAGCACTCGACCTTGTGTTTGAACCCGCTGCCGGAGCCAAACGTGTTGTAAAAAAGAAAAAAAGTAGATGAAAAATATGAACTCTCACATTACACCGATACGTTGCATTGCGACGTCTCTGCTTATGTGTTTGTTGGCATACTGCCCCTTGCTTGTCCATTCGCAGGAGTCGGCGTTCAACGCCAATCACCAGCAGATGGCCCTACTGCCAGGTAATGTCGACAATGTCTCTATCATTGACGGCAAACTCTACTGCTATGCTTCGCGTGTTATGCTGGTGGCCCAGCGCAGTGGAGAACAGTTGCTCGGCTTTTGGGCCGACACTACCTATGTGAAGGTTGATCCTGAGATGGAATATGTTGTGCGCCATCCTGTTACGGGTGATATATATTACACCAAACGTGACAAGCAGGAACGCTCATTTCTCTATGTCTGTCGGCCCGTGGATGGCAAGAAGCCCAAGGCCAAGAAGGTGAAACTGAACCGCATGACGGTAGAGCATCCTGTATTCTCCGTCGACGGCAATATTATGATTTTCTCTTCTCTCGAGAAACGTCACAGCCATGGCGGCTATGACTTGTGGTATTCCCGTCTCGAGGGCGACAAATGGTCCAAGCCTGTGAATATGGGCAACCGCATCAATACCAACTCCGACGAGGTGACCCCCTCTATCTATCGCGACTGCCTGCTCTTCGCTTCCAATGGCCATGCCGAGGATTATGGCTACTTCAGCATTTATTCCACACGTCTGCTTAGCGAGCATGTGGTGGGCGACACCGTTGGTATGCTCCAGATTGGCCGCTGCCGTGTACAGCGTTTGCCAGCCCCTCTCAACAGCGACGATGCCGACGACCTTGATATGAATATCGACACTGTGGCAGGCTGTGGCTACTGGGTGTCCAAGCGAACCGACAGCGATACCGATTCTCAACTCTATTCTTTCTCCGGCGCTATCGACGGTGTGCTCCTTTGGGGGCGCGTCACCGACCGCTACGACACGCCACTTGCCGGAGTGGCGGTGTCCGCAAGGCAGCACGACCTGCAGGTATGCAACACCTACACCGACGACGAAGGTTTCTATAAGTTGTATCTCCAGTCGAACCAATACTACGATATGTCCTATCGTCTCGACAACTATTTTGTTGCGTTTGAGGATATCAACACGGCAAAAGCCACCGGCGAGTATCTTATTTCCGAGGCACGGCAGGACGTGGTGATGGAGAGGTTGCCATACGGACAGCGTATATATTATAACGACCTGTTCGGCCCCAATGTCGATATCGAACTCAGCGAGAGCGGTATCGAGCAGTTGCGCCCACTGGTGCAGTTCTTGACAGACAACCCCCACACTACAGTTACTCTCTCTCTCAGCAACGATCTTACCGACGACCTCTCATTCAACAATCTACTAACCGAGCAGCGGCTGCATACCATAGAGACCTACCTCATGGGCCTTCTCCCCTCGTCGGTAGGTATGACTTTTGTCAATTTGTGCGGAGGCCAAAATGGGTGCTCGAACGCCAGCGGATTGTCTCGTCTGGTGGTGGTTATCGAGGATAATAAGTAAAAATATCTGCCAATAGGTCAGTGTGATAAAAGAAAAATGAAAAAAATATTTGGCTGTATCGGAAATTGTTAGTACTTTTGCACCCGATTTCGAGAGAAAAAACAACAGAAATCACCATTGATTGTTCGGGGTGTGGCGCAGTTGGCTAGCGCACTTGCATGGGGTGCAAGGGGTCGAAAGTTCGAGTCTTTTCACCCCGACAATTGTTTAAAGGGAGAGGGAGTTCGATTCGGAACTCCCTCTCCCTTTTTCTATTGCTTGATTATCCTTTCCGTGGTCACCCCTGTAGGAGCGATGATGCGCAGCAGGTAGGTGCCGCTCGGCAGTGAGCCGACCGTCAGGGTCGGACCACCAGTTGTTGTCAACAGCTGTCCTGCAATGTCGTAGAGCTCAATACGACTGTCTGCTGGCAGGTCGTCTATAAAGAGTCTGTCGATAGCAGGATTGGGTCTTACGGTCGGTCGGGCGACGCCTTCTGCGATGTTGCCGATGCCTACGTGGGCGCAAGGCCACTCTATGAAGTGGCTGCCGCTGTCGTAGTAGGCTTGCGCCACGTCGACCGTCACCTCTCCATGTTGGTTTACGATGCGGTAGTTCACAAAACGGTCGGTGCCACCGCCGCCGTGCCACACTGCATAGATGTCGTGTGGTGCCACATCTATCTCCACCGAGTCGAGCGATCCATGCTCCAATGCTGCGGTGCCGAAAACGTAGCCTCCGGCACTCTGCAGGGTCAGGTGGGCGCCACCTTGCCATCCATCGCCGCGAGTGGCCTCCATTATTACCTTCAGGGGGCAGAAGTCATCTTCAGGGAAGTTGACCTGCACCACTTGCACCATGGCGCTCTCGTCGCCTTGATGGAAGGTGATAGTTGCGATGCGCTCGTGACTTCCGTCGTAGGCGGCCGCATGCAGGCGCACCCATCCGGCGCTTGTGATGCCGGGTGTCTCCACGGTGAGCCAGTCGGCACTGCTTTCTACTGTCCAGGTTGAGCCTGTGGTGGGGTTGAGACAGAGTATCAACGAGTCGCTGCCACCACTGCTGGCAAAGCTGAACGAGGTGTCGCTCACTCGAAGCTCGTATACCGGCACGGCGCCGAAGAGGGCCGCATTGTGTAGGTTGAAGGTATAGGTGACATTGCCGCCCACGCCGCCTACGCCGGGGCTTATGGAGTCTACGGGGAAATAGCCGTCGCCTTGGCCGCTCCAGCCGAAGTTGAAGTGCATATACTCGCGCTCGTCATAGCCGTCGCATACAAAGCCGTGTCCGCCCTGGGCTGAGGAACCGGTGTATATGAGTGGGTGGTGCAGGTCCAGTTCTGCAATCAGCATATTGCGCCACTGTTCGTTGGTGTACATGCTCTTTTCCTTCACCTGCATGCTGTGGCTGTAGCCAAAGTAGTCCTTCAGAGAGTTGTCGATGCTGTTGAAACCCTCGAATCCGGCCAGGCCTGCCGCTGCGCTGCCACCTTCTTCGGCGGTTCCGTATCCCATCTCGAGGCTCACTCCACAGTGGTACATCAAGGTTGCCACGGCGAGGCGCTCAAATCCGGTGGAGTATATTGACGGTTGGTTGGGCATCGAACCCCACTGGTATATGGTGTGGCCGAAGTCGGCACTCTGTTGGCCGTATGTTGCGTGGGTATAGTGGTGGCTGCCGTAGCCCACCGTCGGGTGGTTCCAGTATTTCATCATCTGGGCCTGTGCGGTGGCGGCGCAACCGGTCACCGTGTTGCCCGGGCAGAGTATGTTGTAGGGCCATGTCTGGTCCCATTTGGTGGTTAGCAGGGGCTCTACAGCCTGGCTCTTGGTTCCTTTGAGCGGTTGGCCGTCGATCAGCAACTGCCACGCCTCGCGGTCGGCTGCGTAGGGCTGTCCGTCGTGTTGCCGCACCCAGTCTATCTGCTGCTGGTACATGCCGAGCCATTCTGCCAGCTGCACCGGCATGCCGTCGGGTTCTATCGTGCCGTCGGCTGAATAGCCCAGTATGGGGCGTGTGGCGTCGTCGGCCGAGACCATCACAAAGCCCCCGTCGGTGCATTGGAAGAGGTAGATGCCGTCATAGGCCCACTCTGCCGTGCGGTCCACCAGCACCGCGTCGGCCTTGCCGTGCAGGGTGGTGCTCCAGAACGAGCGTGCCACGGCTGCCGCACGCTCCGGACCTACCGGACCGGCTGTAGCCACGCCTATGCCGCACAGGGCGGCAATAATTGCTATCGCTTTTCTCATCGTTGTGTCAGAGGCCGAAGTTGCCGTTGATCAGGTGGAATACAATGCGGTCCGAACCGTAGAGTTCGCGCAGGTTGATGCCGTTTTCGGTTATGTCGGGTATTATCTGGTATAAGGTGTTGTTGCTTCTGTCGTAAGTCATCTCTCCCATGTCGCCCTCTTCGGCGCCCTCTTCGGTGCTGGTGAGCACCAGGGTGGTGCCGTCGAAGGTGTATGTGAAGGGCTCGGTGACATTTTGCGTCTGGTTGGCCGAGGGGTAGTCGGGCACTTCGATGACCATGTCGGTGAAGAACTCGCCGTTCTCGCTGTCGAAGAAGTCAAGCTGCATGACTGCATCGATGTTCATGGCCATTACCCCCTGGTACATATAGGTGTTTTGAAAGGAGCTCTCCCATGTGGTGATGCTGAGGTCTATTTGCTGTGGTTCGGGCTCTGGCTGGGGCTGCGGTTCGGGTTGGGGGTCGTCTTTCTTGCAGGCGGCAAGGGTCAGTGTTGCAACGGCCAGGAGTATGGCCGCGATTTTCAATGTTGTCTTCATAAATTGTATGTGTTTATTGGTTTGTAATTGATTAATACCCTTTTTGCGACCGGAATCTGACATCCCGGTGTCTGTATTTAACTTTGTTTAACCTTAGAGCACCTCTTCGAGGGTCCAGAGGCGGTTTGTGTTGGAACCTTTGACGAGTACGGTGGCGCCGTCGAGTGGGTGAGAGGTAAGGTGTGCGCGCAGTGAGTCGGTGTCGGCAAAAAGGACCATCTCGGGTGTCAGGTCGATGCCGCGGAACTCGTCCCCAACAAGGTAGCAACGCTCCAGGTGGCAGTCGGCCAGCGCCTCTACGAGTCGGCGGTGCTCGTTGCGCTCGTCTTTGCCCAGCTCGTGCATGCCTCCTATGATTGCGGCCTTGTGGGGCGCGTCGATCTGGCGGAAACTGCTTATGGCGGCGGCCATCGACGAGGGGTTGGCGTTGTAGCAGTCGAGGTAGAGGGCGTTGCGGTCGGTGCGTTTGAATTGCGAGCGGTTGTTGCTCGGGGTGTATTGTTCGATGGCTTCCTTTATGTCGAAGGGGTCGACGCCGAAGTGCAGGCCCACGGCCACGGCGGCCATGGCGTTGTCGAAGTTGTAGTCCCCCAGCAGGTGGCTGTGCACGTTGTAGACATTGTCGCCGCACTCGAAGTAGAAGTGCAGGTAGGGAGCGCTGTCTACATAGGTTCCGCGAATGTCGGCTTCCTGTGTGCGGCCGTAGGTGAGCAGCGAGATGGGGGTCTTCTCGATGGTGGTGGGGACGAAGGCGGGGTTGTCGGGGGCGTAGGCTGGGATGACGGAACGCAGGCCGGGTATGGTGGCCAGCCGTTCGGCCTCGTGCATCAGGCGCTCGTTATCGGCGTTGACAAAGACCAGGCCGTGTTTGCCGGCCAGGTGGCGATAGAGCTCGGTCTTGGTGCGCACCACCCCCTCGAAGCTGCCAAAGCCCTCGAGGTGGGCGCGGCCCACGTTGGTGATGAGGCCGCAGTCGGGGTCGGCGATGCCGCAGAGGAATTCTATCTCGCCCGGATGGTTGGCACCCATCTCCACGATGGCCAGCTCGGCGTTGGCAGGTATGGAGAGCAGAGTCAGCGGCACCCCGAGGTGGTTGTTGAAGTTGCCTTTGGTGGCCGACACGCGGTAGCGTCTGGCGAGTACGGCGGTGACGAGCTCCTTGGTGGTGGTCTTGCCGTTGGTGCCGGTGATACCGATGACGGGTATTTCCAAGTGGCGGCGGTGTTCGCGGGCCAGCTCCTGCAGCGTGGCCAGCACGTCGGGCACACCGATTATCCTCTCGTCGGCTCCCGTGGCTCCGCTTTCCGCTTTCCATTTCTCGCTCACCACACAGAGGGCCGCCCCCTGCTCCAGCGCCTGCGGCGCGAAGGCGTTGCCGTCGAAGTGCTCGCCGCGGAAGGCGAAAAAGATGCAGCCGGGGGTGATGGCGCGCGAGTCGGTGGTCACCCGCCGCGACGCAAGATATGCTTCGTATAGTCGCTCAATCATCTTAATCAAAGATTTTATATACAAAAAATAAACGCATACCGCTGCTTTTTATTGTGCCATGGGTGCAAAATGTCCGCCCGTGGGGCGTATCTTCACCGACCGGCGTCGGTGTTCGTACGGTATTGGTACGGTGTTGATACGGCTTTGGTATGCCGATGGTAGGTAAAAGGCCTGGTCTCCAGATGTTTGCGGGCATAACTAAATTTATAGTTACGGGTTTTGCGGTGTTGCTGCGAAATGTTTGGACATTAAAGGTTTACGGCGGTTAGCTGCGTTAAAAAAGTGTTAAAAAATGCGGTTTTCCGATTTTGGCCTTATTTTATTATATAATAGGGGTGTGCGGTTTTTCCATCCATGTCGGGAAAAACTCGTATCTTTGCACCTGGAAAAATAATTCGGTTATGCCCAAACTCAATATTATCAGGCCACCCAAAATAAGCGTGACCTCCATGAGTGAGATTGACGCCCAATTGGATAGCCTCAAGGGACGTTAGTTTTAGCCAGCCTCTGTTATGAAACAGCGCCTTTTCATATTTGCTTTTTTGATGCTTTCGACGTTGTACCTGCATGGGCAGGTGACGTTCCGGGCGCGGATTTTCCTCCCCGGCGGCCAGTCGGCGAGCGGCATGCTGGGCGGTCCGCAAATGATAGTGGAGGGCGAGGACACGGCCCGCCACATGCCACGCCCGGTCCACATCGATACCACCGACGGTACCGTATGTTTTACTGGCATCGCCCGCGGGACACGCTGCTACCTGAGTCTGCACGAGATTGGGTTAGGCAGCTACGACTATCCGGTCTTCACCATCAACGAGGACATGACCGTCGACTCGTTGGTGCTGCGCCAGATGAACGGCAGGACAAGGGCATACTGCTGGAATCGCGCCAAGGGTGACAGTACCCTGCGCGCCGAGGTGGAATTCCTCAGCATCAACCCCATGGCGAGGGACACGCACTGGTATGATGAAGGCCGTTCTTACATCATTGACGACGAACCGCATGCCCTGAAGTTGGCAAAGCTATACTATGCTGACTGGATTTTCCCCATGTCGTCGTGGCGCACCTTCCCCCATGCCGCCGACAGTGCCTACCGCTACGCCCTGATGGCCTACGATCGAAAGAAAACGCCGTGGCTCTATCCCACCATCTGCCAGCTGCACCGCCATCTGGGGCTCCAGGGCGAACCCAAGATACGCAAGCCCAAGCAACCCAAGGTGATGTACCGTCCACTACCATATAACGAAGCCTCACTGAATGACACAACGGTGGACTTGATGTCTCTGATGGAGCGACGGCAGTGGCTGGACGATTTCCTCAACGAGGTGCTTCCCGAATTGGGCGAGCCAAGCCTTTGCTGCCCTGTGGCCGCCGACAGCACGATGCGCTATATGGTATGGAGTCCGTGGGGCTATGTCAACGTGCTGCGTGTGGAGGGCCGCCGCCTATTTGTCAACAAAGCCTATGGAAGACCCCTCAAAGAGATGAAACTGGAGGCCAGCGACGAGTTCGACCTCAACGACAGCGAGCTTGTCGAGTTGCGTCGTCTGTTCGATCTCTTCCTCGCCGCCCATCTGCCCGACGAGATAAACGGCATCTATGTCATCGATGGCGCCGACTATCTGCTGGAATACATTTTGGACGGCGAATACCACACCTTCCGTGCCCCCGAAGGTGGCACACCCAAGGTGTTCGACGCTCTGACAGAATATCTATGGGGACTGTACAGCGCCCGGCAGTAGCAGCGCGATGTACCGACTGCCAAAATGTCAGTATCCGTGTCAGTTTTGACAAGATTGCGCCCACTGCGGGGCGGGACTTGTCAGTTGGCACGGATGTTGTTGTATGATGGGTGATGAGTTCAAACAAAACGAAAAAAAATGAATTTTGAGAGTTTTTTTAGTTTTGGTTGAGATTTGAAAAAGAAAACAAAAAAGAAAGGAAACATATTATGAGCAAAATCATCGGAATCGACCTCGGCACAACCAACAGCTGTGTGAGCGTCATGGAAGGTAACGAACCAGTAGTTATCGCTAACAGCGAGGGCAACCGCACCACCCCCAGCGTGGTCGGCTTCCTCGAGAATGGCGACCGCAAGGTGGGCGACCCCGCCAAGCGTCAGGCCATCACCAACCCCCACAACACCGTCTACAGCATCAAGCGCTTCATGGGCGAGACCTACGACCAGGTGACCAAGGAGATTGAG